>Ga0256404_1001102_pt1 | contig 67722 bp, 59 predicted proteins | sample RumenRJG_01DNA_FD_185990 | JGI IMG/M metagenome (GOLD analysis project Ga0256404, IMG submission 185990) | Bovine rumen microbial communities from Lethbridge, Alberta, Canada - RJG_01 | ecosystem: Host-associated > Mammals > Digestive system > Stomach > Rumen | place: Canada: Alberta | collected... | reverse complement strand
CGAGTAAATATGGAATGCACTTATGAGGTTGGCAAAAGACCAGCCTTTTTGTAGTGCATCAAAAGAAAAAGTGAAACCTGCTGACAAATTCAAATTACCACTTGAATTTTGTTAGCAGGTTTTATTGCCTGAAAACGGCAGAAAAACAATGAAATCAGGCATTTTTTCCACGACGAAATGTGTACAGCTTTTTCATTTCTTTTTTCGTATATTTGGGTACACAGGAGGGAATGATGAGACTCGGTTTGCTGATAAAAGATTCGGAATACAGGGATGCTCTTGCTGCCAGACTGTCATCTTTCGATAACGATTTATTCGTTAACATACTTAATGGGACAAATAAGGACAGCTCACAGAGCCTTATAGTGACGGATATCCTTCCGGGCGAGATAGATCCGGGCGTTCTTAAGAAGATCAGCGCCAGAACTGTCTTTCTTAAATCTTCTGATAAGGATGTTCCGGCTGATCTTCACAGTGTTTTCAAGTATTCTTCGGTCTCATGTCTCATATCTGAGCTGTCAGCAGTCTATAACGAGTGGCGGGGATGCGGACCGGGAAGAAACCATGTTTCAAAGCTGATAACAGTATGCAGCGAAACCGACCTTTATTCGGGTATAAGCTGCCTGCAGCTTGCAAGACAGATCATTTACAGATACGGAGGAAACATTCTCATTGTTCCTCTTTCGTACGTAAACGATTACGGAAGCAGGGAATACTCAAAGAACAATGATCTTCAGAGGCTTCTCTATTCGATCAGATCAGGCAGGTATAAACGCCCTGACATCTATACATATACTGACAGCTACGGCATCTCATTTCTGCATCTTCCGCCCGGGATCAACCCCGTGGCCTATCTCTCTGAGGAAGAGATAATGCTCATACTAACGGAATTCGGCTCACAGTTCGATGCTGTTATATGTGATGCAGGGACATGCTTCAGGAGTGAAAACCTTGCAGTAATAAAGGAGTCTGATCATCTGATCTGCTTTGGCAACGGCAGGAGGGAGATAGGTCTAGGCAGCATCATTGAAAGTGAAGCGGAGGGCAAGGTCATGCGCATCAGGCTGAGCGGAAGTCCTGAAGAAGCTGCAGAACTTGACAGATGCATACAACTCATCTACGGCAGGGAAAAATGACAAACAACAGAGCGCATATCATCAGGAAATATGGTCCCGAGATAGAGGAAATGGTAAGGGCGATCAGAAAATGGATCACCGAGTCTTCGGCTGAGATAAGCAATGAAGAGATGCTCTGCAGATGTGAAGATGCCTTTTTCAGCTCAGATATCGCAGCAAAAGCAGGTTCTTACGAGACGGTGACCGTGATCGATGGAATGTACAGAAGACTTACAAGCAGGTACGGGATACTTGCAGAGCTTCTTGATGATCCTGAGATCAACGAGATCATGGTAAACGGTCCCGGCCGGATATATGTCGAAAAACACAGGTCACTCCACATCATAGACGATGCTTTTACATCCGTGAGCGAGCTTGAGGAGATGATACGCATGTTTGCAGCTGATGTTCACCGTGAGATCAACGAGGCAAACCCCATAGTGGATGCCCGTCTCCCGTCAGGTTACAGAATAAACGGAGTGCTGAGGAATGTAGCTCTTAACGGTCCGATACTGACTATCAGAAAGTTCAGGGAAAAAGAGATCGAGATGGATGAGCTCGTAGGCTGCGCGAGCCTCTCGGTACAGTGCGCAAAAGACCTCGCGGCTCTGGTTCGCTGCGGCTACAACATATTCATCAGCGGAGGAACATCTTCGGGAAAGACGACATTCCTCAACGCCCTTACCGCATTCATCGGATCCGGCGAGAGGGTGATAACGATCGAGGATTCGGCAGAACTCGTGATCAGCCATATAGAAAACAAGGTCCAGATGGAGTGCAGAGCTGCCAATTCCATCGGCAAGGGCGAGGTAAGCATGACACAGCTTATAAGAACCAGCCTGAGAATGAGACCGGACAGAATAATCGTAGGAGAAGTGAGAGGCCGCGAAGTCATAGACATGATACAGGCTATGAATACAGGCCACGACGGGAGCATGTCAACGGGTCACGGGAATTCCATCAAAGGGATGCTCAACAGACTTGAGACGATGTACCTTTCGGATTCAAACGTATCTATCGGTTCGGTAAGAAACCAGATAGCAAATGCGATAGACATATTCATCCATCTGAAGCGTGACTCAAAAGGAAACAGACGTGTCGAGGAGGTAGCTGAGATGACAGGCTACGACGGCACGGAATACAGCCTTAATTATCTTTACAGGGCAGGACTGGACGGAAAGATCAGACCTACCGGAAACGGCCTTATAGACAGGGAACGCCTTATAAGAGGCGGCTGCGGAAGCATGCTTGCCGGTACGTCAGGAGAGGCGGGAGAACAATCATGACAGAGTTGAACAGATATGAATTCAGCAAAAGAGAGAATATAGCGCTTTATTCTGGGATCTTTGCTGCAGGTCTGGTGATCTCATATCTGATGTACCGCAATCTTCTCTTTGCAGCCGTGATAATTCCGTTCTCAGGCAGGATAAAGGGCTTTGTAAGGGAAATCATCATAAAGGACAGAAGAAGGCGTTATATGAGCGAATTCAAGGACTTCCTCTTTATGGTATCGACTGCGGTGGGTGCAGGCCGATCTATGAAGGACGCGGTATCGGAAGCCATACCGTCGCTCAAAAGCATATATGGAAACAGGTCAGTTCTGACAAAGGACCTTATCCTGGCATATGAAAGGATGGACAAAGGCGGAGAAAATGATGTGCGCGTACTGAACGACCTGGCAGGAGCATCCGGACTTGAAGATGTCCAGGACTTCGTGACTGTTTACTCTATCTGCAAGGAGACCGGCGCAGATCTCATAAGCGCTCTCGACAAGGCAGCTTCAGTGATCATGGACAAGATGAGCATAGAGCGTGAGATCGACGAAATAGTAAGGAGAAAAGAAAAAGAAGGACTCGTTATATTTGCCATGCCGGCCCTGATAATACTGTTTCTCAATATAACCGCACCTGATTACATATCCCCGCTTTATGAGACGATCGCGGGACGAATAATAATGACTGCCGTAACTGCATCAAGCATAGGCATTTACGCAATGATTCAGAGGATAACAAATGTCGAGATTTAAGGATCTGAAAAACAATAAGAAGCTCATTTCGGGAATTTACGCTGTCTCTCTTGTCACAGCGCTTCTTATCCTCGCGCTGGTCATAAGGGGGCCCGAAGAAAGCGGGAAACTTATCGCGGACAGCAGCGGAAACATTACAGGGATAAGCCGTAAGAGCCTGAGCAGCAGCGAAAGATATGATCTCAGCCTGGAGATAGGAGAAGGCGAAAGCATGATACAGCGCGATGTTACGCTGACTCTCCGGGGAAAGACCGGCGGAGCGGGAAGCGGTATTTCAAGGCACGATGACGAAGCAGCGAGACTTGATGCAGCCGTGGACAGCATGATAAGCGAGCTCGAATACTCTGGCAAAAAGAAGATAATCCTGCCGGACAGGCTTTCTGACGGGACTTCAGTCAGATGGAGAGCAGCAGGAGGCAGCTCCTCCGCGCTCATCGTACTTATTCCGGGTATGTATGCCGCACTTTTGATCCTGATGGTGGCTAATGCCCTCAAAGAAGACAGATCTTCAGATGAAGCCAGAAAATCTATAATGCGCGGACTCCCCAGGTTCTGCAATCAGCTTTTTCTGATGATGAACGCAGGCCTGATACTGAGTGATGCCTTCGACAAGATAACAGAGGTATATGAGGCACAGAGCAGTGAAAGTCTGAGTCTGTTTGAAAGGGACCTTGCGGGGCTAAGGTCTGAGACCTGCGGCCACAGAGTCAGTACAGCCGGAGTGATCAGTGAATATGCTTCAAAGCATGATGTAAAGGAACTTATAAGGATCGCAGCGATACTGACGGAAAACGAGAAGCGGGGGAGCGATGTAGTGGAAAGTCTGGCGCGTGAAAGCAGATATCTTTGGGACGAGAGAAAGATCGTGGCAAAAGAGCAGGGAAAATCCATAGATGCGAGAATGTCATATCCTCTTGGCTTGCTGCTCATATTGCTGATCGTCATAACAATGGCACCTGCGATGATGAACATATAAGTGAAAGGAGAAAACAATGAAGAGGATAAAGAAAAAGATGGTGATGCTGCTCTGCAACAAGAAAGGAATGGAAATGGTACAGGTGGCAATACTTGTTGCCATTGCCGTAGCAGTCGGGATCATATTCAAGTCGTCGATAGTCGATTTCGTAAACCGCATTTTCGGCAATCTTGACGCCGCAAATTTCTAAAGATGGATATACGTAAGCATCTGCGCAGCAGAAGGGGATCACAGATGACAGAAGCGGCCATATCCATTCCGCTAATAATCCTTGCCTCCATGCTGATGCTCCGGATGTTTGTGTTTTATCTGGACATCCTTAATACAGGGATCAGCGAGCACAGAAAGGCGCTGGAGATGCAGGATTCCTACAGGGGAGTGTTTATAAGGACATATGAAGAGGAAAAACAGGTCGAGCTTCTGAAGGGCGGACTGCTTGCAAAAAACGCAGTGAAAAGACTGAAGACAAAAGCTTATCTGATCAACGAGGACATACTGGTAAGAAGCGGTGAAATTACTGACTGACATCATAAAACTGAATATGCGCCCCCTGAAAGGCAGAAAGAAAGGATCATCGGCAGTACTGACCGCGATCATTTTTCTCGGATTTTCAGTCTGTATAGCCGGTGCTATAGGAGTTTCCAGAAGGCTTGTAGTAAGCAGCGGGTGTGAAGTTTTCGGAAGACTCTGGAGCAAGGCTGTCCTGTCAGAATATGATGTCCATCTTCATGAAGATTACGGGATAATGGCTTATTTCGGAAACGATGATGAGATAAGCGAAAAACTGGATTCCTATCTGAAATATTCACTTAAAAACAGACTGAACTCTTCCGTAAAAGGGGCAAATGCAGAACTGACCGGTTACGAACTCGGTGATCCATCAAACTTCAGAAAAGCTTTGAAGCTAGGATTCACAAGCAGCGCCATATCTGAACTTATAAGCGGACAGGGCCGCACTTACAGGGGTCTTGATGACATGAACGGATATGAAGAGGAAGGCAGGGTCATCAATAACAAAGTGGTGATCGATACTTTGCCGTCCAGGGGAAGCAGAGGAGGCGTGTCGGGAGAATCACTGGCAGAAAAGGCAGAGCAAGCCGGTGATGAAAACGGGATACTCGGATTAGTGCGAAGCGCCGGGACAGAGGTGCTTCTGCTCGAAAGAAGCTTTGACAATCATGTTACGAAGTCGGATGACAAGAATCATTTATTTGTAAACGAATGGGAATATGTCATCAATGGCAGCACAGACGATGAAAAGAATTACCGTTCGTGCAGAAACAGGCTTTTTATAGCAAGGAATATCCTGAATCTGGCGTCAATTTACAAGGATCCTCAAAAAGTCGAACTGATAACAGCTGTTGCGGAAGCAATAACACCGGGCCCGCTCGGCCTTGCTACGCAGGCACTTATTGCGGAGGCCTGGGCCGCGCTGGAAACAGAAGAAGATCTTGAAGAGCTTTATCACGACGGCAGGGTCCCTGTCATCAAGTCTGAGGGACAGTGGAAAACGTCTCCGGAGAAATTCATCAAATCAAAGGAACTACGAAAGAAACTGGACGATGAGTCAAAGGAACTTCTTGATGAGAAAAGTGATGAAATTGCCGATATCACCGATGGAGTAAGCACCGTGACGCATTTCAGGGATGGACTCAATTATGACGAATATCTGATGCTGATGATATTGTCCGTAAACGAAAATGTGAGGCTCCTGAGGATCATGGATCTGGTGCAGATCAATATGAAATACCGCTACTACAGGGACTTCAATCTGATGGAATACTACACGGGCACAAGATTCACTCTGGAGGTAAACGGAAAGTCTCATGAATTTGAAGATGCGTATAAGTAAAAAAGGCAGCTATCTGACAGAAGCCGCAATAAGCCTTCCGGTATTCCTGATAGCGGTGATCGTTATGAGCTCGGTCATACTTATGTATGCATGTATAGAAGACTGCAGCTTTATTGCTGCCAATGAGCTCAGGCGCTGCGCTGCTGAAGCAGTTATTGCGGACACTTCGATAGCTATGCCGTACAGGATAAAAAAGGAGATAACTGCTAAACACTCACAGATAGTGTTTGCAAGACTGGTCGATTCAGGTTTCAGAACAGAAAGATGGGGCATCGATGAACTTCTGATAGTTGATCTGAGGCTGCATCTGAGGACCGCAAATCCGCTTGGGATAAGGGCTGCCGCAGATTATGATCTTGCACTGGCGACCAGAGCGTATGTGGGCCGTGAACGGGATGAGACTTCGATGTCAGCTGAGGAATTCGCGGATGAAGATGCCATAGCGGTCTACATATTCCCAAGCAGAGGGGAACGCTATCACTCGGGCGGCTGCACCTTTCTGAGAGCTGCCTGCACATCGGCGGTCCTGTCGGATTCCATAAAGCGAAAGTACAGATCATGCCCGCTTTGTCACAGCGGCAGGGCGGGCAGCGGAACACTTATCTACTACTTTCCTGCGGACGGAGAATCCTATCATCTGCCCGGCTGCTCATCGCTTCAGAGAAACTACATAGAGCTTGAAAAGAGTACTGCGATAGAGCGCGGTTACACACCGTGCAGCAAGTGCGGAGGATAGAAAAGGAGGCTGACATGAAAAGGATAAGACAGGATATGAGCGGCTATAAAATGCCCGCATATATCGAGGAAATACTGACTCAAAACTACTGTGACAGCTTCATGAGAATGTCGATAGTGAATAACTGCGGCAGTTACTCATTCAGCTACAAGCCTGAAAACCGCAGCAGGATGGATCCGTCAGAACTGAGCCTTTATGACAAACTCATTCTGCTAAGAAACCTGATAAGTATGAGCGAAAGCTCGGCGGACCATCTTATCGGCGCAGAAAGTTACCTGCTCGAGCCCGAACTCGTCTATACAAAGGGCAAAAACGTGGATATCGGCAGCCTGAAGATCATGTTTTATCCGGACGCAAAAAAACTGGACTTCAGATATAAGATAGTCCTTTTTGCCGACAGGATACTCAACAAGGGCATACGGGAAGAAAGGGAGATGGCAGAACGCATAAGGGAAGCGGCTGAGCCGGGAGACATGAACCGCATAAAGCTGTTTCTGGACAAAAGCATTCTGAGACTGGAAGGAAGAATGAACGAAACATCTGCTTCCGTGGTCAGAAGAGCATAGCAGGAGGGCACAAATGAAACACTTAAAACACACTTTGATGACACTGCTGGCACTGCTTCTGTTTATAAGCACGATGCCGGCCTACATGTTTGCCGAAGATGCAGAGGGGCAGGCCGCAGGAGAAACTGCGGAGACCATTACAGCAGAAGCCGCAGAAGATGGGGATACAGAAAATGCAGGTGAAACAGGATCCGGGGATGCAGAAGAGACAGAGGAGCCTGTGCAGAGCTTACAGGACGGGGAAGCTCCGCCTGCAGCTGAGGGAACGGAGATACAGCAGCCGGAAGGATCCGGCATACAGGAAACGGAGGATCTGAAGTTTACGCCCGCAAGATCGGATTATCTGTCATATGATCCGCTGTATATTGCAAAGTATGTCAATCCGGATTATGTGAATATGGGTTCGGTCAGTATGGACCGGTATGTAAATGTTGTTTCAGCAGCTAAAGGTGTAGCAACATACAACATCGAAAAACAGAAGAAGTTTGAAGCTGACGGAGATAATTACATCGCAGCCGTAAACTATGAGATGCCTGTCTATGACCTTGACGATGAAAGCCAATACTATATCGCTATTCCCAATGTCAACAAGTTCAACAGCAACTTCAGGGCCTATGGCCTGACTGTGGCTTATAACAATGACAACGGAGAGGTCATATCAGGATGGAAGTATGAAAAGGGTATACTTTATATCCCGAAGACTGCCATAGGAGACCCGAAAAATAAAAAGAACATCCCGAAGGCTGCAGAGATAGCAGTTCAGCTCAATTATGCCATCGGCAGTGAAATGGATTTTTCAAAGACGATACCTGTGCAGATCCTGTCCGGCGAAAAACCAGAAAACATGACTGTGCACGCAGACAATATTTTTGATGTGGATGGGCTTAGTGTCAGGACCGGAGAAAAGGGAAGAAAAAAAGATGATATCTCGGTATTCCTCAACGGCCACATGATACCTGTAAATCCTGATGCCTGGGAATATGACAGCGGCAGCGGGATCCTGTCTATAAGGGCGATGCCGGGAATAGTTTCAAATATAAATGTTGTGTTTGAAACCAGGACAGTTCTGGACAAGGTCGGTGACGCATGCACTGGCTTTATAAACCGTCTTGCAGGAGAAGCGTATGCCGCTTCAGCCACTCCGGCTTCGATGACACCTCTCAGGAACTCTGCCGGACAGGAAGTCAAACTGAAGTTTGATACTGCATCGATGTTCATAGGATGGAGAGGTCATTACTCAACAAAGGTAATGCATAAAGTTTCCAGGTCGGCATTCTCAGGATGCAATGAGTGGGAGAATTCGGTCCGCTATATGTATGGCGGCTATACGAACATGAGCGGAGCAGATATGTCTTCATCCTCGAAGAAGGAAAAAGACGCAGGCCTGGCTCCTCTCTGGGCGATCATGAGCTACGCATACGGAGGGGATACCGGACTTGCCACCAGTACAAACAATATACAGCATGATACTCAGGTGACACACTACGTTACACCGACATCCACAGAGACTCACACAATGTATGAGTGGCTGCTCATCTACAGGAATTCACTTGAAAAATCAAAAGAAGTATGGGCTGACAGTAAGGGCAACGGCCTTGCAGGAGCAAACAATTTTGCTGCTCACTGGCCTGTCAACATCACGGTACAGGGTTCTTCGACCGGGCTCGTTACAGATGAAAACGGCAGCGCGAAGAATAATCCGGATTTCGTGTTTGCGACGAATGAACTTTCAAATTCAGACTGGTATGCAGCATCCTGCTCAGAACTGGATGACGCAGCGGCAAGTGATGCGAATGGTGACGTATATGTTACCTGTCTGGATATGACAAATGACTATATCGTTCTCGCTTTTGCAAGAGCATCAAGCGGCAATTCACAGACCATGACGGCCATCTATAAGTTTGGTATAAATGCCGGTTATGTAAGGATTAGAAAGCAGCCTGCAGAATCACAGACGGATTATCTTTCGGAATGTCCGAATAACTATGGCCTGAGCGGTGCAGTGTATGAGTTGTATACCGATCCTTCATGTACTGAGGCTGCAAGAGCACGCGATCTGGGCGGGAGAAAAATCAGTCTTACAACGGGCAATAATGGTCTGACAGATATTGCTGTCGTGGAGCCGGGCAGGTATTACGCCAAAGAGGTAACTGCATCACGCGGATATGAACTTGAAAAACCGGCGGACAATGCAGGATACCCGGGAACTGATGTTACGATACTTAATACTGCTGATAATCCGGCAGTGATCGTATCAATTGAAAAACCGTCATACGGGATCCCGGGGCTGAACATCTGCAAGATAGACCCAAGCGGAAGATATGCCTGGAAAAAACTCATGAACGCGGAATACACCATAAGCTATTATGATGTGCTCGGAAAGGGAGATATCACCGGCCGGGAACCGGACAGAAGCTGGACGTTCCGAACAAGGAAAATGACGGGGAGCAATGCAAAAGGATCAGTATACGCCGGGATCGATTTTGCAGCCGATGAGCCGCTCGAGGGCAGCGGGGAGTTTTATACCGAAAACGGCAGAAGGGTCATCCCGTGCGGGTGGATCACGATCAAAGAGAAGGCGGCTCCGAGCGGACTTGCACTGAATGAAGAGGTGCATTACGGAAGGATCTTCCAGCCGGTCAACGGAGCGGCGGCAGTTATCGAGGTCGAGGGCGCGGATAAAAACGGAGATCTTACAGTTGAGCCGGTCGTGGAAGATGAACCTCAGGCAGTAACGATAATCATAGACAAGAAAAATGCTCACACCGGGAAAAACATCGCGCAGGAATCGGAATCCGGCCACAGCAGCACAAGGCACGGCAGATTCTCAAGCCTGGCGGGAGCTGAATATGAAGTGTATTACGATGACGATGACCTTGGTTCACCTGAGCTCGTAGGAGTGATAAAAACCGATGAAAACGGGCACGGCGAGTTATCGGTACGTGAGCTCGGTGATGAAAGAATGCTCGGTGACAAACTTGCGCTTGGCAGTTACATCATTAAAGAGACAAAGGCACCGCAAGGCTTTGTCAGAGATAAATATATACTGAGCGGAAATGAGCAGAAAATGAGGCCGGCTGGCAGCATCGATATCTCATGCTCCTATAAAGCGGGTGAAAAAAATGTCAGCAAGGTCACGGCCGGAAACTTCAGCGGCGAAGCACACAGATTCAGGACAAGGGCAGAAAGCACAGACACCAACGTCTTCCGCTACACTGTAAGCTCCGCTGATGAGCCGGTGAGAACATACATCAGCAAGACGGATGTTACAACAGGAAAAGAACTCCCGGGCGCCAGACTTCAGATCATATCTATGAACAAGGAAGACAGGGGAACTGTCGTTGAAGAATGGATATCGGGTGACAAGGAACATCTCGTCTGGGAACTTCCTTCGGGCAGATATATTCTGCGAGAGATAACTGCTCCGTACGGATATGACACAGCCGAGGATGCGGAATTCGAGATAAAGGAAGATGTGATAATAAACAGAGTGCATATGGAGAATAAACCTGTCCGGATCGCAACGAATGCCGAAAGTATTCCCGGCGGTTCGCATCACGGGACAGCAATGGATAATGAAGTCATCAGAGACAATGTAAAGATCAGCAGTCTGTACAAGGGGAGGACCTACAAAGTCACGGGAAAACTTGTGGATAAAGCGACGGGTGAAACGCTCACAGGCCCTGACGGAAAAGAAACTTATGCTGAGAAGGAGTTCACGGCAGATTCGGAAGATGAAGAAGTCGATCTTGAGTTTATTCTGGATTCTTCCACTTTTACCGGTGAAAACTATGCCGTAGCCTTTGAGAAGCTTTACAGAGTCAGCAAAACCGGAGAGGAAAGCCCGGAAGGCGGTCAGGATACTCGAATCACGGAGATAGCAAAGCATGAAGATATAAATGATGCAAGCCAGACTGTGTGCTATGGAGGGATCGCAGCAACAAGAGCTCTGGACAGCAAGGAAAAATCAAAGAACATCACTTCAAAGAAAACAGCGGTGATAAAAGACCTGGTCGATTACAGAGGGCTTTCCGTAAAAGAGGAATATACGCTCGATGCTGAGCTTTACGACAAAACGGACGGCAAAATGACGGGGATAAAGGCTTCCGCAAGCTTTACACCCGTATCATCAGACGGCACTGCCGAGGTCGAGTTCAGATTCGATTCCCGCGGACTTGAGGGCCATTCACTGGTCGTATTTGAAACTCTCAGACTGAACGGAAGATTCATAAGCGAGCACAGGAACCCGGAGGATGCCGCACAGACCGTGCATATAAAAGCGCGTACAACCCCTGACACAGGAAGCGGAAACATACTGCTGGCATGGATCACACTTACAACAGCTGCGGGGATGTTCCTGCTGATAATGATACTGAGAACTTATTCTGAGCGCAGAAGGACGGATATCTGAGTAACGTCTGATAAAAAGCCCCTATGTGTTGCAAACATCTTTCAGTACACCATATAATATGCAGGCACAACTATGTACTGAAAGGGGGATGAAACATCCATGATAAGACATATTGTAATGTTCAGGATAAAGGATGAATACAAGGACGAGATACCGCAGCTGGTAAAAAACTTCTATGGTATGAAGGGGAAAATAGAAGGGATGATCGACCTTGAGGCCGGTGCAGATATCCTGCACAGCGAGAGGTCATATGATCTGGCACTGGTGACACTGTTCGAAAACAGGGAAGCCTTTGATGCCTATCAGACTCATCCGGTACACATGCCGGTAAAAAAGCGCATGCATGAAGTCAGAAGCGGTTCTGTAGCGTGCGATTTTGAAGTTTAGGCAAAAGTGTTCTCATACTTAACTTGTTGTATTTCTTTGTATGAGATACAATAACAGTGTATGAGCTAAAAATCAATTTCACTGATTATCAGGAGGTTAATATTATGATTTATTCAGCAGAAGTGAAAGGCATGTGCCCTGTACACCAGGGCGTGCACCATGGCTCTGCCCCGATTCCTGAAGAAGGAAAGTGGGTAAAACCGCAGCAGATTTCCGATATTTCGGGATATACGCACGGCATCGGCTGGTGTGCACCTCAGCAGGGAGCCTGCAAGCTTTCACTCAACGTTAAGGACGGCATCATTCAGGAAGCTCTGGTAGAGACTATCGGCTGCTCGGGAATGACACATTCAGCAGCTATGGCAGCTGAGATCCTTCCGGGTCTTACACTGCTCGAAGCTCTTAACACAGACCTTGTATGCGATGCCATCAATACAGCTATGAGAGAGATCTTCCTGCAGATCGTTTACGGACGTTCGCAGAGTGCTTTCTCAGAAGGCGGACTCCAGATCGGAGCAGGTCTTGAGGACCTCGGCAAGGGTACAAGATCGATGGTCGGCACAACATACGGAACCCTTGAGAAGGGACCTAGATATCTCGACCTCACAGAGGGTTACATCACTCAGCTGGCACTTGATGAAGATGATGAGATCATCGGATACAAGTATCTCAACTTCGGCAAGATGATGGACTTCATCAAGGCAGGCGACGATCCGGTCCAGGCTGTAGAAAAGGCATCCGGACAGTACGGACGCGTAGCTGACGCAGTAAAACTGATCGATCCGCGTAAAGAATAAGACAGGGAGGAAAGAGACATGATTACATTTGAATCTTACGAAAGAAGAGAAAAACAGATCCTTTCCAAGCTGGCTGAGTATGGTATCGGATCTATCGAAGAAGCAGAGCAGATCACAAAGGACGCAGGCCTTGATGTTTATCATATGATCGAGAACATCCAGCCGATCTGCTTCGAGAACGCAAAGTGGGCCTACACTGTAGGTGCTGCCATCGCTATCAAGAAGGGCTGCCGCAAGGCCGCTGACGCTGCTGCAGCTATCGGCGAAGGACTGCAGTCGTTCTGCATCCCGGGTTCCGTTGCTGACCGCCGTAAGGTTGGTCTCGGACACGGAAACCTCGGAAAGATGCTCCTCGAAGAGGATACAGAGTGCTTCGCATTCCTCGCCGGTCACGAGTCATTCGCTGCTGCAGAGGGCGCTATCGGAATCGCTTCCAAGGCAAATAAGGTCCGCCAGAAACCACTCAGAGTTATCCTGAACGGACTCGGAAAGGACGCTGCCCAGATCATCTCGAGAATCAACGGATTCACATACGTTGAGACAGAGTATGACTATTTCACAGGCGAGCTCAAGGAAGTCTTCAGAAAGTGCTACTCCAAGGACCCTGAAAGCCCAAGAGCAAAGGTCAACTGCTATGGAGCAAATGACGTACAGGAAGGCGTAGCTATCCTCTGGCACGAGAACGTTGACGTTTCCATCACGGGCAACTCAACAAACCCTACAAGATTCCAGCACCCTGTAGCAGGAACATACAAGAAGGAAAGACTCGAAGCCGGAAAGAAGTACTTCTCGGTAGCATCCGGCGGCGGTACAGGACGTACTCTGCACCCGGACAACATGGCAGCAGGTCCTGCATCCTATGGTATGACAGATACTATGGGACGTATGCACTCTGATGCACAGTTCGCAGGTTCTTCCTCGGTTCCTGCACACGTAGAGATGATGGGTCTCATCGGTGCCGGCAACAATCCTATGGTAGGAATGACTGTTTCGGTGGCAGTTTCTGTTGAGGAAGCTGCAACTGCAGGCAAGTTCTAAAGGCACGTATCTGAATAATCTATTATTCGATAATATGTATTCGAAGCGGCCGGCGGATTCCCGCCGGCTGCACGGCGTTATTTTCAGAAAGAGAGAAAAACGGATTTGGAGATAATCAGGGCAAAACATTCGGGGTTTTGTTTCGGAGTAGACCGCGCGATAGAAATGGCTTTCAGTGAAGCCCGGAAAGAAGACAGAGAAGGCCGTCTGTTTACATGCGGACATCTGATCCATAACAAGGATGTTGTTGCAAGGCTGGAGTCGATGGGAGTCACCATGATCAAATCGCTGGATGAAGCATCCGCAGGCGATACTGTTATAGTGAGATCCCACGGAGAGCCGCGTGAATTTTACGAGAAGGCAGAAGAAAAGGGGATACGCCTTATCGATACGACCTGTGTATTTGTCAAGAAGATACATGACATAGTATCAAAGGCTCATGAAGAAGGCTTACCTGTAGTGATGATAGGAGACAGGGAGCATCAGGAAGTCAGAGCCACAAATGGTTGGTGCGGCTGCAGTGCACACGTGATAGGAAGTGCGGAAGAAGCGAAGGCTGCTGCCGCAGAGCTTAAGGGCAAAAAACCGATAGTGGTATGCCAGACGACCATAAAGGAAGAACTTCTGAAGGAAGTCCTCTCGGTCTTTGACGAGGAGGGCATTTCCTGTGATATCCGCAATACCATCTGCAATGCCACACGTGAAAGGCAGGAGAGCTGTGCGGAACTTGCATCCAGAGTCGATGCAATGATAGTTATAGGAGATGAGCACAGTTCCAATTCAAGAAAGCTATATGAAATTGCCAAAAAAAACAACCAAAACAGCATTTTTATAGAAAATGCCAACAATAAGATGTTGAATAGGTTGACAAAATATAATACAATAGGTTGTATAGCGGGCGCATCGACGCCCGAGTGGATTATCAAGGAGGTTATTTCCCACATGAGCGAAAATGTCAACAAGAATATGGAACAGAATCCAATGATGGATTTCATGGATGACATTGAGAAATCTTTACGTCTGCCTAAGCCTGGCGACATAGTTGACGGTAAGATTGATCAGGTTATGAGTGATGCCGTCATCGTCAACATGGGCTGCAAGAAGGATGGAATCCTCAGGTCAGACGAAGTTGCACTGGAAGAAGGTCAGACTCTTGCCGATCTTTACAAGGTAGGAGACGAGATCAAGGCAAAGGTCATCAAGTCCGATGACGGAGAAGGCGGAATCATGCTTTCGACAAAGAGACTGGTGGCAGTTGAAAACTACGCAGAACTCGAAGAGGCAATGGAGAACAGAGAGAACATCACAGTTACTCTCACAAGAGCCGTAAACGGCGGTGTGATCGCAGCTTACAAAGAGATCACAGGCTTCATCCCTATGTCCCAGCTTTCGGACAGATATGTCGAGAACGCAGAGGAATTCCTCGGCCAGACATTCGATGTAAGAGTTATCAGAGTAGATACCAAGCGTAACAGAGCTGTATTCTCAAGAAAGGCCATATTGGTTGATGAGAAGCGCAAGGCTGTTGCAGAGATATGGGAGAACCTTAACGTAGGCGACATCGTCGAAGGTAAGGTCATGAGATTCACTGACTACGGCGCATTCGTAGATATCGGCGGAGTTGACGGTCTGCTGCACATTTCTGAGATCTCCTGGGGCAAGCTCAAGCACCCTGAAGAAGTTCTCAAGATCGGCGACATCATCAACGTCAAGATCCTCTCCCTCAATGAGGAGAAGGGCAAGATCAGCCTCGGCCTCAAGCAGACACAGCCTGAGCCTTGGACACTGGTTGGCGAGAAGTACCAGGTAGGCGATGTTCTCGAAGGTAAGGTAGTACAGATCAAGGAGTACGGCGCATTCGTAGAACTCGAAGCTGGTCTGGACGGACTCGTTCACATCTCCGAGATCGCTAACAAGAGAGTTGAGAACGTATTCGACGAACTCAAGGTTGGCGAGACAGTCAATGTCAAGATCATGGAGATCGACCCTGACAAGAGAAGAATCAGCCTGAGCATCAAGGCTACTCTCCCTGCAGAAGAGGCAGCTGAGGAGCCGGCAGCAGAAGAAGCTGCAGCTGAGGAAGAATAATATACTCTTATAAAGGCAATATTTGATAGCCGCATCCTTATGGGTGCGGCTATTTGGTAAGCAATAATGAAAATAGAAGAAGATCTCATAAAAAAGAATATTAAGATGGTCGCCCTTGACCTGGATGGAACCACTTTTGACAGTGCGGGAGGTATATCCGAAAAGACAGTAGCCACTCTTGAAGAAGCCGCAAGGCAGGGCGCACATATAGTAGTTTCCACGGGAAGGTCATATGCTTCACTTCCGCAGCATATCAAGGACGTAAAAGGGATCGAGTATGCGATCACCTCAAACGGAGCACATGTAAATCTGATGCAGAGCGGCGAGCAGATATACAGTGACTTTCTCGACCCTGAGGCTGTAAAGGAGATCTCGGCCCTCAAGGATGAGACCGGAGCCGATATCGAGGTGTTCATCAACGGCAGAGCCTATGTTGACGAATCATACTACAGGGATGTTGAGGAAAACGGCTGTCCGTACAGAAATGCCGCTTATGTTCTCTGGAGCAGAAGACCGGTGGCGAATGTGACGGAAATGATGCTCGAACACTCCGGAGAGATAGAGAATGTCAATTTTATCTATCCGACACTTGAGCTTCTTGAAGCCGCGAAGCCGCGGGTAAAGGCGATAAAGAACGCAAACGTGACTTCATCCTTCATAAACAATCTGGAGGTCGGCGGACCGAATACCAGCAAGAAGACCGCGCTGCTCTGGCTGATGGACAGCCTTGGCATAGACAGCGAGGAACTCATGTGCTGCGGTGATGCACCAAATGACATAGCCATGGTAGAACTGGCAGGTATAGGTGTCGCTGTAGCCAATGCCTGGGGAGGTCTGAAGGATCACGCTGACTACATTACGGCCAGCAATGATGACGACGGGGTTGCTCTCGCGATAGAAAAGTTTGTCCTGAAATAAGACAAGCCTGCAGGCAAATGCAAAATTAATATCATGGGTCACAGGCTGCGTCAATGCGTATAGCATGGCGCAGTCTTTTTGTATTGAAAAAATGCAAGGAATTTTTTGACCTCAAAACGGAAGTGATCGACCTCATCCGGACAATATAAGCACTATTTTCAAAATTGGAGTTTTGCTTGAAATTTCAAGCTCTTGAATGCAGAAATACACTTGGTAGAATATGCTCAGCAGTATGAAAGGATGGGTCAGCAACTATGAGATATAAGAAAAATATCGGAGATACCGGGGAGGATCTTGCCGTAATGGTGCTTGAGAACAATGGCTACAGGATCCTTGAAAGGAACTTCGGCACTAAGGTAGGTGAACTCGACATCATAGCCATGAAGGGCGGGGTGATCCATTTTGTTGAGGTAAAAACCCGAAACGGCAGCATCTGCGGATATCCGTCCGAAGCAGTCACTCCCGCAAAACAGCGCCATATCAGAAAGGCTGCTGAATACTATCTTCAGGGCTGCAGAATACCCTGGAGCAGCATATCACTCGATGTATTCGAGATCATGACGGATCATATTGAAAACTGTATGTGAGGTGCCATATGTACAGCAGAACAAGGTCAGCAGTATGCAAAGGCATAGAGGGAAGGGACGTATTCGTTGAGACAGATATTTCCAGAGGTCTTCCCGGCATAGGGATAGTTGGTCTTGCATCAACGATGGTCATGGAATCACGTGAGCGGATCAAGAGCGCAATAATGAACTCTGGCTACGAGTTCCCAAAGGGCAGAATTACCGTCAATCTCACTCCCGCAAGTCTGAGAAAGAATTCAAGCTGCCTTGATCTTCCTATAGCCATAGGCATCCTCGCGAGTGAGGGCTGCATCAGGACACGCGTTGCGGAGGACTGGGGGATCATAGGTGAGCTTGCGCTGGACGGCAGGGTCCTTGGTGTGGACGGAGCTCTTCCTATGATGCTCCATATGAAGGAAGCGGGACTTAAGGGGATAATCGTGCCTGAAGATAACCGGAGCGATGCGGAGCTTGCAGGAGGCGGTATATACACAGTGACCAGCCTCAGGGAGTGCGCAGAACTCTTTTGCATGGGCCCGGGTAAAGCGGCGGTTTTCGCTGAAAAACGCGGAATGCTTACAGACGGCGCGCTGTCACTGGCCGAGATCGCGGCAGATGCTGAGGCCAAAGTGATGCATGCAGGAAAGGATTTCGGAGACATAGCCGGACAGGAAAATGCAAAAAGAGCGGTCGTGATCGCAGCCGCCGGCAGGCACGGACTTCTGATGATCGGCAGCCCGGGCTGCGGCAAGTCAATGATAGCCGGCCGTATGGGCAGTATAATGCCGCTTATGAATGAAAGAGAAATGCTTGAGACAGCCATAATACGCTCAGTATCGGGACATGGGGATGACAGCCGAAGGCTCCTGCTGGCGAGGCCTTTCAGAACGCCTCATCATACGATCGGAAGAGCCGGCCTTATAGGCGGCGGATCGTATCCTGTGCCGGGAGAGATCACTCTTGCGCACAATGGTGTTCTTTTCCTTGATGAGATCTGCGAATTCAACAAAGACACGATTGAATCGCTAAGGATACCTATGGAAGAGAAGACGATAACGCATTTCAGAAAAGGAGAAGCATACTCCTTCCCATGCAACTTTCAGGTGATCATGGCGGCCAATCCCTGCCCATGCGGATATCTCGGAGACAGGGACAGGGAATGCACCTGTACGCAGGCAGATCTTGACCGTTACAGGAGAAAACTGAGCGGACCGATCATTGACAGAATAGACATGCGTATAAGCATGGAGAAAGTAAGATATGACGATCTTTCGGGAAAGAAGTCGGGAATGGATTCTGCTGACATGAGGCGGCAGGTCACAGCTGCCATGGAATTTGCAGCGGCAAGAGGGCAGAAGGTCTTCAACTCTGAGATAGCAGACAGCGATATTGATAAGTACTGCAGGCTTGGTGAAGAAGAAAACAGGTTCATGAAACGTGCGTACAACGCTTTCGGGATGTCGCCGCGCGCATACAGCCGTACAGTCAAGGTCGCACGTACCATAGCCGATCTTGACGGAAGTATGGACATCGGACAGGCGCATCTTGCTGAGGCTCTCAATTACAGGATACAGGAGTAGCAATGGAAAACATCAAAGTGATCGATATAAAGTCTTCAGAATATCCGGCAAGACTGAGAGAGATTCCCGGGCCTCCGCAGCAGCTTTACTGCGCCGGAGATATCAGCCTGCTGAAGGCAAAATCTGTAGGTGTCGTCGGGTCGAGAAAGAATACAGTGTACGGCAAGAACGTCTCAATGATGATAGGAAGATGCATCGCGGAAAGCGGGCTTGCGGTCACGTCGGGTCTTGCCATGGGAATAGACGCATATTCACACGAAGGAGCCCTTGATGCCGGCGGAAAGGTCATAGGCGTTCTTGGTAGCGGCATAGACCGCATGGGGCCTGCGAGAAATATTGCTCTTATGAAGCGCGGACTTGAAAGAGGGGGACTGGTGGTAAGCGAATATCCTCCCGACATGCCTGCAGGAAAATACACATTCCCTGAAAGAAACCGCATCATCAGCGGCCTGTCCGAAGCTGTCGTTGTAGTGGAAGCAGATCTTGACAGCGGCTCTCTCATAACCGCAAAGCATGCAGCCGAGCAGGGACGGCCAGTCTATGCTGTTCCCGGCAATATAAACAGCCACTCCAGCATGGGAACGAATCTGCTTATAAGGGATGGTGCGATACCTCTTGTCATAATAGATGACCTTATTCGCGACATAGGGGCAGAGCCGGCAATAAGGAACGGTACGGCGCTTGATCTTGATTCAGATGAGGCGAAAGTGTTTGAAGCAGTCAGGCTGCTCAGCGGCGGAACGGTAGATGAGATCGTGAGGCTTTCGGGCCTTGCTCCGCAGCTTGTCAGCTCCGTGATCACAATAATGGAGATCAAAGGCATCATTGAGTCATATGCGGGACGCATTTACATATCGCGCTAAAAACACTTGTAAGACATAGACATATTGTGCTAAAGTTTCAAATTGAAAAAAATCTACATTATATATAAAAGGAGAAGTTAATGGCGGCTTCAAAAAGAACGTCTAAAACGGCAAAAAAACCCAACAGGACCCTGCTTGTTGTGGAGTCTCCGTCCAAGGCGAAGATCATAAGTAAATATCTCGGAACAAAGTACAAAGTCATCGCATCAGTAGGCCATGTAAGGGACCTGCCAAAGAGCAGGCTGGGCGTTGACGTGGAAAACAACTTTGAACCTGAATACATAAATATAAGGGGCAAGGGAGATACCATCAAGGAGATCAAGAAGGAAGCAGCGGCCTCGTCGAAAGTGCTGCTCGCAACCGACCCTGACCGTGAGGGAGAAGCGATCTCCTGGCATCTGGCTCACATTCTGGGGATAGATCCGTCAGAAAAGTGCCGTGTAATGTTCAATGAGATCAATAAGCAGACCGTTCAGGAGGCAATAAAGGAACCGCGTGCGATCGACAGCGGACTTGTTGATGCACAGCAGGCCAGACGTGTTCTGGACAGGCTCGTAGGCTATCAGATAAGCCCGCTCCTCTGGAAAAAGGTATCATGGGGACTTTCGGCAGGACGAGTCCAGTCGGCAGCCCTTAAGCTCATCTGTGACAGGGAGCGCGAGATACTCGACTTCATCCCTGAGGAATACTGGAGGATCGCTGCTGATTTCGGCGACGGTTTTATTGCTGAACTGAATAAGATCTCCGGCAAGAAGGCAGTTGTCAAAAATAAAGAAGAAGCAGATGCAATAGAATCAGAGCTTGGGACAGGAGAGTATGCCGTAAGCTCCGTAAAGGAAGGCAAGAGGCAGACAAAGCCTTATGCGCCGTTTACCACATCCAGCCTGCAGCAGGACGCGTCGATAAAACTCGGCTTCCAGACAAGCAAGACTATGCAGATCGCCCAGCAGCTCTATGAAGGCGTAAACCTCAAAGGCATCGGAGCCAGAGGTCTGGTCACATACATAAGGACAGACTCCGTAAGAGTCTCCTCACAGGCTGTCGCTGCAGCTGCTTCGTTCATCAAGGACAAGTACGGAGAGTCCTACGTCGGAAACAACTACTTTACAAACAAGAATAAGGCCATGCAGGACGCTCATGAGGCTATCAGACCTTCCGACGTCACTCTTGAGCCTGATATGATCAAGGAGTCGCTGACGGCAGACCAGTACAAGCTCTACGATCTCATCTGGAAGAGATTCGTGGCTTCGCGCATGGCTGCGGCAAAGTTCGACACAGTCCAGGTCCTTATCAAAAATGGAAAATACGAATTCAAGGCCAACGGATCGCGCATGACCTTTGACGGCTGGCGCAAGATCTACAAGACCTCGAATCCGGAAGATGAGGTCAACATCCCTAAGCTTTCCGAGGGAGAAATACTCGATCTTAAAAAGCTTATCAAAGAGCAGAAATTTACACAGCCTCCTGCAAGATATACAGAAGCCAGCCTGGTCAAAGAGATGGAAGAGAAAAACATCGGAAGACCAAGCACCTACGCTTCGATCATATCCGTACTTGTGAACAGAAAGTACGTGAAGAGAGTCAAGAAGTCACTGGAGCCTACCAAGCTCGGATTTGACGTTATCGGCATCCTGCAGGTCTACTTCTCGGATATCGTAGATGTCAAGTTCACTGGTGAAATGGAAGATAATCTCGACAGTGTCGAACTCGGCGAGAAGGACTGGAAGAAGGTCATCTCGGACTTCTACAAGGGTTTCAGTGAAGAACTGAAAGTCGCCGACCGCGAAGTGGAACGCATAGAGAAGGAAGTCGTTCTTTCGGATGAGGTATGCGAGATCTGCGGAAAGCCTATGGCGATCAAGGAGGGCAGATTCGGACGCTTCCTGGCATGCACGGGCTATCCTGAGTGCAAGAACACAAAGCCTATAGTCAAGTCTACCGGCGTCAAGTGCCCTAAGTGCGGCAAGGACATTATCGAGAAGAGGGGCAGAAAGACCGGAAAAGTATTCTATGGCTGCAGCGGCTATCCTGAGTGCGACCTGGTATTATGGGATATGCCTACAGGCGGCATTTGTCCGGACTGCGGCTCCATGCTTGTGAAAACAAAAGGAAAAAACGGCACTGTCAAGTGCTCGAACCCTGAGTGCAAATACAAGGAGAAGAAAAAATGATCCAGTTTCATGCAACGACCATATGCGCTGTAAAAAGGCCGAACGGTGACATAGCCATCGGCGGAGACGGTCAGGTAACGATGGGCGAGACGACCATCATGAAGAACGGCGCGAAGAAAGTAAAAAAGATATATAAGGACAAGGTCCTGACAGGTTTTGCGGGCTCAGTGGCTGATGCGTTTGCTCTGACTGAGAAGTTCGAGAACAAGCTCGGCGAGCACGCAGGCAACCTCAAGAGGGCTGCAGTTGATCTGGCTCAGTACTGGAGATCCGACAAGGGCATGAGAAACCTTGAGGCACTCATGATAGTCGCAGATGAAAATGATCTTCTTGTCATTTCGGGCAACGGGGAAGTCATCGTACCGGATAAGGACGTTGTTGCGATCGGCTCAGGCGGTAATTACGCATACTCAGCAGCTGTAGCTCTTTTCGAGAATACTGATCTCGACGCTGAGAGCATAGTCAGAAAATCACTTGAGATAGCTTCCAATATCTGCGTCTACACCAATAGCAACATAAGCGTGGAAAAGCTTTAGGAGAATACAATGGCAGACAATATCAAAAACATGACTCCGAAACAGATAGTTGCGGAGCTCGACAAGTACATAATCGGCCAGGAAGAGGCAAAGAAGTACGTTGCCATCGCCCTGAGAAACCGCTACAGAAGAAGCCTGCTCTCCGAGGAAATGAGAGAAGAGATCTCTCCTAAGAATATCCTTATGATGGGACCTACGGGAGTAGGAAAGACTGAGATCGCCCGCAGGCTCGCCAAGCTCATGGACGCTCCGTTCGTAAAGGTAGAAGCGACAAAGTTCACAGAGGTCGGATACGTAGGACGTGACGTCGATTCCATGATCAGAGACCTTGTTGAGGCTTCGATGAGGCTCAGCAAGCAGAAAAGAATGGATGAAAATGCTGAGATCGCCACGGTTATCGCAGAAGATATTATCGTTAAGTCGATAATCCCTTCACCTGAGTCGGAAAAGGGAAGCGGTGTTCAGCTGGGCAATATCTTCGGAAACCTCGGTTATAAGTCACAGAGGCAGGAATACGAAGAAAACAAGCAGAGAGAGTACGAATCCAGCAAGGAATATTCGGACATAAAGCTTGCCAGGGATCAGGTAAGAGAACAGCTCAAGGCAGGTCTTCTTGAAGATCAGATCATCGAGATCGAGGTCGATGATGTTCCTAAGACAAATCAGCTCGACAGCCAGAACGAGGGCATGATAGCCATAGGCAATATCTTTGAGAACATGATGCCTAAAAAGACAAAGAAGAAGAAATGCAAGGTGAGTGATGCCAGACGCATACTGAGAGACCAGGAAGCCCAGAAGCTGATAGATATGGACCAGCTTACTGACGAGGCTCTTCAGAACGCAGAGCAGAACGGCATCATCTTCATCGACGAGATAGACAAGATCGCGTCCGGAAGCGGGATGAGATCGGGTGCAGATGTGTCTAGAGAGGGTGTACAGAGAGACATCCTGCCTATCGTTGAGGGAAGTGTCGTGAATACAAAGTACGGTCCGGTCAAGACCGATCATATGCTGTTTATCGGCGCAGGCGCATTCCATGTGTCCAAGCCGAGCGACCTTATCCCTGAACTTCAGGGAAGATTCCCTATAAACGTCGAGCTCAAAAATCTCGACAGGGATGACTTCAGAAAGATCCTCACAGTGCCGGAGAACGCTGTCATAAAGCAGCAGAAGGCTCTGCTCGAGACTGAGGGAGTACATGTTGAGTTCACAGACGACGCTATAGACGAGATCGCGAATCTCGCGTATCTGATGAACGAAGAAACTGAGAATATCGGAGCCAGAAGACTGCATACGATCCTTGAGATACTGCTCGAAGACATCTCATACAATCTTCCGGATCCTGAAGTAAGCGATGTCACGATCAACAGGACCTATGTCCAGGATAAGCTGGGCGAGAAGTTCAGAGAAGTCGATGTGGACAGATATATCCTGTAACAGGACGATACATGCAGCCATACAGATCGGTATTTGAATACGCAGAAGCAGAATACACAGTTGAGCGCTCACGCTTTATTGCCCATGTCTCCCCGGCGGAGTCGCCGGAGGAGGCAAGGGCTTTTATAGCAGAAATAAAAGCGAGATACCGTGATGCAACTCATAATGTTCCGGCTTTTGTATGCGGGCCCGGGAGCGAGCATCAGTGGGCGAGTGATGACGGCGAGCCGCAGGGCACGTCCGGCATGCCTGTCCTGAGGCTTTTAACGGGCGGAGAGCTGACGAATGTGGCGATAGTGATAACCAGATACTTCGGCGGGATAAAACTCGGCACAGGCGGTCTGGCGCGGGCATACAGCCATGCAGCATCTCTTGCCGTAGAAAAAGCAGGGATCTGCGAGGTCAGGGAAAGTACACTTCTGGGGTATACATTTGATTACACATACCTCAGCAAACTTACGGCTATGGCTCCTAACTGCGGATTCGAAATAGGGGACATAGAATACACCAACAGCGTGAATGCAATAATAAAATGTCCTGAAGAAAAAACAGAAGAAATCAAGGCCGCCATCAACGATCTGACATCAGGAAAGGCGCTGCTAACCAGTGAAAACAAGGCTTTGGGGCGTTACAGGCTGTCAGAAAACGATCTGTAAAAAAACTTTAAATAAGTATTTGACACGACTATGCAATCGTGCTAATATAATCAAGCGTCTGAAAACAAATCAAAGACGCAGCACCGATACATAAACAATTGGGCCGGGTAGTTCAGCTGGTTAGAATGCCAGCCTGTCACGCTGGAGGTCGACGGTTCGAGCCCGTTCCCGGTCGCCAATGCGCTGATGTGGCTCAACGGTAGAGCAGCTGATTTGTAATCAGCAGGTTGGGGGTTCGATTCCCTCCATCAGCTCCAATACTTGTCGAGGGGTTCCCGAGCGGCCAAAGGGGGCGGACTGTAAATCCGTTAGCACTGCTTTCGATGGTTCGAATCCATCCCCCTCGACCAATAAATATGCGGAAGTGGCTCAGGGGTAGAGCATCGCCTTGCCAAGGCGAGGGTCGCGAGTTCGAATCTCGTCTTCCGCTCCATTCTTTGCGGATGTAGTTCAATGGTAGAACTTCAGCCTTCCAAGCTGATAGCGTGAGTTCGATTCTCATCATCCGCTCCACTTTTTTTAAGGCAAGTTTGGCATTTCGTGGGTCCATAGCTCAGTTGGATAGAGCAACGGCCTTCTAAGCCGTGTGTCCGGGGTTCGAATCCCTGTGGGCTCACCATTTTTACTTTTTGCCGGTCTCGTGCTGATGGGGTATAGCCAAGCGGTAAGGCAACAGACTTTGACTCTGTCATTCGTAGGTTCGAGTCCTGCTACCCCAGCCAAATGCGACCCATTAGCTCAGTCGGCAGAGCACTTGACTTTTAATCAAGGTGTCCGGAGTTCGAATCTCCGATGGGTCACCAATACACCTTAATCCGCATAGGATACGGAGAGGTGTCCGAGTGGTTTAAGGAGCCGGTCTTGAAAACCGGTGATCCCGCAAGGGACCGTGGGTTCGAATCCCACCCTCTCCGCCAAGAAGCCTTTTTGGAGAAGTACTCAAGAGGCTGAAGAGGACGGTTTGCTAAACCGTTAGGGTTCGTATAGGGCCGCATGGGTTCGAATCCCATCTTCTCCGCCATTTTATAGGGGTATAGCTCAGTTGGTAGAGCAGCGGTCTCCAAAACCGCGTGTCGAGGGTTCGAGTCCTTCTGCCCCTGCCAAGTTAATAGTTAACTCTTTCGGGGTGTAGCGCAGTTTGGTAGCGCAACTGGTTTGGGACCAGTGGGCCGCGGGTTCAAATCCTGCCACCCCGACCAATTTTTAAAATAATGCATGGGCCATTAGCTCAGTGGTTAGAGCAACCGGCTCATAACCGGTCGGTCCTTGGTTCGAACCCAAGATGGCCCACCATAAATAACGGGGTGTAGCGCAGTTTGGTAGCGCAACTGGTTTGGGACCAGTGGGCCGCGGGTTCAAATCCTGCCACCCCGACCAATAAGCTCAGATAGCTCAGTAGGTAGAGCAGGGGACTGAAAATCCCCGTGTCCCTGGTTCGATTCCGGGTCTGAGCACCAGAAATACCGGCAAATAAGCCGGTTTTTTCTTTGCCGGAAAATCAGCCAACGTAAAGAGTACTTGACACATAAGCATATAGTGGTAAAATACACATATATACACAACATGTTGCGGTCGAGAGGATCTATGGAAAACAATCTCGCAAAGATCAGAAAGGAAAAGAAGATCGGGCAGAACTATCTGGTTGAGAAACTAGGTGTTTCAAGACAGTCGATAAGCTCGATCGAAAACGGGAGATGCACTCCATCGCTTGAACTTGCAATGGATATAGCATATCTTCTTGAAATGCCGATCGAAGAGATCTTTATCCATGAGAACAGATTCAAGTAATAAAATGGGTATCTGAATATTCTGTAATGTTCGGATTCTGAACCCCGGTTAAAGTATAAAATGAGGACGTATATAGGTTAACAACCTATACGTCCGTTTTTTATTTACAAATAACAAATTATTAAAAAGCTATGCAAAAGACAACGACAACAAAACTGAATATAGGCATAATCCTGTTCATCATGACAGCTCTGATCGCAGTTTGCTCGTCGGGGGTTTTTGCTGCATCGGCACCTAATGCTTCCGGCCTGGTAAATTCATCAGACGGAGCCATTCTGCGCAAGTCGTCGAAGACCAGCTCAAAGCAGGTCGCTGTTCTGAGTGACAATACGTCTCTTACGATATATAAGGAGGTCTTCAAGAAGAAGTCCAGCACTTCGAGTAAGAACAAATGGTATTATGTATCGGCTAACGGACAGAAGGGCTATATAAGAGCTGATCTTGTAGACAATATCAGCTATGGAAGCATACAGGGTACGATCAAGTCCAAGGTGAATTACCGTAAGGGCGCCGGGACAAAGATGAAAAAGGTTGGGACATTGAAAAAGGGCAGCAGTGTAACTGTTGTACTCCTGTCGAATCCTGTCAACTCAGCAAAAGGCTCCAGTATCAAGTGGTACAAGATACAATCAGGTTCATCTTATTACTATGTATGCTCAAATAAGGTGAAACTCACAGGCGGTACAGTCGCGGCTGCAGCTGCAGCCCCCGCAGCGGTCTCGTACTCCAACTATGTGAGCAAGCCATCATCAAACATGGACGACGCAAAGTTTGAGGAATATCTCAACAAGCAGGGATTCCCTGAGGAATACAAGGTAAGACTCCGCGCGCTGCATAAGGTACATCCTAACTGGGGATTCGTAGCTTATCATACAAATATCAACTGGGCTGATGCTCTTGCAAGACAGAACAGCGGCGGAACTTCACTGATTTCGAGCGCATATCCATCATCATACAGAAGCGGAAGTAAGCAGTATGAGAAAGGCTGGTATAAGGCAAGCAGCACAGTAGTCGCTTTCTATATGGATCCGCGAAACTTCCTTGATGAAAACAGCATCTATATGTTTGAGGATCTGTCATACAAGCCTTCATACCAGACAGCTTCTGTAACTGCAGCGATACTGGCTCCTTCAAGGCTTCCGGGGTATGGTTTCACAGGAAATCTCTTTGTGAATGCTGCGGCGGCAAATAACGTGAGCCCGGTATTCCTGGCAGCCAGAGCCAGACAGGAGACCGGAAACGGCGGAGACGCGATAAACGGAACAAAGATACTCGGAACGAAAGTGTACAATCCTTTCAATATAGGAGCATTCGGCGGAACGAATCCTCTGTATAACGGACTGCTTTACGCATATGCAAAGGGATGGACGACTCCGGCGCTTGCAATAAACGGCGGGGCACAGGAACTCGCAAAGAACTACATCAACCAGGGACAGTACACAGGATATTATCAGAGATTCAACGTCAGAAACGGAGCCGGTAAGGTTGGTACGCATCAGTACATGACCAATATAACGGCGCCATTCACTGAGGCAAAGAACACAAAGGATTCATATACGAAATACGGACTTACAGGCCAAAGCCTTGTATTTGAGATCCCGGTCTACACAGCAATGCCTGCATCGACAAAACTGCCGTAAGTCAGCGCTAACGGGCCCGGGCACCCTGGAAGGTGTTCCTTTCAGCAAGTCCGCGGTTGATCTCATTGAGGATGGTCCGTTTTCTCCAGCTCCATTCGGGAGAGACAAGGAGCCTGCGGGGAACGTCTCCGGTGAGACGGTGGATCGTGACATCAGGAGGGATGATCTCAAGACAGCTGATAACCAGGTCAACGTATTCATCAATAGAATCAAACGGAACATAGTCAGGCATCGCTTCGTAAAGAGGCGATGTCTTTACTATATTCATCAAATGGAGTTTGAGACCGAAAATACCAGTGCCGCATACGTGACGGACGGAATCGAGCATCATTTCACGGTCTTCTCCCGGAAGCCCCAGGATAAGATGTGCAACGACGCGGATCCCGCGCGCATTAAGCTCGGCCGCAGCTCTGTCGTAAGTGCTGACCGTATAGCAGGTATTCATCGCCTTAAGCGTGCTGTCGTGTGCACTCTGGAGCCCGAGCTCGACCCAAAGGAAGTGTTCTTCGTTTATCTCCTCAAGCAGGTCAAGAACATCTTCACCTAAACAATCCGGTCTCGTAGCTATGGCTATTCCGCTGATGCGGGGGTCACTAAGAGCAGCATAATACAGCCTTCTCAGGTCTTCGACAGGAGCATATGTGTTTGTGAATGACTGGAAATATGCGATATATACAGCATCGGGCCATTTTTCTGAAAGGCGGCCGATCTGTTCCGTAATGGACTCAGATATTCCGGCTTCATCATAACCATTATGCGCAGCGAGCTCGCCCGATCCTCCGGCAGAACAGAAGGCACATCCGCCGGTGCCGACTTTGCCGTCTCTGTTAGGGCAGGTAAAACCGGCATCTATGCTGAGCTTAACGGTTTTGTGTCCGAATACTCCCTTGAGATAATTGCTTATTGAATTGTATCTTTCGCCGCCTTGCATATGTTGTGAAACCTTTGTTTATGCTACAATAATATGGTTAATCGTATCAGACTGGGATGTATCCTGTCAGGAAAGGAAAAAACCTTTGAAAAAAGCATCTGCATGCGTACCGTTCATATCGGGTGAAGACCTGAGCAAACTGTCCGGAGAGTTCTCCGGTCTTGCTCTGATGCCTCATAAGCCTAAGGTGCTTATGCACGCATGCTGCGGTCCCTGCGCTACTTCCTGTGTTGAAAGGACAGCAGAGGATTACGATCTTACGTTGTACTATTATAATCCAAACATCACGGACAAAGAAGAATATTACCTGAGACGTGATACATTGCTGCAGTTCCTCGACGCTTTCAATGAGGAACACAAAGACATGTATTCCGCGGGATTTCTCGAAGGACCGTACGAACCTGACAGATACATCGAAAAGGCAATGCCGCTCGCTGATGAGCCCGAAGGCGGAAGACGCTGCGATCTCTGCTTTGCTCTGAGACTTACAGAGACGGCGCGGATGGCAAAGAAGCTTGAGATGGAATACTTTACGACCACTATGTCGGTCAGCCCGCACAAGAATTACGAAAAGATAAAAAAGCTGGGGCTGGCTCTTGAAGAAGAGACGGGTGTGAAGTTCCTGGATATAGACTTCAAAAAGAAGAACGGCTTCGGAAGAAGCGTGGAACTGTCAAAAAAATACGGTCTTTACAGGCAGAATTTCTGCGGCTGTGATTTTGCGAGATATGCTATGAAAGAAAAAAAGGAAAGGGACAAATAATAAGGAGTTACACAATGAGCAAACTGATAATACCTAAGGACTATAAGCCGTCACTCGATCCTACAGAGACACAGCGTGCGATCAAAAGGATCAAGGATCACTTCCAGAGAGAGCTGTCACACAGCCTCAATCTCGGAAGAGTTACCGCGCCGCTATTTGTGTTCCCTGAGACAGGACTGAACGATAACCTGAACGGCTATGAGAGAAGGGTAGATTTTACAATAAAGGATATCGATGAGAGACATGTTGAAGTAGTACAGTCGCTTGCCAAGTGGAAGAGGATGGCTCTCGGAAGATACAATATCGAACCGGGCGTGGGTCTCTATACCGACATGAACGCTATCAGGCGCGATGAAGAACTTGACAACATCCACTCCATCTATGTTGACCAGTGGGACTGGGAAAAGGTCATCACAGCTGATCAGAGAAATGAGGAGTACCTTGAGCAGACAGTCAGGATCATTTACAGATGCCTCAAGGACCTTGCTGATTACGTAAACGACCAATATCCTCAGATCGGCATAGATCTGCCTGAGAAGATCAAGTTCATCGATTCCCAGCAGCTCGAGGACTGGTATCCAGACCATACAGCAAAGGAAAGAGAAAGATTTGCGGCTGAGGAGTATGGTGCTATCTTCATCAAGAGGATAGGCGGCGCTCTCAAATCGGGCAAGCCTCATGACGGAAGAGCTCCGGACTATGATGACTGGGACCTCAACGGAGACATCATCCTCTGGAACACTGTCCTTGAGGACGCTTTCGAGATAAGCTCGATGGGTATCAGAGTCGATTCGGAGTCAATGCTCCGCCAGCTCGAGATCGACGGCAAAGAAGACAGAAAAGAACTGACCTTCCATCAGAAGGTCATAAACAATGAACTTCCGCTCACTATCGGCGGAGGTATCGGACAGAGCAGGCTGTGCATGTACTTCCTTAAAAAAGCCCATATCGGTGAAGTGCAGGTATCCGTATGGCCTGAGGACATGCAGGAAGAGTGCGCTGAGCACAATATATTCCTCCTGTAAGACCGGATCAGAAAATGCAGTATATCGACGTTGTAATAGACAATAAAAGTGTTAATACGGACGCACTGTACACATATAAGGCTCCGGACGAAGTCTGTGCCGGCGCCAAACTGACGGTGCCATTTGCACGCAGGAGCAGCGTCGAGGCGTACTGTGTGAGGACCGGTGTGACACCGTCGATCGATGGCTCAAAGATCAAAGAGATAATCTCTTTAGATCCTGAGCGCTCGCTCAGCAGTGAGATGGTCGAAACTGCTCTCTGGCTCCGCAAAAGATGCGGCACCAAATACATTGACGGCCTTAAGATGTTCGCGGTCGAGGGCAAGCGTGAAAAAGCCCTGAGCCGCCGTGAATGCGGTCCTTCGGAGCCTGGCTACGAGCTCACAGAAGCCCAGTCTGAGGCTGCAGGGCGCATATGCACATCCATAAAAAAGCGTGAAAACAGAACATTCCTCATTAAGGGTGTTACAAACAGCGGAAAGACTGAAGTGTACATGCACGCAGTGGCTGAAGCGCTTTCACAGGGGAGGACGGCGATAGTCCTTCTGCCGGAGATAGCTCTTGCGTCTCAGGTAGCAGACCGTTTCAGGGAGAGATTCGGCAGCAGCATTATAGCTACTCTGCACAGCAGGCTCAGAAAGTCAGAAAGGCTTTCCGAATGGCTCAGGATAAGGCGCGGCGAGGCAAAGATAGTCATAGGCGCCAGGACATCGGTGTTCGCTCCGCTTGAGAACATCGGGATCATCGTGATCGATGAGGAACACGAAAGCACTTACAAGTCTGACCACAATCCGAAGTACGAGACCGTAGACGTAGCCTTCAAAAGGGCTGCGCTTTCAGACGCCGTTCTGGTCCTTGGAAGCGCTACGCCGGGTGTTACTTCATATTACAGGGCAAAGAGCGGCATATACGAACTGATCGAGATGAATGAGCGCATAGGCGACAGCCGGATGCCGGTTCTTGAGACCGTAGATATGCGCAAGGAGGCTGTATCGGGCAACACGGGCGTCATTTCAAGAGAACTTGCGGGACAGATAGACAGGTCTCTTCAGAAGAAAGAGCAGGTAATACTGTTCCTGAACCGCAGAGGTTTTTCGACCAGGATATTCTGCCCGGATTGCGGATACAGGATGACGTGTCCGGACTGCGGAATAGCGCTGACCTATCACAGGTCGTCCAACGCGGCAGTCTGCCACTACTGCGGAAGGAAGTTCCCGCTCGCCGGTACATGCCCGGACTGCGGAAGCAAGTTCATTAAATACGCGGGCGCAGGCACCGAAAAGGTAGAAGAAGAGGTAAGGACGCTCTGGCCAAAAGCCGGAGTCGACAGATTCGATCTGGATACGGCTTCTGCGGCAGATGATCCCGCTAAAGTCATTGCTGATTTCCAGAAGGGAAAAACAGATATCCTTGTAGGTACGCAGATACTTGCTAAAGGACTTGACTTCAGGAATGTCGGACTCGTAGGTATAATCAACGCCGATGTGAGTCTGAACATCCCGGATTACAGGGCTCCTGAGCGCACATACCAGCTGATCACGCAGGTCGCAGGGCGCGCCGGCAGGGCAGGCGGCGAAAGCCTGGTCCTGATACAGACCTATGAGCCTGACAGCGATGTAATAAAAGAGGCAGCGGCCGGTGACTATGAAAGCTTCTACGAATCGGAGCTTTTACACAGAAGCATCATGAACTATCCGCCGTACTCTGATATAATCTCTGTCGGTTTTGTTGCGGATGACGATGACACGGCGCTTTCGTATGCTGAAGCTTTCAGGTCGAGACTGGCGGGACTCAAGTCGGCGCCGGAGGGAGCTGTTGTCATGCGGCCGAGACTCGACGAGAGACGTACAGACGGCAGGTCGAGGGCTGTGTTCATAGTAAAGGCGCCGGGCGGAAGCCGGGCGGGCTATGTGAATGAGTACATGGCACTGCGTGACAGGCTGATACAGAGCAAAGCGCCTGTATTTGCAGAAATAGATATCAATCCGTACGGATCAGTATAAATAATAAGTTTTACAAAGAAGAGAAGAAAAATGGCATTAAGAAACATCACAGTACGAGGCGATGAGATACTCGCAAAAAAGTGCAAACCGGTAAAGGAAATAACTCCGCGCATCATTCAGGCGTGCGAGGACATGGCAGAGACCATGAAGGCGGCAGACGGTGTAGGCATCGCTGCTCCGCAGGTCGGGATCATGAAAAGATTCTTTCTTGCCATGCCTCATGTGGACGCTGATGACGAGGAGACCAGAGAGAAAATATATTACATGATCAATCCTGAAATCACCTATAAAGAGGGCACTCAGGAATCAAGCGAGGGCTGCCTTTCGGTCCCGGGATACATGGGACTCGTAGACAGACCGTATAAGATCCGCATCAAGGCTATGGATCTCGAGGGAGAAGAGCATGAATACGAATTCGAAGGCTTTGAGGCCACCGTATTCTGCCACGAGTATGACCATCTTGACGGTATACTCTATACGGACATCGCAAAGGACATGATGACAGTAGAGGAGTATTCGGAAATACTTGAAGAAATGAAGCAGTCACATGCTGATGATCCTGATGCAGACAACAAGGACATCTGGACAGCTAAGAACGAAAGAAACGGCAAGTAATTTAATGAAAATAGTATTTATGGGTACGCCCGCATTTGCGGCGTGTTCACTGCAGAAGTTAATAGATGAGGGCTATGATATACCGCTGGTCGTGACTCAGCCGGACAGAAGGGGCAACAGGAACAAGATGATCCTGTCAGAAGTCAAAAAGCTTGCGGTCGAAAACGGGATCGAGACCGCTCAGCCGGTCAGGATAAAGAAGGATCCCGAGCTGATCGAAAGGATCGCTTCGATCGGGCCGGACCTCATAGTCGTGGCGGCATTCGGCCAGATACTTCCGAAGTCTGTGCTGGATATACCGAGACTCGGATGCATAAATGTACACGGCTCACTGCTCCCGAAACTGAGAGGAGCGTCCCCTATGCAGGCCGCTGTCCTCGAGGGACTTGATGAATCCGGTGTCACTATAATGCGCATGGCAGAGGGTCTGGACACGGGCGACATGATAAGCAAGCGGGTCTGCGATATAAAGGGAATGGACTTTACAGAAGTATCTGAAGTCCTTGCAGCTGCAGGTGCAGAGCTTCTTGCGGAGACCATACCGCACATTGCTGACGGAACAGCTGAATATGAAGTCCAGGATGATTCTGAAGCGAGCTATGCCGGGATCATCAGAAAGACCGACGGCTATACATCGTTCGATGAAGACGCAGAAGCTATTGAGCGTAAGATCAGAGCGTTCATTGAATGGCCTTCCTGCTACAGTTATCTTGAAGGTCTGCAGGTCAAATTCTATAAAGCAGAAGTGCTCGATGAAGAAGCTGACGGTGCTCCGGGCACAGTCAGCGGTACAACCAAGACAAGCTATACCATAAATTGCGGGAGAGGAAAGCTCAGGATACTTGAGCAGCAGCTCCAAGGCAAGAAAAGAATGAGCGCCGGAGATTTCATGAGAGGGCATAAGCTCGCTCCAGGAGACAGATTCGGCGCAGAGGAGGGACTATAATGTATTACTATTACGATTACTCATGGTTTGTCCTTTTACCGGCGATCTTATTCACGATGATCTGCCAGGCCAGGATCAACAGCGCGTACAGGACATATTCACAGGTACGTGTCAGCACAGGCGTCACAGGCGCTGAGGCTGCGAGAGCAATGATGGATGCGAACGGCCTTTCGGGCGTGGCTATCAATGTCCTGAACGGAGGGAATCCGCTCACGAACTTCTATGACCCGAAGACAAAAAGCCTGAACCTTTCGAGAGAGGTCTTCGCTTCAAATTCGGTTTCATCCGTATGTATCGCCTGCCATGAGGTAGGGCATGCCATACAGGACGCCACACATTATGCACCGCTGGCATTCAGGAACGGCATCGTTCCGGTCGTGAATCTGACTCAGATGGTATCGTGGCCTCTTATCTTCTTCGGACTGATAATGTCGGCCGCATCACCTTACGGAAGCTTCCTGTTCCTTATCGGAGTCGTATGCTTCCTGTTTGTAATACTCTTCCATCTGGTGACACTGCCTGTAGAATTCAACGCATCAAACCGCGCTCTGGCTAATCTCAGGGAGCTTAAGCTGGTGAACGAAGAAGATTACATCGGTTCAAGAGCCGTCCTGAAAGCGGCAGCCATGACATACGTCGCAGCTCTTGCAACTGCGGTAGCCAGCCTTCTCAGGGTCTTTGTCATCGCCGGAAGGAGAAGGTAGAACGACCTGATGAACAACGACTGGCTTTCGGCATTCGAAGCTCTGAATGCCGTATACACTGACGGAGCATTCTCAAATATTTCTATCAACGAAGCTGTTTCGCACCACCACGGATCGCGGGAGAGCTTCGTTCGCACGTTTGTCAAAGGGGTGATCAGGGACAGCATCAGGATCGATCACATTATCGACAGCCTCGCGCAGAAGGGCATTGGCAGCATCAAGGCCAGACCTCTCATTCTGCTCAGGATGGGCATATTTGCAATTGACGGCCTGGACAGTGTTCCCGATCATGCTGCGGTCAATGAGACCGTAAGCCTGGCCAAGAAAACAGCAAAGGGAAGCGACAGATTCATCAACGGTATGCTGAGGTCGTATCTGAGGCGCCGTGAGGAGTTCAGACCTGAGAAGCTTGAACCTCATATAAGATACTCGTTCAGCAAGCCTGTATTTTCGCTTCTGGAAGACCAATACGGCGAAGAGGCGACAGACATAGCAGAGGCACTCAACAGACCGTCAGAGGTCTATTTAAGGGTAAATACGCTTAAGACAAGCAGGGATGATGTGATCTCCGGTCTCAGCGCTCTGGGCGTCAGAGCTTCTGCCGCAGACGAGAACACCGAGGCTGTTGCGGTAGCGGGCGGCAGCATCATAGCAAATGATATGTTCAGGGACGGCCTGTATACCGTGCAAAGCCTGTCCTCGATGATGGCTGTAAAAGCGCTTTCGCCTGAGCCGGGAAGCAGGGTGCTCGACCTGTGCTGCGCGCCGGGAGGAAAGACCGGCTATATGGCAGAACTCATGCAGAACAAGGGCAGCATCACCGCGTGCGATATTTATCCGCACAGGCTCAGGCTCACGGAGGCTGCCATGAAAAGGCTCGGGATAACGATCTGCAAAACAGAGGAGCGCGACGCCACGGTATTTGATGAAGACCTTTGCGGGAGCTTCGACTTTATCCTCTGTGATGTTCCTTGCTCCGGCCTTGGTGTGATTCCAGGAAAACCCGAGATAAAACTCAACACCGACCCGGATTCCTATGACGGACTGACTGCCGTCCAGAAGAAGATACTGGAGAACGCACTGTCGTATCTCAGACCGGGCGGAAGGCTTGAGTATTCAACATGTACGATCAATAAAAACGAGAACGAAGATGTAGTTAAACATGTATTAAGCAATGCCGGCACTTCGTTCCGTCTTGTTGAAATGACAACCCTTTTGCCATATAATGGCAAAGTAGGTTTTTTCTATAGTATTATCGAGAAAAGCGCGAATTGACGCAGCGGAGACCAGACAGATATGAACATCGGTTACATGACAGACAGGGGCAGACGCAGACCCACAAACGAAGACTCTCTGAGAGCTTGTGAAGATCTCAGTTTCTTTATGCTTGCTGACGGAGTCGGAGGAAACAGATCGGGTGAGATAGCGAGCCAGTCAGCACTTGATGCGCTTGAAAAATTCGTCCGTCACAATCCGCCTGAATGGCTTGGATCACGTGACGAGGTCTTCAGATATTTCAGAGCTGCAGTCAATTACGTCAATCAGTTTATAATCAAACTGTCCGAGGCCAAGCCGCAGTACGCAGGCATGGCGACGACACTTACTTTTGCATATATCCGCGATGACGAGATGTATGTCGCCAATGTCGGAGACAGCAGAGTCTACCTGGCACATGGAGATATGATCCAGCAGATCACTGACGATCATACATATGTCAATGATCTTGTAAAGATGGGTGCTATCACAAGGGAAGAGGCACATCTCCATGCACGCAAGAATGTCATCACAAGGGCTATCGGGGCAAATGCCAACAACGAACCTGACTGCTTCAGCGTTCCTGTTGAACGAGACGACAGGATACTTCTCTGCAGCGACGGCCTTTACGATGAAGTGGATGATGACACCATTCTCTCCACTCTCGTAAGATCAGACGATATGAAGGCATGCGCGAGCGAGCTTGTGCTGATGGCAAACCAGAATGGCGGCAATGATAACATTTCTGTCATCTGCATCGATTTGGAGGGCTAATTATTATGGCAAGCAGGATACTTTCCGGGCGATACGAGCTTCTTGAGAAGATCGGCGACGGCGGTATGGCTGTCGTATACAAGGGGAAGGACAGGCTCCTCAACCGTTTTATTGCCGTAAAGATCTTAAGACCGGAATTCACAAAAGATGCCACGTTTGTCGAGAACTTCAAGAGGGAGTCTCAGGCAGCCGCGGGTCTTTCGCATCCGAATATTGTTGGTGTATACGATGTAGGCCGCGAGGGCAACATCAATTACATCGTTATGGAACTTATCGAGGGAGACACTCTCAACAAGATCATCGAGAGAGAAGCTCCGATGGACTACCGCAAGGTCATCGATATTTCCAAGCAGGTAGCATCGGCACTCAGAGTCGCTCATAAAAACAAGATCATCCACAGAGACGTCAAGCCTCATAACATCATGATCACGAATGACGGCGTGGTAAAACTCGCTGACTTCGGTATCGCAAGGGCTGTTAATGACGCCACACTGTCTACGGGAAGCAAGATCGTCGGATCCGTACATTACTTCTCGCCTGAGCAGGCAAGGGGAAATTACGTTGATGAGCGTTCAGACATCTATTCACTCGGTATCGTTATGTATGAGATGCTTACAGGCAAGGTGCCGTTTGACGGTGACAACCCTGTTACGGTAGCTCTCAAGCATATCAATGAGGAGATCACTCCGCCGAGAGAACTCGAACCGGGCATTCCTCCTGCTCTTGAGAGATGCGTGATGAAGGCGACCAGCAAGTTCCAGACAAACAGGTATGCCAACGCGGACGAGCTTATTCAGGAGCTCGACAATATCAAATTCGTAAGTTCTGTTGCCGGAGATTCGATCTTTGAGTCCAGCGAGGTCGTAGAAAAGCGCAATAAGCGCAGAGAAGAGCTCGAAAAAGACATCAACGAAGCTGTTGAGGCAAGGGAGCGCAAGAAAAAGAAGAAAACGAGAAAGGTCATTGCTATTGTTGCAGCTATATTCATATTGCTGTGTGCAGCAGGCGGCGGATATGCAGCCTGGAAGATGGGCATGTTCTCCGACACCAAGGCGGCACCTGATCTTCTCGATATGACTCTTGAAGAAGCTACAGCCAAGGCTGCAGAAGACGGATTCAAGGTCAAGGAAGGCAAAGCTGTATATTCATCGGATTACGCTGAAGGCAGGATCTGCCTCCAGGATCCTGAGCCGGGTGTCGAGACTCCTAAGGAAGGCACCATAACGGTCCACCTGTCAAAGGGCAGCAAGGAAGGACTGGTTCCTAACGTTGTGGGCATGAAGGAAGAAGACGTAGCAGCATTCCTTGAAAGCCACGGATATGTTCTGGGCAATGTAAAGACAGAGACATCACCTGAAGATAAGGGCACAGTTCTCGAGCAGACACCGGTAGCAGGCTCTACACTTGATAAGGAGAGCAAGGTAGATATCGTTGTATCTGACGGAAAGGGTACTGAGAAAGGAATCGTTCCTTCAGTTACGAGAATGTCTCTTGAGGACGCTAAGAAGGCTATCCAGTCAGCCGGATTCACCGTAGGAAATATCTCATACGACTGGGATGAGTCCATCGGTAAGGGATATGTTATCTATCAGCAGTATCAGGCCAACTCGCAGCTCGACAAGGGCACAGCGATCGACCTTCAGGTAAGTTCCGGTCCTGAACCGGCTCCTACACCTGCTCCGACACCGGAAGGCGAAGACGCCGCCGGCGGTGAGGGCTAACGGATACGCTGTATGACAGGAACAGTAGTAAAGGGTATCGGAGGCTTCTACTTTGTCTATGACGGCAGTGAGACCGTCATGGGCAAGGCAAGGGGGAATCTCAAAAGAAATAAAGAACTGATCTATGTCGGTGATATAGTCGATTTCGACATAGATGAGAACGACAAGGACGGTGAGTGCGTTATTCACCGCGTTGTCGAGCGCAGAAATCACCTGAAACGGCCGCCGGTATCCAATCTGGATATCCTGGTGGTCGTGTTTTCGTTAGTCAAACCGGCTGTCAATTATCCTGTAATCGACAAGCTTATAGCAGGATGTGAGCTTGCCGGCATAAAACCGGTAATATGCATATCCAAAAAAGACCTTGTTGCAGCTGAAGAAGCAGAAGAGGCGCGCAGAATATACGCGGATATTTATCCGTCTGTATGCGTAAGCGGTGCAAGCGGCGAGGGAATAGAGGACCTGAGAAAGATGATCAGCGGCAGCAACGTCGCTCTTGCGGGGCCGTCAGGAGTCGGCAAGTCGACTATCACCAATCTCCTGCATCCTGAAGCTGATCCTGAAAGTGAAAATCACGCGGAGACTGTCATCGCCCAGACGGGGCACATAAGCCATAAGACCGGGCGGGGCAGACACACCACGAGGCACGTTGAGATATTCCCGCTGCCGGACGGCACGATGCTGTACGACACACCGGGATTCACATCTCTCGATATGCCTGAGATAAAACCGGAGAACGTGGGGAAGCTCTTCCCTGAATTCAATATATCCGGACAGAGCTGCAGATATTCTGACTGCATGCATATCAATGAGCCTGAATGCGCCGTGAAAGAGGCGCTTGCAGCAGGGAAGATCTCCCAAAGCAGATATGATTCTTATGTGATAATGACGGAAGAGGTAAAGAAATGGCAAAAATAGCACCATCGATCCTGGCGGCAGATTTTTCAAGACTTGGAGAAGACGTAAAAGATGTATGCTCAAGAGGCATTGATTATCTTCATGTAGACATAATGGACGGAGAGTTTGTGCCTAACATCAGCTTCGGACCGGATGTCATGAAGAGCATGAACAGTATTGCAACAGTTCCTTACGATGTACATCTGATGATCGTAAAGCCTGACAGATATATCGAGAAATTCATTACTGACAACACTGAGTTTATCACCGTTCATTACGAAGCATGTGATGACCTGGCTTCCACCATACAGCATATCAAGGACGCCGGTGCAAAAGCAGGTGTTTCGATCAAGCCGGGAACAGCTCCGGAAGTGCTCGACGATTACCTTGCAGATATAGATCTTATACTCGTAATGTCCGTAGAGCCGGGATTTGGAGGACAGAAGTTTATGGACAGCAGTCTCCCGAAGATCGAGTACTACGCAAAGAAGAGAGAAGAGCTCGGTCTTGATTATGTGATCGAGGTAGACGGCGGAGTAGGAGCAGGCAATGCGCACCTCGTAAGAGATGCGGGCATCGATATCATCGTTGCCGGCTCAGCGGTATTCAAGGCTGCCGACAGGACCGCCGAGGTCGCTGCGATCAAAGGCGAGTAGTATCTGACTATTTCCGGAACATTCAGTCCGGATCTGAAATAAAGTGTCTGCATAGGCAGGCACTTTTTGTATGTAAGGACCGGCACAAAATGGCCTGTATCCGTCAATAAATGACCGAAGAAGTCTGTACAGTTTTGGCAAATGCTTTCCGATAGAATGGCTGCAGGGGAATGCCATGCTCAGAAGAAGACTTTGCTCATATACTGTGTTTTTTATGTCAGGTATCGCGGCCGGATTTTTTATGCTCGAAAAAAGCAGACTTCTGAGCGCTGCAGCTTTTATTGCCTCCATGCTGACAGTAGCTGCATGCATAGATCCGGATGATAAGGTCAGATCCGTGAAAAGCTGCCGCATCATACGATTCAGACAGCTGCTTGTGATAATGCTGCTGTCAGGTATGCTCATTTTTTCAATAAGCTATGCGGGCTTCACATATGCAGACAGGCATGTTGCAGGCAGCACACGGCTAAAGGGGACTGTCTTAAACTGTGTGCCTGCCGGGGAGAAACTCAGGCTTACGCTCAGAAGCAGGGATCTCTGGCATCCGAAAGTTCTTGTCACCCTGAAAAACTATGATGATGAGATCTCTCCGTCCGGACTTTACGGAGCTGAAGTAGAAGTGTACGGACAATACCGTGATATCGAACCGGCTCCGGATCCAGGCTGTTTTGATTACCGTATTTATCTGAGAGGCAGGGGAACAGGGCTTTCATTCGGGGCGGAAGGCATCAGGATCGCCGGCAAAAGTGAAAGCATGCTGATACGTTTCAGGAAATATCTGTACAGGATGCGGGAGGAATTTATTTCACGTTTTGATGAGGATTCTTCGGGCTTTATACGCGGTGTCATCTTCGGAGACAAGCGTGACATAGATGAAGAGCTGGTAAATGAGTTCAATCAGAATTCCACCGGTCATATCCTGGCAGTGAGCGGACTTCACATGGGATTCCTTTTTGGTCTCCTCAAAGTGCTTACGGGGCGGAGACGTACGCCCTTATTGTCATTTATCGTGATAACAGTACTTGTCATCTACGGTGAGATGACTATGTGGAGCGCAGCTACCGTAAGAGCCTGCCTTGTAGCATCCGCAAGTATAATATCGATACATGTAAGGCGGCGCTTTGATCTTCTGACATCTGTATGTTTTGCCGCTTTCTGCATACTCTCTGCAGAACCATATCAGCTGTTTGATGCGGGCTTTCAGCTTTCCTTTCTGGCGATGGCCGGCATATCAATCGTTACGAAGCCGGTATCTTCCGTAACCGGAGAAGCGATAGCTGCTGCTCTTGCCGTACAGCTGTCCACTGTCCCGGCGGCAGTGTGCAGTTTCAACTGCTTTGAGCCTTTTGCACTTTTCATCAACATCCCGGTCATATTGCTCGCCTCGGTACTTGTGCCGCTTTGCATAGTACTGCTGATGCTTCAGATCGTGATCGGATCTGTTCCGGTCAGCGGCATCAGTCTGGCGGAGATGATATCCTATGCGGTAATACAGACAAATCATCTTCTGGGCGCGGGGACAGGACCTGCAATAAGAACGGCAGGATTTGGGGCTGCACTGACTGTCCTTTACTATCTTGCGATGTTCGGCCTTTCCAATGAGTGGATCAGGGTGCTCGTCCTCAGAAAAAAGAAGAAAGAAATACTGAAACTTGCTGCGATCGCTTTGCTGCCTGTGATAGCGATATCTTCATGCCTTTTTGACAGTCTTGCTGATGATGAGGTGGTCTTCGTGTCAGTTGGCCAGGGCGACTGCACACATATAAGGGCAGCGGGCAGGAACATCCTAATTGACGGAGGAGGAGATCCGGGAAGCGGGGGCGAAGAAAGCGGAAACAGGAATAGCGGGTATAACGTAGGCGAGAAGGTCCTTATGCCATATCTTCTGCACTCCGGCGCAGGCTCTGTGGATGCTGCACTGGTCACACATCTGCATGCTGACCATTACAAAGGAATATGCGAGCTTTCGGAAGTTATACCGGTCGGTGTGCTCGGTATCCCAATAGATTACAGGAACAGTTCAGAAGAGGTCGCAGACGGTTATGATCCGGAGCGCATCCTCTATATCAGGCCGGATACAAAACTTGAGATAAGTGACGATGTATATATCGATGTTCTGTGGCCTCTGACTGTTTCGGACAAGCCGCTCGCAGCAGATGATCCAAACGAACACAATACCGTGTACATGATCCACTACGGCAGCATAAAGATAATGGTGACCGGTGATCTTCTCGAAGAAGACGAGCTTGAGATGGTAGAGCACTATGCGGGTACGGACTGTCTGAGCTGTGATGTGCTGAAAGTAGCTCATCACGGGAGCAAGTCAAGCAGCAGCGAGGCCTTTCTGGATGCTGCTTCGCCGTCTGTCGCGGTCATCCAGGTGGGTTCCCATAACTTCTACGGGCATCCTCATCAGCAGACTCTTGACCGCCTTAATGAAAGGGATATCAAAGTCTTCCGGACCGATCTGAACGGGGCCGTAGGTATAGACATCCGCGGCAATAATACCTGTGTGGACCTGTTCAGAAAATAGCTTTCAGGTGGCAGCTGCGATAGTCAAATCCTGCAAAAAATGTTAGTATAACAGCATGGCATACAAAGACTTCGTAAATGACAGGAAAAAAGGAATACTGAAGGACGTGATGTTCTTTTACGGCGCAGAGGATTATCTGATGAACTGGGCTGCAGAGAGCATCATTTCCGAATACGTCGATGAGGCGTCAAGGGACCTCGATGTCATAAAGCTCGAAGGTGAACAGGTGAATGCAGCTGACATCATGGCGGCTGCCAGGGCTTATTCGATGTTCTCTGAAAAAAGGGTCGTTGTTGTGCGCAATTATCTGCCTCTTTACAGGAAGACTGCAGATGCCGGTGCCGACGATCTCTTAAACTTTGCTTCGTCGCCGCAGGACCAGTCCATAGTCATATTTATGCTTGAAAGCCGTCTTTCGGGAGATCTGAATGCCTACGGAAAGAAGCTGGCCAAAGCCTGCAACGGATATGAATTCGCCAGGCTTGAAAGAGCAGACCTCAAGAACTTCATCACCAAGCGTGTCCACGCAGCCGGGAAGATGATAGCACGCCGCGAGCTTGATCACATGATCGATGTTTCGGGCTATTACAACAGAGGAAGCGCATATGACCTGTCTCTACTGGACCGCGATACCGACAAGATCGTGAAAGCCTGCGAAGGTGACGACATAAGCGCGGCACTTATCGAAGAGATACTGATAGGTGACAGCGACAGGTTCGTTTTCAGCCTCGTGGACGCTCTTATGGCCGGAGACAGGGGAAAAGCCCTTGAGATAGCAGAAGCCATCATAAAGGAAGAGGACGGCGCAATGGCGGTGCTGGCGCTTCTTACAAAGCAGTTTGAGATAATGTATGACGCCCTCGAACTTTCTGACAAGGGATACAGCATCTCACAGATGGCAAAGAAGACGGGCGTGAATGAATTCAGATTCAAAAGGGCATTCAATGCTGCCGGAAAATACAGAAAGAGAAAGATCAGGAATATCCTTATCGGACTGTACAACACTGACAGGGATATAAAGAGAGGAAACATAGATAAGGATACAGCGCTCGAACTCACAGCGCTCAATGCCTGCCCGTGATACACAAAGCGCCCCGCATGTATGATGCGGGGCGCTTTATTATGTTCGATATACGTCTTTGAAGTCTGCGCTGAAAGACAGCGCAGTTTTTATTTTCCGGCCTGCTGGATAAGTTCGCGGGCAGCCTGAAGGGCATTTTCGCTCTCGGCAGAGCCGCTGAAGAGTGTCGCTATCATGCGAACCTTCGAATCATCATTCAGATGCTCGATATTGGTGTATGATTTGTCCTTATCGATTGATTTGCTGATAAGATAGTTATCGTCACCATATGCCGCGATCTGAGCCAGATGCGTTACGGAGATGATCTGGCGGTGACCGGCTATCTCGCTCATCTTTTTACCGACAACGAGGGCGGTGCGACCGCTTATTCCGGTGTCGATCTCGTCAAAGATCATCGTCTCCACACGGTCGGTCTCGCCGATTATATGCTTGAATGCGAGCATTATCCTTGATATCTCACCGCCTGACGCGATACGGGTAAGAGGCATCAGCGGCTCTCCAGGATTCGTGGAGATCAGAAACTCAACTTTATCAAAACCCAGAGGACCGATCTCGTCGGTCTTCTTGATATCTATCCTGAATTCGGAATTCGCGAATTCAAGGTCATTGAGCTCCTTGGTCATGGCTGACTCAAGTCTCTGTGCGATTATGTGTCTGAGCTCGCTCACGTGAGAAGCCTGATCTTCGAGCAGGGCGTAGCGCTTGTGTGCCGCCTCTGCGAGTCTTGACTTTTCAGCATCGAAGTTCTGGATCATATTGAGTCTGGACCCAAGCTCATCCCTGAATTCCAGTATCTCTTCAACGCTCTTTCTGTATTTGCGCTTTGCGTCTTCGATCACAGCAAGCCTGCCTGAGACTTCATCCATATCTGCCTCAGAGAAGCTGAGGCCCGACAGAAGATCTCTCAGGACGGAAGACGCGTCATCGAGAGCATAGTAGGAGTCGGAAACTCTCTCGGCTACCGATGCCAGAGATTCGCTGTAGCTGCTGATACCCGAAAGTTCGGAGACCACATGGCTCAGAGAATCAAGGAGGGAAGGAGCACCGCCGTAATCAGAGGACTGGAGGATGTCATAGGATGATCTGACTGCCTGGAAGATGCGTGAACTGTTCTTCATCATCTCTAGGCGTTCGCGGAGTTCTTCGTCTTCGCCCGGATAAAGCTTTAGATCATCTATGTACTTATACTCGAAGCTGTAATAATCCTTTTGCTGTATGGCGCTGGCTTCTGCTTTCAGGAGGTCGTCATATTCCTTCTGTGCAGTTTTGTAAGCATCGTAAACAGTACGCAGCTTCACGAGTTCGGGCCTTATGGCCTCGCCGTGGAAGCTGTCGGTTATATGGATGTGATTGTCGGGATCGAGTATCTGCTGATTGTCATACTGGCCGTGGATGTCGACCCAATCGGAACAGAAGGAGCGTAGCTGGCCAAGAGTCACCATCTCGCCGTTAAGCTTGGAAACGGATTTGCCTCCGGCCATTATCTCACGGGAAATGATCACATCCTCGCCGTCTCTTGTACCTGCGATCTGGATGAATGCTCTGTCAGCTCCTGTGCGGACCATTGTTGTATCGGCTCTGTCGCCGAGCACGGTGCTGATGGCCGTGACAAGAACGGATTTGCCCGCGCCGGTCTCGCCGGTTATTATATTGAGTCCATCGCCAAGGTCGAATGAAAGATGCTCGATAGTGGCGAAATTATCGATGATAATGCGGTCTATCATAATTCTTGAAAGTTGCTTCAGTCTCTTGAATTCAGTACTTTATCAAATGCTTCCGTGATGTAAGGAACGTTGTCCTCGTGATCGACGACTATAAGCATAGTGTTGTCGCCGCAGATGGATCCTACTACGTGATCTAGGCTCAGAGTGTCGATGGCTTCACCGGCTGCTCCCGCACATCCCGGAAGAGTCTTTACGACTATGAGGTTCTGAGCGCAGGAATAAGAAAGAGTAGTTTCCCTAAAGATCTTTATGAAGCGCTCTGAAATAGGGCGGTCATCATAGTTCCCGGCAAAGTATCTGTACTTGCCGTCCTTGCCCTGGCCCTTTACGAGCTGGAGCTCACGGATATCCCTGGATATCGTAGCCTGGGTAACATTGTAGCCGGCCTGCTTCAGCAGTTCGAGAAGCTGGTCCTGAGTTTCGACTTCGTTTGTCTTTATGATCTCAAGTATTTTGTTCTGCCGTGATAATCTCATGACTGTCCTCCAAAAGGTAGAATTACATACACTGTGATTTTAGCATAAAAATACGCTAGCATGCATAAAATATGAAAAAAGGGCATATATGGCCCGATAAGGTGCATATTCCGGCGGATACGGGACATATGAGGCTTGACAGCAAAAAAGAACAAAAAACGAACATAGACATAGTATCGCATAAATGGTAAAATTCAATGCATGAGAATACTTGGAATAGACCCGGGGTACGCCATTATGGGCTACGGGATAGTTGAATACAAAGGCAGCAAATTCACGCCTGTCGCATACGGCTCAATAACTACGGAAGCACATACTCCCAACGAGGAGAGACTGATGATCCTTTATGATGAGCTCACAAGCATAATCAGGGAATATCAGCCTGAAGAAGCATCCATAGAAGAGCTTTTCTATAACACAAACGCCACGACTGCCATAATGGTAGGCGAGGCCAGGGGGACCGCGCTGCTTGCCTGTGCAAAGGCGGGCATACGCATCTCCGAATACACGCCGCTTCAGATAAAATCCGCTCTTACCGGCTACGGCAGAGCAGACAAAAAGCAGGTACAGGCAATGGTAAAGATGATACTCAACCTTTCTGAGGTACCTAAGCCTGACGACACCGCAGATGCTCTGGCAGCGGCTATTTGCCATGCCCATCATGCAGGCGGCCGCATGCCGAGGAGATAATTATGATAAGATTTCTCAGGGGACAATATTTATACTACGAATCAGGCGCGATAGTCATAGAGACTTCGGGCGGGATAGGCTTCAGGGTCTTCGTATCGGATACCAGCAGCCTTCTGACAAAGCGCGAAGGCGATGAGCTCGAGGTCTATACCTACATGCAGGTCAAGGAAGACGGCATGGCGCTGTACGGATTCGCCGATACCGAAGGTCTCGCACTCTTCGAACAGCTGATTACAGTAAAGGGAGTCGGACCAAAGGCCGGACTTGCCATAATGTCACTCGGCACACCTAATCAGATCAAGGCCGTGATATCGGGCGGCGATGCTGCGTCGATAGCGATGGCTCCCGGCATAGGAAAGAAGACTGCTGAGAGAGTCATACTTGAACTCAAGGACAAGGTTTCCGCTCTTCCTCTCGAAGGAGACGACCTTACAAGCGGCATAGCTCCGGCAGCTGCTCCGGGAAGCGGAGAGCGCGGCGAGGCGGTAATAGCTCTTACTACGCTCGGATACAGCAAGAAGGAAGCTGAGTCCGCAGTTGCATCCGTTCCTGAAGAAGGGCTGAGCGCAGAAGAATACGTAAAGAAATCACTTAAATTCCTGTTATAGAAACATTTACAGATGGACGAAAGAGTTACACAGACAAAAGCAGTGCCTTCAGAGCTCGCAGGGGAGATGACCTTAAGGCCTCAGTACCTTAGCGAATACTGCGGGCAGTCGGCTACAAAAGATAATTTGTCTATATACATCGAGGCGGCCAAGATGAGAGGCGAGCCTCTTGATCACGTGCTTTTCTACGGCCCTCCTGGACTCGGAAAGACTACGCTCGCAGGCATCATAGCGAATGAGCTCGGTGTCGACATCAAGGTAACATCCGGACCGGCTATAGGCCGCGCGGGGGATCTTGCAGCTATTCTTACGAATCTTAACGACAATGACGTCCTGTTTATCGATGAGATCCACAGGCTCAACCGCTCTGTCGAAGAAGTGCTGTACTCTGCGATGGAGGATTACGTGCTCGATATCATTATCGGAAAAGGTCCGGCGGCCAGGTCGCTCAGAATAGATATCGCAAAGTTCACTCTCATAGGAGCCACCACCCGTGCGGGAAGCCTCTCGGGACCGCTGAGAGACCGTTTCGGAATAGTCGAGAAGTTTGAGTTCTACACTCCTGCAGAGATAAGGGAGATCCTCAGAAGGACGGCAAACGTGCTCGATACGCCTATAGATGACGCATCACTCGAAGAGATAGCAAAGCGCTCCAGAGGCACACCGAGGATAGGCAACAGGCTTATCAAGAGAGTCAGGGACTTCTCATCTGTCATTGCAGACGGACGCATAGATATCGATATCACAAGAAAGGCGCTTGATGCGCTCGGTGTCGATGACCTCGGACTTGAAAAGCTCGACAGAGACATACTCGAGACAATAATAAAGGGCTTCAACGGCGGCCCTGTCGGCATTGAGACCATTGCTTCAGCCATAGGCGAGGAGAGGGTCACGATCGAGGACGCGAATGAGCCTTATCTCATTCAGGCCGGACTGATCTACAGAACACAGAAAGGAAGAGTTGCATCAAGGGCGGCTTATGAGCATATGGGATTGCTCGGACTGTACCGCGAGCCTGAGAGCGAGCAGCTCAAAATGGATCTGGAATAATAAATGAAGATAGAAGATTTTGATTACAACTTGCCCGAGGAGCTGATAGCGCAGACTCCTTTGGAGCAGAGAGACAGCTGCAGGTTGATGGTGCTTGACAGAAAGGAAAATACGGTTGAGCACCGTCATTTTTACGATATCCTAAATTATGTAAACCCAGGTGACTGCCTGGTACTTAACGATTCCAGGGTCATTCCTGCCAGGATGTACGGAATAAAGAAGGGTACCGGAGCTCATATAGAGCTGCTTCTAATCAAACGCATCGAAGGCGACAGATGGGAATGCATGGTGAGACCGGGGAAGAGGCTGCATGAAGGAGATACCGTCATACTGGCCGGCCGCACTGATACAGTTCCTGCGGGAATGGAAGCGCCTGAATGCGGATATACTCTTGTGAATGGCATAGACAAGCGCTTTGAAGCGAATATCCTCGGCATTCATGATGCTGATAACGGCACAAGGCTCGTTGAATTCAGCTATGACGGCATTTTTATGGAGCGACTTGAGGAGATAGGCTCGATGCCGCTTCCGCCGTACATATCAAGACCTGCGGAAGACAGCGACAAGGAGATGTATCAGACTGTCTACAGCCGCATCGACGGATCGGTCGCGGCGCCGACAGCCGGACTCCACTTCACAAAGGAGCTGCTGCAGCAGGCGAAAGATAAAGGCGTCCGTATCGCTTATGTCACTCTTCACGTAGGTATCGGCACCTTCAGACCGGTAAAGGTCGATGTCATCGAAGAACACAAGATGCACTTCGAGGAGTGCTCGGTAGACGAGGAGAACGCTGAGATCATAAACCGCACAAAAGAAGAAGGCGGACGCATAATCTCGGTCGGGACCACATCGACAAGAACTCTTGAGAGCATGGCGGAGAATGGAAAAGTGAAGGCAGGGCACAAGTCCACCGACATATTCATCTATCCGGGATATGAATTCAAGATCGTCGATGCTCTTATAACCAACTTTCATCTGCCTAAATCCACGCTTATCATGCTGGTATCGGCACTTTACGACAGAGAACATATCCTTGAAGCATATGAGACTGCTGTCAGAGAAAAATACAGATTCTTCAGCTACGGCGACGCGATGCTGATCAAATAGAGGAGGACTGATGGGAAATTCAGCTCTTATTTTCGAATTACTGCATAAGGACGCAGGATCAAAAGCAAGACGGGGACGCATAACGACACCGCACGGCGTTATCGAGACTCCTGTTTTCATGCCGGTAGGCACACAGGCGACCGTAAAGGCCATGAAGCCTGAGGACGTCGAAAGAACAGGCGCCCAGATCATCCTTTCGAATACCTACCACCTGATGCTCAGGCCGGGAAGCGATATCGTAAGGGAAGCCGGCGGACTTCATGAATTCATGAACTGGCACAAGCCTATTCTGACGGACTGCGGCGGTTTTCAGGTGTTCAGCCTCGGGCATATGAGAAAGATCACGGAAGAAGGCGCACTGTTCTCTTCGCATATCGACGGAAGCAGACATATGCTGAGTCCGGAGAGATCGATCGAAGTGCAGAATGATCTCGGCGCAGACATAATCATGGGATTCGATGAGTGTGCTCCGCCTGACGCTGACTATGACTATATCGCCAAATCACAGGCACGCACAACAAGATGGCTCAGGCGCTGCATCGAGGCTCATAAATATCCGGAGAAGCAGGCGCTCTTCGGCATTATGCAGGGCGGATTCTTCAGAGATCTCAGAGAAGAGAGCGCTGAAGCCATAGTCAGCCTGGATCTGCCGGGATATGCCATAGGCGGCATATCTGTCGGAGAGACTAAAGAAGAATACATCGGTGTGCTTGAATACGCGCCTGACCTCCTTCCTGAAAACAAGCCAAGGTATGTAATGGGTATCGGCACGCCTGACTATATCTTTGAGGCTGTTGAGCACGGAGTGGATATGTTTGACTGCGTTGAGCCGACAAGGATAGCTAGACACGGGATGGCAATGACAAGTCACGGCCGTGTGAATATAAAGAACGCCAGGTATGAAAGAGACTTCGGCCCGCTCGATCCTGAGTGTGACTGCTATGCCTGCAGGCACTACAGCAGGGCATATCTCAGACACCTGTTCAAGGCAGGAGAGACTATGTCTGCCATGCTTCTCACAGAACACAATCTGAGATTCCTTTCGAGACTTTCGGAGAATATAAGAAGATCCATCGACGAAGACCGTTTCATGGATTACAAAAAGGATTTCTACGCAAGATACTATAATGAAGAAGCCTAAAGTCTGGGACATAGCTGTACTTACGGGTATAGTGCTGACGATCATCATGTTTGTGATGGCGCGGAACCGTGACAGCGGTGCCCGCGCGGTTTGCATAATACTTTCTGTATACTTCGTCAGCGCGTTTTTTATGCTGATCTACGCGTTCCTCAGGCAGCTGCGGTATAACATGTATTCATACAACACGATTTACTACATGGGATTCGCGCTGTTTGTGCTTTTTGTCCTGGCATCCAATATCAGTCTTCTGTCACTTATAGACAAGGATCCCGGCACTTACGGGATGCTTACAGTTCTTTATAATCTGGTGGGCACTTCACGGGCTTTCATATTTGCAACATTTCCGTTCATCCTGGTTTTCTCAGCCGCGCTGTGCGCTTCAAACATCTCGCTTATAAAGCATGAAGGGAAGAGACTGGTCAATCTGCTCGGTATAATCCTTTCTTTCATGATGGTCACAGGAGCTCTTATAATCTTTTTCTCATCCAGATATATGTCGGGCAGTGCGGCAGAAGTAATGAGAATGGAGATAGCATCGCAGGTATTCTCTACGATCTACCTGTACTGCGAGTGCATGCTCATAGGCGCGATCGTTGCCAATTATATAGCCGCGCGGCATATACCGGCATATGACAAGGACTACATAGTCATTCTGGGCTGCGGCATACGCGATGACGGCACGCCTACACCGCTTCTTAAGGGCAGGATAGACAAGGCAGTCGAGTTCAGCAGAAACCAGTACGCAAATACAGGACACGCGCCGGTATTCATCACATCGGGCGGACAGGGGCCTGATGAAGCAATATCCGAGAGCGAATGCATGAAGCGATATCTTACCGGTCTAGGCATTCCCGAGAGCAGGATCATAAAAGAGGACAGATCGACAGATACCTTTGAGAACATGAAGTTCACAAAGGAGAAACTTGAAGAAGCGGGGAAGAGCATCCCGGATACAAAGATAGCTTTCGCGACCACAAAGTATCACGTGTTCAGAAGCGGGCTTTACGCAAAACGCGTCAAACTGCAGGCGGAGGGCGTAGGCTCCGATACAAAGTGGTATTTCTGGCCTAATGCCTCAGTACGTGAACTGGTGGGACTGATGACAGAACACAGGGGAAAGCAGGCATTGGTGCTTATCGGTATGATCGCCGTGTATGTAACGCTTGCAGTGATATCATTCAAATTCTGAAGGGATAAATAATGGAAATAAATGAAACAAAAATACTGGATACGGATAAGATCTGCCCTGCGGCAGAACACTGCGGGGGCTGCATATATCAGGGCGTGCCTTACGCGGAGCAGTATGCGGCAAAGGACAAATCCGTGAGAAGGCTGCTTAACAAGCACGATATCGACGAGTCAGTATATCTTGGCATGGAGCCGGCTATCTGCACAGGCGCATACCGCAATAAAATGGAATATACCTTCGGCGATCTCGAAAAGGGCGGAGAGCTTGAACTCGGCATGCACTATAAAGGGCGCTGGATGTCGATCCTGACGACGGATGAGTGCCAGCTGGTACCAGGTCAATTCAACCTTATTCTTCGCTCTGTGCTCGAATTTTGCCGTTCTAAAGGGTACAGACCGTATCACCGCAAGACACATGATGGAATACTGAGGAATCTCGTGGTCAGATGCGGCGTAAGGACAGGGGAGATACTCGTCAACATAGTCACGGCTTCAAGCGAGCCGTTCGATGATGAGGGCTTCAAAGACACGCTTCTTGGTCTTGATCTCGGAGATATGAAACTCGCCGGCATTCTCCACACATATAATGACAGTGTGGCGGATGCGGTCATCGACGAGCGCCATGAGATACTGTACGGACGCGATTATTATAACGAGGAAATACTCGGGCTGAGATTCAAGGTAAAGGCGTTCGCTTTCTTCCAGACGAATATAGATGCTGTTGAGAGGCTGTACAGTGATGTTCTGAAAGTTGTTCCGGATGTAAGCGGCAAGACTGTGTATGACCTCTACTGCGGAACGGGAACGATATCCCAGCTCATGGCATCGGCGGCAAAAGATGTCTACGGAATCGATATAGTTGAGGACTCTATCGAGGCTGCCAGATCCAATACTGAACTCAATGGCATAAGCAACTGCCACTACATTTGCGGGGACGTCAAGGAAAAGCTGGACGAGATCCCTGAGAAGCCTGAGGTGATCGTAGTCGATCCGCCGCGCGCAGGCATACACGACAAGGCTGTAGCCATGCTCTGCAGATACGGGATAGAGGAGATCGTGTATGTCAGCTGCAACCCGAAGACGTTGTGCATAAACCTGGACAGCTTCCGCTCAAACGGTTATGAAATAAAGCAGATAAAGGCATATGACAATTTCCCGATGACAAAGCATGTGGAGTGTATATGTCTGATGAGCAGGAAGAAAACAGCCGATGAGGGTGGAGAATAAAACAATAAAAGAGACATCATATCTGCAGTCAAAGCAGGGTAGATGTCTCCTTTTATTGCGTATATTTTTATAGCAGGCTTTACTTTGATGGATATCTTCCGACAAACTTGAGAGTCTCGCAGACCTCTGAAAGATCTTTCATCATCTTCTGACCGGCCTCAGACTTGTCATCGCCGTCACATTCTGTGTAGAAGTAATATCCCCATTCCTCAGTCTTGAGCGGTCTTGTGTGCAGGAAGCGGATGTTGAAGCCGTTGCTGCTTATAGCGTTGATCGCTTTTACAAGAGAGCCCTGAACATTGAGAACAGTGAAGATGAGCATGAAACGGGATCCTTCTTCGCATGCAGTTTCGTTTTCATCCTTTGCAAGAACAGCATAACGGACGACCTCTTCGCCTGTATCCCATTTAAATACTCTTACGATGCTGAGGTCTCCCTGATAGAAGAGATCCATTACATGATTGACCTTGCCGCTTCTGCTTCTCTCAAAAGGCAGTACGCATGCTTCACACTCTCCGTTAACGACAGCCTCATAAGTCCTATCATAGTTCTGATAGTCGATATGGGAAGCATCATGACTGATAGAGCAGGTTGCCTTGTAATCTTCAGGATCCATTCCTGCGCAATAAGCGATCTTCTTGTATTCCATTTTGTTGCTCCTTTCTGTGCGATCTGAAACCGCCGCTAGTATATTCTTAAAAAAAGGCTAATGCAAGTGCATTTTGATGTGCATCATTCAAGCGGCATCTTATCATCAGGGGCGTGACGGTCTTCGTCAAAATGACCGTGTTTCCGCATGATATTTTTGGATACTTCTCTGAGCCCGCGCTCAACAAAGAATACGGTAGCCGTGCCAAGGATAGCTGCTTCATAAAAACCGGCTCCTATAGCCAGACCTATACATGCGGATGCCCAGAGTCCTGCAGCAGTCGTTAGACCTGAAATATGGCCTCTGTTGACGATTATTGTGCCTGCACCGAGAAAACCTATGCCTGATACTACCTGGGCTCCTATACGCGAAGCATCACCGCTGTAATGCATGGCAGTAAAAATACCTGTACACATGGCGAGCATGGCACCGATGCACACAAGAATATGAGTCCTGAGTCCGGCCGCCGAGCCATGAGCGTCTCTGTCATACCCGATAAGGCCTGCGCAAAGAAGGGCGAGCAGGGTACGTATAAGCAGTGTAAGGAAGTTAAGATCCATCAGCCATGGAAATTTATCTGTGAGCATGTCCAACTCCTATAATCAACGAAACCAATGGTTCCTGTATGTAAACTGTCCGTGTTCTGATTATAAACATAATCAAGCAAAAGTAAAAGTCCGGCCGGAGCCGGACTTTTGTATCGAATGATGTGACCCTTCACTATGCCAGGAAGTAATCCTGAATTGATCCGATAACGATCAGGACCATGAAGATAGGGCCAAGCCACTTGATGCAGAAGTTGAAGAAGCCTTTCGACTTGAATTCCGAACTGAGCTCAACTTCATCATCGATGTAGTGAGGTACGATCCAACCGATGAGGATAGCCATGATAAGTCCTGTGAGCGGCATAAGAAGACCTTCAGCAATATCGTCCCAAACATCAAGAACTGTACCGTTTCCAAGAATGTGGAACCATGTCATTGTTGTTCTTGCGCCAAGTCCGTCAAGAGCAGTCATCAGGTTTCCGATGAGAGCCCATGCTGTCATTATCATCGTTACACCGAATCTGTTAGCAGACTTACCAGCCTTGATTCTGCTGTCGAGGATAGCGGAGATTCCGCCCTCCATCATGCCGATCGAAGACGAGAGGCATGCGAAGAATACGAGCAGCCAGAAGAGGAGAGCAAAGAATGCGCCGCCCTTCATGTCGTTGAATACTGTAGGCATAGCAACGAAGAGGAGTCCAGGACCTCTTGTGAATTCGATGTCATAAGCTGCGCATGCAGGCATGATAGCCATTCCTGCGAGCAGAGCTGCACATGTATCACCGATAGCAATGATAGCAGCGTCTTTCTCGAGGTTCTCTTTCTTGTCCAGATATGAACCGTAAGCAATGAGGCATCCGGAAGCAAGTGAGAGTGAGAAGAACATCTGCGATCCTGCAAGCTTCAGAGTATTGAAGATACCTGCAGCGTCGGACATGCCCTCAAAGTGAGGCTTGTAAAGGAATGCAAGTCCTTCACCAGCGCCAGGCAGTGTGCACGATCTGATAACGATGATGACCAGCATAACGAAGAGAGCAGGCATAGCGACCTTGCAGAACTTTTCGATACCGCCGGATACACCGCCGAGAACGATGATTACTGTAAGAGCAAGGAATATAAGTACCCAGATTACAGATGAAGCATTCGCAAGAGTCTCATCAAACAGAGGACCAGGCTCAAACTGGTTGCCTGCAAACATTCCGAGGGACTTGAAGAAGTACTTCATAACATATCCACCGAATGTGCAGTAGAAAGCAATCAGGAAGAACGGTACGATCGTCTGGAGAACACCGTTGAATGTGAATGCAGGGTGGATCTCCTTGTACGCTTCGATAGCAGCTTTCTGCGATTTACGTCCGATAGCGATCTCGGAAAGTACCAGAGGATATCCTACAACTACCAGAAGGATCAGATAGAGGAGCAGGAATGCAAATCCGCCGCCAAGACCCATCTTGTACGGGAATCCCCAAAGGTTACCAAGACCTACTGCGGAACCAAGTGCGGCCATCAGAAATCCAAAATTGGAATTAAATTGGCCTTTGTTCTGTTGTTCCATAACAATACCTCCTTATAAAATTACGCTTTCGCGCTTACCTATACGCATTAATTATAGATTCAGCCGTATGTGATGTCAACTTGAAAACGGCTTCACAGAATCTTCATAAATGTTAATTTTCTGTCAGATTTCAAGGCTTACGGGATTTACAAACAACATAGTAACAGGTTAACAATCAAGTTCTTTACGCATTTTTAGCATCTGATCAAAGCAAGAAAAGAGGGCGGCTTCTGCCGCCCTAAAATGCCGATATTAATTAATTGCCTTTATAGTTGAAATCACCGTCACGCCATCCCGGAGAGTATTCGTAATGGGCAGGAACGTCGATGACCCATCGGGTTCCGGTTTTCACGTTCTGATATTCTGCTTCATGGTGGACTGTTTTCTTATTATAGCCAATTATCGGCCGTTCTCCTGTAATAGGGTCAGGATCACCATAGATAGGGCTGTTCGGGTCATCTACCTCCTCATCCCAGGCATCTCTGATCTTGACAGATTCATATACATCTTCATAGTGTCCTTGCTCAGGAATCAGGACTTTATGAGCTTCTCTTTCGGCAAGCCACTTTTTGTAGGCTTCCTTCTTGGCCTTTTCTTTGGCTTCCTTGTCGCTCCATGATGTGAGTCCGGTCTCGGTGCCCTTGGTGTAGTAGTCGCCGCCTTTGCTTATTACGTTGGCAGGCTGGGCAGGGTAGGCTCCTTCTTTTGCCTTAGGCAGCTGAGTCATGATCTTGCCCCAGAGTGCAGCAGCCGGAGTTGACATCGTTGACATCTCGACATTCTCATCTGTTCCGATCCATATGGATCCGGCATAGGAAGGGGTGAAACCGTCAAACCAGATATCGTACTGGTCGTTAGTTGTTCCTGTCTTTCCGCCCGGCTGGAAACCTGAAACAGACATATATCTGTTGTATGTTACGACGGATTTGAGGACTTCCTGCATTATCCAGGCAACACCTTCATTGAGGGCTTTTGTCTGAGTGCTCTTTCCTTCAAGAAGAACTTTGCCTTCACGGTCGATAACCTTTGTATAGCAGACCGGAGTGTTTACTTTTCCGCCGGCAGGGAAGGCCGCGTAAGCAAGTGCCATCTCCAGTGGTTCAACGCCCTGTGTCATGGCGCCGAGTCCGAGCGCAGCCGGATTGGCATCGTTGACCGGGTTGCTGAGGTCATCCTGAACAGTTGTAAGTCCAAACTTTTTGAGCTGTTCGATCGAATACTCATTTCCTACCTGAAGGATGATCTTTACAGCGCAGGTGTTTATCGATTTCTGTATGGCCGTCTTGAAAGTATTCTTTCCGGAGAAAGAATTATTGAAGTTGTTAGGCCAGTACTTGCCTTCGATCTTTGTCCTTTCATCTTCGATCGAGGAGTGGGTGGTAATGTAATCTCCCCAGCCCTTGGTGCCTTGCTTATCGATGTGATAATCGATAAACTGCCATTTCTGGCCTGCTTCGGCAAGCTCATAGCTCTTCTGAAGGGCAGCTCCGTATACAGCGAGAGGCTTTATCGAGGATCCCGGCTGGCGAGGGTTGAGAGATCTGTTGAGGACCTTCTGCCCGCCGAACTGGCGTCCGCCGACCATTGCCTTTACTTCACCTGTACCTACACCGACTATGGTCATGGCAGCCTGAGGCTGACGCTGTCTAGGCGAAAGGGTGTAGGACTTGCGCGTGAGCACCACGTCATTGCCGTCTATCTTTATTGCTCCTTCGTAGTAAGGGTCTTCAAAGAAGTCCTTGCTTATGATGACATTGCCTTCGGAATCGGCCTCTTTGTAGCCCATAGGGACGTTGAGGTATCCGCCCGAGATGGAATAGCAGATGTCATCTTCGTCATAGAAGAAGTATGTCTTGAATTCAAGACTGTAATCGGTCTGGCCATCGACTTCGGTCTCATAGATGTGGAGCTTGTGGCCCTTCATGATGGTTATGCTGCCATCATCATTGACCTTCACATCTCCGTCAGCTCCGCTCAGCCTGAAGTCGCCTTCTTTGTCAAAGTAGTTTGAATACTTATACAGCGCTATCTGACCGTCGTTGTTGAGCATGTTGCCGTTGCCGTCTCTCGGAGCGCTCACGTATGGGAAGTTGCTGCCGTCCTGGAACTCCTTGGCAATGACTTCCATGGCAGTACTGTCTACAGTTGAGTAGATCTGCAGACCGCCCGTGTATACCAAACGTTCGGCGTCTTCGTATTCCATTCCGTACTGATCCATGAGATCACTTATTATGGTGTCGACCAGATATTCATGGAAGTACGAATAAATGCTGCTGCTGGATTTGAGGTTCGGCTTGATGAAATCATTGAGAGACTCATCGTAGACTTCATCATGTTCACTCTGATCTATATAATTCTGAGCCAGCATGAGGTCGAGAGCGAGCTGGCGCCTGTTCTTGGCAAGGTCATTTGTAACGACTGTGTCAGGCTCGGTCGCGACTACCTCCGAATCGACAACGTTCTGCGCTTCTGAAGCAAGCTTGAGGAGGGCATACGTATCCGGTGACTGCGGAAGGGCAGCAAGAGAAGCGCATTCGATGAGGTCGAGGTCCTTGACACTCTTTGAAAAATACGTCTTTGCCGCGGCATTTACTCCGTAGCATCCGTGACCGAGATATATCGTGTTGAGGTATGCCTCGATTATCTCTTCCTTGCTCAGGAACCGTTCCAGCCTGCTGGCGTAGTACATCTCGAGGATCTTTCGCTTGATGCTTCGTACACTCTTGGTATCTGCAAGGTATACGTTACGCGCAAGCTGCTGTGTTATGGTACTCGTTCCGCTTATGCGTCCGCTTCCCGTAAATGAAGACAATACAGCTCCTATCATTCTGGTCCAGTTAAAGCCGTGGTGCTTCCAGAAGGTCTTGTCCTCAATAGCAACGAAAGAGTTTATAAGATCTTCCGGCATGTCTTCATATTTGACTATCTTACGGTTTTCGGTATAGAAGATATTATCTATCTGCTGGCCTTCGTCATTGTAGACTACAGAGGCAGTATCAACCACAGCATAGATATCCTTATAATCATATTTAGGAGCGACAGTGATGATGGCAAGCGCATAAATAAGACCGGCCATGACAAAGACCATGCCGACAGCCACCATGTCGCCTAAGAGTTTCAGAAAACTGAATTTATATTTGGTGTTTCTTACGGTCTTGCCGCCTTTTTTATAGGTAGGACCTTGTGAAGGATCGTAGTCCTTGTTCTTTTTGTAGAAGAGGGTGTGCCTGAGCTTCTTTTTATCAATAGACTTTGCCTTTTTGGCAGCTGTGGAAACAGCTGCAGCAGTCTTCTTCTTCGATTTGCCTGCCGTCTTTTTTTTCTTTTTCTTCTTAGCCGGCTTTGAAGCGGCAGGAGCAGGAGGGTCTGCTTCAGTTTTCAGCCCGGCCTCAGGCTTTGGTTCAGCTTCAGCTTCAGTTTCAGACTTAGTGACCTCAGGTTCAGCTTCCGGTTCCGGCTCGGGTACAGGTTCTTCTTCGGTCACAGTCTCAGGCTCAGATACCGGCTCAGCTTCCGCTTTGGCTTCAGGCTCATGAGTTTTATCAGACTCAGAGACAGCTTTTGGATCAGGATCAGCTCCTTTTTTCAGACTCCTGAAGTCAGGCGATTCAACTTCCATCCATGAAAAAGTCTGGGCAGCTGTCGCCTTTGTCGTGTCGCTGTCGTTGAAATAAGAACTGTAGTCCGATGATAAGTCACCGGCGGGATCTTCAAAGCGTGACAGAAAGTCATCGATCTCGCGTTCTGAATCAGATCTTTTGTCTCGGTCTGATCTCATTGATCTCCTCCTACATAACCTATAACCACTAATAATTTATTTTAACACAGGCTATCCGAAGATAGAAGTATTGCCCTTTGCCTTGATGTAGCAGAGTATGGAATTCGTTATATTTGCTGCATTGGATGCCTTTGTCCTTACATGTATTATGTCAGCTTTGCCGTTTTTGGCAGCCAGGTATGAACAAGGTGTAAAGAAATTGTCTGTCTGATATTCGAGGAATGAATCGAGCGCAGTCGAGTCATTTACTTTTTCATATGTTTTATTGAAGGTGTGAGCAAGTGAATTGCGCGTGTTCTCAAACGCCTTTACCTCGCCCTTGGCTTCATATCCGCATCCGTAAAGTTCAGCAGCTACCTTATTGTCGTTGAACATGCGGTCGGTGAAAGAGTCATTTACGCCCTGTGTTATTATCCTCAGTCTTATATGATCGTCTTCAGCTGTAAGACCGGTCGCGCAGTTTATACCGTAAACATCACCGGCTTCTTTTCCTTCCGGAAGGGCATCTCCGTCGGAATAACGGTATGCTCCGCTTTTGATCGTATACAGAACACCTGTAAGCTTATCCAGAGTCTCTGCAGAATAAGCGGTTGCAGGAAGCGCTGCAGGATCCTCGATCACTTCATATGAGTATTCAAGATCCGGGTGATCTTCGAGATAAGCCTTTTCCCATGCTTTGATGCGCTTATCTATATAGCCTGTGAATGATGCCAGGTTATATGAGTTCAAAGTTATTGTAGCTTCCAGGGAAACAGGGTACATATCTCCGTTGTTTCCTATGCTTACTTCGGCAAGTCTGCATTCGGTCGATTTGCTCTTGAGCCTTGTCAGAAGACTGCTGAGAGCCGAGATAGGATCAGGCTGCTTGTTTATGCCGGTGCCGATAACTCCCGATTTGATACCTGTTATGCGCACTTTTACAGCTGAGTCGCAAGGATTTTCCTCACGTTCTGCCGGCACGTCGACCTCGGAATACCTCTGCTGAAATGATCCCGTAGAGATGTAATTTGAGGAGCCCTTGTCAAGATAGATGACTTTCGACTTTGAGGACAGATAGGACTTGTCAAGTCCCTTATAGCCTTTGGCGAGTCCCTGTTCGTCATTGAAGAAAACAACGGTCCTTCTGCCGGACTCCACGTCGGAGGCAGCAACAGCTGCGGCAGATGCGAGTATGCGCGGGTTGTCGCCGGCAGTTTCATAATTCATGCTTACTGCGACAAGGGTAGGGGTAACGTTGGTCTTTCGGCCGACAGCAGGCTTGTCAAAGATGATGTTTCCGCTTTCATCCTCTATATATTCGATCGAGTTGTCATCGGCCCATTTTTCTATGAAATCCATGAGTGCCCGCTGATCGGCAAAACCGCCGGCCTCAGGTTCACAGACCTCTTCGATGGATGAGCTGAAATCCGAAAAAAGTTCTCTGTTCAGGAGCTTTGTGCTTCTTGTCTTGTATATGGATATTCCGCCTGCGATACATATTGCGAGGAATATGATCAGTATGCGGAACTTGTTGCTGCTAAGCCATTTGGTCATTTTGTTTATCACCTTCATCACATATAAATTCACAAAATATTATACTCTCAGTTGATGTCAATTTGAAGAAGAGGGGCTGAATAGAAATCATTGAAAAATGAACAAAAAAGTTCTTGCAATAAGCCTCAAGAGTGTGTTAATATAGCAAGGCTTGCGAAAGCGGACCAAATCAGAAACAACAAGGAGGTGCGGCAAAATGTCCAGAAAATGTGAAGTATGCGGCAAGGGTCAGACATCGGGAAATGCTGTTTCTCACTCCAACATCCATACAAAGAGAAAATGGAACGCCAACATTCAGACCGTAAGGATCAACGATAACGGCAGAGTCAGAAAAGCTTCCGTATGCACAAGCTGCCTCAGATCGGGCAAGGTCAACCGTGCCGTCTGACAAATGCATATTCAGAGATGGTCTTGAGCATTTAATGCTCGAGGCTTTTTTCTTTATCCGAAAAATGTAATAATAATCACCGGGAACAGATATCCGGAAGTGTAAGGCTGGAGGATCATGTCGGTAATACTTAGAAACAACTACGGTGCAATAGCCGTCAATAAAGGCGTTATCGAGCGCATGATAATAGAGGACATGCTCGGCATGGACGATTTTCTTGTGCTGTCGGATAAAAAAGGAAGACCGATAAAGGAAAAACCGACTCCTTTCATAGACCCGGATTACTATGATGCCGTTGATGTATCGGAAAAGAAGGGCGAGGTAAAGGTAAAGCTCTACATAGTTACAAAGTATGGTGCAAATATCTCCGACCTGGCGGAGAAGATCTTCGAGTCAGTGGAGAATGACTTCGGGATGCTCAGGCTCGAAAAGCCAAGCATGATAAGTGTCAAGGTAAGAGGGATCGCAGGCGTGATGAACGACGAGATCGTTAAACGCAATATAGATATAGTAAGAAACAATGTCTGAATCAGCGGGATACTATCTTAATGATGATATCTGTTCCATAAAGGGCATTGGCTCAAAGAAGAAGGAACAGCTTTCAGCGGCAGGGATCGAAACAGTTGGAGACCTGCTTGATTATTATCCCGTAAAATATAAGGACAGAAGAAATATAGTCCGCGCAATGGATGCGCGTACAGACAGAGACAGCCTTGTCTGCGGCAAACTCATAAAAGTACAGCTGAGACCTATCTCGGGAGGACGCACCATAACCGAATGCACCCTGAGAGATGACAGCTGTGTTTTTTATGCAGCCTTCTTCAATATGCCTTATCTAAGAAAATCCATATATACAGGTGAGGATTACGTTCTCTTCGGCCGTATGAGACTCAGGAACGGAGCAAGGGTATGGACCAATCCCGAGTTCTCAAAAACCGGAGGAGAGCGCGATGTAAGAGGCATACTGCCGGTCTACAGGCATTCTGCCGGACTTACTGACAACAACCTAAGAAAGTGGATAGGCGATGCGCTCGAAAATACAGAGCTTGAGAGCGACTGGATAGGCAGTGACATAACGGAAGAGAGAAATCTCTGCAGCCGCGGCTATGCATACCGGAACATCCACTTTCCGGAGAGTGAGCATCACTACAAAGCTGCAAGATACAGGCTGATCTACGAGAAGCTGCTCGCTTATCAGCTGGCGATACGCATAAACAGTGCCGGTCTCGAAGAAAGCAGTGCGGACGCATCCGTACCGGAGATCTCCATGGATCCTTTCTATGCCGGACTGCCGTTTGAGCTTACAGAGGGTCAGAGCAAGTGTGTCAGCGAGATAATGAACGATCTCAGCGCGCGCAGGCCGATGAACAGGCTGGTGCAGGGAGATGTCGGATGCGGCAAGACAGCAGTCGCTGAGGCAGCCATGTACAGATGCGCAAAGTGCGGCCTGCAGTCAGCTATGATGGCTCCGACGGAGATACTTGCCAGGCAGCATTACGAGAGCATCAGTAATGATCTTAAACAGCACGGAATAACATGCGGGCTTCTTGTAAGCGGCATGAAAGCATCAGAGCGGAGGCGCGTGATAGACGATGCGGCCAGCGGCAGGACCGATGTGCTTATAGGCACGCACGCTCTTATCCAGAAGGATGTCGCCTTCAGAGATCTTGCTCTTGTCATCACGGACGAGCAGCACCGCTTCGGAGTCGCGCAGAGAAGGACCTTCGTGAAGAAAGGAAAAGCGGTGAATGTCTGCGTAATGAGTGCGACACCTATTCCGCGAACTTTGGCGGCAACGGTGTTCGGCGACATGGACTTCAGTATAATCAGGTCGATGCCGAAGAACAGAAAAAAGATAATCACGCGTGCACTCGATCCTTCCACAAGAGAGCGCGCATACATCGACATGGGACGTGAACTCGATAACGGGGGTCTGGCCTATGTGGTGGCACCGAGCATTGAAAACGAAGATGAAGAAATGCTTTCGGTACAGAAACTCTACGATGAGATAAAGAAGCGCTACCCGGGGCATCCCGCGGCTCTTCTTCACGGAAAGCTCCCTGCTGAAGAAAAGTCCGCCATAATGGAAGAATTCAAGTGCGGAAAGGTACATATCCTGGTCTCGACCATCGTGATAGAGGTAGGAATCGATGTTCCCGATGCCACTGTCATGATAATAGAAAACAGCGAGAGATTCGGCCTTGCCCAGATGCATCAGCTGAGAGGCCGTGTAGGGCGCAGCAGCAGGCAGTCTTACTGCTACGTCATCAATTACAGCAAGTCCGAGACGGCTATAGCGAGAGCCAGGGCGATGGCAGAGATAAGTGACGGTTTCGAGATAAGCGAAGCTGATTACGAGCTCAGAGGACCGGGAGATGTGATGGGGACCATGCAGTCCGGCAACGCTGCATCCGATGTTCTGCAGTTGTCCCGCTATACAGATATCCTCGAAAAAGCGATAGAGGATGCCGATAAGGTAATGGAGCAGAGGCGTAATGGTATCTTCAAAACGGATGCGGCATATGCTTATGAACGCGTCACGGAAGGCACGCCTCAGGACAATTCAAATATTATATAGGTAGAAAATAATGAAGATAACATCAGGAAAATACAAGTTCAGAAACATAGAAGTACCAAAGGGTATAAGGCCTACGACAGGGAAGGTAAGGGAGGCCGTTTTCAGCATGATAGCGCAGTGGCTGCCCGATGCTGAAGTCCTTGATCTCTTTGCCGGCAGCGGCGCCATGGGGCTCGAGGCTCTTTCCCGCGGGGCGGCAAGATGCACTTTCGTAGAAGCCGACAGGAGAAATATGAAGGTCCTGCAGGATAATATACGCAACTGCGAAGCAGAAGGGGAATCGAGAGTGATAGGCGGTGACTATGCTTCTGCTATAGAGAGAATGGCAGGAGACAGGGAGAAACCGGTATTTGATGTAGTTATCATGGATCCGCCGTACGACAGAGTGGAATACTACGGCACGGCGCTGGATCTTCTGCAGAAAAACGGGCTCATCGGAGAGTCCTGCATAGTGATATGCGAACATTTATACGATAATAAATTATTGGACACATACGGAAATCTGCAGAAAATCAAGGAAAAGAAATACGGAACCATTGGAGTTGATGCGTTTACCGTATTGTAAATGAAAAATGCTTTTGTTAATATTTGTATGAAGTGAGGGACTTATTGCATGGAAAGAAAAGCTCTTTATGCCGGCTCATTCGACCCGGTGACCAACGGACATCTCAATATAATCGAAAGAGCCGCCGGAATGTACGATTCACTCACTGTTGCAATCGCAGTAAATCCGCATAAGACGGGCTTTTTTACTATTGATGAAAGGGCTGAGATCGCAAGAAAGGTCACTGCGCACATTCCTAATGTCAAGGTCGATACCTTTGAGGGCCTTCTTGCAGATTATGTCAATAAAAACGGCTTCATCGCATATGTAAGAGGCCTCAGGGCAACTACGGATTTCGAGAATGAACTTCAGATGGCGCAGATGAACGCGCTGCTGTTTACTGGCGACACTGAGACGGTCTTCCTTATGACAGATCCTCAGTACTCCTTTATAAGTTCCAGCCTTATCAAGGAGGTCGCATCTCTCGGGGGCTCGGTAGATGAGCTCGTTCCGCCTTATGTGGCACAGCGGATGAAGGAAAAACTCAGTGAATAAAGCGAAAGGCCGCCGGGTCTTTCCTGTATAGATATAACGGGAGGAACAATCATGAACGACGACAGCATCAAATTAATGTCTCTTCTTGAAGAACTGGAAGATCTCATTACTTCATCGAGCAAGATGCCTTTCTCTGAAAAGGGAATCATCGACCTTGATGTAGCGCAGAAGATCCTCGAGGATATCCGCGCAAATCTTCCTCGCGACATCCAGCAGGCCAGATGGCTTGACCAGGAGAGAGACCGCATCATCAGCGATGCAAAGAAGGAATACAACAGGATGATCAACGAGGCCAAGGATCAGGTCGAGTATCTTGTAAACAACAATAATATCTACAAGGATGCCCAGAGAAGAGCTGATGCGATCCTCAAGGAAGCTGAGAATCATGCAAATTACATGAAGTACAGATCCTATGAGTACATCGACCAGCTGCTCTATGACATGCAGACGGACATTGCCGGTGTCAGCAGCTCTTACATCCAGCCTATGACTGATTACTTCAACCAGATGTTCTCCAACATCAACGCTAAGGTCAATCAGAACCGTCAGGAGATGAAGACTCTGGCTGAGAGAGTGAGACTCGGTGAACAGCCTGCACCTGCTGCAGAACCTGCAGAGGCTGAGGCAGCGGAAGAATAAAGACTGCTCGGAAGCATAATGAAGGGGCCTGCCTTTAAAAAAGGAAGGCCCCTGTTTTTGGAAATAATGAAAATCACCGGGATAACTGCAGAATACAATCCTCTTCATAAGGGGCACATATACCAGATCGAACAGGCCCGCAGCCTTACAGACTGCGACGCTGTCGCCGTCGCCATGAGCGGTGACTATGTTCAGAGGGGTGAGCCGGCCATACTGGACAAATGGACCAGATGCGGCCTTGCCCTGGATTCGGGCGCCGATCTTGTAGTGGAGATACCTGTTCAGTTCTGCCTCGGAAATGCTTCACAGTACGCAGCTGCTTCGGTCAGCATACTTGAAGCGCTCGGCTGCAGCAGCATCTCGTTCGGAAGCGAATGCGGTGATGCGGGACTGCTCTCGGATGTCGCCGCTTTCCTTGATTCCGACAGAGCGGGACTTGATGAGATGATCTCTAAGCTCACAAAGACCGGGATGAACTATCCATCCGCAAGGTCTGAAGCCTATCGCAGACTGAGAAGGGACACAGGCAAAGAGCGCCTTGAAGCCGAACTGGCCGTCTTGGACAGCCCGAATGATATCCTGGCGATAGAATACATCAGAAACTTGAGATCAGCTGCACCTGTATGCATTAAGCGCGAGGGCGCGGGCTACAGTGAAGGCATAGACAGAGGTCTCAGCTTTCAGAGTGCCGGAGCCATAAGAAATGAGCTCAGCGGAGGGAACGATCCCGCGCAGGTCGGCGAATACGTCCCGGAATGCACTCTCGCTGCTCTTAAAAGGGAAAAACTTACTTTTCCTGATGAATGGTCGGTGCTTCTCAGATACGCGGCGGCGATGGCTTCAGCTGAGACTATCGAAGACTGCCCGTCAGCGGGCGAGGGACTTGGGAATCTCCTCAGGAAATATGCAGGAGAACCGGACGGTCCTGAAAAGTGGGGAGATATAGTAAAGGCGGTAAAGTCTAAAAGATATACATATACAAGGATATCCAGGCTTTGCATGCAGCTTGTGCTCGGAATTACGCGAAGCACGCTGAGCTCAGAAAAGCCTTTGTATATAAGGGTACTGGGATTCAATGAAAAAGGAAGAAAGATCCTGGCCGGACTCAAAAGCGAAGGGGCACAGGAACTCCCTGTGATAACGAATATCAACAAGGAAACTCAGGACCTCAGCGAAGACGCGGCGCGGATGCTTGCATTGGACGTCAGGGCTGCTGATGTTTACAACCTGGTCACAGGAAGGGGAAGGGAGTTTTCCGATCACGTCAGAAAGCCTATGAACAAATAAAAAACGCTGACCTTTACGATCAGCGTTTATGTTGGTCGGGGTGACGAGATTTGAACACGCGACCTCTTCGTCCCGAACGAAGCGCTCTACCAAGCTGAGCCACACCCCGATTAACGACAAGAAGTAATATAGCACAATTCAATTGTTAAATCTACAACTTTTGCAAAAAAATTTATAATTGCGCTTAAAATTAGATTTGAAAAAACCGTTGACAAGGCTGAAAGCGCTGAATATAATGTATCGGTGCGACGATATAAAACACAGACAGATAAACACAATTAACATATAAGGAGGTGTCGACAGTGGCAGTACCTAAGAGGAAAACATCACAGGCTAAGACAAGCGGCAGAAAGGCTGCTAACATGAAGAAGAGCATGACCGGACTTTCGATCTGTCCTCAGTGCCATGAG
>Ga0256404_1001101_pt1 | contig 67751 bp, 62 predicted proteins | sample RumenRJG_01DNA_FD_185990 | JGI IMG/M metagenome (GOLD analysis project Ga0256404, IMG submission 185990) | Bovine rumen microbial communities from Lethbridge, Alberta, Canada - RJG_01 | ecosystem: Host-associated > Mammals > Digestive system > Stomach > Rumen | place: Canada: Alberta | collected... | reverse complement strand
GATGGTGTCATCATTGAAGGTGAGAGTTCAGTTAACCAGGCTGCCCTTACCGGCGAATCTGCGCCTGTGGACAAGGCTTTCAGTGATAACGTAATTTCCGGAACGCTTAATCTTACAGGCGTTATCAAAGTCAGGACAACATCGACATTCGGTCAGAGTACTGTATCGAAGATCCTGGAACTCGTGGAGAATGCTTCTGATAAGAAAGCAAAAGTCGAGAATTTCATCACAAAGTTTGCACGTTACTATACTCCGGCAGTTGTTATAGCAGCTTTGCTCCTTGGCATTGTTCCTCCGCTTTTTCTCGGCATCGGAAGCTGGGAGATCTGGAAGGAATGGCTTACAAGAGCATGTGTATTTCTTGTCGTATCCTGCCCATGTGCACTTGTGGTATCTGTACCGCTTTCATTCTTTGGCGGTATCGGCGGCGCTTCAAAAGACGGTATTCTCATAAAAGGTGCCGGTTATATGGAAGTCTTATCCAAGATCGATACTGTTGTTTTCGATAAGACAGGTACACTTACAAGAGGTGTTTTCGAAGTCGATGATGTGCATCCCAATATCGTAAGTGATGCTGAATTACTGGATATAGCAGCGTGCTGTGAGAGCTTCTCGAGCCACCCTGTAGCCCAGTCTATCGTAAGAGCTCACGAAGGACATATAGATAAGTCTTTGATAGGTGATGTCAGTGAGATAGCCGGAAAAGGTGTTAAGGCTGTCGTCGAGGGTAAGACATATTACTGCGGCAACGGACAGCTGATGGATATCTGCGGAGCCGAATGGCATGACTGTCACCTCACGGGAACTATTATCCATGTTGCTAGGGAAGATAACGGAACGGTGGATTATCTGGGTCACATAGTAATCAATGATCAGATCAAAACTGATTCCGAATCTGCCATTAAGGACCTTAAGAATGCTGGTGTTAAGCGTCTTGTAATGCTTACGGGAGATAAGAAGAGCGTAGCAGAAAACGTTGCAAACAAGTTAGGCCTTACAGGCTTTTTTGCCGAACTCTTACCGGCTGATAAAGTAGCTAAAGTTGAAGAATTGCTTAAATCCGGAAAAGGCAAGCTTGCATTTGTCGGAGACGGTATTAATGATGCTCCTGTTCTCATGCGTGCAGACTGCGGTATCGCGATGGGAGCTATGGGTTCTGATGCTGCCATAGAGTCTGCCGATGTCGTTCTCATGGATGATAAGCCGTCGAAAATAGCTGATGCTATAAAGATCGCCAGAAAGACTATGAGGATCGTCTGGGAGAACATCATTTTCGCACTTGGAGTAAAGGCAGTGATACTCATTCTCGGTGCTGCCGGTATCGCGAATATGTGGTTTGCTGTATTCGGTGATGTTGGTGTCCTGATCATTGCGATTTTAAATGCGATGAGGTGCATGAGAAAACTCAGATAAAGATGCTGCGGCAGTTATTCTGATATAATTATTCAATAGGATTTTTGCGAATGATTATCGAGGTAACTTTATGCCGTTATTAGCTTCGTTTATGGTTCCTCATCCGCCTTTGATCGTGCCTCAGGTAGGTCGCGGCGGAGAGAAAGAAGTCTTAAAGACTATTGCATCCTATGAGAAGATCGCAGATGAGATAGCAGCGATCAAGCCTGATACTATCATCATCACAAGTCCCCACCAGACTATGTACGCTGATTATTTCCATATCTCCCCCGGTAAGTGTGCACAGGGGTCATTTGCCAGGTTTGGTGCACCCGGTGTGAAGTTCTCTGAAGATTACGATGAAGAACTTGTTGATAAGATCTGCAGTATTGCTGACGAATATAATCTTCCGTGCGGAACTTTAGGTGAAGAGAACCCGGAGTTAGATCACGGTACGATGGTTCCGCTCTGGTTTATCCGTAATAAGTACAAAGGCGGAAAGATAGTAAGGATAGGCCTTTCAGGTCTGCCTCTTATAGATCATTACATACTAGGTATGATGATCGCTGATGCTGTTAACGAACTTGGCCGTAATGCTGTTTTCGTGGCAAGCGGCGATCTGTCGCACAAGCTTCAGGATTATGGTCCGTACGGATTTGCAAAAGAAGGTCCGGAATACGACAAGCGGATAATGGATGTTATGGGAAGGGCTTCTTTTGGAGAACTCTTTGATTTCAGCGAATCATTCTGCGAAAAGGCAGCTGAATGCGGTCACCGTTCCTTTGTCATTATGGCAGGTGCCTGGGATAAGAGAAATGTAAGAGCTTCAGTCTTCTCGCATGAGGACGTCACCGGTGTGGGTTATGGAATATGTTCATTCTATCCGGAAGAAGGAGAATCTTCCGGCCGTGAATTCCTTAAAAAATATCTGGATAAGACTGAGCTGGAATTAAATGAAAAGAGGGAAGCTTCAGATATCTATGTCAGGCTCGCAAGACTCTCTCTTGAGACATTCATAAAAAGCGGGAAGACACTGAAGATACCTGGTGATCTGTTAAAGATCGCAAAAGATAATGAAGATACAGATCAGCTTTTGAATTCGCGCGCAGGGGCATTTGTATCTATACATAAATACGGAAAGCTCAGAGGCTGCATCGGAACCATTTCACCTTGTTCTCCCAATCTCGCTTCTGAGATCGCGAGAAATGCCATCAGTGCTTCCACAAGAGATCCAAGATTTGATCCGGTAACAGAAGATGAACTTCCTGCTCTCGAGATCAATGTAGATGTGTTAGGTGAACCTGAAGACATTGATTCCAAAGATTTGCTTGATGTTAAAAGATATGGAGTCATTGTATCTGCAAAAGACGGAAGAAGAGGCTTGCTGCTTCCGGATCTGGATGGAGTGGATACCGTTGAAGACCAGGTGTCGATTGCAATGCAGAAGGGCGGAATAAGACCCGGCGAAAAGTATATGCTTCAAAGGTTTGAAGTAGTGCGTCACATTTGATGGAGGATCAAATGACCAGGTGCCATGTTTGTTTCAGACATTGTGATCTTACTGAAGGGCGCATCGGAGCCTGCGGAGCGAGGATCGGAATCGGTGACAGGGTTGCTCCTGCTAACTATGGACGTATTACATCCATTGCATTAGATCCTATCGAGAAGAAACCTCTGAACAGGTTTTTCCCGGGCTCGAGAATCCTTTCAGTGGGAAGTTACGGATGCAATCTCAGATGTCCTTTCTGCCAGAACAGTGAGATATCCTGGGGAGAAGAAGCGGAAGAGTATGCCGATACGGCGGAGCTTATCACTCCGGATGAACTGGTCAGCATTGCTGAAAAATATAAGAAGAACGGCAATATCGGCATAGCATTTACTTACAATGAACCTCTGATAGCTTATGAATTTGTCCGTGATACGGCAAAGCTTGCAAGAGCGAAAGGTCTGAAGAATGTCATCGTAAGTAACGGTACTGCAGAAGTGTCTGTTCTGGATGAGATAAGACCTTATATCGATGCAATGAATATCGATCTTAAATGTTTTGATCCTGAAACATACAGAGATGTTCTCGGCGGTGATCTTAAGATGACCATGGATTTCATTGAAAGTGCGGTAAAGAGTGCACATGTGGAGCTTACATGTCTTATCGTGCCGGGTATCAGTGATTCACCTGACATGATGCGTGAGATGACAGGATGGATCGCATCCCTTGAAGGCGGAAGGAACATTCCATTGCATGTATCAAGATTCTTCCCGAGATTCCACATGAAAGACAGTATACCTACCCCGGTAAGCACAGTATACGGTCTTGCTGATATTGCAAGAGAAAAACTTAATTATGTTTATACGGGAAATTGCTGATAAGGAAAATACTTATGAACGAACAGCTGATATCAGAAGCAAAAGGATATATCGAAGGATTGTTTGCAGGACACTCTGACGGGCACGATGCAGAGCACAGTTTAAGAGTATTCTCGAATGCCATGAAGATAGCAGAGAAAGAAGCAGAGTGTGATATTGAAGCCGTTGCATTGGCAGCTTTGCTGCACGATGCTGATGACCATAAGCTTTTCGATACAAAAGATAATGAAAATGCACGTGCCTTCCTTAATGGTCACGGGATAACCGGAAGTAAAGCAGACTTCATCTGTCAGATCATCAATTCTGTCTCATTCAGCAGGAACAGGGGAAGAAAGCCTGAGACCATTGAAGGAAAGATAGTTCAGGATGCAGACAGGTTGGATGCGATGGGAGCTATCGGTATAGCGCGCACATTTGCATATGGCGGCAAAAAGGGGAGATCTCTTGATGATGGTATAAAACACTTCCATGAGAAACTTCTGCTCCTGAAAGATGAGCTTAATACGGATTCTGCGCGCAGGATGGCTGTCGAAAGACACAGATTCCTTGAAGAGTTTATAGAGCACTTTAATTCTGAGAAGCAGGAGTTGTAAGGAACTGCTTATAATGCGTTAAGACAGGATTAAGGTTTCCGGAGTTTTATCTTAAGGTTCGTCTAGTATCTTATGACTATCACGAACTTCAAGGAGATAAAACATGAACGGTACGATCTTAAGAGTAAATAATCTCTCAAAAAAATACGGTTCAAAGACGGTTCTGAACAACGTTAGTTTTTCGGTAGAAAAAGGAAAGATCTACGGCTTTATCGGAGAAAACGGAGCGGGAAAGACTACAACGATCAGAGCTTTGACAGGGCTTACAGATGCGCCCGAAGGCACAGTGGAACTGTTCGGTGCATCAGATAAAAAGGGCCTTTATAATGCCCGTAAGAAGATAGGATGCCTTGTCGAAAACCCGATACTCGATATGGGGAAAACCGCCTGGCAGAATCTCGAGATGCAGCAGGTGCTGTATGGCAGAGAAGACAAGAGCAAGATCGAACCATTGCTTTCCCGGGTCGGGTTAGGTGATGTTAAGAATAAGAAGGTGAAGAATTTTTCGATGGGCATGAAGCAGCGCTTGGGTATCGCAATGACGCTCGTATTCAGTCCGGAACTCCTTATACTTGATGAGCCTGTAAACGGACTTGATCCTGTCGGTATGTATGAAGTAAGAGAACTCCTGAGGTCGTTATGTGAAGATGACGGAATTACGATCCTGATATCAAGCCATATCCTTACTGAACTATATCAGCTCGCCACAGATTACATCATCATATCCCACGGTGAGATCATCGATACATTGTCGAGAGAACAGCTGGATGAGAGATGTTCTTCCTACATAACCTTAGAGACAGATCAGACAGCTGCTGCGATAGAAGTACTTCACGAGAAGGGTGTCGAGTCTGTCGGATATGAGGGCAACAGCATCAAAGTATACGATGATGTACCGATCAAAAGTATTGCACGCTGGATGTTCGATTCGAAGATACTGGTAACACTTCTGATGCGTAACGAGAGGTCTTTGGAAAGCTATTATATTGACCTTTTGGGGAGGAATTAACATGAAAGATTTACTAAGATGGGAAATGAAGCAGACGCTTAGATCAAAAGCGTTCTGGGGCATGGGCATCGCTTTCCTATTGTGTGTTTTCCTGTTCCTTATAGAGCCTTTGTACTACAAAGCGTCCGGATATGATATGTTCCTTTTGACGATGAATAATTTCAATGCATTCGTCATATTCTTTACCGGAATCTATGCAGGCATACACATCACAAAGGCATTTGAAACAAGAAATGTCCAGGCAGCGGTTATGGCAGGCAACAGCAGATTCAGCGTGTTGGCAGCAAAGCTCATCTCATACGCTTTCGCCATTGCAACATTCTGTATCGTAACTGTCGGCGTAAACGGATTTATCGGTTTTATGGCAGGCGGAATCGGCGATGCGGGCGGTAACTTCTGGATGTCAGTCATCATGAGAAGCCTTGTATTCACTGTCGTTGAAGTAGCGTTCTCTGCAATATGCGTATTTATTTCAATGTTCTTTAAGAACCTCGGCGGTGCGATTGCAGTAAACCTTATCACATTGCTTGCATTGAATATCGTAACTCAGCTTCTTATCTCACAGAATCTTCTCATGAATATTCTGCCGTTTACACCAGCAGGTCAGACATTCCTCATTTTCCAGGATTTTACACCTGCCAATCTGATGACAGCTGCAGTATCTTCGATCGTATTCATGTTTGCTATTCTCGGAGCATGCTTCCTTAAGATCAGGAAAGCAGAATTAAAATAAACAATTATCAGTTTCCTTATAGCACCCCCTCCTGTGACCCGGCTTATTTGCCGGGTCACTATTTTTCTAGTGGCGTTTTTCTAGCGGCGTTTTTCTAGCGGGACAATCTGTCCTATTAATCGCATTGCAAAACTACCGGTTAATCGTAAAATCTAGCTAGAAAAGATTTTGAGGTTTATCAAAGATGATCCGATTTAAGACATATAGTGATATCAGACCGGTCTCCCGGGAAGTTATTGAAGATACAGTTAGGAGTTCAGAAGGTAAGGATCTTATCTTTGTCGCACCTGAATTTGCCAAGGCTCAGGTGGAACGTGAAGTTCTGGCCTTTAAGGAGAGTTATGCCCCCGGTAATGGTGAGATCCATACAGATGACGGCATCCTTAATCTCTCGTCTTCTCTGGTATCAGGAGATGTCTTAAGTTTCAGAAAGCTTGCAGGCAATATTCTGGATGAGCTTGGTACTAATTATGTGGCTGAGGGCGGAGAGATCATGCTCCGTAATGCTATATATAACATCCTTGCGAATAATAAGGATAAGCTGAAGGCTTTTGGAACTCTTTCATCCAGGATCGATTACATCAATCTTATGATCGCTCTTTTAGGAGATTTCTCCAGATACGGCATTGGAGTTGATGAGATAGATAAGGCTATTGAATCACTTGAAGGTTCTGCTGCCACAGTCCAGTTTATCAACAAGCTCAAAGATCTCCATCTCATTATGAATGAGCTTATTCAGATGAATTCAAGATACGGGCTTAATCTTTTAAGAGAGCCCATAGCTCTTGCCTGTGACAGATTATCCTCAGTTACTTTGCAGAGCCTGTCTTCCAGACGTGCAAGCGGCCTTTCGGCACTCCTTGCATCTAAGATTGTGTTCGTTGGATTTGGTGCGACAAGAATGCTTACCCCTAAGGAGATAAAGCTTATATCGCTTTTGTCTGACCTTGGCTGTGATATTGAGTTTAATGTCATCACAGGATCAGAGGGCTCTCATTATGCTGCTGTCTATAAGACCGGCGAAGATTTCAGGAGCATGTTAGAAGGCCTTGGAGCATCCGGCAGCGTTCTTGATGCTCAGCATGTAACTGATGAGTTAAGCGTTCTTGTAAACAGTTTTGCTTCTGACAGCTATCCTGATGCTTTTGATACAAAGGGAAAGGTAAGATTATCTGAGCTCTCTAGCATTGATGACAGAGTCGGATACATATTCAGTGAAGTCATAGATCTTACAAGGAATCATGATTACAGATACCGTGATATCAGGATCGTATGCTGTAATGAAGACATAATGACCAGGATGAGAAGTACGGCAGAACTTTACGGTCTTGATGTCTTTATTGACCGGAAGATCTCACTGGGAGGTACAGTTGTTCCTTATATGATGCAGATCCTGCTTGAGCTTCCCAGAGCAGGCTATACACTCGAACTCATCATGAAGGCTATGCGTTCCGGAATGTTAAGGATCCCGCCTTATATCGCTGACGGTTTTGAGAATTACTGTTATGCGAGGAACATTACTGATGCGGGAAGATTATTCGATAAAGATGCATATGCAGATCCTGAGGAAGGACACAATAAGCGCAGATTCTGGATAATCGGAGGAACAGTACCCGGATATAAGGAAGGCTTTGTCGACAGCGGAAGCTTCTTTTATGATTATGTCGTTGAGCGTTCTCTTATCCCGCTGAGAGCTTCTTGCGAATCCATATATTCTGAGAAGACATTGTCAGGCAAGGCAAGAAAGAGCCTTGAATTCTTCGACAGGATGAGAGGTTTCATCGAACCTTTAAGAGATGAGTTTATCTCAAGAGGAGATGACACGGCTGCTGTAGCACTCGTTAGAGGCTACGATGAACTTGTAAGCCTGCTTATGTGTTCTACACATGAGATGAATGATTGTGAGATCTCACAGAAGGATTTCCTCTCGATGATCAGGACAGACATGAGGAACCGTACTGAAGGAACTATCCCTTTGAAGGTGGATTCGATTGAGATCACTACTCCGGAGCATGCATTTGTAACGCCTTGCAAGGTTCTGTTCATCATTGGCGCACAGAAGGATAATTTCCCTTATGTGCGTATGAGAGAAGGTCTTTTAAGCGGTATAGAGCTCAAGTCCTTATCGAATGCCACTGAGAGCTTAGATCTTCCTGATAAGGCACAGAACAAGATGAGAGAGGAGTTTGTTACAGCTTGTCTCCTTTTAGGTTCCGCCTCGGATATCCTCTATATGGTTCATGAGTATGGAAAGCCCAAGAGCCGTGTGTTTGAATACCTTGAGAGATATGTTGATCCGGCCTTCCATATTGTCAATACTTTCAAGAATCCTGTTGCTGGAGATCCGGTCAAGTTCAGACATACACTGGAGACATCAGCTATACCGCCCGAAGTTATGGGCAGGCTTTTGTCAGGAACCAGACCTGACGGGACAACAGGAAAAGCTATCTATACGAGTGTTTCTTCCATTGAAAGTTACAGATCGTGTGCGTTCCAGTTTATGCTTCAGCGACAGCTGAGAGCTGCGCCGAGAGATGACAACACTAAGATACAGCCTAACTCTTTCGGAAGCCTTATTCATGGCATGTTCGAAGCTGCGTACAGGAGTCTAAGAGATGAGAGCGGCAGAGATCCTGATAAGTTCAGAACAATGGCAAAAGAACTTCTCGAGGATGAGTCCAGATATAACAGTTTTGCTGATAAGTGCCTTAAGGAGGCAGTGTCAGAGAGAGCTTCATTCGGTTCTGTTGACAAAGACGGTAATCCTAAAGACCGTGTATTTGAGATGGATACATATGCCAAGCTCAGAAGGATGTTTACGAAGATGTTCCGTGGCGTGCTCGGTGATTCTGTAAACACCGGGTTTGTTCCGGAAGGTATTGAGGAACGTATCGGAGGAGACGGCTTAAGTCTTGATATCCCTTATGAAGGCATTGATCTGAAGTTCAGCGGTTTTATTGACAGATATGATATTAAGACAGGCGAGGATGACAAGATACATTTCAGGACCATTGACTATAAGAGCTTTGATAAAGATGTAGATTCCGCATCACTTCTGAACGGCACACAGATCCAGCTCCCTGCATATTCCGGAGCTATTCTTGAGAAGAGTATTAAGGAAGGCAAAGATGCAGTTATTGATGATTACGGATATGTCCAGGTCGGATTAAGAGCTAATGACAAGGGAGAGCCTTTGACGTGTGTTCCGGTGCTCTCAGGTTACAATGAGGAAGCGATCAGGATCGCTATTGATTATTCAAAGCATGTCATTAAGGAAAGCGTTGATCAGATTGCTGAAGGCAAGGCTGACGCCGTGACAGCAGTGCCTAAGTTAAAATTGTGCAATTACTGCAGTTATAAGGGCTTTTGCGGAAACGATCCGTCAGACCCTAAGTATAGAAGACAGATCGATACAAGCAGCAAGAGTAAATACGGAGCTATCGTATCAAAGTGTGAGAAGGTAGCTCAGCCGACTGATTCAGGCAGAGCAAGGAAAGATCCGGGTTACGACGAGATCACAAAGAGGATCGGTGCAGATGAGAGTATGGGTAAGGAAGACAGACGTGCGATCCTTGCCATGAAAGATATCCTTGAAGGCAAAGATGAAGAAGGAAAGGAGGGTTAAGTTATGAAGTTTTCAGCAGAACAGGAAAAGATAATTAATGCCGGGCTTAATAACAACCTCATTTCCGCATCTGCGGGTTCAGGAAAGACCACTGTGCTTACTGCAAGGATAGGTGATGAAGTAAAGAGTGGAAAGCTTTCGGTTGACGGCATGCTCGTTGTAACGTTTACCGAAGATGCTGCATCACACATGGCCGATAAGATCGAGGAGAAGCTTAGAAGCCTCAGGAATGAAGCTGTCCTTTCAGGCGATACAGAATCAGCTGAAAGACTTTCTAACCAGATAGATCTGCTTCCCAATGCATATATCCAGACAATGCATGGCTTCTGTTCACGTGTAATAAAGGAGAAGGGATATCTTCTTGAAGATGGTCCGATAGCAGACTTTACCGATCCTTCGTGCAGGATCTTAAGCGACAGTGAGCAGGGTGTATTGCTGCAGACAGCAGTTGATTATGCAATAAGGTCCATGTATTCCGGATGCGAATCTGAAGACGATAACTTTGTAAGATTCACGAGAAGATTCGGAGACGGAAGAAGCGATAATTCTTTGACCGGTATCGTTACAAGTACATATAAGACATTAAGGAGTTTGCCTGATTACCTCAATAAGTGTGAGGAACTTATCTCCAAGCGCGAAGAACGTGACAGAAAAGGCCAGATAATGTATTTCGAAGAAGGAAACGATATTCCTGCGACAATTACTGAATATCTGGCAGGGATCAAGGCTGTCCTTGAGAGCAGTGATTTTGCATCTGTTCTTGCTTCTCATGACACATATCAGATCGTAGAAGAATACACGAACGATGAATTCTTAAGTATGGTCATAGACAGGATCGATAAAGTGATCGAATACTATAAGACCAATAAAGGTGCTAGCTTCTTCAATATCCTTGGACAGCTTAAAGAACTGGGAGAGCTTAATTACAAGACGATATTCAGAGGCGCTGATTTCAGGGGCGACGATAAGCCTTTTATGTCGCTTGTTTCCTTCAGGCATTTCATCTCTCCCGGAAGCTGGGACGGAAGCAAATATGAGAATGCGATAGACCTCCCTGAAGAGTACAGCAATCTCCTCGATTTCAGTGAAGAAGAGATACTTGCAAATCAGAAGGAGGGCACACTTGCTTGCCGTGCTTTTGTAGAACTTCTTAAGAAGACAGATGAACACTATGCTGCAGTCAAGAATTCAATGCACGGTATGGACTATTCCGATCTTGAACACACTGCATATCAGATCCTTAAGAATGATGAAGCAGCAGCTTTTTACCGTGAGAAATTTACAGAGATCTTCGTAGATGAATACCAGGATAACACCAGACTTCAGGATGCGATCATCGAATGCTTTGAAAAGCCTGACGGAAACGTGTTCAGGGTTGGCGACATCAAGCAGAGTATCTACAAGTTCAGATTTGCAGACCCTAACATCTTCGGTACAAGGATGAAGGAGTACTCTTCGGGAGCAAAGAAGGGTGAAGTACATTATCTTAAAGAGAACCACAGAAGCACATGTGAGATATTGGCTTTTGCCAATTATGTTTTCGAGCAGATAATGAGCGAGAACGCGTCTGAGATAGAGTATGGAAAAGACCAGCGTTTGAGCAAGGCGGAAGAATCCAGACATGGCCCACTTCCGAGGATAATCGTTACTGATACCGCCATTCCGAAGACTGATGACGGCGATAAGACAAAGCCTGAACAGAGGGCTGTATTGGCTGCGGTGGAAAGCGAAGTCAAGAGGTATCTTGAAGAGTGTACCAGAGTTGATGGTTCGAAGACTGAATTCAAGGATATATGCGTTCTTACAGCTTCGAATAACCAGGCTGAAAGAATAGCAAGATATCTTAACGGCTGCACTTTAAAAGACGGAAGAAAGATCGAGGCATCTGGAAGATTTACTACTGATGTCTTTGAGGATCTTGATATCCACAGACTCATAAATTTCCTTATCTGTCTCGGCAATGAATACAGGGATGAATACCTTGCGGGAGTAATGCTTTCGAACTACAGATTCTCTAATTTTACTGTGGGAGAGATAGCGCAGATCCAGGCGTTTATACATGAACAGAGCGGTACGCCGATAGAGAAGGAACCGCTGATGTTAAGACTCCGTGTATATGCGGAAAAGAGCAGTGAGGAACTGGCGTTAAGGGTCAGGAACTTCATCGATGTTTTTGACAAGATAAGAATGAGTGCGATGGTCACGGATATTGATGACATTATCGAGCTCATCTATAGAGAGACAGGTATAAAAGCCACCCTTGAAGCAAGGGATGGCGACAGCAGCAAGTTCGATGTCTTTAAAGACTGGCTATCTGCAAGCTTTAAGTTAAGAGGTTCGGATCTGTCCGGAATCGCTGAAGAACTTGAGCAGATGAAGATCCAGATCAAGTCTGCCGATATTGAAGTTACTGATGCAAACAAGAACAAGATCACGACCATGACGGTGCATAAGAGTAAAGGTCTTGAGTTTCCATTCGTTATCCTTATCGCTACCGGCGGACAGGATGAGCGCAAGGACACACTTTCAAGCATTATGTTTGACAGAGATGACGGCTTTATCACCGAAGATTACAATGCAGAAGATATTACCCGCAGTCATTCGTTTGAGCAGTACATCTACAAGATGAAGATGAGACTTGCTTCTAACAGCGAGACGTGCAGACTTCTTTATGTTGCCCTGACACGTGCAGAGGAGAGCCTGTCAGTCATTACAGGCTGTGATTTTGAAGACAAGACGAAGTCCAGTCCGATAAGAAAGGCTTTCACCCAGGCTCTTGAATATAAGGATAAACAGTTCGATAAAAGACACTGGCTTTCAGGAGATATGAAGCTTCCTTATTGCCTGTTCAGCGGACTTGCAAGAAGCGCTGATGGTGAAGCTCTTCGCACGATCGCGGAAGCAGGGGATCTTAAGCCCGGCAATACTGTTCCTTTCATGGATCTGGATGGTAATGTCTGCAAAGGTTTTGAAGTAGTTGAGATGCCTGCAGAAAAGATAATCGAGCTCTATGAAGGCCGGAAAGCAGCAAGAACGGCTGAAGAGGCTGAACAGAAAGAAGAGCCTAAGGATAAGCCTGAGTTCGATCAGGATGGAAAGCTTGTCATTCCTGAGTACAGATATCATGAAAGTGTTGATATACCATTCAAGGTTTCCGTAACCGGAATAGGAGGCGACAGAAAGCCTTCTGATACTACTCATGTGGATCTTGAGATAAGAAGCATAGATGATTTTGACAGCGATAATGTTTCCATGCTCACTTCGGCAGCCAAAGGCACGATCCTTCACAGGATCATGAGATTTATAGATCTTGAGGGAATCAGGAATGGTTCTGTTTCATTTGAATTTGAAATTGAAGCTCTGATAAACGAAGGGTATTTGAATATCTGTTCAGCAGACAACGCCAGGGAAGTGGCATCTGAATTCAGAGATGGAATACTGGCATTCTGCAATGACGGCAGAACCTGTGACATTATCAGGAGTTTTAAGGATGGAACCGCCAGATCAGAGAAGCCGATAGTCTTCTCGGTATATATCAATGGCAATGAAGGTGATTCGGCTCTCGTACAGGGAATCATAGACCTGATCTATAAGACCGATGAAGGATACACGATCCTCGACTATAAGACTGACCGCTTGGGAGATGTAAGTCCGGAAGAAAGAGCAAAGGAAGCCCTTGCCAGACATGCATTCCAGCTTAACAGCTATGCGGCTGCATGCGAAGAAGACGGCATTAAGGTCGCTCATAAGCTCTTATATCTTGTTCGTTACGGAGAGTTCGTAGAAGTCTAATTCAATGATCTTTTCTTACCGGCATCACGTTTTCTTATCGCACGGAAGAAATCCAGCATCATTTGGGAGCATTCCTTTTCGAGAATGCCGCCTTCGAATTCGACTTTGTGGTTGTGTCCGTGGGACACTTCGAAGATGTCATTGCAGGATACGACAGCGCCGCTCTTGGGCTCATATGCACCGAAGTAGACCTTGCGGATCCTTGACTGGATTATCGCACCGGAACACATGGTACATGGCTCCAGGGTGACGTACATGTCCATGTCTTCAAGTCTCCAGTCACCGAGCTTTTTGCATGCCTTGTCGATCGCTATGACTTCGGCGTGAGCGAGGGCATTGCCTCTTGTGAGACGGAGATTATGGGATCTTACAAATACTTTTCCGTCTTTAACGATCACGCATCCGATCGGGCATTCTCCGAGATCTATAGCCTTTTCGGCTTCTTTTATTGCTTCGAGCATGAACCTCTCGCTGTCGTTCGACGGCTTGAAGTCAGGGTATAATCTGGATCTGGATCTCGGCACAAGGATTCCTCGCTGTTCTTTTGATAGGTCAGATAATACAGACGGCGGGACAGAGGTGTCAAGGACATTAAATATATCTTGACGATTCTTTGTAAGCATATTATAATTTACGATTGCTATAAGTAGAACTATGCCTACACAGAGGGAATGCCGTATTTACGGCCGGTTACAAACATTATCCCTGGATCAGAAGTCGGCTCCAAGTTTGCTTAAAGCGCATACTTCAAGAAAAAGGACGATTTTTTGATGGCAACTAAACAAGGTATGTGCAAGAACTGCGGTTCACTGGTTATGTTCGATGACAGGGACGAACTTTGTGAGTGCATATTCTGCAATTGCGTTTTCCCTTCTGCTGAGGCAGTTAAGATCCTTGAGAATCCTGACGGATATGAATTCAAGAATGAAAAGATCGAGAAGCAGGAAGGCAATAAGCATTATTACGCCAATCCCGTAATGCCTGATATTGTTGAGAAGGCAGTAGCAAGGGATAAGACATCCAAGTCACAGCCAAACGCTGTTAAGCTTCAGGCTAATGAATTTGAGATCTCTCCTAACGACGTTAAGGCTCCTAAGAAGCTCGTTATCGGAATGGCAGCAGGCATTGTGCTTGCAGTAGCAATTATCCTTGCTATAGCATTCCCGCTTTATTTTTCACGTAAGGCTTTACACGATTCGATCTCAAATGATCTCGACTTCATTTACGCAACATCATCAAATGTAAATTACTCAGAATTTGCTTTTAAGCAGGCTAATATCTACGGACTTAGCTGCCAGTATATTAAGCTTGGTCTTTCAGATGACATTGATGAAGCAGATGTAACAGCACTTTATTCCAATTACACAAAGCTTCGTGCCGACAAGCGCGGCGGTGATGCTTCCGGTAATGTTGAGATGTTCGTCTACACACCTGATACTGTCTTCCACGCTACAAAAGACGGCGTTACAAAGGACGTTCAGGAAAAAGTAACGATTATCGAGACTACGGAAACAAGTAAGTAACCTTTAAGGCTGCTGTATTGTACGGCAGTAAGGTTAACGGGACAACAATTGATATCAATGAGGTGATCTACCGGTATGACAGAATTTGAAAAAGCGCTGGCACAGGCGAAGAAATTCGCAGAGAAGAACGAGAATCAGATTACTGAGACAGAATTCGAGGCAATTACTGATTCATATAAGATCGAACCCGATGAGATGATCAATCTCAGAGCAGAGCTTGAGAACGGCGGAGTTAAGATCAGTGATCCTGATCTGGATGGCGATGACGGTGATATGGATACCGACGGCGAGGATGCCAATGTCGTTGATGACTCGGTCAAGATGTATCTCAAGGAGATTGGTAAGATCGAACTCCTTGATGCAGAGCAGGAGAAAGAGATTGCCCAGAGAATGGCAAAGGGTGATGAGGAAGCAAAGGTCCTCCTTATCAATTCCAACTTAAGACTTGTAGTATCTATCGCTAAGAAATACATGAACCGTGGTCTTTCACTCCTGGATCTCATTCAGGAAGGTAATATCGGTCTCATCAAGGCAGTTGATAAGTTCGATTACACTAAGGGATTTAAGTTCTCAACATATGCTACATGGTGGATCCGCCAGGCGATCACAAGAGCTATCGCTGACCAGGCAAGAACGATCAGAATCCCTGTTCACATGGTTGAGACTATCAACAAGCTTACAAGAGTACAGCGTCAGCTTGTACAGGACCTCGGCAGAGAGCCTACAACTGAAGAGCTGGCTGAAGCTATGGGTATGGAAGTTGCAAAGATCAGAGAGATCCAGAAGATCTCACAGGATCCTATTTCCATCGATAAGCCGGTAGGTGAGGAAGAGGACAGCCACCTGGTTGACTTCATCTCCAACGACGAGCTTGCTGCGCCTGAAGAAGAGGTAGCAAGGATCCTCCTTAAGGAAGACCTTATCCAGGCTCTTAACGGCTTAACTGACAGGGAAAGAAGAGTCATCGAATTACGATTCGGTCTTAAGGACGGCGTTCCGATGACATTGGAGCAGGTCGGTAAGAAGCTCGGTGTTACACGTGAGCGTATCAGACAGATTGAGGCAAAGGCCATCAGAAAGCTCAACAGATCACCGAAGTCGAAGAAGCTCGAAGGTTATTCCGACTGATAGCCGGATATTCAAGTCAATCTTCCGTTACGGGATCAGAGAAAAGTGGCAGACCGCAAACGTTATTCATTTTACAGAGGACTATTTACAGGGGACGTTTTGAATTTTTCGAAGCGTTCCCCTTTTGTCAAGGAGATCATGTTCGAGAGGGTATATCCCACGAAGATCATCCTTCCTATGAAGATGCATTACGGTGTTCCTGCCGTACCTACGGTTAAGGTCGGAGATTATGTAAAGATCGGTCAGTGCGTGGGTGTTCCTGAGAAGGGTACATTCGCAGTGCCTGTTCACAGCGGTATTTCAGGCAAGGTTACCAATATCTCTGAAATAAGGCTTCCAAACGGTATCATCACACCGGCTGTTACCATTGCAAATGATATGAAGCGTAACAGGCTTGAATCTGTCAGACCGAGATCAGGCTGCAAGCTTACAGCCAGTGAAGCTATCGGCATTATAAGAGATGCCGGTATCTGCGGAATGGGCGGTGAAGGTATTCCTACTGCTGCAAAGCTCAGAAGAGCCAGGACAGAAGTGGTTAAAGATTTCCTAGTCAACTGCCTTCAGAGTGAGCCTTATTCAACGTCAGATCTTGTAGCTATTACGGAGTATCCTGATTATGTCGTGCTTGGTTCCTGCGCTTGTGCGAGAGCTGTAGGTGCATCCAAGTGCATATTCCTTATATCCGAAAACAGAAAAGAGCAAAGACAGTCTCTTTTATCTTCCATCGAAAAGATCAGGAACGACTTCAAGGATCTTGAATTCGAGATAAAGCTCTTCAGGGAACGCTTTCCTCAGGGATACTACAGGCTTGTTGCAAGAGCTTTGTACGGCAAGAACCTTGCATTGGGTGAGACGATAGAGAAATCCTGCAAAGCAGTTCTCTTTAACTGCTCGACGATGCTTGCATGCTGGGAGGCTCTGTCTGACAACATCCCCATGATGAGCAGGATCGTATCTGTTACAGGTGACGCTTCAGGCGGACACAATATGCTCGTTCCGATAGGAACACCCGTTTCCGAACTGCTCATGAATGCCCAGGATATCAAGAACGGCAGTGACAGGATAGTGTGGGGAAACTGCCTTACCGGCATCGAGATCAAAGAGCCTGAGAATACCCCTGTCGTTAAGACAACATCAGTTATTTCCGTCGTAAGACGCACCGAGGTTCCGAGGACACCCTGCATTCACTGCGGCCTTTGTTCCGAGTGCTGTCCTATGAATCTTTCGCCTAATACGATTTTCGAGATGCTTAATCAGGGATTAAGGCAGAAGGCTTCTGAAGAGGGTGCCAGAGAATGCATCGCTTGTGGTTCCTGTTCTTATGTATGTCCGGCGGGCATCAATCTTACAACGGCAATTGCAAGCTTTGCAGGCGAGGGAAGGATCATTGAGGTTAACTCGCTCCTCGATAACACAAGTGCTGAAGATAAGACGCTCGAAGAATATAATTCTTATGTAGGTGAGGCGTCACTTCTTGAAGACTATTCTGATGGCGCTGAAAGTGATAAGAAGAAATCAAAGGATTCGATCACGCTTCCTTTTGAGAAGGATAAAGAAGTATGAGTACTGAATCAAGACAGCTTGCCCCCTTTATCCATACGGAGAAGAATGCTCCGTATATCTATATTACTATCCTTGTATCCCTGCTGCCGTGTGTCATTTGCGGTGTTTTCTATTACGGACTGAGAGCTGCAATACTGATACTGTTCTGTATGGCAACTTTTGTCCTGGCAGACACCGTTTGCACGAGAGTTACGAAAAGAAGAACAGGTGATTATTTTGACTTGAGTTCACTTGTGGAAGGTCTGCTGATTGCTTTGCTTCTGCCTCCGGATACCACGCTCCTGATCGCTTTGTCGGCTGTTCTTTTCGCATCTGTCGTAACAAAGCAGGTCTTTGGCGGAGCGGGAAGCAATATTATTAATCCGGCCTGTGCAGGCAGACTGTTTGCCGAACTCGTCTGGCCTAACGGTATCCAGGGTCTGTCTTATGGTGAGTATAATTCCAGATTTACCCTGATAACACTTATCGTACAGAATGAGGAGAAAGTTCATCCTGACTTCTCCAGAATATCTTTTATCGAGCTTTTGAGCGGAAACTTCCCGGGAATGATCGGAACATCCTGTTTTGTCTGCATTCTTATCGGAGGTATCTTCCTTACACTTAAGGGAACCATGAGACTTTATTCTCCGGTTTCCTATATCTTTACTCTTCTTGCACTTTATCCGCTGTCCGTCCTTATCGAGACGGGAACATTCAGCTATGACGGGATGATAATATACCTTTTCTCATCCGGTGCGATGTTCATAGCGGTATTCATTCTCGGGGATCTTACCACAATGCCGTCAAGATTTGCTTCAGGCGTATTTGCCGGAGTGGTATGCGGTGTGCTTACCTTAATAACCAAGCCATTCCTGAGTCCTATGGTCTCGCTTCTGGCACCGGTGGTTGCGGTTAATTTCCTCTCATTTGTTTTGGACTTCTTCTCGAAAACACTTTCAAGAAGAAAGATCCACTCCAGGGAGGTGGATGTATCATGATGTCACATACCCAATTAAGACAGCTTATAGCAGAAGCATTTATCCTGTTTGCATTAGGCGCCATCCTTGTTATCGGAGGATTCTTCCTGTCCTCTGATAATGCGAGCAAGCGTATCCAGAATGAATATCATACAAGATTTGGTTCAGTACTGGATTCCTTCTCATATGAGAAAGTTAAGAGCAAGGCTTTGAAGGATTATCCTGAGATAAAAGGTGTGTATATAGGTTACAGTTCTACGGGTATTCCGGAAGGTTATGTTGTTGATTTAACCGTACAGTCCCCCGGCGGACAGAACCTCAGCATGCTTGTTTCCCTTGAGTATGAAAGCACCAGGATCAAAGGACTATCGATAAACAAGAATACAGAAGACGACAATGCTTATGTGATCAATGATGATGACATGAAGCTTATTAAGGAAAAGCTTATCGGAAAGCAGATCCCCATTGCCTTTGTTGTCGAAGACAAACCCGCTGATGAAGAGACTAACGATGCTGTTACAGTTCCCGGCTTAAAGGATGGTGTTTACTACGCACAGCGTCTTTTCGACGACAGAAACCGTTATATCGATTATGTTGAGATGGAGATCGAGAACGGCATAATCAAGAAGGTGAAGTGGGACGCATTCAGCACAGATAAGACCAATCAGGACAGAAGTGAGGCATCGTTAAGAGGCGCTTATGTCATTTCCGGCCTTGACTGGGCTACACAGTCCTATAACGTCTGCCACGCTCTTCTTTCGTGCCAGGATCCTGACAGGCTTGCGATGAAGTCCGATGGTACAACAGACATAGTCAGCGGTGTCACATGCGATATCAGGCCCTTCGTGGAGCTCGCAAAAGAGTGTATTGAGTATTCGCGTGCAAGCTACGAGAAAGATGCCTATATGAAAGGTCTTGATGTTATCCTGATGCATCTGTATCAGAAGACTGCTGCGGAGCTTGAATATGTTAATGAAGACGGCCACGTGGTCTTCTCATTCGAAAAGACGCCTGAGATCTATACGAAGTATAACGATTCACAGTCTGCCATAGGTTATTACTCCGTTATGGAGATCGAAGCCAGCATAAAGGGCATTAAGACTCCCAACAGTACGAATAACAACAATCCTGATAACAGTCAGGATACCGGCAACAATGGTAATAAGAAAACAAATTCGGACTACGATTCGACAGAAGATGGTCTTAATCCCGGAGGTTCTTCAGATAATCAGATATTTACCGACAGTATGGATAACCTTCCTATGAGTGAGATGGCTACGTTCATCCAGCCTGTCTCCGGTAAATACGACCAGACAAGAACCGTGGTCAAGGCATGCAATACATGTTACAAATTCCTCAAGGAATATCTGAACTGGAAGGTATAACGAATGGGTCTGTTTACTGAGAAATACAATACGCCATTCGATAATGAAGCGTCGAGAAGGAAAGTGGATGAGAAAGTGTCTGCTATCCATGTCAGACCTACAAGATATCTGACAACCAGAGGTTCTCTCCTTTTGGGCTATACTATGGTCTCTCTTTGCCTGGAATTCCTTTTTGCAGGGAATGCTATCTGGTGGCCTGTTGTATGTTCTTTTGTCTGCCTGTTTATATGGGCGGCAACGCTGCGTTTCTTTATGCCGAGAAACCTGTCAGTAGTTTCTTTTGCATTTGTAATGGCACTTTTTATCGCAGCAGGAGAATTCTCATACAGACTTGGCTTCTGCGAACCATATGCGGCCGCAGGATTCATTCCCATGGCCTTAGGCATAATGTCAGTTGCAAGATTTAAAGATGATGACAACGAGAAATACTCCAGACCTCAGTTCGGCAGTGAAGTAATGCTTCCTTACGGAATCGCACTGGGATGCTCTTTGTTCGGAACATTGATCTCTTATATTTTCGAGAAACGCTATGTTTTCGTGTCACTCCTTGCTGCTGTAATGTTCCTTATAATCATAAGCTGGGCGGTATCAAGGATCTCTGGCACTCCAAGATGTGCCACATCCAAGGCCCTTACAGAATTCTGGGATATTCCCGTAGCAGACATTGCTTCTTTGAGAAGGTTCTTGTTTGCAAGAGGCGAATTTGCTCTTTGCTGTGTTATCTGCACTGTCCTGCTGTTTATTGCAAGGTTTATAGTTGACGGCAACCTCTTCAGGATCATGGCTATTCCTGTCTGCCAGTTTACGGCTCTCTTATTCGGATCTATTGCCATCTATTCTGCCAAGCATAACTTCAGAAGCTCGATCTTCGGCCTGAGATACTTTATCAGTGAGGTGTCTATCGCAGCGGCATTTATTTCAGTTATGTTCGTCGTTAATCCGAATATCCCAAAGATACAGCACCTTCTTATAATCCTCATATTCATTATTTGTGCCGATATCGTAATGACCGGACTTCTTTCCGTTATCAGAAGAAGACTCATCTTCGTCTCAAAGTCCAAATACATTGACGGTCTCCCGTTCTACCTTGTCCTGATATCTTTGGTATTAATGCTTGCGGAAACCTGTCTTTATAGTATTCCGGGTTTGTGATATAATCTCGTACGCTTGATTGTGTAGCTCAGCTGGATAGAGCGACCGCCTCCTAAGCGGTAGGCCAGCGGTTCGAATCCGCTCACGATCACCAGTATTTGCAAGGGGTTCAGTTTTTTTCTGGACCCTTTTTGCTTGGACGAAAAGTGGTTACAGATGGTTACAGATTAATATTTTGATCAAGCAAGCTTTAAATTGTTGAGCTTGCCTCTATTTTACCTTGCAAAATCCCTCTATTTTGCTGAAATGCAGTAATACCATATTTTTCAGGTGCATGAATGATTAAAAGTAATTATCAAGTGGCCTAAGAGTGCCTTAAGAACGGAATGAGAAGCACTGAAACACTGTTCTTTCATTGTTTTAGCTGTTCTTGAAACGCTTCTGAGAATTAAACAAACTTCGGAATTTAATAACTTTTTACTTCGGAATTCGATAATAGTAAACTTCAGAATAAGATGATCTGAGGTTGGCTTATGATAGAACGAATAGCAAAACAGACCTTATTACTCTTGGCACAGCAATTCCCTGTAGTTGCCGTGATTGGTCCAAGACAAAGCGGAAAATCAACGTTGGTTCAGGAGACGTTCCCGGATAAACGTTATGTGACTATGGATGATTCATCTGCAAGAGAGCTTGCTTCTTCAAGCCCACGGGATTTCTTAAGAGCATTCAAGGACGGAGTCATAATAGATGAGGCTCAAAAAGTACCGAAACTGTTTGATGCGTTGAAGTTGATCGTAGATAAAGATGAATACACACCCGGCAAGTATATTCTTACCGGATCTTCACAATTCAAATTGAAGAAAAACATCAAGGAATCACTTTCCGGGAGAATCGGAATTGTTAATCTCCTTCCGCTTTCTATAGCCGAACTTAATCTTCACGGCAATCTCAGCGACGATGCATATGACTATGCTTTTAACGGATTCTATACTCCGTTTTATGATGATAAAAAACATTATGTTCGTGAAGACTGGTTTGAGAACTATATTGATACATATATTGAGAGGGATGTAGCAGAAGAAATACGTCTCTCGAATCTCTCTCAGTTTAAGAAGTTTATTCAGTTTTGTGCGATATACAGCGGACAGATGCTTAATATGGAGAGCATATCACGGGAAATCGGCGTATCAGCAAATACGATCAAATCCTGGCTCTCGATCCTTGAGAATTCTTTCATAATCCATTTATTGGAGCCGGATACTAATAATCTAGGCAGAAGCATCGTAAAGACTCCAAAACTCTATTTTGTTGATGTTGGACTCTTATGCTATCTGCTCAGGATAGATTCCAAGGAGGAGTTGCTGTTATCACGCTATAAGGGTGCTGTTATAGAAACTATGGCAGTCTCCGAGTTGTTGAAATTGAGGTTCAACAAGGGTCGTAAGGCCGAACTCACTTATTTCAGAGACAGTAATGGATTCGAAGTAGATGTAATTGCAGATTGGCATAAAACATATGCCTTGGAAGTTAAGAGTGATTCAGAGACAGAGAAGAAACTGTCGTCGAATGTCCGCAAATACATAGAACTTCGCGAGACTGAAATTAAAGGGTATGTTTACTATCTCGGTGATATTACATGCGAAATCAACAACGTCAAATATGTTTCATGGAAAGATTGGGGAAACAACGAAGACTCTATAAAATGATCTTTCAGTCGAAATGATCGGATAAAAGAATTACATAAACATATATCCCCATTTATCTATTCAATTAAACTTACTTCTAATAATATAAAACCAGGTGTGAGGAAATAGATATTAAGTGGCTGAAGAGTGGCTTAAGAACGGAATGTAAAGCCCAGAAACCCCGTCCTTTCAATGTTTTTAGCTGTTCTTTGGACGCTCCTAAGCGGTAGGCCAGCGGTTCGAATCCGCTCACGATCACCAGTATTTGCAAGGGGTTTGGTTTTTTTCTGGACCCTTTTTGCTTGGGCTAAAAGTGGTTACAGGTGGTTACAGATTAATATTTTGATCAAAGGAAAACCATCTTTTTTCAACCGAAGAGGAAGCCAAGGCAAGCACAGACACTATTAAGCCGACAGGATCGGGATATCACCATTTATGGTCCCTTTTCTGTTTCTTTCAAATAAACCATAATGGGGTATAATTAGTTGATATATACTACGATTGAGGTATGTAATATGAAAGTGTTCAAGCCTTTTGTTGCAGCAACGGCTCTTTGTGTTCTTTTGACTGGCTGTGGTCAGTCCGCAAATACGACCAATCCCACTCCTGGCAATTCCGCGTCAGTCGACGATACAAAAGCAACCGAGGATACTATGACTCAGGCATCAAACAGCACAACGGAAGCTGCAAGCGAGACTACTTCTTATACCGGCGTTTCTGATTTCACAACCGTAAACATGGACGACTATTGGATATCCGATACAAAATTCGACCTTATAAACTACTGCAGAGATCAGGGCGCAACGATTAAGTACTATATCTACGCAGACGACAGCCATAAAGACTATACATATTGTCTGCCGGAAGATCTGCCATCTACCGGTCAGGAGCCTCTCGGTGTATATATGTACTTCTATTTTGGGGATTCGCGTAGGTTTATTCAGGTAATTTATGGTATAGGTCCTTACGAAACCTATACGGTATTTACCGATAATGGTCCTGTACACTGTTTGGAGTTAAGTGTATCGGACGAAGACAATACATGGGTGACAATTGACGACTATGGAACTCACTTATCGCTTTCTATGATCAATAACCTGCCGATTATGTTTGAACACATAATGGTTCTCCCTTACGATTCAACAACGCAGGCAGTAAAAGATGCGTTTAAAGAGCATTACCCCGGAAGGACAAGTTGTCCTTAATAACCAATCCAAAACACCTCGGCTAAGCCGGGGTGCTTTTTTACTGATTCAATTATTGGTTATTGTTAGATCAACAATATAAAGTGAAAATCTTCTTATTTGATGAGCCGACATCCGGACTTGATTATGCGCATATGGAAGTTGTCGCATCGCTCTTAAAGGAACTGGCGGTAAAAGGAGCTGCTGTACTGGTATCAACTCATGATCCCGAACTTATAAAGATGTGCTGCGATCACATATTGCGGATAACTGATGGTAAGGCAAAAATCAGTCGATATAATCATTAAGCAGCAAATAGGCCTGAACCACATATGGATTTCCGGACATAAAAGGACCGGTAATCTGTCAGAGGTGATCGTTATTCCTGAGTATCAGGGGAAGGAACGTTCAGCGAAGTGGGGTCCATATCCATGAATTCCTTTATGAGCGCCTTATATCTTAAGAAAGACTGTTCTGCCTCAGCTTTCTTATTATCGTGCTGTTCTGTCAGCTCAGCGAGTTCCTTTTTGTGAGGTGCCATGCTTGCAGTAAGAATCTTTGCAACGATGAACTTTATCAGGTGGTAGCCGCCTATGACCACTGCTGCTATTACCGCATAAGCAATGAGTCTACTCCATGACTCATCATGTATTGTGGAAATTATTAAGTACAAAGGAAGCAGGACCGCAAGGCTGATGGCTGAGACTACTGCTTTTGGTCCCAGTTCAACTATTCCGCTACAAATCTCAGTGAACAGATGGGTAGTATTATAAATTTCCTCATGAATCTCGTGTATCTTCTTAGAGGATAGTTTTTTCTTATCGTTGATGCTTTTTTCTTCGGCCGTAAGATCCCTGTAATGATGGAGTTCATTAAGCGCCTCGCGTACCTTTTCGAAGTATGGTTTATGCTCAGGACGGCATTTGTCTATCGCGTTCAGCAGGGTGGGTTCATTAGAACTGACATGAACCTCGCTTTCATTGTACATCTGTTTCATGTCCGTCCATTTGTTTTTGCAAAGGAAGAGTCCACGCAGCGCTTCGAAGTCGTGTGGATCCTTGGTGAGCATAAAATCATAAGCATCCTTTGCCGAACCATACTCGTTCCTGATCAGCGCTTTGGAAGCTACTTCCTTAACATTATCCTCGCGGAAATATTCATAATCAAAAGAAACACCACAGAATGTACAGATATACATCTGCTTATCAAGATCAATGTCAAGAAGTCCACCGCATGTCGGGCAGAGATTACTCTTCAATACTGCCATTCCCATCCTCCTATTCCATGTATCAAGTCAGATACTGACAATAATATTATCAATAGCGTAGTTCAATGGCAATAATTCAAGAGACCTAGAATAAGAGTATCTTTTGTATATATTTTTTCTAGTTGGGGAAGACTTTTGGATAAGATAATAAGCAGTATAGATAACTAAATCATGATTAAAAAGCAATACAAAATCCGTATTGTCGCAGTTAATCAGTTTTCGACGCGGCTTAGTGTACAAACACTTTATATGTACACTAAATGCATCCGAAAAATGGTCAAATAGTGTACATAATCGCGAAAAGTACACTTTGTGCAGTGTTTTTGAGAGCAAATAGTGTACAGGTGGTGCCTGCGCTTGAATGTTATAATGACTTTATTCAATGATGAACTTTGAATTGGATAATAATCAGAAAAAACGACTAAGGAGTCAGGTTCAAATGTTTGTCGTTTTACAGGAGACGGACGAATGAATGGGACCTGATTGGTTCACCTATTCAGATGTTAGGGATTATAAACATATTGCAGATAGCTTTGATAATGCAATGAAAATTGGAATAGAAGGCTTAAGAAACTTTTCAGGTGAAGAATGCTAAATTAGCAGGAAGGATGTCAATGAGGGATAAATGAAGCTATACATATTGTGGCATGTTCATGCGCTCGTTGATGATTATGGCGAGCATGACGAGGAGAAGCTGATAGGGATCTATTCATCCAGCGAAAAAGCACAGGAGGCCATTCAAAGCCATAAGAATCTGGAAGGATTCAGGGATCTGCCATTGGAGTGCTTTGAAATCCACGAAACTGAACTGGATAGGTCAAGTTGGAATGACGGCTTTACGACAGCTCGCTATGTGGAATAAATTAACAGATAAAGCTTTCAAACACGGAAAAAATGGAAGCCAAGATCAAATAATTCTGAATAAAACTAACTAAGAAGCTCGCGAAAAATGACTCGCAGGCTTCAATAATTTCTTGACTGCGGCTGAATATGTATAGTCGGTTATAATGCCATAACAGATGCAGATGAATGGGAACCTGCTATACAGAAAGCACCGAACTCAAAAATCCGTGATAAAATGTATAAGATACAGGAAAACCTTGAAAATACTGGGTTGCAACTGCCGGTTGACAAAGTTCAAGGTCCGGTTGGTGGATTTGTTAAGAGCGTTTTTGCTAATCTCAAGCCATCAAAACCCGGAGGTGATGTAAATGACAATTGCTGACAGAATACAGAGTCTTAGAAAGGCGAAAGGCATGTCCCAGGAGGAACTGGCTGACAAGGTCGGTGTATCAAGGCAGGCCGTTTCTAAGTGGGAAAGTGAACAGGCAACCCCGGATCTCGATAAAGTCGTGATCATGAGCGATATTTTTGAAGTTACTACGGATTATCTTCTTAAAGGGATCGAGCCGGTTAAGTCCGATGATCACAAGACGATGGCTGATGTTATCGATCAGAAGGTACTTACAGAGAAGAACGGCAAGCGCGCGAAAACTGTTCTTAAGTGGTTTCTCATAGGATTCGGTATTTTGCTCGCTATAGATCTCATATCGATGCTGGTTTATTTCCTGGTCAACGGATTCCCCGTCTGATCAGATCCTCAAATAATCTGACACTAAAAACAGCAGCGTTTTCGTTGTTTGTATTAATGCGCTCAAAAAAGGAGTTATCCATGAATAAGATAAAAGAATTCATCAAAAACATCAGTCCGTTCAACAACCGGACCGACATGCCGAAATTATTGTATGTCATCAAGGTCATCCTGATCTTCTTTGTATTCAAGTTCGGTGCAGAACTGGTTGGCGAAGGCATAGTCCTGGCGATACACTTTGCCTGCGGTAAGAACCCTCTGCAGGGTGAGATGTTCAGCGATATCACGATTACATTGATCACTTACTACGGATATGGCGTCATGATAGGAATAATAATCCTTCTCTGGAAGTTGTTTCAAAGAAAGACTCTTACAGAACTGGGCTTGGCGAGACCTGCATGGAGCTATTTCGCAGGAGCCGGAGCCGGAGCACTTCTTTTGCTTGTTTCAGTTGCTTTGGCAGTTCTTACCGGCGCGGTAAGGTATAACGGCGTTTTCAGGAATATCGACACTGCGATGGTATTCCTCATGCTCGGAGCTTTTATTTTTCAAGGTGCTTTTGAAGAGGCGCTCTGCAGAGGTATCGTTCAACAGCTTTTGCAGAAGAAATCCATCCCTGTCGCTGTAGGTGTAAGTACAGCCTTATTTACCATTCCTCACATCGGGAACATGGACTTCAGTGCTCCTGCTATTGCAGTAACGGCAGTTATCAACCTTATCCTGATATCGGTCATCTTCTCGCTTCTTACTATCCGTTTCAAAAGCATCTGGGCGGCCTGCGGCCTGCATTCGATATGGAACTATATCCTGTACAGCATCCTGGGGCTCAATCTGAGCGGCAATGATGAGATCAATGCTGCCGTATTTGATATGAGTTCTGTCGGAGACAATATATTAAATGGCGGAAAGTACGGTATCGAAGCAAGTATCATCACAACCGCAGTATTAGTAGCCGCTGCAATCGCAATGATCGTGTTTAACATACGGAAGCCGGAACGCGGATGATATAATAGAAAAACAAGTGAAATGGAATCTGATCTTGAATAATCTTAAAGGTGAAATATGGCTGTCATTAGAGATATCAGGATATACAGATGTAATGTCGATAATGTAACAGGAGTTTGGCCTGAAGGCTTTTATAACCCTGAAATGTATGCTGTTGCCCGGAGAATATGCCTGAAGCTCCGTGAGAATGAATTTTCCATGGGAGATTTCCATCACCTGTATATAAACCTGACAACATTCCTGGATGAGGGGGATGTCAGACCGGCAAATAAAGAACCTGACAGATATCATCCCTGGTATCGTTACTATGATATAGGAATTAGTCAGGCGCTATATGACAGCCTTGAAACGCCTGACTGCATCCCGGTTGTTTCAGGGTTATTAGAAAAGGTTTTGACAACACAATTCAGCACACCGGAATTTGATGAAGATAAGATCTCCCATTGTGTTACTGAAGCAGTTTCACAAGGTGAGAATATGCTGATGAAGTTCAAAGAGAAAGCATCTTCGAACAGAAGAGCAGTTTTGTATTTAAGATATCTGAATAATGGCAGGTACTTCCCCTTGCTCAGGGTCTATGATGCCGGGAATAATGTTATTTTTGAGAAGGATCTGCCTGAAGAGCCTACGTTTGATAACTATGGTCAGATCAGCGTGAGTTCGAAAAAGGTTACTATTAAACCCAGAAAGAACAGCTGGAGTGATTGTAAGCCGATCGAGTTTGTATTATGAGTTCTTGAATTGAATATAATAAATGCAATAGGAGTATAACTATGGAAACTCCAGATATATATGAGATCTGGAATAAAGAGGAGAGCGGAGTTCTTTCGGTAACGCCTCTTATTCTTAAAGCATGCGAGGCAGGAAAGATAGGACAGGTTATCTCCTTTCCCGGTGGTTGCATATATAAGTCTATGTTCACATACTTGTGTGGAATACCTGACAGTAGTTTTCTGGCAGATCACCAGAAATTGCTGTACGGATCCAGACTTGTCTGCATGAGCGGAGAATGGGCGGAATATATAAGAAAGCTGCCGGTTAAGTTTATTCTCAGAAGAGAGATAATGGAGCCTTTTTGTTCTGAGTCTTTTAAGGTAATGAAGGAACTCCCTGAAGGGTACTCCTTAAGTGCTTTTACAGATGAGATCTTCGATATGCATCCTTTTGACCACGGCAGGAGTTATTCTGACTATCAGGAATTCATAAGTACAGGAGCGGGTGCTGCTGTGTTATTTAAGGGGAAAGTAGTATCAGCAGCTTCCAGCTTTTTGTCATTGAATGATCACGTGGAGTTAGACGTATTCACGGATCCTGAGCATAGGCATAAGGGACTTGCTGATCATTGTGTTTATGAGATGCTGAGGCAATGCAGGGCCAAAGGTCTTACAGTGCACTGGGATGCTCAGAACCGGATGTCATCAAAAATGGCTGTAAGCCACGGATTTGTTCCTGTTACAGATTACGCAGTGTATTGGTTAGAGAAGAAGTGACTTTTTCGAGAGCCGGGAAGGTATGCCGGAGATCAGACTACTGTGCCTTCGATATAGTACGAAAACTTGAGATGATCGTCGACGGATGATATCTTGAATTTTACTGTCTGTCCTTCTTTGATTCCGGCGCCGGAAGTCCCGGTGGTGCAGATGTAAACGTTGGCGTTAAGCTTCAGGCTCGGCTGCATGTAGATAACACCACCCATGTTATTTCCGAGAGGAGCATAGTTCATGGATGCGACTACGGTAACGGTCTTGCCGACTATGTTCTCTCCGTTGCTGTAGGCTTCGATAGCTTCGATGGGGCTTGAATAATCTGCTTTGCTGCCGCATCCTGTGACTGCAAATCCCATTGTTAAGAGCAGTACTGCAGTAAGTGTTAATGCGATGATCTTTCTCATAATGTAATTCTCCCTTATTGTCATCCGATATCATGTTTAATTGTATCACTTTGTTCAGGTATAATATAAAAGAAATCTGATATTCTCTTGAGGTTTAATATGAACTATTCAATTAGCAGCCGGCAGAATCGTTCCTGATGAGAATGAACAGCGGATATTAAATGATGTTAAAGAGCTCTATGAGCGAATGACATCTTAACTCACAGGCTGTGATTTACTGCAAAGAATTCACAGGCATACGGTGTGTTTTTGGGTACGGTCCGAAAAGTAAAATGGTATAATTTTAATTGTAGTGATATATGCTGATCGTAGTTGAGATCGGCACAGAAGGAACTGACGGTTCTGCCTGAAGGAGAAGGGAATGAATAAGCGGATAGCTATATTTACCAATGGGTTCAGCAATGAATTCGTTGAGCATATAGTTACAGGAATGCAGAAAAAGGCCAGGGAAGACGGCGTCGATATTTTCGTGTTCGTTACATACTGCACGGCTAATTCGCATGAACTTCAGAATAAATGCCAGCTGAATATATTCCATCTGCCTGATCCTGAGACTTTTGACGGGGCAGTGATGCTCACCAACACCTACAATTTCCCGGATGAACAGGAACGAGTCTGTGCGCGTTTCCAGAGAGCCGGCGTGCCGATGATCTCTCTTGAGGTCGATGTTCCTAATATGTCATGCATCAAATCTGAGAATGCGAATGGTGTAACGGAGCTTGCAAGACATCTTATTGAAAATCACAATGCCAGGAAGATCATCTATGTAAACGGAATAGACGGCAATGTGGAAAACAGGATAAGGCGTCAGGCACTTGTTGATGTTCTTCATGAGCACGGATTGGAGCTTTCTTCGGAATTCCATTGTGACTTTGGTTTCTATACGGCTTTTCTTGAGATAAACCGATATCTTGACGAAGGAAATGAATTACCGGATGCCATTGTCTGTGCCAATGACGAGATGGCACTTGGAATCGACTCGGCTTTGAACGAGAGAGGATACAGCGTTCCTGAAGATGTCCTTTTGACAGGCTTTGATATGATCAAGAGCGGTCAGCATACATTCCCGATCCTGGCTACTGTTTCCAGAGGCTGGGAAACCCTTGGCGAGCGTGCTTATGACAAGCTGAAATATCAGATACAGAATCCTGAGGAGCGTTTTACGGAAGTGCGCGAGTCGTTTTTTGTTCCTTCAGAAAGCTGTGGCTGCACTGCGTCAGATGATGCACTGAAGAGCCGCTTTGATGCTGTCAGGAATTCGTATTTCAACTCTCTGAAGCAGAGTATGATGGATATATTCTTCCAGAGCATGCAGATACCTTTATCCATGGCGACGAGGAAAGAGGATTTCTTCGAAAAGGGAATGGGCAGCAATGCCGATCTTCCCATGCTTGGGCAGAATTATTGTCTTTGTACCGAGCCGGACTTTTTCGAGCTTGATGACGAACAGTATCCTGAAAGAGTCAGAGGCTACTCGGCTAATATGGATATCATCTATGAACTGCGTGACGGAAAAAAGTATCCGCTTAGCCACTTTGATTCAAAAGCGCTGTATCCCGGATATGTAAAAGAGGAAGGCGTATCCAATCTTTATGTTTTCGCTCCGATGAATTATCTGAATTTTATCATCGGTTATGTGGCGATAAAGAATTCACCGGAACTCTTGTTCGACCTTAATCTGAGCAGATTTATCATGAACCTGAATTCTCTGCTCTTCAGTATGAGACGTCATATCTTCTCTGAACGTGCACACAACGAACTTAAGCAGATCTATATGAAGGATGCTCTTACCGGTATGTATAACCGTACGGGCTGCAATACAGTCTTGTACGATTATATCCTGTCGCGGAAAAAGAATAATCAGAAATCCATTCTGGTATTTGCCGATATCGACAGAATGAAGACCATCAATGATGTATACGGACATCTGAATGGTGACTTTGCTATTAAGGCTACAGCGGAAGCATTTAGAAAGTATTCTCCGGAAGATTGGCTTTTCGGCCGGTATGGCGGAGATGAGTTTATTGCTGTCGGCTCTTATCCTGAGTCAGATAATATGGAGGAGCTTATAAAGCAGATCTCCGATTCCATGAGCAATGAATTTAAGTCGCTTAATCTCGCGTTTATGCTGCATGCGAGTGTCGGCTATGCGGTGATCGAACCGGGTGAAGATGCTGCAATTGAAGACTACATAGAACAAGCTGATAAGTATATGTATGCCGAGAAAGAGAAGTACCATAAATATATTGATTCATTGAACCGGCAAAAAGGAGTTCAGCAGTAATACAGGTGCAACGTTTTCCTTTTTAAAACTGTATATAGAGTAAAACCGGTGTTAAGGGGGATAATAATATGAATACCAGGTCTGTTTTAAAAAGAGTCGCAGCTTCTTTCATACTTATCGGTATCGCTTTGGGAGCTGCCTCATGCACTAAGAAAGCCTCTTTTAACGAGAAATCAGATGTTACTCTTTCTGATTATGACGATCACAAAGTCGAGATGACCGTGAATGTGGTAAAGAACCGCAAACTCAATGTCACATTTGAGAATAAGAGCGACCGCACTTATATGTATGGCAGGATCTATTCTCTTGAGATCGATCAGAATGGCGTATGGTATAAAGTACCATTCAAAGACGGCTATGGAGTATTCACCGATGAAGGCATTATTGTGGGACCTGCAGAAGAATATGCCGTTAATAATACAGACAGCATGTCGATATCTCCGGTCAGCACTGAGCCTGTATATCTGGAAGGAATGGGAGTGCTTCCTGAAGGTCATTACAGGATCGTAAAAAAGATCTCTGTATTGAATGGAGGAAAAGACTATGTTCTTGCTGCTGAATTTGATCTTGATAAGTACTCAGACAAGCCGGGCGAACTTGAGAAATCTCAGATTCCGGAAGATAAGATCGTAAGTGAAAGCGATTATGCTCTTCCAATTATCAAAGTAAATAAGAACAGTGATATGGAGATTACTTTTAATTTCACGAAGTATTCAACAACAGGTCAGTTCTATCTTCAGTATAAGAAAGACGGAAATTGGTATGATATGCCGATCCGCGGGACAGGCGGAGTCAGTTCTTCCATTCCTTCAGACGATGTGCTTATCCTCAATATGGAAGAAAAGTTGAAACCTGGCACATACAGACTCCTGCACGACCGTAATTCTGAGGGCCTTAACGCCTCATCTTATTATTCATATACCTTTGAACTGTCCTGATTACCTCAGATCAGTTTAGATTCTTCTTTGCAGCTTTGTCTTTGTACATTGCTTCGTCAGCGCGCTTGATAACATCCGCGACGGTACTGTCTTTGCTGCCGTCATAAGCAGATATTCCACAGGCGATGGAGACGTAATCAGAAGGTATTGGCATGCTGTCTGAATAAGGACTCATCAATTCATTGAGAGTCTTTAAAAGGGCATCGCGGTTGTTATAATCGTCGCCGCTTAACACTGCCACGAATTCATCGCCGCCGATCCTGTAAACAGGGCTGTGCTTGAATACATCACATATAAGGTGGCAGGCTCTGATGAGATAAGCGTCACCGGCTTCGTGTCCCTGTGAGTCATTGATCATCTTAAGGCTGTTGACGTCGAACATGGCAAGTGCGAAAGTGCAGTCCGGTTCGGAATTGATCTCTGCCTGAAGATGCTTTTCCTTATCTTCATATGCCATACGGTTGTTTACATTAGTCAGAGGATCCCTGCCCATGAGATCTAATAATCTCTTGTTGATATGTTCCAATGTAAGGGCATAACGGAATTTCTCAAGAGCCAGACACATACGGTTGTAATAGTTCTGCAGGAAGTGGTTGGCAAGTTTTTCCGGACAGTCCTTAAATACGAGATAACCGTAAGCTTTATCTGCTTCGTGAATAGGAAGGAAGATATAGAGGTGATTCTTTCCGTCGTCTGCATAACCGGGGATCAGATCGCGTGATTCAAACTCGTATCCCTTAAAAGTCTTTCCTTGTTCGGATGAATAAATGACCTCCATGTGTTTGCTGTATTTGTTGGTGTTGAGCTTGATGTTGGAGTCGTAGATCGACAGACCAAAGTTCGGTTCCATAAGCAGATGGAACGATTCTCCTTCGTAATCGTGATCTTCAGTGAGTAAACTGTTGAGACGCTCTTTAAGCTCAAGATATGTAAGGCACGAGAGAATCGTCGAGTCTATGATGTCAAGCTTGCGGTTAAAATAAGTGGTCGTGGATCTGAGAGCGAATGCATCACGTCCCATGCGCCTTCTTAATTTGTCGCTGTCCCTGTATTTGTAGCAGTTGCAGCTCTCACCGGGGACGAACTTGCAGGGAACCATTTCAGTGATCTCCTGTAAGCCTTCATCTGTCTGCTTCTTCAAAAGCCTTATTGCAGCAGCTCCCATCTCATCAAAACACTGGTCGACAGAAGCTATTGAAGGATCGAAGATCTTGCCGCCGTCAATGTAGTCAAAACCTGTGACAAGGATATCTTCAGGGACATTGAGGCCGTTTTCGTTAAGGGTTACACATGTCTGCATTGCGAGTCCGTCATTAGCACAGATGATGACATCAGGAAACTTTCCGCCTTTTTCAGCAGTCTCGTTTACCCATCTTGTCGCTGCAGCATTTTCCCAGTTCGTATAAAAGACTTCCTGGAGTTCATCTTCGCAGTTGTTCTCCTTGAGATAATCCCGGACAGCTTTAAGTCTTAATTCCGAATCATGTGAATCCCTTGTTCCTGCGAAGAATACCAGTGATCTGGCTCCATGCTCATTTCTTACATGTGCGCACAGATCCTTTACGGCCTGATAGTTATCGGAACCTACGAAGCTTAATCCTTCTCTTCTGGAACCCTGCATAATAACGGGAATGCCTGCTTCTTTGCATCTTTCGATGATGTTGTCTACAGTATCTTTCCAGTCGAGTCCACTTCCGAAAACAACAGCACCGTCAAAATCGTGCATATCAGGAAGGTTGTAGATATTAAGCCCTCCTTGTCTCTTTTCCGGAGAGTCAGCATAAGCTGCATAGCAGAGGAACATAAACAGATCTGCATTTTCGGTCTTCAGTTCATTCATCATACCGTCGAGAAACTGACCGAGTATCTCGGCTCCCCATCCTGTTGTGAATACTGCGATCTTCTTTTTCACGTAATGTTCCTCATAGGCCTGAATTAATGCACCAATTCATGATTACATACATTAATCGTATACTTTTAAAAAGAGTATAGCATGAATAGGTTATAACTATTCTGTTAACTATTGGATGAACAGTTATTGGAAAATGTAATGTTATAATATCTCTATGTGGGGAATAAAGAGAAAGAAGGGACAGAGATGTATTGTAATTCCTGTGGTTCAATGATCAATGAAGGACAGTCATTCTGCCCTAATTGCGGAGCACCTGTAAATAAGCCTGTCCAGCCGGCACCTCAGCCTGCAGTTCAGCAGTACCAGCCGGCGCAGCCCGTATATCAGCAGCCTGTACAGCAGGTCCCTGCAGCGGCTCCTGCTGCACCGGTCAAAGCATCAAGGGGATTTGCAATTGGCAGTTTGATCCTTGGTATTAATACTGTTGAATTCTGTTTTATTATTTTTGTAAACCTGTTCAGTATAATTACGGGCCTTGCAGGTATTATACTTTCAATCCTGGGTCTTACGAGGAAGAATGGCAAACTGAAAGGATTGGCTGTAATTGGCCTTATCTTAAGTGTTTTCGGACTATTAGTTGCCTCTCTTATGTGGTTGAGTATGTGGTCAGATGATGCAAGTAAACTTTTCGATGTTCTGTTCGGCTGGATATTCTAATAGCTTTAACCGGTCTTGGGTCTTCCATATTCCAATATATTAACTGTCAGTAAGAGAACCTCGAAACAAATCTCTGGACATTGTTTCGCATTACTTTTCGAGAAAATTATATCGAAAAACGATAAAAAACTCTTGAAAAACAAAAAACGCTGTGTTAGTATACTGGCATAAGAGCATGCTTAATATGTTTTCTAAGGAGGAAAGAGGCTATGCGATATGATGACGTAATCCTCAGATGGGCTAAGATAGCTACAGTTCTTTTTACCGGCATGGCAGTTGTTGCGGATGTTTTCGGAGTTCTTATATCAAAGTTTGTAGCATATTGCTGGGCAGAAGTTTTTGATAATCCCAGAGTGATCGGACTTACAGTGATCTTCTATCTGGGAACAGTCGGCGGATATCTTGTTCTCATCCCGCTTTTTAAGATGTTATCCAACATGAGTAAGGACAAGGTATTTGACAGGGCAAATACGAAGCTTATGACGATCATCACATGTGCTCTGGTAGGCATTGCGGTAGATTGTACAGTAGGCGGATTTATCTGGAACGGTGCCTGGATACTTGCTGTTGTAGCTCTGTTTATGGCTCTTGTAGTCTTGAGCATAAGAGTAGTTTTTTCGAAGGCAATCACTATGAAAGAAGAAATGGATCTTACGATCTGAGGAAAGGAGGAGAAACATGATTATTGTAAATCTTGATGTAATGATGGCTAAGCGTAAGATCTCCTCCGGTGAGCTCGCTGCAAAGGTAGGGATCACACAAGCCAATCTCTCGATACTTAAGAATCAGAAGGCCAAGGCCGTAAGATTCTCGACACTTAATGATATCTGTAAGGCATTGGAATGCCAGCCGGGAGATATCCTGGAATTCAGAGAGGACTGATCACAAATGGACAAAAAAGTTGTATTCCAGAGGCTGGGAGTAATCCTGGCTTATCCCTTAGCATACGCTTATGTAAGGCTTGTTCTTTCATTCACGAGGACGTTTTACATTGATGCGGTCATAGGTGAAGGCAGATTCAGTTTAAATATCGCATATCCTATCTTTGCTTTACTGTTCATCATCGTAAACGAGATAGTAAGAAGAGGCAGAAGGAACGCAGAGGATAAGCCTTCCAAAGAAACTATATTCTGGTATGCTTTGACATTCCTCTCAGGACTTACTGCAACGTTCGGACCGGAAGAAATGCTCTCCGTATTTGCAATGCATCTCTGCGCTGTATATTCAGTATTGATCTCGAATAATATCCTTCTCGGAGGAAAGACCTCTGGCTTCATTCCGGCTGACCTTATACATGGTTTCTATGTAAAATCATTTGCTGGATTCCCGAATTTCTTTGTTGACTGGAAAGCGTTTGTGAAGCCTAAGACTGAGGATACAACAGAGGTATCGGAAGCAGCTCCCAAAAAGCATATTTTAGGTGCTGTCATTTTTGTTATCATCATGTCTGTTCTCTTGCTCTTCGCTATCTGCTTCATGGCATCCATCGACAATGATATCAGTGCTTTTTTGGACAGTATCTTTGGATGGCTCAGTGATTATCTTGTCAGTTTAAATGTAGAGGAGATCTTCGTAAGACTGATATTTGCCATTCCGGTATGTCTTTATCTCTATGGCTTGATGGCAAGAAGTGCAAAGTCTGACGGTATGAGGGAAAAACGTGTTGCAGCTTGGCTTTTGCAGAGCAAAGGAAAAGGCAAGACAGTATCTTCTCTTCTCGTGTACATTGCAGCAGGCGTCTTTGTAGGAGGATATATCCTTTTCTTCATTAAGCGTTTGGCATACATGTTGGGTGGGTTTGCAGGCGATGTTCCGGAAGGAATGCTCGTATCACATTATGCAAGGGAAGGCTTTTTCGAGCTCGTAGGCATTATGGCTGTAAACATGTGCGTATACCTTGCTATCATCCTTATGGGAAAGTCGGATTCAGACGGCAAGTTCTCAGTTCCTGCCAAGATCCTTGTAACTCTGCTTATGTTAGAGAGCATCATCTTCGCTGTGATCGCGATGAGCAAGCTCGGTCTATACTACAGCATTTTCGGATATACTCCGAAAAGGATCCTCGCGATGTGGGCGACTCTCACACTTGGATTTGCGGCATTGATGACTATTATTACTGTTCACCGTGGCAAACCGCACTTCAGAGCAGGTGTTCTGTTTACATCAGCATCTTATATAGCGATATGTATCCTGTCGGGTGTTCTGGTAGCGATCGGCGCATAAATGATAAAGGCTGTCTTGATCATCAAGGCAGCCTTTTAAATATCAATTCCACATGAACGGGAGCATCTCGAATTCCTCGAGTGGAACAGGCTTTGAGAAGTAGTAACCCTGGAAGAGTTTACAACCCATTTCCTTAAGCATATCGAACTGTTCCTTGGTCTCGACGCCTTCCGTTATCTGAGGCATATCGAGGTTGTTGGCCATATCGATGATGCTGTTTAAGATTATCTTTGACTTCTTGTAATCATCGGTCTTGCTAAGGAATACCATGTCGATCTTAAGAATATCTACCGGCATGTCCTTGAGCATATTGAGTGAGGAATAACCGCTTCCGAAGTCATCCATCTCGACTGTAAATCCGTCTTTACGAAGCCTGTTGATCGTCTTTATGTGTTCTGATGCATTGTTCATGACGGATGATTCCGTAATCTCAAGATGCAGATTCTTGTGAGCGATCCCGTATTTTTCAGTCAGGGAAGTGATCACTTCGTAAATATCCAGAAAGTAGAAGTCTTTAGGCGAGATATTGATAGACAGGCTCAGCTTCTCATGACCGTCTTTATGCTTCTTCCAGTCAGCTAATATCTTGCAGGCGCACTCCCAGATATGCCGGTCGACTGTAGCGATCATTCCATTCTGCTCGAAGATCGGAATAAATCTGAAGGGAGGGATAAGACCTTCTGTGGGATGTTTCCACCTGACAAGGACTTCACCGCCTTCAAGATGGCCGTCAGCTCCATACTGAGGCTGAAGATAAGGAATGATCTGACCTTCGGAAATGGCATGGAAGATCTCGCTGGTTATACGCTGCTCCCATACTTTATCTTCTCTGATTTTGCTGTCATATACGGCAACACAGCGGTTGTAGTCGTTCTTAATGGCAGCTATCGCCAGAAGAGCTCTGTCGATCATGGCGATCGGAGTAAGAGACTCGTCTTTTGTCAGTGTTGAAGTATCGAAAATACCTACATGGATAATGACAGGAGAACTTATTACCTCGTTGTCTGCCCATCTGGTCTTGACCTGTTTTTCCAATGCTTCTATATCAACGTACGATTTCTTTACGAAAGCACAGAAGATGTCTCCGCGCCATCTGCAGATAACCGAGCCGGGATGTGCAAATACTTTCAGGTCTTCTGCAATAGCTTTCAGGATCTCGTCGGCTTTATCTCTTCCGAAGATATCATTGATAAGCTTGAAGTCATTTATGTCCGAGACCTGCATATAGTAAGCTTCATTGGGATTTGCTTTAAGGATCTCTTCAACCTGTTCCAGAAAAGCGTTACGGTTGGCAAGCCCGGTAAGTTCGTCGTGGGTAGCAAGATATCTTCTCTGTTCATCAAGTTTGACCTGGTCCGTATCATCGTGAATAGAGAAGAATGAACCAATGGGTTTATCACCTTTATCTTTCATCAAACGGTGTGTGATCCTGAGATATGTGTATTCATCTTTGTCTGTCTTGAACCTGGTGGAGATATCAAAGTCAGCACCAAGGTCGGCACCTCCCATTACTTCCAGAAGTTTATCTGTGCATTTATCTGGGTTGCCTGAACTGATATTGAGGATCTCATAAGCTCTGTCATTTGCGTAAAGAGCATTTACGTCAGTGTCATAGAATATGATTCCGTCAGTATGGTTCTCGACAACATCATCTGCAAGTCTTCCCTTGATAAAAACCGGTTTGTAGATGAACGTAAATACAAAGAACAGAAAACCGCATATTACATATCCTATAAGTGATCTGTTGAGCGGAGCATCTGAAAATGAAGAGAATTCAAATCCCATTACAACGATAATGGCGATAATAACGACGATATACTTTTCGCGGTATGCTGACGATATCTGGATACACTTATTGACGAGCACGGCGATCATGAGAACCAGAAGTGACTCAAGAAGGCAGAAGCCCAGGAGCTTACCCCATGAGGATTCCATACCGTAATATGTGCTTCCGTCCCTTAAAGTGATAAGCCTGGTCGTGTAGAGGTGTCCAAAGAATGGGTTAAGCAGAACAGAGAGTGCTATTGCTCCCAGGACACTGATCACAATGAACTGTAAAGGTGTGCGTCTGAATCGCAGTTCGCAGTAATCCGTAACAAAGACGATCATGTTGTACATTAAGAAACAGTCGCCGAGAAGCGTCAGAGTGTATCCGGCGCGAGATATGATCTCCATATCAGAGAAGAATGACAGGGCATTTCCTCCGAGAGGGATGATAATTGAAAGCAAAACATTGAAAACACTGACGGCTGTACGCTCGAGGAATTTACGCCGTTTTAAAACCGTAGCAATTATCATTGCCACAAGGGATAAGGATATAACAACCAGCTCAAACAGATACTGTATCCTCATAAGGTCCTCGAATATATGATCTATAGATATTGTAACATACGGGGTGTTCGAAAAATCGGAGCACCGGTTAACAAAGTAATAATTATTTGTTGAAGACTCTAATTATTCTATTTAAATAAATATATAATATTGAATTAATAGAATAGAGTAAATTGGTTAAAATATGATACACAAACCCCAACATGTAGTAAAATGTCACAAAAAACATGTTTACAAGAGACCATGTCAGGTGATATCATTACCCCATAAAGTTTAGCATACATTTGTTCTTTTTGAGCAAATGTTTCGTTTTTTTAGGAGATATTAGTATGGTTGAGTTTAATTGCACAGTTAAGGATATTTTCAGAAGACCGAATATGATCGACAAGGCCGTCAGAGAGCTTGCGGATAAGGGCTTTACCGACCATGCGCTTACTTATGCGCGTATAAGAGACAATATCTATAATGCTCTGGCTTATGCTTCAGATAACATGAAGGACTATGAGTATAGCGTTGCTATCAGCTATCTCCAGTCCAGGGACTCAGAGCAGATGGTGGCCAGGGATAATTACTATACCCACAGGACCATCAGACGTTATGTCCGTAAGGCTTGTAAGCTTATAGGCGATTACTATTCCGACATACTCGGCATCAGGCTCTTGCCTTGTGATACCAGGTCTGTACCCTGTGATATAGCTGCCGGTTCTTTCTGGGAGAAGGTGGATTCTCTTATGAATAACAGCATCGAGAATGCCTGCGTAGTCATTCTCTGCTGCTATGAGAGAAGATCAGTTAATTATGTATGCAGTACTTATTTTATGGGCAGCGATAAGGTCAAGAAGATCGTAAGCGCCTTTGATTCTGTTCTTACTGTCTATGACATCCCGTCAGAGGACAGAAGCGCCGTTTAATCCTGCAGGAATCTCCGTTTTCATTAAGACAGGGCATTTGTAATAATCAGAATGCTCTGTCTTAATGATATAATTTGTTATGTGCGTAAGTTCGCCAATCGCTTTATGGAGGATAATAATATGATCATTACATTTGACAAGCTTCCCGTTAATCTTGAAGAACTTAAGGCTATGCCTCAGGCAACACTTTCCGAGCCTGAATATGGCGCAGCTCTTTTTGTTGCAGTAATGATGCACTACTCTGTAAATAAGGATGAGACATTTGAGATGCTCGATTTCCTTAACGGACCTTACGAAGTGACAGAATTCCAGAAGCAGTTTATCGCTGACAGAATGGCAGAAGGTGACCATGTAGTCCGTTCATTTTTCAACGGTACTTCACCTGACAATGACTATACTCCCTCTATGCCTTACACGATCGAGACTGAGAGAGGCTTTGATCAGGAGATCGACGGAAGGATGAGGATCCTTATCGCATCTTCAGGTGCGGATACAAAGAGATTTGTTACTATGAGACATAAGCCTTCCACCAATCAGTGGTTCCTTGAAGACCAGATGCTCCTTTCACAGATCAGAACACCCAAGTCGCAGGATCCCTGGGCATAACAGGGGATTATCTGCAAGATGAAGTCAGAACGCCCGTTTCCCAGGTTGAACATAACCCAGAAGGCTGCCAGGTCTTTGAAGAACGGCCACCCGTGGGTATATGGAGATGAGATCATAACAAGTCCGTCGGATCTGTCTGACGGATGTATTGTCGACTGCTTTGAAGGTTCCAGCTGGCAGGGCGCGGGATTCTATAATTCCAATTCGAAGATCGCTGTCAGGATCATCTCCAGGAACAGCAATGACATTTTTGATCTCAAATTCTGGTATAGAAGGATCCTTTATGCCGTTCAATACAGAAAGACTGTAATGCAGGGTGATGATTTCAAATGCTGCAGGATCATTCACGGTGAGGCAGACCAGATTCCCGGTTTTACCTGTGACAGATACGGCGATATAGCCGTATCGCAGATCGCATGCCTTGGTGTGGAACTTAATAAAGATACTATCTATAAAGCTCTTATGGATGTTTTCGAGGAGATAGGTGAACCTCTTAAGGGTATTTATGAGCGTAATGACTTATCTCTCAGGACGAAGGAAGGTCTTGAACTTTCCAAGGGCTGGTATGACGGCAAAGATTATCCCTGTATAACCGAGATAACAGAGAATGGTATCAGGTATTCCGTTGATATCGAGAATGGCCAGAAGACAGGCTTTTTCCTCGACCAGAAGTATAACAGGCTTGCTGCAGCCAGGATCGCCAAAGATAAGAACGTCCTTGACTGCTTTACCCATACCGGATCTTTTGGTCTTAACTGCGCTTATTATGGCGCCAGACATGTAACAAGTGTTGATATATCGCAGCAGGCTGTTGATATGGCAAAGGCCAATGCGGAGAGGAACGGTCTTTTGGATAAGATCGATTATGTATGTGAAGATGTTTTCGAGCTCCTGACTTCAATGGCAGCGAAGAAGGATCACACATACGATTATATAATCCTTGATCCTCCGGCATTTACCAAGTCAAGAGAGACGGTGGATTCTGCCGGCAGGGGATATAAGGAGATCAATCTCAAGGCCATGAAGCTTCTTCCAAGAGGCGGTTACCTTGCAACATGTTCCTGCTCTCATTTCATGACTGATGAACTGTTCAGGAAGATGCTTGCTTCAGCAGCAAGGGATGCGAGTGTAAGCTTAAGACAGATCGAAGCCAGGACGCAGGCTCCTGATCATCCGATCCTTTGGAATGTCCCTGAGACAGATTACCTTAAGTTCTATATATTCCAGGTGGTCTGACGGCGTTTGCGTACAGGCGCTGCCTCATTTTAGCCTGTTTTTTCTCTCAATCTTGTTGGCATTTTGATGCCGAAATGAAGATGATTTGAAAAATCACAGATTTAACCTCTATACATCAAGGGAGGTTACCTTATGTGTGATGAACTTTTTTACGAACCGGAGAAGAAGCAGGTTAATAATAATGTCTGTTATGACAAGAATGCGACTCTGGTCATCAAGCAGGACGCTATCATAAATAATGTCCGTTATATAAAGAAAACGACCGGTGCCAAACTAATCGCGGTCGTAAAGGAGAATGGTTACGGATTAGGTGTGGCCAATCTCTATAACATCATAAAGGATCAGGATGTTTTCATGTATGCCGTCACATCTTCCTGTGAAGCTGCCGCTTTAAGAAGAGAAGGCTGTGGTACTGATATCCTTATGCTCACACCGGTCTCTGAATTCGGCGAGCTTCTTAAGCTCGTGAACGAGAATGTGGTAATAGCTTTGGGCAACGCCAGACAGATCCCTGAACTGCGTTATATCTATGGCCTTACAGGCAAGCGGCCGAGAGTGCATATCCAGATCGATTCCGGCATGGGAAGATACGGATTTAATGTGGATGATCTGCCTGATCTTAGGCATGAGGATTATCTTTCCATAGAAGGTTGCTTTACGCATCTTGCAGGAAGCAGCACGAATTATAAGAAGAGCGTTCAAAAACAGCTACGTATCTTCAGGACTGCCTTGGCAAAGCTCAGGGCATCAGGCATTGATACCGGAATATGTCACGTGGCAAATTCAAAGGCTGCCATGACCTTCGGTTCTTTGGGATTCGATGCGGTAAGAGTAGGAAGTGCGATCTTAGGAAAAGTCTGCGTCAAGTGCGAACTGGAAGAAGCTGTCTGGCTTGAGTCAAAGGTGTTTTCCGTATATAACAGGCAGGAAGGTGAACATATCGGTTATCAAGGCGATGTGTCACTGAAAAGAGACAGTTCACTTGCTGTTGTTAGGATCGGAACAGGATGCGGTATAGGCCTTATCCAAAGAGACGCAGTTAACTATAATCTCGGATATGTCATTAAGAATTTCTTCAGAAAGATCAATGAAATTCCGGTAATGTGTGTCTGGATCAATGGAAGAAAGAGTCCCGTGATCGGCAGGATAGGAGTGTCACACATGACTGTCGATATTACTGAGATCCCTGCCAAAGAGGGAGACACGGTCAAGGTAAAGGTAAACCCTTTGCTCGTGCATCCTTATGTCAGGAGAATGGTTGTCTGATCGGATATCCGGAATGATGAATGATAGTCCTTAGACCTTCTTGTAGAGCTTATAAGCGTCAAGGCATTTCTCACCGGTATAGTCGATGTAGGTGCAGGTCTCTTCCTGTACAAGCACATAATTCGACCATTTTAAATCACAACTGTGTGAAGTAACGACATAGTCGTAATAGCCTTCATTTATAAGTCTGTTCTGTTCTTCAAGGATAGCGGGATAGTTGCTCTCTATGTTGAGGAAGCAGAAGAATCTGTTGCAGGGCAAAAGATCAGAAGCAGTATAGAATCCTGAATCCATAACATCGTATGTAAGTATCTTTGCGTCAGGAGTCTGCTTTATAGTCTCTGCGATACGGAACTGGGCTAATGATTCCTTTGGCTGGAGAATGAGATACATGTTCTTGCCATTGATGATCACGATGAAATAGATCACGGCAAGGAAAGCTGAAGAAAGAAGAGATATTAATCCAGGATTCCTCTTGTACAGACTGGCAAGCTTACTTAATCCTTTTACTGCGGGAATGAGAAGGAAAGTGAAGCAGTATGCCAGGATATATCCGTAGTAGTAGATGAATGAAGTCTTGGTAAATACCAGCCCGAGAGTGAACAGTAATGTGACAGCGAAGAGGATGAGCATCCTTTTGCGGTATTCCTTGCCTGTAAATACTATGGAGATAACCGAAAGAAGCAGCACGATGCCAAAGTCCGGATAATGAAGTGACAACGTAACGATGGAAGTCAGCGGGATTATGAAGTGGTTAAGCACAGGGATGCTGGCAAGACCGGTAACTTCAGAAACACTGTGATAGAGGAAGATATTATTATAAAAATATGCTTCCCAAAGATAATTCAAAGACTTTGTCACAGTAAAGTAGATCAGTATAGGAGCTGACAGCATAAGAAAGCCCGCAAGGAATCTCCAGATGAGAGAACCAAGCTTTTTGAATTCCTTATTTTTCAGTGCGAGGATAATGATGAGGATTACAAATCCAATCATGAATCCTACGAAAGTGTACTTAATCCAGAAAAGGCATGCTGTTATAAGTCCGCAGAGCAGTGCTTCAGTATTGGACGGAAGAGTATTGTTAATGACGATCGATCTGATACCGAAGTAGAGTGCGACAGAAATGAGCGGGAAGCAGAGCTCTTCTGCATTGCCTCCGAAGTTAAACAGCTTCAGTGTATAAGTGATTCCGAGAAGTACAGGAACCAGCGCGATGGTAAACCGTGATGGTCTTGTGAAAAGCTTAACTGTCTTCCAGGAAAATACAGCAAATACGGATGCGGCGATGCACTCGATTATCCATGCACCGGTAAAGGACTTTTGTGATACAAGAGCTGCCAGTGCATAGATGAAGTAGAGCAGGGGGCCTTTCTGTTCGTAAAGATCCCTGTAAGGTACAAGTCCTTTTGTAATTCCGCGTCCGACAGTGAAAAAGCAGTTGGCATCATCCCAGGGGTTGAAAGGAAAAAGAGGCGAACACGTGGAAACGGCCGTTATGGTGACCACGGCCGCTGCGATTACAAAAATGAGTTCGGATCTTTTAAGCTTGTCTGTGCCTGAGATGATCTGCTTTTGCATATTATGTCAGCCGGACCTTAAGCTTCTGCCTTCCACAGACCGTGGAGATTGCAGTATTCATATGCTGCGATGACTTTCTCATCGGAACCTATGGTAAATAGAGCTTTGGGTTCCTCGCCGGGCTTGAGCTGACGGATGATAGAGCCCTTATCTGTCTCAAGAGCAACAAATGTGATGTAGTGGGCATCCATCATGGGATGAGCTACTTCACCGACAGTAACAGTAACGGTCTGGCCGTCAACAGCGATTACAGGCACATGCTTCTCGCCTGCAGCGTCAGTGGTGTTGGGAATAAGTTCTTCAAGAGGACCTCCTTCGCACTCGGTCTCGAAAAGCTTGGTTACAACTGTTCCGCACTTGCCTTTGAAAAACTTCATATTGATGTCCTCCTGATTATTAAGATGATTCATTATACCATTTTGACAGGCTTTGATTCTTTCTCATGATGAATTGAAAATCATTCAGGAGCCAATATGGATAAACGAGATTATTTCTTAATGGAAACAACACAGCAATGACAGAAATTGCGTAAAAAGAAAGAGTTTTTGACTTAATGCCTGAGAGGGCATTTTGTATAATCACTGTGGAGAAAGAAAATGGCTCCGGAAATATAATAATAGTTGAGGTGGAACGAATATGGCTAACATTTTTGATTTAACGGGTAGAGTTGCTGTTATTACAGGATGCTCCACAGGTCTCGGTGTTCAGATGGCTAAGGCTCTGGCAAATCAGGGCTGCGACATTGTAGCCATTGCCCGCCGTCAGAACCTGCTTGATGAGGTTTGTGCTGATATCGAGAAGACATACGGTGTAAAGACACTTTCTGTTAAGCTCGACATCACAGATACAGAGGCTGTTAATGCCGCAGTAGATGAGATCATTGCCAAGATGGGCAAGATCGACATCCTCGTTAACAACGCAGGTACAGGCGCAGTTGCACCTGCAGAAGATATTACAGATGAGCAGTTCATGAATGAGATCGACATCGACCTTTTCGGTTCATTCAGAATGGCAAGAGCTATTGCTAAGAAGGCTATGATCCCTGCTAAGTTCGGCAGAGTTATCAACATCGCTTCTATGTATGGTCTTGTTGGTAACAAGGTTGCTCCAGCATCTCCTTATCATGCAGCTAAGGGTGGCGTTGTTAACCTTACAAGAGCACTTGCTTCCGAGTGGGGTAAGTATGGCATCACAGTAAACAGCATTTGCCCCGGCTATTTCTACAGCCCTCTTACAAAGGAAACGTTGGATTCAGATTTCTTCCAGGCTAATGCAAGAACAATGATCCCTCTCGAAAGATATGGTAATGACGGTGAGCTTGATACAGCTGTATGCTTCCTCGCTTCTCCCGCTACAACATATGTAACAGGTGTTAACCTTCCTGTTGACGGCGGATATACCTGCATGTAATCTGCAAATAACAAACGTTTTTTCAAGGCTGTCTCATCTTTGGGACAGCCTTTGTTTTCTTCCGGATCTTTCGAAAATGGCATATGCATTTTTCGGGTTTTGCTGTTGAGAGAACTCGATATGTTTTGTTAGAATATTTTTGGAAGGGGTGAATAATTGGAAGATCCGGCTGACAGACTGAGAATCTCACGTAAAGAATTGAAGCGTGATGCAAAGAGGAACTTCAAGCATCATTATCTGATGTATGTCGTTGCATGTCTTTTCGCGCTCGTAATGCAGTCGGAATTCCTTGCATCAGATAACATGATCGGTGCAAGACGCCAGGTCGTTACCGATGCCACCAGGGCTATTTTCGAATTGACCGGAGAAGACCAGGTCAGGCAGTTTGAAGAGACATACCTGACGATAGATGATGAGGCTAGCTCCTGGTATTCAGTTGTCGAAGAGGCTCTGAATAATAAGACCTTTGAGAATGAAAAAGTCAATGAAGTGTTCGGCAGGACCAAGGGAATACTTAACCAGCTGATCAATTACTATACTGAAGATACTATTATTTCAAATATCGTTTCGGTCGTGTCGCAGTTTGTAGGATCAGAGAGTGTGGCACAGATCCTTATGGCTTTGATGATCCTGATCATTGCTGGTTTCTTCTGGCTTTTTGTACGTAATGTTTATCTGGCAGCGAGCAGAAGACTGTTCCTTGAAGGAAGGATATATAAGAAAGTCCCATTTTCCAAATACCTGTTTTTCATTAGGGTAAAGAGATGGGTGAGAGCTTCGCTCGTAATGGGCCTTAAAACTGTTTTCGAACTTATCGGAATGTCTACTATCGTATTGTTCCCGGTCGTTCACTGCGGCCTTATCCTGGTGCCTTATATCATTGCCGAGAACCCTGATGTCAGACCTTTTGAGGCATTAAGACTTTCCTGGAGGATGATGAAGGGGCATAAGCGTAAGGTCTTCGCACTGTTCATGAGCTTTATGGGATGGTATATCCTCGGATTTGTTACTTTAGGCATCTCAAATATCCTTTTCTCGAATCCTTATTTTGTCTGCTGCTATACGGAGTTCTATGAAAGAGTAAGGTCTTATTCAAAAGCGAAGAAGATCCCCGGAACGGAGATACTTGACGATGAGTATCTTTTCATAAGAGCAGACTCCAATACTCTGGAGGAAAAGTACGCTGATGTAATCGATGAACTCTCTAAGCCTGAATACCTTGTGGAGGGACTTGATACTAAGCCTGAGAGATTCTTTGCCAGGAACTTCGGCGTTGTTCTCTGGAACAGCAAGGATGAGATCGAATACGAGAACCGTGAGTCCAAGAAGATGAAGATGAGGGCCTATGAGAATGAAGCCAAAGGCCTTGCTTATCCCACGAGGCTTTCTCCGATACCGGACCAGCGCAAGATACCTTCACTTGAGAATATCCACTACCTGAGACATTATTCTGTGCTCTCACTTGTTATGATGTTTTTCATATTCTCGAATTTCGGCTGGATGTGGGAGCTTTTCTATTATTTCCTCATGAAGGGAAAGCTTATCAACAGAGGCGTCCTTCACGGCCCATGGCTCCCGATCTACGGATTCGGCGGCATGATCGTCCTTATCCTGCTTAACAGGGTGCGTAAAAGGCCATTCATCTTCTTTATCTCGTCTATTGTCCTTTGCGGTACAGTTGAGTATATAACCGGCTGGATCCTAGAGGAAAAGTTCAATGCGAAATGGTGGAATTATGAGGGGTATTTCCTTAATATCGACGGCCGCGTGTGCGCGGAAGGCCTCTTTGTCTTCGGTGTTTGCGCACTGGCGTTTATCTACGTGCTTGCCCCGATCCTTGATAATATGATCCGTAAAATAAACAGAAGGGTACTGCTGCCTCTAGCCGTAACCCTTCTGTTGTTGATCTCTGCTGATTTCATATATTCGTCTTTCTTTGTTCCGAATACCGGTTACGGTATCACCGGTAATTTTGATAAAGACGAAGATACAGTTGCAGTTGAAACTGTGATCGAAGAAAGCACTTAACTGCCGAATACCGTTTGCACAGCACCCGTAAAGAATGCAACAGCGAAGATGATCAATGCTGCAAGACATACGATTATCGTGTAGCAGAAGTAAGATCTGGCAAAATTCTTCTTGTTAACATTTCTTGAGCCTAAAGCCATTACGATAAGACAAATGAAGCCTACGACAGGAATAGAGAATAAGAGCTCATATCCGAAGTAGCCCCACATGGATATCGGACGGTATTCCTCTGGAATAGAGTTTTGATCCATTTTTACGTTCCTCCCTTATAAAACGTACTAAAAATAGAAGAATCCGGAAGGAATTCTTCAGAGGTAAATATAACACAAATCCCTTGTTTTTCTTTCAATTAAATGTTAATTTACCTCATACTGTTTTTTAAGAGGAAAATACTATGGAGAAGAAGCCTTTTGTAACCAAGAACCAGATCGATGAGATCGCAAGAAGATTTCCCACACCTTTCTACATCTACGATGAGAAGGGGATCCGCGAGAACTGCGAACGCGTTAAGGCAGCTTTCGCATGGAATAAAGGATTTAAGGAATTCTTTGCTGTTAAGGCTACACCTAACCCTTATATCCTGGACATCATCAACGATTACGGATTCGGATTTGACTGTTCTTCCGAGGCAGAACTCATTCTTGCTGATGCCGTAGGCGGTCCCATCATGTTCTCTTCAAACGATACTCCCGCAAGAGAATATGCTCTTTGTGCCAATCTCGGAGGAATAATTAACCTTGACGATATCACTCACATTCCTTTCCTTGAGCAGATCCTCGGCCCCCAGTTCCCTGAGACAATGAGCTGCAGATATAATCCGGGCGGAGTATTCAAGCTTAGCAACGGCATCATGGATAACCCCGGTGATTCCAAGTACGGAATGACAAAGGAACAGCTTTTCGATGCTTATGCCCAGCTCAAGGCTCATGGCGTAAAGAATTTCGGTATCCATGCTTTCCTTGCCAGCAACACGGTTACAAATGAGTACTATCCGACACTTGCAGGCCAGCTTTTCGAGCTTGTCGCAGAGATCGCTGAAAAGGTCGGAATCAAATTCGCATTCGTTAACCTCTCGGGTGGTGTAGGAATCGGTTACAGACCTGAGGATTCACAGAATGACATCATGGCAATAGGTGAGGGCGTAAGAAAGCAGTTCGAGCGCATTCTCGTGCCCGCAGGCATGGGCGATGTTGCGATCTATACCGAGATGGGAAGATTCATGCTCGCTCCTTACGGAATGCTCATCACAAAGGCTATTCACGAGAAGCACATCTATAAAGAATATATCGGCGTTGACGCATGCGCTGCCAATCTCATGAGACCTGCTATGTACGGCGCTTACCACCACATTACTGTTCTTGGTAAGGAGAATGAGCCTTGTGATCACAAGTACGATGTTACAGGAAGCCTTTGCGAGAACAATGATAAGTTCGCTATAGACAGAATGCTCCCTAAGATCGATATGGGTGATATCCTTGCTATCCACGATGCAGGTGCTCACGGATTTGCCATGGGCTATAACTATAACGGAAGACTCTGGTGTGCAGAGCTTCTCCTTAAGGAAGACGGCTCTGTAAAGGAGATCAGAAGAGCACAGACTCTTAACGATTACTTTGCTACGCTCGATAACACAGAGTATGCGGATAAGATCATAAGCAAATAATGCCCTCAATCCCTTTATTTATCAGGGATTTGCTATTTGTCAGATTGATTGTTTTGAAGACCTTGTTATGTGCAATATGCACAAAAACAAGGTCTTTCTATTATGCAAGTTGTTTAACAAATCCATTGTTTGAAAAAGTGAGAAAGTGTACCATAAAGCTGTCCAAGGGATAAGCCTTGGGGATAGTAATAAGGACAATAAAATACTCTAGGAGGTATTACATAATGAAAGCATTTGTATTAGACAACATTGACGTAGCAACACTTATGAAGGCACTTGATGAGTGCAAGGGAAACGTTATTCTTCTTACAGATGAAGGTGACCGTTTCAATCTTAAGAGCAAGCTCAGCCAGATGACTGGTATCATGAAGCTTATCGAAGGCGGTATCGTTTGCAATGCAAAGATCTCCTGCTCTGATCCTGACGATGAGGCAATGCTCTTCAGACTTAACCTTTTCGGAAAGGTTGAGGATCAGGCTTGATCCTTGCCGGAGCCTTTAATCAAGACTTAAGAACAAAAACAATAAACAGGGCGTCTCAATCAGAGGCGCCCTGTTGCATTTCCGGACCAGGTAAACACAAAATGCTTTGGAATGAATGTTAAAAAGTGCATATTGAGAAGACTAAATAATCTTTGAAATATAGTCAGATTAGGCACTTGCGTGATTTGAATACACGATTAGTATTTGAAATTGTTAGTTGATCCGTTGCTTTTACAATAGACCGATTAGACTAATTTTCTATTTTTGGAGGCACAATATGAAGAAGAGAATTGCAGTTATGCTGCTGGCATCCGCTTTAATGCTTTCAGCGTGTGGCAATGTAGACAATTCAAAGGATTCCGAGTCGAAAGAAACAACAGAGGAAACAACCACTGAGACTACAACAGAATCCACAACAGAATCCACAACAGAAGCTACTACTGAATCAACAGAAGATGAAAGAATGCTTAAGATGACCGGAGCTGAAGTTGCAGCTGCCATTAAGCCGGCTTATGGATCCGAATTGAAAGACTTTAATAATACTTATGAGTCTGTTTATACTGGATTGACTGATAATCCGAATCTTGATGTAGATGTAAAAAAGTACCATAAAACATATCTCGAGGAAGAGAATTCCAAAAAGGGTATTAAAAACTTTGTCAGTTTTGGAATAAGTAATGTTGATCCGGATAACTTTGAAAAATCCTATTTTATCTTTATCTATGTTATTGAGATGGATATGAATTCGGATGATTATAAAGCATTGGCAGTCGGCAGTGACATTAAGCCCATGATATTCAGCGGAGATTCAGGCCCTGTTAATGAAAAGCTTAAAGTAAGTGCAATCAATGGTCAGTATGTTATTGCTTGCTGTGAGATGTACCAAGATGGCGGCAAGTCAGTATCAAACCATGCTTCACCTTTCAAATACGATGGAATCGATAAGGTAATCAAGGCTTTTGAAGAACTGAAAAACGCGTGAGTTCCTTCAGTCCGGGCTGATTAACTATTGAAAATAATAACGGGGATCGTCATGACTGACATCCCCGTTTTTACTGTAAGGATATAACTTAAAGTCTGATTATTCACGCTCGCCGATAGGGTGATATTCAACTCTTTCCTGAACACTCTTATATGCAGGACGGATGATCTTACCCTTGCCGTTGAGTTCCTCGATCCTGTGAGCTGACCAGCCGGAGATCCTCGCGATCGCGAAGAGGGGAGTGTAGAGCTCCATGGGTATTCCAAGCATTGAATATACGAATCCGCTGTAGAAGTCGATGTTTGCTGATACACCCTTATAGATCCTGCGCTCTGCGGCAATGAGTTCAGCTGAGAGCTTTTCGACTCTTTCATAGAACTCGAATTCCTTTGTGCGTCCTTTCTCGGCTGACAGATCCTTAACATAACGCTTGAAGATCTGGGCTCTTGGATCGGAGATGGAGTAGATCGCATGACCCATACCATAGATAACTCCTGAACGGTCGAATGCGTCCTTATGAAGGATACGCTCCAAGTAAGCTAGGATCTCATCATTATCTTCCCAGTCGGAGATGCTTCTCTCGAGTTCTTTGAACATCTTGACGACCATGATGTTCGCACCGCCGTGCTTGGGACCCTTCAGTGAGCTCAGCGCAGCTACTACGGAAGCATAAGTGTCAGTGCCGGAACTTGTTACTACGTGAGTTGTAAATGTGGAGTTGTTACCGCCGCCGTGTTCAGCGTGGAGCATGAGCGAGACATCCAGGATCTTCGCTTCAAGAGGTGTATATTTGTTGTCAGGTCTTAACATGTAGAGGAAATTCTCTGCAGTGGAAAGATCAGGTCTCGGTCTGTGAACTACCAGCGAATCACGGTCAAGGTAATAACGCATTGCGTTGTAACTGTGAACCGCAAGACTCGGGAATATTGAGATAAGCTCAAGAGACTGTCTCAAAACATTCGGAATAGAAATATCTGCTGCCTGAGTATCGTATGCATAGAGGTTAAGGACACCTCTTTGGATGTTGTTCATGAGATCGGAAGACGGCTTCTGCATGATAACGTCTCTGAAGAAATTCTTGGGCATCTTTGAACGTGATTCAGCAAGAAGAGCTCTGAAATCTCTAAGTTCCTGCTTATTCGGAAGCTTTCCGAAAAGAAGGAGATATGTGGTCTCCTCAAAGCCGCAGTGCATTTCTTCGGGCTGACCTTTGATCATCTCTTTTACATTGATACCGCGATAGAAAAGTTCACCCGGTGCGGGCACGGATTTGCCGTCAACGATCTGTGTAGCGTTGACTTCTGAAATCCTTGTAAGTCCTGTAAGAACTCCTTTACCATTAATGTCTCTCAGGCCGCGCTTGACATCATACTTGGTGTAGAGCTCAGGATCTATGGCATTCCCCTGGCAGATCTGCGCAAGGCGCTGTATCTCAGGTGTGATCTTTGAATAGTTATTTGTTGCCATAAGTCCACTCCTTTCTGAGGCATAGTTTTTGTGCGTCAAAAAGCGCACAACGCTAATATTTTAAATGATTGGAGGTGTCAATTCAAATCAGATCAGATATCCGCCGTTTACTCCGATTATCTGTCCCGTGATGAATGAAGCCTTATCTGACGAGAGATAATAAAGTGTCTCTGCAATCTCTGAAGGCTTTCCGAGTCTTCCGAGCGGCGTATCCTCGCTGATAACATCTTTTACCTCATCTGAATAGACACTCATCATGTCAGTATCGGTAGCTCCGGGTGATACGGCATTTACTCTTATGCCAGACGGACCTAATTCTTTGGCAAGTGCCTTGATGTATGAATCAACTGCACCCTTGCTCGCAGAATACAGGGCTTCGCATGATGCTCCTGTCTGTCCCCACATGGAAGATACGGCGAGTATGACACCATGCTGCTGTCTTACCATCTGCGGTATGACGGCGTTGGTCAGGTTGAAAAGACCGCCGAAGTTGGTGTCTATGACATCTCTGTAGTCCTGATATGTGAAGTCCTGAGCAATACCTGATATGGATATACCCGCATTTGAGATCAGGACATCAACAGGACCGGATGCTTCTGTAGCAGCCTTTACAATGCTTGCCACCTGTCCGTAATCCTTAACATCGCAGCTGTAGTAATCGACACAGTCTAAAGCGTTCTCAGGCTTTCCTGAGCGGCTGAGAGATGATACCTTATATCCCTGGTTTGCGAAAAGCTCCACGCACGCTTTTCCGATCCCTCTGGTACCTCCTGAGATCAAAAGATGCGGCATTGACTTATCCCCCTTAACATTTAACTGTCTTGAAATATTGTACACGATTCCAAGCCTCCTTGCAGAGATTATGGAAATATCAGTTTTACAAGTCAGGCCAATATCTTTATAATATCAGGGTTAATTCGGGGAGGATGGTCATATGTCCAAATCAAAGAACGAGAGCAAAAAGCCTCAGCAGAATGAGATCAGCGAAGAGAAGGAACTCGATGTGAAGGTAAGTGAGGATACTGTAGAGACAGAGTCTCCTGCTGAAGAAAATTTAGATGATAAGGCTGAGGATAATACCGAAGCTGAAGATACTGAAAAGGCTGTAGAGACAGATAACGAAACAGATCCGGAAGATAGCGGATCTGAAGAGGAACCTGCCGAAGAAAAGGCTGAAGAAAAGCCTGAGGAGTCAGAGGAAAAGCCTAAGAAAAAGAAAGCCAATAATAAGTCGGAAAGCGAGAAGTTCAGAGGGCTTTCTTTTGCCGAGAAGTGCAGGAAAGACCCGATCATTCCGGTAACGCTGATCCTGGCATTTCTTGCTATTATCGTTGCTGCCATTTATTTCTATCTTCCCAATGCGATGACACCTTCAATGGGCATGACTCTTGACCAGTTCAGGGAAAGATATCAGCAGGGAGATGTATCCAAGACAATGCTTGAAGGAAGCGGTTCCGATATTACTTTCAGAACACCTTCATACGTTAATCCGGATACAGAACCGAGCATCCTCGGTAACAATCAGGTGATCACTGCCAACAGGGCATTTGCAGACTTCTTTACCGGTCCTTTTAAGTATTTCCATAAGGGCGGAATTGAAGGAGCTACAAGAAAGAGTGATGGCCAGCTTGCTTATGTAAGAGTCTATGTTGAGTATGATGATTTCAACACTGTATGGCTTTATTCATCCAACACTCTTGATGCTCTTTATCCTGAGCTTTCCCAGTATGAATCCATGGATCTGTCGATGAAGGTAATGAACGAGTTCAACGGCGATAAGAGATTCTATGTCAAAGGAGACTACGGCTTCAGAATGGTTGCAATGAAGAAGGAGGATGCAACTTACATCGTTCTTGATTGTGTACCCAAAAAGGCGCTTAACGAATCCCAGATCAGAGAAGTCATTGATTCTGCTCCTGCAGCTACAACAGCCGCATCGTCTTCTGCCGCATCTTCAGAGACAACTCCGTCATCTACATAAGCGGTCAGCTGATATCGATTACTATTTACAAACCCCCCGTAAGACTTTATTCTTAAACGAGTAGGAATACGTTTTGGATAGTCATACGGGGGTAATTATTTATGGCTGTTGGCGGACATCATGGGGGAGGTTTCCATTCCGGCGGACATCATAGCGGAGGTTTTCATTCCAGCGGTGGTTTTGGCGGTGGTCATTCCGGCGGAGGACATTATTACGGCGGCGGTTCCGGTGATTCTGAAATAAGCCTTTTCATGTGTGTTATTGCCATAGTGATCTATATTTTCTATAAGATTGGCAGCGGTGAAGTTCCCGGAGTTGATTTTGTCGTTCTGGGTATGTTCATAGCCAGTACTGTTTTATTTGTGCTCAGTTTTAAAGAGTATGAAAGAACATCTTTGATCTCTGATATAAAGAAAAACAAAGGTGAGAGGCTCTTCGGACAGCTGTGGAAAGGCTATGCTCCGTCGAAATCCAAGACCGGAAACAACCGTTCGTGGGCGTTTTCAGATGGTTCATACCGTATTGCATTATTTGATCCTGATTATGGTGATGAGAATCTCAAAAAGGTTAAGGAACTGATCCAAAGAACACCTAAGATCGTATGGATGAGTTCATTTGTGTGGCTTACCATCGGCATCGTATGTCTTTTCTCGACATTTTTCTTTTATGAACTGGTCATACCGGTTTTTGAGAACATGGTGATGACCGATGAGGCATTTGCACTTGTCGATAATCTTGTTTTCTATACTCCGGGATCAATTGCACTGATTTCATCTATCGCGTGTTTTGTTTTCGTTAAGATCAGGGACAACCTTCTGTATAAGTGCGCTGTCCGCATAGTTGAAGATAACATCGCTATGGGAGAAAGAATGAAGACCAAGGAAGGAATCGCAGCGATCTTAAGCAAAAAATGGTACTACAACTACTGTCCTAACTGCGGCGCGCCGGCATCTCCTGCACTCAGAAGCTGTACTTCCTGCGGATCTTCTTTGGAAGTACATGGTTTTTCAGATGGTAATACCAGCTCAGTACACCAGATCAACACGAGCGCAGAAAAAGTGACTGCTGAAGTCAATGAAGCAAAGGAGGAACCTGATGAAGCTTGAGAAGTTCTTCAGATATTCATTGGCTATAGGCATTACAGGTGCTGTAATCAACCTGATCCTCTTTGCCACGAACATCTACTATAATCTGGTGATCCCCATTTTCGAAAAGTTGATGGATGACGGTCCGGCGTTTACCTTTATTGACGATCTGACGTTCTATACACCGTTAGTCTTTATGGCCTTGTTCCTGGCTTATCTTATTGCCGGACAGATATATTTAAAGAACCATCATGAGAAAAAAGAGGATGAGGTGACTGAAAAGCTTATAGATAAGAACGCCGGTATTCAAAAGGCATTGGACGATAAGGCAGAGTTTCTTAAGCACAAGTATTACACCAACTGCCCGAAATGCGGCGCGGTCAGGGAAGAGAACACTTCCGTATGTTCTTTCTGCGGAACATCCCTGTTGATCGAAATGAAAAAACGGCAATAATCCCGTTTTGGGGACAAAATGAAAAAGAAAAAGGAGTTCCTGAATCACAGAAACTCCTTTTAAATTGGCAGGGGAGACACGATTTGAACGCGCAACCGGCGGTTTTGGAGACCGCTGCTCTACCGTTGAGCCACTCCCCTAAGTTTGCAACGAACATTTTATTCGTTGGTTTGCACTCTGTCAAGCGTAATGTTAAGATTGTGTCGTCGTATATATTATTTATATAAGGAGCAAACTCTATGAGATTGGCAGTTATCGGTACAGGCAACATGGGAAAGGCCCTTTTGGGCGGATTTGTTAAGGGCGGAGTTATAAGTCCTTCTGATGCCTGGTGCTTTGACGTATATCAGGAAGCATGCAGAAAGTGCGCTGATGATCTTGGTGTAAATGCAGCATCTTCCGCACAGGAAGCGGTTAAGGATGCGGATTATGTCCTTATGGCAGTTAAGCCTATTCACTTTGACGATGCTTTGAAGAGCATTAAGGACAGTTTAAAGCCTGAGGCGATCGTTCTTTCTATTGCAGCCGCAGTCACATGCCAGAGGATCGGCGGTATCCTCGGCGAGGGAAGAAAGTTCGTAAGGATAATGCCTAACACACCTGCACAGGTCGGTCTTGGCGTTGCTGCCGTATGCCCCGTAGGATTAAGCTCTGACGAATCTGACTTTGTACTTAAGCTTCTTAATACATGCGGAGAGACGATCCTCTGCGATGAGAATACATTGGATGCCATCGGCTGCGTTTCAGGTACAGGCCCTGCATATGTCATGCTCTTCATTGAGGCAATGGCTGATGCGGCTGTAAGTCTCGGAATCAAGAGAGCAGATGCACTTAAGATCGCTGCTGCAACAGTTGCAGGATCAGGCAAGCTTGCTCTTGAGACCGGAACACATCCCGCAGTACTGAAGGATATGGTCTGCTCTCCCGGCGGAACGACTATTGCAGGCGTTATGGCACTTGAGGAGAACGGCTTAAGAAATGCCGTTATCAAGTCCGTTACTGCGGCTTACGATAAAACTCAGGAGATGAAGGGCAACAAGTAAGCCCTTCCCCGGAACTATATGGCAGTTATCAATGAGGTCACAATCTATACTGACGGCGCCTGCTCAGGTAATCCCGGTCCCGGCGGCTGGGCTTCTATCCTTATGGCCGGCGGTGCCAGGAAGGAGCTTTCAGGCGGAGAGAATGACACGACCAATAACCGTATGGAGCTTATGGCGGTAATTGAAGGTCTCCGTGCGCTGAAGCGTCCGTGCAAAGTCGATATCTATAGTGACAGTGCTTATGTCGTAAATGCTTTCGAGCAGAACTGGATCGGCAAATGGATGAGGAACGGATGGAAGAACAGTGCCAAGGCTGAAGTTGCCAACAGCGACCTTTGGAAAGAACTTATTGAGCTTACATCCATGCATCAAGTCACTTTTCACAAAGTAAAAGGACATGCAGATAATGAATATAACAACCGCTGTGACGAACTTGCTGTGGCAGAGTGGAAGAAGATCAGCGAAGGTAAAGGAAAGAACTGATGGGAAAGATCAATTGCAGTGATGATATGCTTTTCGAGAAGACCATATCTTCAAAGACTGTATTCGAAGGCAGAGTCTTCGATGTGGAGATAAAGGACATACTTACACCTGAGGGAAGAGTGAGCACCAGAGAGATCGTAAAGCATCCGGGCGGAGCTTGCATCCTTCCTATTGATGAAGAAGGTAACTGCTACCTCGTAAAGCAGTTCAGAAGCCCGTTTGAGAAGGTTATGCTTGAAGCTCCCGCGGGCAAGATCGAAAAGGGTGAGGAACCATTCGATTGTGTCTCAAGAGAGATCACTGAAGAGACAGGTTTTGTAGCCAGGAATATCGAGTGTGTAGGATCAGTTGCCGCAACACCCGGATATTGCAGTGAAGTGATAACCCTTTATATCGGAACTGAACTTGAGACAGGTGATGCCAATCCCGATCAGAACGAATATATCGCTACTGTAAAGATGCCTCTTAAGAAGGCTCTCGAGATGGCTGATAACGGTGAGATCAAAGACGCCAAGACGATGGTGTTGTTATATAAGGCAGCCAGGAGGTTAGGGATTTGAGCAGAGATACTTCACGCAAAGAAGCAGCAGGAATCGTGCTCTTCTTCGTAGCGATTGCGATCATTCTGATCTTCTATCTTCCTGTCGCGCTGACAGGCATAGTCGGAAGTGCTGTTAAGAGCTTTTTCTTAGGCCTTTTCGGTGTTGCAGCATATGCGATACCTGTATATATCCTTTACGTCGCATTAGACGTCTTTTTCGAGAAGAGACAGGGCGTATCGGGAATAAGAGTCAGGAGTATTATTTTGCTCCTTGTATCAGTGTCCGCGCTTTTCGCGCTGATCACGATGGATATGGTCCACTTCGAGGGATTATGCCATAACACCGACGGCAATATCTCCGCCATAAAGGCACTTTCGCTCCTGTGGGATTCCGGTGTTGACAGCAAGCTTATTTCCAATCCTGCAAGCACTTCAGTGGTCCTTCCCGGCGGTCTGATCGGAGGCGCTATCGCTGTCTCTTTGTATCAGGTTACAGGCAATGTGATCGGAATACTTGCAATTTCCGTATTCCTTCTTACGCAGATCCTGCTTGTCTTCAGAGTCTCTCTTAAGGCTACAGCCAAGAAGACTGCACATGCTATCGCTGCTACTTCAGGCAAGGTCTATAACAGCGTGGTAAGCCATAAGAACCAGAAGATGAATGATCCCAATTACCAGATCTATTCAGGAAACGGCTACAGCAGCAGTGACAGAAGACAGGCTCAAAGACCTGCGCAAAGACCGGTTCAGTATGCTAACGGAACCACAGTTATCTCCTATGGAGACAGCAGTGTTAACTATAAGCAGAAGCGTAACAGCGGTTCACGCTTCGTACAGAGCCCGGATGGTTATGAGAAGCAGGGTCCTTTCATGACGAACCTTCCCATCGACGGTGCTACAGGCTTTACTGATGTTGATAAGCTTACAGGCGGACAGATACATGCAGTTGCCCAGGATCCCGGCAAGCTTACATTCAACGAAAAGGAATACGATGTCTCAGATTCATCAGATCCGACAGCTGATTTCGGATACATCACGGATCCCCTTAATGTTCCAGGAGCAGCGAAAAACAAGAAGCCCAGAAAGAATCTTTCTTTCCTGGAGCCTGACAAGAAGGAAGACTTCTACGATCTGACTCCGTCAAAGAAAGAGGAGAGCAGCGCTGATACAGATATATACAGCGGCACTGAGGAACCTTATGAAGTTAACGAGAGCAGTGAAGGGAGCGGATATGATTATTCCGGTCCGGAACGCTCGGTAAGAGAACCCTCGATCAATGCTTCTGTTTACGATGAGACTTCTGCTGAAGACGAGATAGAGGAAGTTCCTTATTCTCCTGCAGCGCCCGTACAGCCTGAAGCTAACGGAAAGATCACTATCAATCAGGGCAATGACAATACAGAGGGTTACAGCAGAACTGAAGGAAGAATCATCAAGACTTCCTCGCGTGATGCTTCTGCCCGTATTGAACCCGGCATTGAATTTGCCGAAGAGACTAAGAGACATGAAGCTGAGTTCAAGAATCAGAAGAGAAGACTCAGAAACTACAAACCTGCTCCCACGAGCATCCTGGCTCCTGATATCAAGCAGAAAGCAGATGTGGATCTTGAGAGAAAACTTAAGGAAAAGGCTCATACTCTTGAAGGTGCATTGAAGAGCTTTGGCATAATTGCCGAAGTCGTAAATATTACTCATGGCCCTTCCATTACAAGATTTGAGTTAACGCTTGAGACAGGTACCAAGGTATCCAGAGTTACAGCACTTCAGGATGACATCATGCTCGCAATGGCTGCTGTATCGATCAGAATCGAAGCTCCTATCCCCGGTAAGAGTGCAATTGGTATCGAGATCCCTAATGATGCTCCTACGGCTGTACAGCTCAGAGGACTTGTTGAGACAAAGGAGTTCAAGGCTGCCACACCTCTTACGGTAGCACTCGGAAGAGATATCCCCGGAAGGCCTATCTATTGTGATCTTGCCAAGATGCCTCACCTCATGATCGCAGGATCAACAGGTTCCGGTAAGTCCGTTTGTATCAACTCGATCCTTACAAGTATCCTCGTTCATTCTTCTCCGGAGGAAGTAAGAATGATCCTGGTCGACCCTAAGGTCGTTGAGCTCTCTGTATATAACGGAGTTCCTCACCTCATCATGCCGGTCATCACTGATCCTAAGAAGGCAGCCGGTGCACTGAACTGGGCTGTTATCGAGATGCAGAGAAGATATAAGCTTTTCGAAGAGGGCCAGGTAAGAGATATAAAGGGATTCAACGAGAAGTACAAGAATAATCCTGAGGTTGAACATCTGCCTTTGATCCTCTTTGTAATCGACGAGCTTGCAGAACTCATGATGGTCGCATCGAAGGAAGTCGAGACGTATATCTCCAGACTTGCTGCACTTGCAAGAGCTGCAGGCATACATTTGCTTATCGCTACTCAGAGACCTTCGGTAGATGTCATCACAGGCGTTATCAAGGCTAATATCGGCTCCAGAATCGCTTTTGCGGTTACATCAGGCGTTGACTCCAAGACGATCCTTGACCATGTCGGTGCTGAAAAGCTCTTAGGTAAGGGCGACATGCTCTATGCCCCGATGAGTGCTCCGCAGCCTATCAGAGGACAGGGCGCATTCCTTAAGGATGAGGAAGTTGAAGCAGTCGTTGACTATCTCAAGAAGCAGTATGGCGCGATGTATGATGAGGCTATCATCAAGGATATCGACAGAGTTACAGCAGGTGAGAATCAGCCTTCAGGTGCTTCGTCAGGTGCTGCTTCAGGCGGCGGTTCCGATGCTGATGACATGTTCAATCAGGCTGCACAGACAGTAATCGAAAACGGCAGTGCCAGTGTATCCGTACTCCAGAGAAGACTTGGAATCGGATATCCGAGAGCTGCAAGACTTATCGATGAACTTGAGAAGGCCAAGGTCATCGGTCCATATGAAGGAAGCAAACCCAGAAAGATTTTGATGACCGAGACTGAATGGCTCGAGATGCAGGCAAGAAAAAATGACTGATATCTTATGTGACATCGATCAAAGAGCCCGTGAACTTATTGAAGCAGCAGGTTCTTCAGGGATTACTTTCGGATTTGCCGAGAGTCTTACAGGAGGCCTGATATCTGCCTCAGTAGTCAGTGTTCCCGGTGCATCTGCTTCTTTTAAAGGCTCTGTAGTGTCATACACAAATGAAGTTAAGGAAAACGTTCTTGGCGTTCCTTCGAAGATCATTGACACCTATACGGAAGTATCAGATGAATGTGCAAAGGCGATGGCTGAAGGTGCATTGTCTGTCCTGGGTGTTGATCTTGCAGTCTCTGTGACAGGAATTGCAGGTCCTACAGGCGATATGCCCGGCAAGCCCGTTGGAACGGTGTATATGGGTTATTGTTACAGACCCGGAGATATTTCCGGATCAGTAAGATTCAACTTCGAAGGTGACAGGGAAACTGTCCGTGAGAATACAGTCCTCAAAGCGCTGGAGCAGGCTTTGAGACTGGTTAGGGAAGGTAAAGCTTAAGTGGCTGAAAATAGTGGTTCAGATAATAAGGCATCGGCATCTCCGGCAAAAAAGAAGGGGATGAGCTTTGCTTTATCAGCATTGATCGTCGGCATCGGTACGATAATCGTAAAGATGTCAGGTCTTATAAGGGATAACATCGTATCCTTGAGATTCAGTCAGGATATATTCCGTGACGGATACTCACTGGCTTTCAACATCCCGGATCTTTTCTATAATCTGCTTGTCGGAGGTGCCATCTATTCTACTGTCGCACCTTACTTAAGTGCCAAGCTCGCGGTAGGAAAAGAGAAGGAAGGCGTCCGCGTCGTAAGCATATTCATATCAGTAGTTTGCATCGTCATGCTGGTCGTTTGCACTTTGGGAACGGTCTTTTCAGAACCGATATATGCATTGTATGCCATTGGTAATGATGACATCGATCCGGAAGTCCTGAATCTCGCTGCAAAAGCTTCAAAGATGCTATTCCCGCAGATCTTCTTCATCATGCTTGCAGCTCTCTGCAACGGTATTCTTACAGCTTACAGGAAGTTTACTATTACATCATTCGGTCCAGTCCTTTATAACATCCTGGTTATCCTTGCCATCTATATTTTCGGCGGCAATACCCAGCATAATCTCGTTATGACGACTGGAGGCATTCTCGCTGCCACAGCCATTTATTTTGTATGTCAGTATTCGCTTGGCTTTAAACAGATGAGGCAGTTCAGGTTCAGTTTCCATCCTGCGAACAAAGAATTCCTGATGCTTTTCAGAAGAGCTATTCCGATCCTTATCTCTGCTTCTATTACACAGATCAACGTAGTAGTGCTTAATCACTTTGCTTTGCTTTTCGATGAGGGAAGTGTATATGGATTCAGAAACGCTTCTACGATCTGGCAGATACCTTATACGGTATTTGTAGTCGCGATCACAACAGTTATGACACCTGAGCTTGCAGGTGATTACGAATCGAAAAAGTATTCAAAGGCGTCAGAACTTATCTCCCACTCCATGAAGAGCGCTTTGTTCATGACGATCCCTTCCGCTGCATTTATTGCCGTTCTCAATGTTGATGTAGTTAAGGCAATTTATCAGTGGCATTCTTACTATACGGACGTGCATGCACAGGTTGCAGCTACATTTCTGCTGGGATTCTGCAGTGCTATTGTTACAGCGACCGTTATCCATGTATTCAATCAGGCTTTCTATGCCATAGGTCAGACCAAGCTCCCTCTTGTTGCAGGTATTTTAGGACTTATAATCAATCCGGTTGCCTGTCACATAATGGTTAGAACAGGCGTCGGACCTTTATCGCTTTCTCTGGCTTATTCATTTACCAATATCTGTCAGATGATAATGCTTGCAATTGCATACTGCAGGCGTAAGGAACTGGCACCTCACGGCATTTTGAAATTCCTCTTGAAGGCGGGCGCCTGTGTGCTTATTATGGCAGGTGTAGTATATGTTCTCGACAAGTTTGTTCCTGCACAGGGAGGAAAGATCTCACAGCTTATTATCATCTCTATAAAGGGCGTAGCCGCAATATTAGTTTATTTCGCTATGGCTGCCGTTTTCAGAATGGAAGAAGCTACAGAATGGATCAATAAGTTTAAGAGGAAGCTGTTCAAGAAGAGTGCTGCTAAGAGGGCCTGAATATGAAAAGACATACTATAAAAATGCTTGCGGTATCAGCATTGATGAGCGTTCTTTTTGGCGTTTGTTCATGCGGGATGATTCTAAACGGCCCTGCTCCTACGAACGGCAGGAATGATCCCAAGCAGACAAATGCCGTTGCAAAGGGTACTACTGAGGAGACGACCAGAGCAACAACGAGAGCAACTACTGTTGAGACATCTTCTGAGAACACAGAGCCTACAGCAAAGGTAAAGAACCTTTCTCCTGAATGGGTAAGAGAACTTCCGCAGGCTCAGGACCTGGGAACAACGCAGTTGATAGTGGTTTCAGCTGCAGGGATGAATAAGTCGACTGCAAAGGTATCCATGCATGAGCGTGATGTTAACGGCAACTGGATACAGCTCTTTTCTGTTAACGCCTATATCGGAAAGAACGGCCTTATAGCTGACGACGACAGAACAGAAGGCTGCGGCAAGACACCTATTGGTGTTTATCAGTTTAACAAAGCATTTGGAATTGCTTCAGATCCCGGCTGTGCCATCTCTTATACCAAAGTTACCGGAGATATGTACTGGTCAGGTGACAGCTCAGACGGCATTCCATATAACGAACTAGTAAGTGTTAATGAGTATCCTGACCTTGATATAAAATCAAGCGAACCCCTGATCGAACATACAAAAGCTTACCAGTACTGCTTAAGCCTGACTTTTAATGAGGAAGGCACGCCGGGAAGAGGTTATGCCATTTTCTTCCACTGTTATGGCGATTATAAATACACCGAAGGATGCGTGGCCCTTCCTAAGGACACAATGGTAAAGATAATGAAGAGAGTAGATCCCAGCTGCATTATCGTAATTGATACTGCAAAGGACCTGAACGCTCAGTGAGTATCTGGCTCTTATACCTGTTCTTTTGATAATGCCGTATAGTTATAAAACCTGTGGCAATATTAAAGATGTTTATTCTGCTTAATAAGAACCAATAGATTTATTTATTTAAATAGTGATATTATGTCTATGCTCAATTGATAAAGAATTTTGATTTTGTGAGGATAGATGTTTAGAAATTGCATTTTAAAGGTAGCCAGTGCTTTTTTGAGCGCCGCATTAATTGCCGGTGTTTTCGGCATTGGCGCTCCTGTATATGCTGATGAGACAGAGACAAATGTTACTTCATCAACGGAAGACGAGGAGATCGATCCTTCTCATTTGAAGTTTGTTGCAAGGCTTTACAGCATCGTTACCCGTCAGGATAGATGTGATCCGGAAGAGAAGGCTAACCTTGCCGAGAACCTGAAGGATGGTATTGATGCTGCATACAGCATTATGTACCGTTTCTATTTTTCGGATACATACAGGGCTCTTGATATCAGCGATGAACAGTTTATAGAAGATCTTTATGCCGGTTGTTACGGAAGATATGCAGATGATAACGACAAGAACAACGTTGCATCTTACCTGAATATGCTCTCATCCGGAATGAGCAGATATCTTGTGTTCAGGGAATTCATCTCATCCAACGAATTTGTAAGTCTCTGCAAAAGATACGACATCAAGGTCAGAGAGGAACTTGTAGAAGATATCTCCGATCATAAGTACGGTATGACGAGCATCGGCGATGACTATTATGATTTCGATAAGGGCGGCAATCTTTCTACATGCTATAAGGGTGCCGGAAGACATTTGAGGAATCTTAATGAGCAGCTTTTCAGGAGTTCTACCAAGTACTATATCCTTGCTGATATGGATTACTGCTATCTTATGATCTTCAAGGGAAGCGTCGGAAACTGGAAGCTTCATAAGATCTATCCGATGACATGCGGCAGGAAGGGTGTTGATACACCTGCTGGTACATATAAGGTTACCAAGAAAAGCAGCAGCGTAATATCTAAAAATACGCTGTACTACTATTCCACACAGTTCGGGTCTTACAGCATCCAGAGCATTCCCTATAACAAGGACTCAAGAAGGGTTACAGACGGAAGGATCGGAAAGCGTGTAAACGGCCGCAGTATCAGGGTTACAAAAGACCACGCCAAGTGGATCTATAAGAATATTCCGAAAGGAACATCCATAAAGATAGTCTGATTTCATATGAAGATAGTTGTAATCAATAAACTCCTTAAAGATACACATAAAGAGCTTATCAGAAAGACTGCTGCTGATATAGGCGGCAGCCTTCTTTTTGTTGATTCGGAAGATGAGATAACTCCGGAATTCGAAGACTGTGAAGTCATATACGGATTTGGAATGAAAAATGCTTCTAAGAACAAAAATCTTAAATGGCTTTCTGTCCCTTCCGCAGGTGTTGATTATCTGTTTAAGCCGGGTGTATTTGCCAATGAGGAATGCCTGATAACCAATTCATCAGGTGCTTACGGAGTAACAATAGCAGAGCACATCATCTGCGTATCACTCATGATGATGCGAAAGATAGATCATGCTTATCAGGAATCTGTGAACGGCAACTGGAGCGCTCCTGTAAAGCAGCATTCTCTTAAGGATTGCAGGATACTTGTTCTCGGAACAGGAGACATAGGATGCTGTTTTGCGAAAAGGGCACGGGCATTCGAACCAGCTTGCATTACCGGTGTATCAAGAACCGGCAAATGCTCGGACACTTCTTTTGATGTCATGAAAAAGGTCGATGAATTGGATTCGTTACTCCCTGATACCGATCTGCTGGTCATGAGCCTTCCGGATACTCCTGATACAAGGGATATCTTGTCTGCTGCAAGGATTGCAATGCTTCCTGAAGGAGCATATGTCGTTAATGTAGGAAGAGGTTCGGCAATAGATGAGAAAGCATTGGCTGAAAGTCTTAATGAAGGAAGACTTGGAGGTGCCGCTCTTGACGTGTTTAAGACAGAACCGCTTCCGGAAGACAGTTTCCTCTGGAAGACCAGAAACCTTATAATCACACCTCATATTGCCGGCAATCTTACTCTTGACCATACACTGAACAAGAATGTCAGGATGTTCTGTGATAACCTCGAAAATTATGGAAGAGGACTCCCGCTTAATAATCTTATAGATAAGAACAAGCAGTATTGATGCAGTCTATCATGCTTCCTTGACAATGTGGACTATAATTTTAATAATGTATCAAAATGATACATAACAAAAAGCGCCTTGTTATATGGTGGTTTTAAGGAGGCATGATAAAAAGTAAAACAGGGGCGATGTGAAAGCTATCACGGTTGTATTATTCAGATACAACAGTGAGACAGAGTAGATACTAACTCGACATATTTACTGATCCCAAGAGGTCGCTAA
>Ga0256404_1001100_pt1 | contig 67817 bp, 57 predicted proteins | sample RumenRJG_01DNA_FD_185990 | JGI IMG/M metagenome (GOLD analysis project Ga0256404, IMG submission 185990) | Bovine rumen microbial communities from Lethbridge, Alberta, Canada - RJG_01 | ecosystem: Host-associated > Mammals > Digestive system > Stomach > Rumen | place: Canada: Alberta | collected... | reverse complement strand
GGTGTGCATAGCGGACGGCGGATTCTCGTACCCTCTCACGCTTTCGGACGGGCGTAAGGGCGCGGCGCTGTTCCTGCAAACCGACGATATAGGCAGGGTCACGGAATGCGTGCTCGAGCTGCCCTATACTTATGCGGGCGAGCCCGACTCGAGCTTTTCCGACGTCACCGCCTCCGCAATAAAGGAGGAATACCGCAGGCGCGAAAAGGCGGATACCGCCCTTGTTTCAGCATTTCTTGAGAGCATCTATTCCCGATTTGGCGGCGACTGCGGCATCTCCACTATCGACAGCAAAAAGATCGCCGAGTCGATCGAAAGCGCCTATTTTTCGCATAAAAGCTACGACAAAAAAGCGGGGAGCGCCCGCTTCTACTGCGAAACCGAAAACGCGGAGGATAATGAGTTTTTCTTCACCTTCCGCGTTATAGCTTCGTTTAACTATTCAAAATAAGGCGCATTTACAGGTCGCCGGGCAAGTCTCGGCGTTTATTCCTCGCCATCCTCATCGATCAAATTAAGCTCAACGATTTCGTCCTCCCCCTCGGGCATCGATCGCTTGCCCGTGATCGCATCCAGAACTCCCGAAAGGATATCGCTCGCCGCGATCTCGCCCGCGCCGCTGCCCTTTAGAATTTTCATTGCGTTCTTTTTGGTTTGCGAATCGGCCTTTCTATACAGCTCCACAAGGCGTTTTTCGGTGGCGTTCACCTTCATGGTGGAGGTGGTGCCGCTCGAGCTCGTTTTACCAGAGCTTGAGGTCTTGCCGCTGCCCTTGGCGGCATCCAGCAGCGATTTCTGAGTTACGCCCGTTGCCCTTGCGATCTGCTTGAGCTGCTCCTGAGTGAGCTCCTTTTCGCCGCGCTCGGCTCGGCCAATATCGCTTGCGCTCGCGCCCTTTACCTTGCGCGCAAGCTGCTCCTGAGTGAGTCCCGCATCGGTGCGGGCCTTTTTTATCAGCGTTCCGACTTTCTTTGCGTTTGCCATGGTCTTCCTCCGCAGTTATTGATATATCAAATATAGCACAAACCCGCCCGAATGTCCATAGGCAGGTTCGTTTTTTCTTTATCTGAATTCAATTTAACGCTCAAACGCGCTCCATAGCGGTTATTATTATCCCGATATTATCCGAATACATCTCGTCAAGCTGCGACAGCGGAAGCGGATTCACGCCGTATCCCGCCTCAACGGTGTAGCCCGGCCTGTTGGATTCGAGTATGAACCAATCCCTGTAGCCGGCGTTCGAGCTTTCGTTCGGAACGCTTGCAAGCGCATAGCCGCTCACCGCCGCCATCTCCTCGCCTATCTCGCGCGCCTTCGGAGGCTCCATATCCTTGAAGCGCCAATATATCTCCCCGCCCTGCGTATGGTAGCTCAGAGTAAGCGCGATATCATGCGCAAGGGTGAGCTCATACAGCGCACGGCTCTCGGGAGCGCAGAGCGGTTCGGTCCCAACGAAATCACGCGGCGCCGGCGCGGTCCAGCCCTGCGCAAATTTTATTCGCCTTGCCTCATCCCAATCCGCAGGATAGTTTAGGTTCAGATCGATCCCCGCGATATTCGCCTTCCACCCTTCGGGAAAGCGCACGGAGGGATACCGCGCGGCGATGCGCTTTGCGTTTGCATAGGCTGCGCTCTCCATTCCCATTGCTCCGTTCACCAATTCGACCCCATCCGGATTCACGAGCGGAGCGATGACCACCTTCACGCGCTCAAACAGCGCCTTCGTGCTCCTTCCTAAGATCGTTTCTCCCTTTACGAAAGCGATAAGAAAGTTCTCGATGAATTTTAAAACGAGCGGCGTGGTGATCCATTCGTTCGCATGGTGGGCTGCGTTGATCAGTATCTCCTTTTCGCCCGTTCCGAAGCCGACTGCGCGAAGCGGACTGCCGAGCACCGAGCTGCCGTAGACCTCACTGCGAAGAAATGGATAACGCGCTTCAAGCCCATCGAGGACGATATCGGTCAGCTTCGGCGTGTATCTCATATCGGTCGGAACGAGGCGAAAGCCGTATGGCACAACGAGCTTTTCGCCTATTTGAAGCCGCTCGGGATCGATTTGAGGATTCGCTATTGCGATTGCCTCGGCCGCGGTATCGTATCGCTTGGCTATGCGCCGGAGCGTGTCGCCCGCGCGAACGCTGAGCATGAAATAGCCGAGCAGCAGCGGGTGCAGCGCTCTCCATGTCCGCTTGCCGACCACGCCGTCGGGAACGAGTGAATAATCCGACTGAAGCCTGCGCACGGCATTCTGCGTTTCGTTTCCGAAAAAGCCGTCGATTTCGCCCTTATAATAGCCGCTTCTTTTCAGCGCGAGCTGCAGCAGCTCCACATCGGTGCCCGTTGAACCAAATCGAATTGTGGTCATATTCCGCCTCCATAATACCGTTATCGCTTTATTCTATGCAAAGCAGCGAAAAAAAGACACGAACAGAAAAAGAACCGCGCTTTCTCATTGGCGCGGTTCTTGAGCTTTCACTGTATTCGGCTTAGATGGTTCTCTGCTCCCATCGGCAATGGTTTCAGAGCGTTGGCAGCTCATCAAACATGGAGTTCAGCTCAACACCTTCATAAATGAAGGTATCTGCGTTTTCATAGATGGTGAGTATCCTGCCTGTTACGCCCTGTTCGGTTTCAAAATCGATGTAGCTGTGGAAATCCGTTGCGGTCGGTATAAGTCGTGTTCCCGCTTCAAGCAGAAGCTCCTCCTCGCCCTCATCGGTGAACCGAACGGCGGTAAGCTCGGCGGAAAGGGTGGCGTAGAGGCCGTATGAATAGACCGTCCACGCCTTTTCAAGCGGGATAAAGCTGCCGTTTTCGCTGCTGTAGGTATGCAGCATGCTTATTCCGCGCATGCCGAGCACGTCCGCAGTGCGGCAAAGGCGCAGTCCGCTTTCGCACAGGGTCTCGACCCAGCCATCGAAGGATACGCAGCTCACGGGCGTGTCGCTCGAAAAGCTTCCTACTACGGAGGTCACGTAGCTTCCGTCATGCCTCATATAGGATACTACCAGCTCCGCCGAGCCGTCGCCGAAACAGAAATCGGTGACGTATGCGCAAACAAGGCTTGCGGCATCCATATTGATATTGATCTCGTAATCGTTTTCAACTTCAATAACGAGCTTCATAGCGCCGCTCTCGATATCGGGAACTATTGAAACGGTTTCGCTGATGCCGTCGTAGTCAAGATCCACGGGAACTATGTCGTTATCCGCGAAGGAGAAGGAATCGAGCTTTACCATTTCGGTTGGAACGGGCTCCGCAGTGATCAAGGCGGGGCTTTCCGTGGTCTGCATCGAAGGCTCGGTCGGCTCGGCAGCGGGCGCTGCGGTAGGCTGAGCATCGGGCGTGCTTGGCACGGCGGTGTTTATTTGTTCTGCATTCGAGGTTGCGTTAGGAGCGGGCGTACTCTCGGTTTCATTCGCAGCATCGGGTGTGTGGTCAGGGGCGCTCTGTGTCTGCCGAGGGTACGGCGTTTGCATATCCGCAGACTGCGGCTTCTGAATGCCGATGCATGCGGAAACAGCGAGCAAGCCGATCGCGGCAAGCACTAAAATGCCGATCGCATATCTTTTCATAGCGCACCTCCTTGGTTCAGTATTATGCGGCTGTGAGCCGCGCAGTGCGGATACTGACAATAAACGCACCGTACTATTATACTAAAAAATCAAAGCACAGTCAAACGACCGTGCTTTTTTGTTTGCATATAAGCATTTATCGGCATAGCCGATCATCGGTGGCCGTCGTTTGGCACGATCTGCACGATGCGCTTTGCAAGCGAATCGAACATTAGATCCGCCTGCTTCTGCTCAAAGCCCGCGAAGCGAACGGACACGCAGTTTTCCTCGGATACCTGCCAGTAATACACGAGATACTCGCCATCCTCAACGCTGCAGGCTTCGCCCGTTTCGAGCGGGATGGGCGGCTCGGTGGACATAACGAGGTCGTAGCTGATCTCGCTGCCGTTTCGATCTGTTCCGACTGCGCTGACGTGCGCACTTGAATCCTCAACAAGCTTCATCATGCTTTCGGGAAGGGTCTCGGGGAAGAAATCGGAAACCTTTTTGGTGAGATCCTTATATGCGTCGTTGGAAACGGCACCCGCTTCCATGCGCCAAATCGGGTCGCTGTCGCCGTTGGAGCCCCTGTGCCCACCGGCAGAGTTAGGATCCTTGGTTACTATTTTGGTTTCGGGCGAATTTAGCGCAGTGATATCGCCGCTATTCGGCTTGCCGGAGTTCTTTAGGACGGTGATGACAGTGAAGCACATTACAAGGGATGCGCAGGCAAACAGCGCATAGCTGGCCGCTCTTCTGAGCTTGTTGCGCTTCGCCTTTTCGGTGGCCTTCGCAGCGGAAACCGCGCGTTTCTTTATGGCCTCAAAATCGATCCTTGCAGTGCTTTCATCCGCGCAAAGCTTCAGGAGCCTGTCTATTTCATCATACTCGCTGCTCTGATCGGCAGCATCAGTAGGATGGTCGAAATCAAGCTCGAAATCATCCGTAACAAGTTTTATGCCGCGATCATTCTTCATAATCATCTGCCTCCGCCTTTAGCATTTCGGAAAGGAGTTTCCTTGCCCGAACAAGCCTTGATTTGATCGTTCCCTGGCTGATGCCCGTTGCTTCGGATATCTCGCTGACGGTCATCTCGGAAAAATAATGCAGGGTGATAACGGTTCTGTTGGCTTCGTCGAGCTGTTCTATCGCCCTTCGCACGGCCTCGCTTCGCTTTTTGCTCAGAAGCTCGCTCTCCGGCAGCGGGTCGTTGTCCGGAACGTCCGCGCCGAGCGGCTCGTCGCTCAAAAGCTCATGCTTGGCTTTGCGAACGTGGTCGAGCGAAAGGTTCGTCGCCACGCGGTAGAGCCAGCTTTTAAGCTGCGCATCCGCGAGCGTTGAGAGCTTTTCCATATTCAGATAAACACGCTCAAATACCTGCTGGGTTATGTCCTCGGCGGTCTCCTGATGGGAAACCACCCTGTACGCTGCCCAGTACACGAGGCGTGAGTAATCGGTATAGATATTGTCGAAGCTGCGTTCAGGCAAATCTTCTCTCCATTTATTATAACGAACAACACTCCCGATCGGTTGCGCGATTCATTAGATGATCGTATAAATATTTTTGCAGTCCTTCATGCACGCGCCAAAGACCTGCTGATATTGGCATTTTACCACATTCGAGGGATTATTTCAAATTTTGCCGACTTGCTCGGCCTATCCCTCGCTTCTACGCAAAACCGCTCCGAAAAAAGCGGGGCGGTTCGAACACTATAGCTGTCAGATTATCTTTATGGTGAACTGGGGGCAGACCCTTGCGCAGTAGCTGCAGAGCGCGCATTTATCCGTATCGACTACAGCCCTTCCTTTTTGAATGCTGAGGGCATGGTTATGGCATGCATCCACGCATACGCCGCAACCCTCGCACCATTCCTGAACGAGAAGCCTTCGCTTGGTTTGGCGAAGCTTTTCGGAAAGCCTTGGGTCGGGAGTTTCGCCGCTGAAGCGTGCGCAGTTGTATTCCACCTCGTTTATGCTCTGCATTCCGATGGCGATGGTGTCTATGCAGTCGTCAAGCGAAAGGATATAGTCCAGCGCTTCCTCGCGCTCGCCGATGAGATGCCCGCCTCCGAGCGGCTTCATTGCGATTATCCCTCTGCCGAGCGAATGGGCGGTTTTTATCCTTTCGAGCATCTCGTCCGCAGTTCCGTCCACAATGCCGAAGCCCTTTTTATTTATCAAAGGAAAAAGCACCTCGAGCTCGGGATGCTTTATCGCGCCGTCCATGCAGGCGACATAATGCGTTGAAAGCCCAACGGCGCGAATATAGCCCTTGCGCTTCATTTCAAGATAATAATCAAGCGCCTCGCGATGCCCGCGTATCGTGTGCTCGCTCTCCTGCTCGTGCATCAGGAACACGTCGATATAGTCCCTTCCTATGCCTTCAAGCGCCTTTCTGAGGCTCGCTTCCGCGCCCTGCCTGTCGAAAGCGTAGCTTTTGGAGCATACGACAACGTCCTTCTTCAAGCGAACGGCCTCGCGCACGTGGGGATAGGTTCCGTATATCTCCGCGGTGTCGATAAAGTTTACCCCAAGCGAAAAGGCGCGCTCAAAAAGCTCCGCGCCTCTAACGGGTGTGAGATCGCGCTGAAACGGCCCCATCGTAAGCGAGCCGAAGCAGAGCTTGGATACCTCTATTCCGCTCGAACCGAGCTGATGGTAGATCAAGACTGCTCTTCCCCCGCATACTGGCGGATATAGGCGCGCACGAGCTCCTCGATGAGCTCGTCCCTCTCAAAAGTGCTTATCATATAGCGCGCGTTATTGTGCCCCGTAACGTAGGTGGGATCGCCCGAAAGCAGATATCCCACGAGCTGGTCCACGGGATCATAACCCTTTTCCTTTAGCGAATAAAACACTTTAATAAGCACTTCGTTTACCGTGCCGCGTTCAGATGCTCTGTCGAAAATTACGGTGTTTCCGCGAACGGGCGCGTTTTTTTCTGTTTTCCTATCGCTCATCAATCAGCCCCTCCTTATCCTCGGGATCGAATTTACTAACATTATACCATATCATATCGTTTTGCTCAAGTAAAATATTTTTTAACGAATGAAAGCAAAACCCGAACCGCCTGAGCCGCGCTCGCTTTTACTCATTCAAAATGCCCGCCGATCACAAGCCGCAAGCCCGCTTCAAGCCCGAGCTTGAGCGACGGGATATCGAGCCACTCCTCGCGGGTATGCGCTCCGCCTCCGTTCATCAGACCGAAGGTCACGGCGGGAACGCCGAGCGAGAGCGGGATATTTGCATCGGTCGAGCCCGCGCCGAGCCCCGGGCGCTTGCCCGTAACGGCCTGTATCGCATCGCTGCTGCGCTCTATAAGCGCATTTTGCGCCGCTTCGTCCACATTGCAGCCGCAGGGGCGCTCGCCGATGAGCTCCGCTTCAAAGCGCGCTTGATCGCAGTTTGCCTCCGAAAGAAGCGCGTTGAACCTTTCGCGCATATAGGCGAGTGATCCGGCGTTATCCGAGCGGTATTCATACAGCATTTCGCAGCTTTGAGCGATGGTGTTTACAGAGGTGCCTCCGTTTATCGTTCCAACATTATAGGTCGTTTTCCCCTCACAGGGCGGAAGGTGCTGCTCATACAGCCTTGCGACGAGCTTCGCCATATGATGGATCGCATTCGGGTTTCCGAACGCGCCGAAGGAATGTCCGCCCGCGGTATGCGCTGTTATGCGCCAGCGCTCCGAGCCGACCGCCTTTACGCAGACGGCATTCAGATCGCAGTCAAACGAAACGACCTGCTTTATCCTTCCCGAATGATCCTTCATTATCTGCCTTATGCCCTTGAGGTTTCCAAGCCCTTCCTCGCAGGAGTTGAGAGCAAACATGATCGGCGAATTCGGCTTCAATCCGTTTTCTTTTATATAAAGGAGCATCATCAGAATGGCCACGACGTTTGCCGTGTCGTCGCCAACGCCCGGCGCATGGAGCCTATCTCCCTCCATTCGGACGGGAAGCGGCTCGGTGTCGGGAAACACAACGTCCGTATGCGCGATATAGCATGAAATATCTCTGTCCGCTTCACCGAAGAACGGTACTATAACGTTTTTCGCCTCATCCACGCGGCACTCAAAGCCGCGCTCGCAAAGCCAGTGCACGATGAACTCAACACGCTTATCCTCCTCACCCGAGGGTGCGGGTATTGCGGCAAGGGTTTTCAGCAGCTCGAGCTGCTCGTCAGAATGCATTTCTATCCATTTATTTACCGAAGTCATGCTTTGCTCCTCTCAAACGGCATACAGCTTGCCTTGCGTACTATTACAGCAAATACCGGAATCTTAAGATGCAGTGAAGGCTGCGATGGACGGATATGTCCATCACGACCTCGAACCACCTAAGCATTCATGCCGTGCAGGGTTTACACAAAATGTGGGGAAGAGCAGGCGATAATCCTTGGCAGCATATGAGGTTATGCAGTATCGTGCTCTTTCCAGAGCCGTTATCGCCAACCAAAGCAGTGATATTGCAGATATTCTTTCCCCAGAAATCTTTGGGTATCCGATTATTTTTATGCTTTTCCGCGCCGGTTATCATATAAGTGCGTTTTTCTTCATCCCATTTGACGAAATAATCATGAGTGGTCGAAAAGTTCAGAGCGCATTCACCCAAGCCGCGGTATGCGTTCTTGAATTGGCCCGCGTTTGTAAAAATCAAAATATGCAAATTCAAGCTTCATTTACTTATTCTCCCTTTAGTAATATTAATTTGATCAGTGTTCCTACTGATTCAGCTTATTCAGAAACGGTCTCACTATGAGCCTTACGATCACGAGCACGGCGAGTCCGCCGACAGTCATCAGCGCGAGCGATATCCAATTTGCAGGTGTAAAGCTTTGAATATCGAGCGAGAACAGCAGCGGGAAGAACGCGACTGCGGCGGCGAAGCCGGCGCACATCAGCGAGCATACCGCAATGCGGAGCTTGGAAAACGGTCTGCAAATCAGGATGAGATTTCCAAGGCCGATCGCTCCCGCCGAGAGCACCGCAAGAGTGGAGGCAATGCTTTCGGGCGTTCCGAAGTGATTTAAGATCATAGCGGCGAGCGCACAGCAGGTAACGCCCAGCGCACCCGGAACAGCATTCAGGATTATCCGCTTCAAAAAGCTTCCCTTGAAGCGTTCGGAGCTCGGCTCGAGCGCGAGAAAGAATGCGGGAATTCCTACCGTCAGCGAGCTGATAAGGGTCAGATGGATGGGCTCAAATGGATATTTGAGCGGCAGGAACAGCGCGATCAGTATGTTTATTACGCTGAGCGCAAAGGAATAGAGCGTTTTTTGAAGGAAAAGCGAGGCGGTTCGCGTTATGTTTCCGATAACGCGCCTGCCCTCAGCAACTACTTCAGGCAGGGAACTGAAATCGTTGTTTAAAAGCACGAGCTGAGCCGCATGCTCGGTCGCCTCGGCGCCGCCGCCCATCGCAATGGAGCAGTCGGACGCCTTCATGGAGGGAATGTCATTTACGCCGTCGCCCGTCATGGCAACGTTATGTCCCTCCCTTTTGAGTGCCTCAACGAGAATGCGTTTCCTATCGGGGGTAAGACGGCCGAAGATCACTCGATCCTTCGCGGCGGCGCAGAGCTCCTCATCCGAAAGCGCGGCGCAGTCCACCACTCGGTCGCTGCCCTCGAGCTCGAGCATTCTTCCGAGCGCGGCAACCGTGCGCGGATCGTCGCCGCTCATGATACGAACCTCAACGCCCTCTTTTCTGAACCAGTCGAGCGTATCCTTCGCAGTCGGCCTAAGGGATTCGCGCAGCAGCACGATGCCGAGAACGCGCGTTACGGGGGGAAGCTGCTCATTTTCGATAATTCCTTCTGCCTCCGCGAGCATGAGCACTCTAAAGCCCTCGTTCACCGCCGTATCGACCTCGCTTACGCTTCGGTCGGTCACGAAGGACGGCGCGCCGAGTATAAGAGTTTTTCCGTTTGCAAATGATGCGGCGGATTTTTTCCTCGCGGAAGAAAAGGGCAGCTTTGCAATAGGCTGCTCACCTTCCGAATCCACGGCGGAGGCGATTCCGCGAAGCGTTCCCGACGATGACTCGAAGGCCGCAATAAACCTTGCCATACCGGATTTAAGCTCGCTCTCATCGGCTTCGATCGGAACGAAGCGTTCAAAAGTGGGTTCGCCCGTTGTAAGAGTTCCCGTTTTATCGGTGCAGAGCATATCCACCCTTGCAAGCGTTTCTATGCCGAAAAGCTCGTGCACAAGCGTTTTTCGTTTTCCAAGCTTAACAACGCCTGCCATCAGCGCAACGGATGTCAGCAGTATGAGTCCCTCGGGCAGCATACCAATCATTGCGGCGACTGCCTTGGGTACGGCAACGTCAAGCGGCGATTTCAGTAGCAAATATTGCTCTAAAAACATTATTATGCCTATCGGCACAAGGAGCTTGCTGACGAGCGAAACCAGCTTTTTGAGCTCGCTAAGCAGTTCGGATCTCGGTGAGGCAAGACGCTTTGCCTCGTGGGTAAGCCTCGAAGCGTAGCTGTCGTTTCCAACGGCTATGAGCTGAGCAGCCACCCTTCCTTCAGTCAGGAAGCTGCCAGAAAGCAGCAGCTCGCCTTCCTTATGAGCCTGCGGCTCGCTTTCGCCGGTCAGAAGCGATTCATCGGCAGCGCAAACGCCGTCCACGATCAATGAATCGGCGGGTATCTGATCGCCGCTTGAAAAAAGCACAAGATCGCCAAGCACGAGCTCATCCGCTGTGCATTGCTTTTCGGCACCATCGCGAATTACACGAGAAGTGCGAACGTTCAAAAGCTTGAGCTTTTTCATCGTTGCGCGGGCGCGAAGCTCCTGCACCGTGCCTATAAGGGTGTTTGAAAACACGACCCCGAGAAACATAATGTTTTTCCATGAGCCGACAAGTATCAGGCATGCGGCGAGCGCAAAATTCAAAAGATTGAACAGCGTGAAAAGATTATCGGAGATTATCCACATCACCGATTTATGCTCGTTATCCGCCTGACGGTTGCTCTGCCCTGCCTGCTTACGCTTTTCAGCCTCCTCGGAGCTCAATCCGCAGGCCGGCGTTAAAACGGTCCCTTCCTTGGGCACCTTGGGAATATCAAGACCTGTGTTCACCGGGCGGTCGTCATTCTTTTTTGCATTAAACAGTTTCATCAAATCCTCCAACGGATCGCAGCTCGACCCGATGATAAGATTATACATTTAATCTTTAAAATTGACAATAGCAATAATATGCGCCGAGCCCTCGCAGAATCGGATAAATGCTAAATTATATGAAAAAAACCGCAAGCAATAAGCCCACGGTTTAATGAAAGCAAATCGATATTATTTGAGAAGCTGGCTCACGGTCTCGGAAAGCTTCTCAAGCTCGTCCTTGGAGCAGATGCCCTGCCTGAACATGATGGAAACGACATCGGAGATGCTTGCGCCCTCACCGCCGTCGATGAGCTCTCCGCGGGACTGAACGATGTATTCAGCGCGGGTAACAGTGGGAAGATAGAGGTAGCTGCGCACCTGTTTGCCGACTATTTTGATATAGCCCTTGGCATTCAAGCGGTTTACAAAGGTCTGCACAGTCTGGTAGGTCCAGTCGTGCCCTTCGATCTCACGCCATATATCGGTGATAATGACGGGCTTGCCTGCCGTCCAGATGATCTTCATGATCTCAAGCTCGGCTGATGAAACATCTTTTAGGATCATAGTGTAGTCCAACTCCTATGCTTTAAAGTTATCGAAATTAATTATACAGTAATTTGTATAAAATTGCAATATATATACCGGATATTTTTTAGAAATTATCGTAAATAGTTTATTTTATCTATCCGTTTGACATTTTTTGCCCAACTTTGCCATATTTTTGACATATTTGCGGCGAAAAATGGCGATAAAATTAACTGTCAAAGATATCTCCTCATTTTTATAAGAGCTGCTTTTTCAAGCCTTGAAACCTGCGCCTGACTTACTCCAACATGATCGGCCACCTCGTTTTGTGTTTTGCCAAGAAAGAATCGCAGCCTTATTATGCGCTGTTCACGCTCCGAGAGCCTCTTGATCCCCTCCTTTACCGCTATGCCGTTGAGCCAGATCTCGTCGTCCGCAGTTTCATCCCTGATCTGGTCCTCTATATACATCGCGTCGCCGTCTTCGCTGAATATCGGCTCATTCATCGATATCGGATCGGTGATGGCTTCGAGTGCGAAAACAACATCTGATTCCGGCATGCCAAGCTCGGAGGCTATCTCCGATATCCTCGGCTCGACCCCGTTCTTTTCAACAAGCTTTGCCTTGACCTGAAGCGCCCTGTATGCGGTATCGCGCATCGATCTTGTTACTCTGATGCTGCTGTTGTCCCTAAGAAAACGTCTGATCTCTCCTATTATCATAGGAACGGCATAGGTTGAGAATCGAACGTTGTGCGAGGTGTCGAAGTTATCGAGTGCTTTAATAAGCCCCACGCATCCCACCTGAAACAGATCGTCGGGCTGCTCGCCCCTTCCCGAGAATCTCTGGATAACGCTCAGAACGAGCCGCAGGTTCCCGGTTAAAAACTCCTCCCTTGCGCCTTCATCGCCCTGCTTGATCCTTTCAAACAGCTCCATGCTGCGCTTATGCGTTATCCTCGGCAGATTGTTCGTATCAACTCCGCATATTTCAACCTTATTCAACGCCATTCTTCCCTCCGGCCGACAGATTTTCGCGCTGCTTCCTCGCGCTGCATCGGCTTTCATATTTAGTAATGGCGGAATAAGGCTCGAATTATTCGGCGTTTCTTAATAATTCATGTCTGTTATTGTTGAACTGCGGCTTTAATCAACTTATTTTTCGTAATTCTAAGCAGGAGATGATTGCGGTTTCTCGGTTTAAGTGGTATACTGTATAATAGTGCTGTGTGCGTATCTGCCGCGCTTAGATCTGTCAGCGCACGATATACACTCTGCCGAAAAGCATTTTATATGAGAGGATAGAAGACCGTGTCAAAATTCCGATTAAAGCTATTTTGCTCACTGCTTGTGCTCGCCTTTACCCTGTGCGCCGCACAAATGCCCGCATCGGCTGCGGATCGGACACTGCCCGTTTCCGAATCCGATGAGACCCGCGCTTACTACAACGTGTTCGAGTCCGAGCGTTCCGAGCTGCTTCCCTTCGACGATAAGGGTCAGCCGCTGCCCGAAAAATCCGTTAAGTTCACCCCCGAGGACGATTTTTCAACTATTCGCGTTCTTCTGAACTTTGAAAGCGAAAGCGTTACCCGCATCAACATGTCCCTTTACGGCGCGTACTATATCGACCAGAACCTGAAGCCGATAGTCGGCTCGGCCGGGTCACCCGCCATCATCAGCATGACTGCCTACAGCGGCATCGTGACCGTTTATTATCTCGGTACTGCGGTTTATCAGGGCGCAACCGTGGATCTGAACCGCGTTCTTCTTGGCGAAGCAGGCGGCTATGCGCACGTTGTTACCGTTCCCGAAACGCAGTGCAGCGACAGGGATTATCTCGGAAGCTTCCGCATCACGGCAACAGGAAGCAGTCTGCGCATCGTTAATCACATACCCACGGCGCATTATGCATACGGCATAGTTCCCTATGAAATGAACGATTCGTGGGGCTCCGAAGCGCTGATCTGCCAGGCTCTCGCCTGCAAGGCCTATGCTTTTTCCTATCCCGCGAGTGCGGACGATCACGACATAACCGCATATAGGCGCCATCAGTGGTATAGAGGCTATCAGGCCGGCTATACCCATTCGATGGCCGCCTGCCGAGATGCTGTAGGAGAGATGCTGTTTTATAACGAAAACGTGGAAGCCGCTTATTATGATGCCACAAACGGCGGCGAAACGAATCTGCCTTCTTACGCCTTCGGCTATTCGACCATCGACGGCGCATACTCCATCGTTCGCGACAGCTTTGACCTTCAGTACGGAGCGCCTCACATGCTCGATCTTCAAATCGAATACGGCGAGCCCGTGACCAACGCCGATTTCAGATCGCTCATCAACGATGAGCTCTATGCAGCAGTTGGACACAGCGTTCAGCTTCTGAGCATAATCCATGCCGAAGTGAACACTCCGGCATTCCCCAATACCGAGCTGAATTTGACAAAGCTTGATTTGATCGTACGCATCGTCGATAACGGCGTTGAACGCAGTCAGTTCCTCAGATTCGACGTTGATAAGCTCGGAAAGGATGCTTACGGAGTGCTCGTTCCTCAATACAACAGAGTCTACCGCATCTATTGGGGCGAGGCGACCGATAACGGCTACGTTGTTCACCACTGCCGCTACGGCAACGGAATCGGCCTTTCACAGCAGGCTGCAAGGGGCAGATATGCAAACGGTCAGGATCACTATGAGATCCTCGATTTCTACTACCCGAACATGGAGATTCTGAGCGTAAAAGAGCGCGATCCCGAGCTTCCCTATTCCTACACCAAGCAGACGGTAGCTTACGGCACCGTTACCGCATCCTCAGCAAGGCTTCGCGGCGGCCCTTCAACCAACGACACGCTCCTTGATACGCTGACAGCCGGAACGCATATCGACGTTATCACCGAGGTCAACGGTTGGATCGTATGCATTGCAAACAACAAGCTCGGCTATATTCGCGGAGACCTTGTCAATATTTCGCTCTTCCCCGCTCCCGCCGGCGAGGAGAGACCCATCGGCACCGCTTCCGTTAAAGCGGGTGTGCTCGATGCTCAGCTTCGCATCGGACCTTCCGAATACAGCGGTGCGATAATAACTCTCTATCCCGGGGTTAACATGCAGGTCTGGCACCGCATCGGCAACTGGTACCACGTTCGCTTCGCGGGAAGATATGCTTATATCCACGCTTCCAAGATCACTGCGCCCGTTTGGAATTACTCCAAGATCACTCCCGAGCACGACATAAACAAGCTCTTTTGATCGGCATATCGACCGATATCAACCGAAAAAGGATGGAAGCTCCCCGCCTCCATCCTTTTCAACGTTCATTTGTTTACGATAATCAGGGCCTCCAAAGATGCTTTTGCAGATCCACTCGCCCATCCGTAAAGCTAACTCCCTCGGCTTGAAGCAGAGCGATCTGCCTGTTTTCACCGCCGAATGCAAATGCCTTCGATACCTCGCCAAGCCTGTTCACAACACGGTAGCAAGGAATGCTCTCGGGATCCGGATTTACGTGCAGCGCATAGCCGACAACGCGCGAAAGCCTCGGGTTTCCCGCAAGCGCGGCTATCTGACCGTAGGTTGCTACCTTGCCGTGCGGAATCATTCGCACTATCTCGTATATCAGTTCAAATGTGTTTTTCTCCATGCGGGTATTATAGCAGAAAATCGGCTCGTTTTAAACACCGCGCGGCTCATCGATATCAACGAAGGTGTTCGCGGGATCGAGAATATCCGGCCTTGCCATATAGTTTATAGCGGTATCCTTAAGCGGAGTTTTCGCTTCATCGCGGTAAAATCTTTCGATATCGGCACGCCATTCCCGCTCGTTTCCAACGTATCCTTCCGGCGGCATATCGACCTGAAGCGAGAAAAGCTGCTCACGGCTTCTGAGCTCATCCTCGCTCCTCGGAGGGCAGTACATCATACCCGTAGCTTCCGATGCCGATGCAGTCCCGATCCCATCGAGCAGCGCAGAATCGGCAGCTTCGGCATCAAATCCGGTTACTTTGCTCTTTTTATCGTCTTTTTTCATCTATTTTACCTCCTTGATTTGGACTTATAAATCATTATTCCCCGAAAAGTTTCAAAAAATTTTGATAAACCCTTGTAAATTCATGTAAAATGCTTTATAATTAGAAGTTGTACCATAAATACAAATCAAAACTAAATACGGAGGACAAATCGAATGTCACAGAAGTACGTTTACCTTTTCAACGAAGGTAACGCAGGTATGAAAAACCTCCTGGGCGGCAAGGGCGCTAACCTCGCCGAGATGACCGGCCTCGGTCTTCCCGTTCCCTACGGTTTCACGGTAACCACCGAAGCCTGCACCCGCTATTACGAAGATGGCGAAACCATCGCGGATGAGATCGTTAAGCAGATCGAGGAAGCGCTCGTGGTTATCGAAGAGCGCGCAGGCAAGAAGCTTGGCAGCACCGAGAATCCCTTCCTCGTTTCCGTCCGCTCCGGCGCACGCGCAAGTATGCCCGGCATGATGGACACCATCCTCAACCTCGGTCTCAACGATGAAACCGTTGTGGCGCTTGCAAGGCTCACCAACAATGAGCGCTTTGCCTACGACAGCTATCGCCGCTTCATCCAGATGTTCTCGGACGTCGTTATGGAGGTTGAAAAGAAGAAGTTTGACGAGATCCTTGAGGGCACCAAGAAAGCGAACGGCTTTGAGTTCGACACTCAGCTCACCGCCGATCACCTCAAGCAGATCGTTGAAGAATACAAGGCGATGTTCAAGTCCGAGAAGGGCTTCGACTTCCCGCAGGAACCCAAGGTTCAGCTCATGGAGGCAATCAAGGCCGTTTTCCGCAGCTGGAACAATGACCGCGCTATCGTATATCGCCGTCAGTACGACATCCCCTCGAGCTGGGGCACCGCCGTCAACGTGCAGAGCATGGTATTCGGCAACATGGGCGATGACTCCGGTACCGGCGTTGCGTTCACCCGCGACCCCGCCACCGGCGAAAAGGCGCTGTTCGGCGAGTATCTGATGAACGCTCAGGGCGAGGACGTTGTTGCGGGTATCCGCACTCCTCAGAGCATCGATCAGCTCAAGAACACCAACGAAGAGATCTACAACCAGTTCGTTAAGATCGCGGATACCCTTGAAAAGCATTACCGCGATATGCAGGACATGGAGTTCACCATCGAGAAGGGCAAGCTCTTCATGCTCCAGACCAGAAGCGGCAAGCGCACCCCCGCCGCCGCTCTCCAGGTCGCAATCGATCTCGTGAACGAAGGCATGCGCACCAAGGAAGAAGCCATCTGCATGATCGAGCCCCAGGCTCTCGATGCTCTGCTTCACCCCCAGTTCGACGCCGCCGCGCTCAAGGCAGCCGAGCCCGTTGCAAAGGGCCTCAATGCTTCCCCCGGCGCCGCCTGCGGTCTTGTATACTTCACCGCCGATGAGGCGAAGGCCGCTCACGATGCGGGCCACGAAGTCATCCTTGCCCGCAAGGAGACCAGCCCCGAGGATATCGAGGGCATGAACGCTTCGCAGGGCATCCTCACCGCGTTCGGCGGAAGGACCAGCCATGCAGCAGTCGTTGCCCGCCAGATCGGCACCTGCTGCGTTTGCGGCTGCACCGAAGCCAACATCAACGAAGAAGCCAAGACCATCACCTTCCCGAACGGCACCGTTCTCAAGGAAGGCGACTGGATCAGCCTCGACGGCACCACCGGCAAGGTTTATGCCGAGGCCATCAAGACCGTTCCCGCAGAGATCTCCGGCAATTTCGCAACCGTTATGGAATGGGCGGACTCCTTCCGCAAGCTGAAGATCCGCACCAATGCCGACTCCCCCTCTCAGTCCGCTATGGCCGTTAAGTTCGGCGCAGAAGGCATCGGCCTCTGCCGCACCGAGCACATGTTCTTCGATGAGGATCGTATCCCCGCAATGCGCGAGATGATCGTTTCCAAGAACGCCGATGAGCGCAGAGCCGCTCTTGACAAGCTCCTCCCCATGCAGCGTGAGGACTTCAAGGGCATCTACAAGGCGATGGAAGGCCGCCCGGTCACCATCCGCTTCCTCGATCCCCCGCTCCATGAGTTCCTTCCCACCAAGGAAGAGGATATCAAGGCGCTTGCAAAGACCATGAGCCTCACCTTCGATGAGCTCAAGGCCACCATCGACGGTCTGCACGAGTCCAACCCCATGATGGGTCACCGCGGCTGCCGTCTTTCCGTCACCTATCCCGAGATCGCCGAGATGCAGACCCGCGCCGTTATCGAAGCGGCTATTGAGGTTCGCAAGGAGACCGGTCTTGAGATCATTCCCGAGATCATGATCCCCCTCGTTGGCGAAGTCAAGGAGCTTGCATTCGTTAAGAGCTTCGTTGATTCCACCGCGAAGAAAGTCATGGAAGAGCGCGGTATGGAGATTCCCTACCTCGTCGGCACCATGATCGAGATCCCCCGTGCGGCTCTCACCGCGGACGAAGTTGCCACCGAGGCCGAGTTCTTCAGCTTTGGCACCAACGACCTTACCCAGATGACCTTCGGCTTCAGCCGCGACGATGCAGGCAAGTTCCTGCCCGATTACTACGATAAGAAGATCTTCGAGAACGATCCTTTCGCTCGCGTTGACCAGGTTGGCGTTGGCAAGCTGATGAAGATCGCGGTCGAGCTCGGTCAGAAGACCCGCCCGAACATCAAGCTCGGCATCTGCGGCGAGCATGGCGGCGATCCTTCCTCCATCGAGTTCTGCCACAAGATCGGTCTGAACTACGTTTCCTGCTCCCCCTTCCGCGTACCGATCGCAAGGCTCGCGGCAGCTCAGGCGGCTCTTAACGAGAACAACTGATCGCTTTAACTTCATATTCAAAGGCGTATCGTCATTTCGGCGATGCGCCTTTCATCATGCGTTGCGACCATGCACTATAACAGGTTTACGACTTCGGCCGGTTTTCGGCACCCGATCGTCTGTATACAAAAAAAGACACAAAAAGTTAATAAATATCATTGCCGTAAATAGGTAAATAGAGTGTCGATCGGTTGAAATAAGCGCATAGATTTGGTATAATAACATTTGGTGCGCTGAATTGATCAGCGTGTACGCAGCCCGAAAGGAACGATGCGCAAGGTATTTATGACCGGTTCGTTCATCAAAAAATGCATAGCACTTACGGTAGCTTTATTTACGGTGTTTTCCGCTTTCGGCTGCATGCATTCAAGCGAGCCCGTAATAATAGAAATAGACAGCTTTACGGCCGTTCCGGTTTCTACCCTTGCGCCCGTTGCAGCCGAAGTGAAGCTCAGCACGCTCATTCCCGCGGCCACTCCCGCTCCTTTTGAGGTTTCGCCAACACCCTATGCGCCGCCCACGCCGACTCCCGAGCCGACTGCTGTGCCTTCCGCTGCACCAACCTCGGCTCCGACTTCCGCCGTCACTCCCGTTTCCGTCACTCCCACTCCGGTGATAGCGACGATGCCCCCCGTTCCGACCCCGCTGCCCGGCGGGATCACCGATCAGCGCGTGTTTGACGGCTGTGCTTTTGTCGGAAACTCCATGTTTGAGGCGCTCAACGCTTACGGTGTTGTGACTCACGGTGCATTTTTCACAACCGTTGGTCTGAATATAAACACAGTTTATACCGAGACCTCTACTCATGGCAGCATTCCCGTTATCGACGAGCTGAACTCAGGGAATTATCTCGGTGTGCTTTTAATGTTTGGTCAAAACGAGCTCGGTTGGCCCGACCCTTCGGTTTTCATTAGAAAATATGCCGATTTGATCCGCGACGTGAAATCAAGGCAGCCCAATGCAAGGATCTTCATTACCGGCATGACACCCATAGCCAAGGCGCTTTCGGACAGAAACGAGAACGGCATTACAAACGAAAACATTAACTACATTAATTCGCTTCTTGCGAATTTGGCATCTCAGTTCGGCTACTGCCGCTATATTTCGGTTCCCGATGGGATGTACGATGCTTCGGGCGCACTGCCTGCCGCTGCTTCGGGCGACGGACTTCACCTGAACATGACTTATTCAAGGATATGGGCCGAATATCTTGTTCAGGCGGTGGCTGCTGGGCTGTCGAGCTGACGCTCGAGCTAAAAGCTGCTTACAATTTTCTATTCGTATGGATTCATTCACGCATAATGCTGATTGATATATCAAACAATATCGCTATGAGCGATAAAACGGAGGAAAAAATGAAAAAAATACTTGCTATGCTTCTTGCCGTGATAACGGTATTCTCGCTCACCGCCTGCGGCGGCGATAAGTATGCCGACCTTAAGATCGGCAACATCACCGGTTTCGGTCAGAACATCGCATCAAACGCAAAGTTTGAGTACAACCTCTCCGAGGTTCCCGCAGACGATCTTGAGTTCTCTGCGTTGACCCTGCTCAAGATCAGCAAGGATAAGCTCAACTATATCGACGGCAAGCCCGAGATGTACCGCTCCATGGCTTCTCCCGAGGAAGTTCTCGTCATCGGCGCAAAGGACGCCGCGACTGCAAAGGAGATCCTGAACGGACCCATCAGCGATTGGGTCAAGTATCAGCGCGACGGCTATTCCGATTACGGTCCCGATCAGGTTCCCAAGATCGATTCCTGCGTTAGGATGACTGCCGGAAGATACGTTTTTCTGATTGTCAGCAACGATGGCGCGCAGGCAAAGACCGTTCTCAACGATCTTCTTGAAACCACGCTCAAGATCCATGAATGATCTGAACAATAACTCTGTAAATACTGTCTCCCACGACAGACTCGGCGCACCGAAGGCAGTGCTCTTCGGCTTGTTTGCCGCGTTCATAGGAGTATTCTTTCTGCTGATCCTCTTCCTGCCGAAGCATGAAGGCGAGCTCAGCCCGAACGAACGCCGCATACTCGCGAAAGCGCCCGATGCCAGCATCGGCAACATAATGAACGGCGGGTTCTCCGATCAGGTCGATGCCTGGCTTCAGGATCATTTCCCTCTTCGCTCCGAGTTCGTTTCGCTTTATTCCTACGCGAACCGCTACACCGGCAGAAATGCGGTCGAGAGCGTTGTGCTCGCTTCCGACGACAGGCTTATAAAAGCGCCTATTGCTGCGAGCGACTCTGCTATAGAGACCAATATCGGCAAGCTTAATCGCTTTATCGGCGAAAATGAGCTGAATGCATACACCTATTTCATCCCCACATCGGGATACATGCTCGAAAACGAGCTTCCCAAGCTGCATCTTGAGTATCACGACGGAGAGATAATAGACAGGCTTGAGTCTGCGCTTGAAGGCAGTGCCGAGGCTATCCCCGTTCGCGATCTTTTCAACGCATACGGCGATATAGGCTCGCTGTACTACAAGACCGACCATCATCTCACCATGAAGGGCTCCTACCTCTCCTACGTTGAGATAGCCGAGCGTTTGGGGCTTACTCCGCTGCCCGAAAGCGAATTCACCAAGACTGAGTACGACTTTTACGGCACGCTGTACGGTCAGAGCTGTTTGTTCGGAGTTCCCTGCGATACGCTTGAAACTTGGGTCGGCTTCTATGATGATAAGCTCACCGTTACAACAGCTGACGGCGGCGATGAAAAGGTGTATCACGGCTCGCTCGATACCGACTGCCTAAAGGACGACGTTGTGGATAAATACGCTGCCTATCTCTACAGCAACCACGGCATAACGCGGATCGTGAACGATTCGGTCATCGACGGCACTCTCCTCGTTTTGAAGGACAGCTTCGGTAATGCGATAGTTCCCTTCCTTGCCGCGCACTACAACACCATCATTATGATCGACGTGCGCTCGCTGTACTACAGCCCGTCCCTCCCCGCTCCGAGCGAGCTTTGCAAGGAATACGGCATCAGCGATTTTCTTGTTGTAACAGGCCTCGATACCGTCGCTGAGGGCACGCTCGATTGGCTGAGATAAGCCGAATATTTTGCTAAACCAACAGCATACGCAAACCCCCGCTATGGAGGGGCGGTGTCCGTAAAACAGTAATATGCGAATTTCTTGGAACAGGCATGATTTCGGTCATGCCTGTTCCGCTTTTATCAGTTCATCCACGGGGATGTAGCCAACAAGGTCATATTCGATATGTACCTTCTGTTTGCGCTTGCCGCTGGACTTATCCGGTGCCTCTACATAAACCGCCTTTACAAGCTCTCTGAGGGCGTATGGCGTGAGTTCTGTGAGGTTGGTGTATCTGCGTGCCCGCTGGATAAACTGTTCAAGGTTTTCTATCTGTCGTTCCTGTACTTCGACTTCTTTTTGCAGATTTACGATTTCAACTTTAAGCTGCGTCTGCTCGTCCTCGTAGGTCTTGCTCATCATGGCAAAACGGTCATCGTTCAGCTTGCCCTTGGCATTGTCCTCGTAGATTTTGATAAACAGGCGGTCAAGCTCCCCTATACGCTTTTCTGCCTGCGTCAGACGCTTCTTATATACCCTTATGGTTTCCTCGCTTTGTAGGCGGAGTTTTTGCTCCATTTCCACCCTAAAATGCGCTTCATATCGAGTCACATACGAGATGACTTCTTTCATGTGTTTCCAGACCAAATCCTCCAAGACCACGGCACGAATATAGTGACCGCTGCACTTGTCCTTGTTGGCTCTATGGGTGGAGCAGATAAAGAAGTCCTGTCGCTTTTCAAAATAGTTGGTGGTGGAATAGTAGAGCTTCTGCTTGCAATCGGCACAGAACACCAAACCCGAAAAGGGACTGCTCTTGCCCGTTGCCGTTCTCCTATGTCGCTGCTGACGAATTTCCTGCACCTTGTCAAAGACTTCCTGCTCGATGATGGCAGGATGGGTGTTGTAGAAAATCTTCTGATTTTCTTCGGGGTTCTCCCTCTGCTTCTTATCCCAAATGGAGTTGGTGTAGGTCTTGAAGTTGACCGTTGCGCCGATATACTCTTTTCGTTCAAGAATATTGACGACAGTGCTTTCGTGCCAGCGGTAAGGATTCTCCGGCTCGGAGTGCGGTGTTTTCACGCCTTGCTTCGTTTTGTATGCGGTAGGCGTGAGTATCTTTTCCCGTTCAAGCTGGTCTGCGATTTGGCTCGGTCCATGCCCGTTCATGCAGAGCGTGAAAATCTTTTTGACCACACGTGCAGCTTCTTCGTCGATAATCCATTCCTTTGGATCTTCGGGATTCTTCATGTAGCCATACGGCACATTGACGGTCAATCTCTCGCCACGCTCGCCCTTCGCTTTTTGCACCGCACGAATCTTTCGGCTCGTGTCCTTGGCGAAAAATTCATTGAACCAGTTCTTTATACCGGCAATGTCGCTGTCGGTGCTGTTGGGATTGATGCTGTCAAAGTGGTCGTTGATGGCAATGTATCGTACATCGTTCTGAGGGAATGTGTAGTTGATGTACAGTCCCGTCAATGCGGAGTTTCGACCAAGTCTTGAAAGGTCTTTCGTGATGACCGTTGCTACATGACCGGATTCGATTTCGTCAAGCATTTTCTGAAAGCCTGGGCGGTCATAGGTCACACCGCTGTAACCGTCGTCGATGAAAAACGTCGGGTGGGGAAGGCGGTGGTCTCGTGCGTATTGGAGTAACATAGCCTTTTGATTTTGGATGGAATTCGACAAATCCTCTTTGCCGTTTTTCTTCTCATCCTTGGTGTCCTCTACGGACAATCTGCAATAGAGTGCTGTGATTTTATCGGTTACCCTTAACATTTCGTTATCCTCCTTCGGTTGGGCAACTGTCTGTACAGGATTGGAATTTGTATTTATATCAAAAGAGGTGTCGTTGTTCATTCGCCATCCTCCGTGATATCAGATTCATCATCGGCAGCGTTCTGCTCCATAATTCGTTTGAGCTTCTTGTCGAGAGTTTCCGTTCCCTCGTAGCTGCCTGTTACTGTGTATTCTGTGCCGCCGATTTCGTCAACGATTTTCACTTCGGGCAGCCAGAACGCAGACGGATTTTTTACAACAATGTTGCCGTTCTCGTCAAAAGAGAAATTGCGTTTGGGTGCATCATCGGGACGAGGCTCGACCTTTGCATACGGGTCAGGATTGGAGAAATAGTATTCGGGAACTTCCTCATTATACTCTCCACTTGCAATCTGTTCTTGAAAAATAATCTCGTCTATTTCTTCGGCGGTGAGTTCGAGAACTTCATCCTCTTTGCGTTTCTCATCCATCGTGTCGAACCTCCTTTTCTTTCATTCGCTTCGATTCGTTTCCTTCAAAAATATCGTGGGATAGCAAAACGGACAGCCGCCGTCAATGGTCAAGATGAACGGCTTCGCCGCCATTGACAGCGTCCGTCCGTTTCGCTTTTGGGCAGACAAGGCGGCGGTTGCCGCCAATTTCCATTTAGGAAATGGCACTTGCCATCTTGGGATAAGGACGAATAGCAAGCACAGCAGGTGTATGTACACTCTGCAATTTTTCGGATAGCAAGCACAGCCTGTGTTGCCACACACGCCACTTGCATCCGTTGCTTGCAAAGTTCAAAACAAACTTAGCAAGCAGTGCACGTGTGGACACACTCGTGCTTTTTGCAAATTTCAGCGATGCTGCTCTTTGCAAAAACTTGTTGGGAAACATCCCAAACCCTTGAACGATTTTTTCAAAATCGGCTACGCTCCTGCGGAGCTGAACATCACTCTATCTTGGAAAGTGAGATAAGGATTTTTCGGATTCCCTCATAAATTTCCTCTTGGTTCTTTTTGATTTCCTCAATGTCGGCTTCATAGATATTGCCGGTTGCGTTAAGGCGTTTGGCAATTTGGTTTTCGCTGTTGGCGATCCGTTTCATCTTGGAAGTCAGCTCACGCAGTTCGGGCAATTCCAGCTTTACAACATACCCGTCGATTACCATTTTGCGGATATAGGCACTCATGTTGTCTGTTCCCATCTGTGCCATTTTCTTTCTTATCAATTCGTATTCTTTATCGTTTACAAAGAATTTTATCTGCTTCGGACGGAGTCTGTTTCTGTTATCTGGCATTTCTTTTCACCACCATGAACTGAATTTTGTGATATTGCATTAACTTCTTACAATTTTCTTGCTGATGGATTTTCAAGGAAACACAACTCCAGTAAATCCTTTAAATCGCTCGCTTTTACATCCGACATATTTTCGTATTCCAGTTCACTGACAGTGAAAAATTCGAACTCTTTTTCACCATAGGTATTCCAAAGTTCTTGCAATTTCTTATTTCTATGGTTGCCGCTATTTAACTCAAAGCCATGACGGTTAAACCATGTACTGCCATCACGAGAGCTATCAAAGAATTGCTCTCCAGTTGCAATGCACTTAACAGAAAATACACCCATCACTGGATGACGTTCTTTCCATTCGGACAAGAGTTCTTTCTTTTTTGATTTATCCATTATTCTTTCTCCTCATACTTCTATTCAACGAGTCAACATATCAATCGCTTCATCCTGTGTTGCAACAAAGAAAACATCTTTGCCCTTATTGCTTTCATAGATAAAGTCTTTCAAAGGTTTGCTTGTGTAATGTGAGTAATCGCCGTAAATTGCGATGCGACCGCCATAGTTCACATACTTCTGTAAAATCTCGCCTGCAAGTCCTTTGCTTAGGATGAAGAAATCTTCAACTATCAGCTTTTTGTCGATAACAATATTTTCGGTTCCTACATCGTACTTAGCAGACATCAGCACATCCAAAGCGGATTGCGTATCCGTAATAACCAAATCCTCACTATTTACAACGGCACAGATAATGCCGTTTTTCTCAATTTTAGATAATTCCATTTTTCTCTCACCTCAAAATTAGATTATTTCTTTCGAACACAATCCAATGTGTGTCCACACATTATTATACACAGTTTCTGCTGTTTCTTCAAGATGGTACGTTGAAATTTATTGCATTAAGGTGTAACATTTTTGAAAACACGCCCCAAGATTTCCTTGGAGCGTGTGAAAATCAATCAAGCGGTTTGTTTCTGTTACTGCCTTTAAGTAGGCTATGGGATTGCCGTTGAGTATCAGATCGGCGTATGCAATCGGGTCATTATAGATAAGATAGTCCAGCTCTGACCGCTGATACATATTGTCTGCGACCTCGTTTTCAACGGCAATGGTATCAATGGCAATCATGCTGCCGTCCGAGAACTTCAGCTCCACGCAGACGGTATCCATATTGAACTCACAAGATAAAAGACGCTTCATACTAAAACCTCCGTAATTTCAATGATTTTGAGATAGAAAAAGAACGATGTTAAGCCTTTCGACTCGACATCGTTCTTTTCGTTGTTGTTTCCAACCCTGTCAGACAGATGCCGCAAAATAGTAATTTTTTAGAATTACTGTCTTACGAGCACCCATCCGAGGCGGGGGTTCTTTTTTCATTAAGAAGCATATTCTGATTTCGTATTAGTGAGCTTCTGCCAATATCAGCCCGCGTTCTCGCCGAAGGACTGCGCATCCTTCTTCGCCTTGCCGAGCTGAACGGCGCGCGCATGGAAGAATATGTACTGCTGGATTATGCCCGAATATCTGCCGATGCTCGCAACGGCTTCGCGCAGCTCCGCCTTATTTGGCGGCACACTGTCAAAGAAGAGCTCGTTCATGGCTCTGTCTATCCAAACGTCGATCGGGAACGCATCGGTATGCCCAAGCGAGAAGAGCAGTATGCAATCCGCTACCTTCGGGCCGACACCCTTGAATGAGAGCAGCTCCTTGCGCGCCTTATCGAGCGGCATATCGCGCAGCGTTTCAAGCTCATAGCCCTCAGCGATGCGCTGTGCGGTTTCAACAATGTACGGTGCGCGATACCCCGCGCCTATAGCGGTTAGCTGATCAACGGAGAGCGCGGCGATAGCTTTCGGTGTAGGAAAGGCATATAATTCGCTTCCCATGAAATCGAGCTTTTCTCCCGCAAGCCTGCAAAGCCTTTCAACGATGCCGGAAATGCGCTTTATGTTGTTGTTTGCGGAGATAATGAAGGATATGAGCGCCTCGAAGGGCTCCTGATTGAACACCCTTATGCCCTCAGCTCCCGGCAAGCATACAGAGAGTCGTGGATCGGCGGCGATCATCGCCTCGATGGCTGAATAATCCCGCTCAAGATCGAAATAGTCGATATAGCTTGCCGCTTCATCCTCCGCGCAGGGAAACACGGAAAGATACTCTTCCGTTTGCGCGGCGCGAACGGCCTTGCCGCGTATCACGCAGGTAAAGGCGCTGATCTCCCCCGCCGCCTCGTTTTTTTCGCATTCCGACCAGCGGAACGCCTGTCCGCAGGTGGCGCATTTTTCAAGGTCGAAGCGATCGAGCTCGCGTACGTATAGCGTGTTGTTTTTAACTTCGTAGACCATTGTATGAAATCGATATCAAGCCGCGCCTACGCTCAGAGAACGCCGTTTTCCTTGAGCCAACGCTCGATGAAGGGATCGGAATTCTCTATACCGGTGCCGCAGAGCGAGATGCCCTTTGCAACGGTCGCTCCGGGGCAGGTGCGCTTGATATCCTCCTCGCTTCTTCCGAGGTCGTCGCCCTCGTTGGTGCAGAGAGGCAGTATCGTTTTTCCGGTAAAATTGAAAGCCTCAAGGAAAGTGAACACCGCCATAGGCATCGTTTTCCAATAGTTTGGATACGCAAGTATCACCGTATCGTAGGCATCGATGCTCTCGGGCATGGAAACGAGCTCGGGACGGGCGTTGTTTAGCTTGTCCTCCCGCGATTCCTTCATGCAGGCATCGTATTCCTTGGAATACGGCTTTTTCATTGCTATCCGGAAAACGTCGGCTCCTGTGAGTGCCTTGGCCTTTTCAGCCGCGATCTCGGTGTTTCCAACCGTTACGTATCGCTTCTCATATCCGAAATAGTTTTCATCGCTCCTTGAAAAGAACGCAATAAGAGTTTTGGACATATTTTCCTCCTTTTTGGAACAGCGTCTAATTTTTCATAAAATATTTTACAACTTTTTCAAGTCAAAAACAATGGATTATTTTGCACGATAAACGCCGTCGGATGCTCAAATCAGTACTATCTTCTCAACTTACGGCAAATCGAAACGGGCGCGGAGTGTTGCGCCCGTTCAGGATAGGTTTGTTTAATTGTCGAACTTGATTGTTTCGGTGGTCTCGTCCACCCAAAGGCGCTCAACGTTATAGTATTCGCGCTCCTCGGGATGGAAGATATGCACGATTATGCTTGCATAGTCGAGCACGATCCATCTTCCGTCGTTATAGCCCTCCCTGCGGCGAAGCACAAGACCTGCCTCTGAGGCTTTATCCTCCACCTCGTCACATACGGATTTGACGTGCACCGCAGAAGTGCCGCTCATAAACATGAACCAGTCCGCAAGTATGGTCTTATCCGCAACGCGAACGGCGATGATATCGTTTGCCTTCTTGGATGCGCCTGCTTCGCCGATGACGTTTACGCAGCGCCTGATCTCCTCTCTGAGCCTTGCTTCAAGCTCGGAGACGGTTGCCTGAGTTTCGTTGATGTTATCCAAATCTGTTCCTCCGTTTTTATTCGTTTGATGTATCGGTTTTCGCTCTCAGCTCGATGGCGTTGAGCGTTTCAAATGTCGACGGATGCACGGGCATTTTGCGCGAACGGTTGTACGCGATGTTGTTGCGTATAACGGCAGCAACCGCGGCATCCAGATTCTCGTATGCAAGCTCGCGTATATGGGCGATCCGCCTGTATTCGCGGCTTGGCTCGAGCTTATCGGCAAGGAAGATCACCTCGTCAAAAGGTGTCATATCGGGAGAGCCGAGCGTGTGAAGCTTGATGGCATTGAGTATCTCGGGATCGGTAATGCCATACTCACTTTCAGCAGCAAGCGCGCCAAGACGCGCATGGATCATATAGGTATTTTGCCTTTCATCCTTGGTTGGCTTAAAGGCAAGCCGTTTCATGTAGCTTTCAAGCGCAGGCCCGCGAAGCTTCGCGCAGTCATGCACGAGTCCGCACAAACGCGCTTTTTGCGTGTTCAATCCGTGCTTATACGCAAGCATGACCGCCTCACGCGCCGTGAGCAGGCTGTGCTCGAGCCTTGATTCATCGAGCCGCTCTTCGAGCAAGGTTTTGACCGTCTTCAGCTCCTCGGGAGCGTAAAGAAGATTTTTATGGATAAACAGCTCAACCCGGGAAGGAACGAGCCCGTTTATGGGCAACGCATCAAAAACTCTTTTGCGCACTTCGGTTGAAGAGATATTGTCGCCGCAAACCTCAGTTGCAACGACCGTCCCCCCCAAAGTGTTCATAACAGAAGCGGCAAGCTGTTCGATATCCGCCATCTGTCCTTTGCGCTGAACGGCCGCAAGCTTGGCAAGCTCAAGGATCCTCTCCGGCTTGTACCAGCTTGAGAAGCTCGAGAGCATATCCGCCCCGAGAATGAAGTAAAGCTCCGCACCGGGGTGAAGGCGGGTAAAGCATTCGAGCGTTTCAACGGTGTAGCTTACACCGCCCCTTTGTATCTCAATATCGGAAACGCTTAGCCCGTCCTCATCTTCAAGCGCGAGCTCGACCATCTTTAAGCGGATAAGCGCGGGCGTTCTTCCCGAAATATCCTTATGCGGAGGATCGGCGGCAACAACAAAAATCAAGCTGTCGAGCCCAAGCTCGGCCTTAACAGCCTTGGCAATCGCAATATGTCCGTTGTGGATCGGATCGAAGGTTCCGCCGTAAATACCAATCTTCATATCCATATTATACATCATTTCGAGTTTTTTGTGAATGGAATTTCAAAAAAATGTTCATAATGGTATTCATGGAGAGAAAAAGCGCCGAAAAGAAGCTCAAAAGCCTGTATATGCGCAGCTATTTCAAGGGAAGAAGCCGCTTTGCCCAATGGGCGGACAGAGCCTTCTTCGCGGTTTTGATCTGCTTGGCGATCTACATGATCTCAAGATCGTTCCATGTTCGCCCAAGCGGAGCGAAGATTGCGGGCATTGCTTCGGGGCTCGGTTTTTTTCTTGCTTCGTGCATTGCGGTGAAAATGCGCATAGACTCACATGCCGATGCTAAAAGAGCTGAAACGGTAATCGAGCTTGCCCGAAAGCGGCTGCTGCTGGATGAAGGCACCGAGCTTGAAAGTATCATTCAAGGGCTCAACTCCGATCATGAAGAAAAAGGATATGCGCTGATAAGAAAAGCTTGCTCGATCGATGAGGATGACGTTTGCAGGGCTGTTCGTGAGCATGGCATAAAAGCGAAGCAGGTGGGATCGCTTGCTATTATCGTGCTGAACGAGCCGCCGTCAAGGGTGCGCGAATTCGCCGAGCGGATCGAAAGACCGCGGATAGAGTTCGTTTCCTTTACGGCCGTTTCACCGCTTTTCGAGCGTTTCAGAGCAAGCGAGGAGGAAATAACCGAAGCGCTGCTTCTTCAATCTGAAAAAAGACCGCCGAGGCTCAAAATACCATCGGCGGAGGCTCTTTTTAAAGGAGTCGGGAAATACCGTGTTCTCGGTTTTACGCTGCTTGCAGCATCGTTTGTGATGCGCTTTTCATTATATGCACGCACTCTCGGCACGCTCTGCCTTGCGGCATCGTTTGCACTTGGCGCAGGAGAGCGTATCAGACCGAGACGAACTCATGGCGCATGAGCGATCAGTTCATATCGGAGGGTGCCGCATTCGGATCGGGCGTTTCATCGAGCATGAGCAATTCGCGCGCGATCTGGAATTTAAGCAGACTGTATGCGGACGTATCGGGAACCTCAAGCATGACCACCACGACCCTTTCATCCTGCTCTTCCACGTTGAGTCTGTAGCCTGCAAACCAGGAGATGATGCGGGACTTATCTGCTCCTATTTCGGCGGAGCCTGTTTTGCCGGCAACATCGCAGTTCGTTACGCGAAGCGAGCGTCCCGTGCCCCTGCCGCTCGGGTCCACGACCGCTTCGAGCATCGGATTGAGCTTTTCAATGGTGTTCTCGGAAACCGCATCCTCAAGCCAGGTGCTGTATTCACTCTTCATCACGCGATCAGAATAAACGCCGCTCGTTTTATACATGCTGTCCGTAATTCTCGGGGTCGGAAGATCGCCGTTGTTTCTGAACGCACAAAACATCGTTGCAAGCTGCAGCGGCGTTATCAGAACCTGTCCCTGTCCATAGCCGGTATCCGCAAGAAGCTTATAGCTCATGCGCTCGTTCGGGCTGATTATCTGCGATCTTGAGTTCGTCAGCTCAAAGGGAAGCGCAGAGCTCATGCCAAAGCCGTTCAGATACTCGGTCAGCTTATCTTCGCCGACCTTGAGCGCGGCGTTTGCAAAATAGATATTGTCCGAATGCAGCATGCAGTTTGCCATATTGAGCGGCATGGTTCTGTTCGTAACGGAGGTTCGCTTTATCCTCGGCCATATCCAAGTGCCGTAGCCGGTCGGAGTCCAATAATCGTTCTCGATCCTGCCGGTGAAGATATAGTCCTCGGTCATGGTTCCCGTGTCAAGCGCCGCAGCTGCCGTAAATACCTTGAAGGTGGAGCCAGGAGGATACAGACCGCGAACGGTCCTGTCCACAAACGGCTTATTCTCCTGCTCATTCAGCTTTTTGTATTCCTCATCGGTAAAGCCGAGTATGAATTTATTCAGATCGTAGGTCGGATACGAAGCAAGCGCATCCACCTCCCCCGTCCCGGGGTTCATCACGATGACGGCTCCCGCCGTGTTCTCGCCGAACATAACTACGTCGAGAAGCTCCTCGGTGCGCTTTTGAAGATCGAAATCAACGGTCAGGCAAACGTCCAGACCGTTCTCGCACTCGTGCCTGAACAGCGTGGTTTTAACGGTTCCGTCCGCGCGCTTGATATAGTAGTAAAAGCCGTCCTTCCCTCGAAGCTCCTTTTCATATAGACGCTCTATTCCGGATTTTCCGACGGTGCTGTCGGTCGTGTACAGACCGTGCTCTGCAGGTCGGTCTTTATTTAGCGACTTGACCTCGTCCTCGCTCGCAAGACCGACATAGCCGAGGCTGTGCGCCATCAGCGAGCCGTAGGGATACACGCGCGTGGAGCCGTAATTTTTCATATCAACTCGGATTCCCGGTATCTTTTCAAGCCTTGAGAGCACTTCCGCATCCGACTGCTCCGGCGAAAATTGCTTGATCGTCATGAAATCGTTTATAACGCTTTTGAAAACGTTCTTCGGGGTCTCCTCATCGCTGAATTCAAGAAGCTCTCCAAGACGGATATAAAGCTCCGAAAGCTCTGGCTCGCAAAGCCTGTGCAGGCTTTCTGTTTTTGAAAGGTATCCCGAAACGCGGTTCTTCGCCTCATCGCCGTTCACGCCGTCCAGTTCAACGATACGCTTTATCAGCGTGCTGTTGTCCACGATCTCGGAAAGCACGGCGTAGACCGTGACGAGCGGCTCGTTCGTTGCGATGACCGTGCCGTCCTTTGTCAATATATCGCCGCGCTGCGCCTTTAGCTGCGCCCTTGCAACGCTCTCGCCCCAGTCAAGCTCGGGTATAACGCAGCTCGGCTCCCAAAGCAGCTTCCAAGCGCCGTTTTCAACGGATAAGCCTATCTCGCAGTTGTATGCAAGATCGTCTATCCCATCGCATTTATAGCGAACGCTGTACTGTATGCTGCGCTTGGAGTCGCTCTGAGCCGCGTCCTCAATTACCTTATACTCCATATCGGTGACGTGCAGCGTGTCGTTGAATTTTGACCAAAACGATTCAAAGGCGGTGAGAGTAACCGTTTTTGCGCTCGAAGAGGAAGGCGATAATGCGTTGTCTATCGCGGTTTTTTCACTTATGAAGGAATATGCCTCGGCATACTGGCCGCTTTTAACGGCGTTCATAAAAAGATCGAAAACGGTCGAGTCATCGCTGCCCTTATTGCCCGAGCATGCACAGGAAAATGCAGCAGCAATCGCAAGCAGTATCAAAAGAAATCTTTTTATCATTTTTCATCCACCTCATATTATGGGAAGAACGCAAGCAGCTCCCTCGCGTTCATAATTATCCATTATGATTATAACACAGATCATTCGGCCGTTCAATCCGTAAAGGCTTATGCGAGCTTTGCGGCGCACCTTATATTATTCTTCAGTATGATTAAAATTATTGAAAATCCTCCGTTGATGAACTATAATAGAGAATGGTTCATTAGAGATCAGAAAGGGCTGCCGTGCATCGCTTGGATGCTCCGCGGCAGGGATATACCGATGAGATTCGTTATAGATGTTTTCGGCGGAGACAATTCACCCACCGCCGTTATTGACGGCTGCATGGAAGCCATGCGCCTTAATGATGATTTCAGCCTCATCCTTTGCGGCGATGAGGCAAGGATTCGTGAGGAGCTTTCATCTCATGAATACGATGCTTCAAGGGTCGAAATAGTTCACGCTCCGGACATCATCTCCTGCGAGGAGCAGCCCACGGTTGCCATCAAGCGCAAGAAGGAAAGCTCGCTTGTAAAGGCGCTTCAGATCACCGCCGAAAAGAAGGCGGATTGCTTCATCTCTGCAGGCAGCACCGGCGCCGTGCTTGCCGGTGCAACGCTCATAGTTAAGCGCATCCCCGGCATCAAGCGCCCCGCGCTTGCTCCGATACTTCCGACTCTCAAGGGTCCCGTTATGCTCATAGACTGCGGCGCAAACGTTGACTGCAAGCCGGAGTACCTCGAACAGTTTGCGCTGATGGGCAGCGCATATATGAGAGACGTTCTCGGCATAGAGAACCCGCGCGTTGCGCTCATCAATAACGGCGCCGAGGAAGGCAAGGGCAACGAGCTGACCAAGGCTGCTTACCGTCTTCTGAAGGAGCTTGACGGCATCAACTTCGTTGGCAACTGCGAGGGCAGGGACGTTATGAGCGGCGATTTCGACGTACTCGTTTGTGACGGCTTCGTTGGCAACACCGTTCTCAAATCCCTTGAGGGCACTGCGCAAGCTCTGCTTAAGATGCTCAAGGGCGAGCTCATGAGCCGGAAGCGCTCCAAATTCGGCGCTCTATTCTGCAGAAACGCATTCAGGACCCTTAAAAAGAAGCTAGATTACACCGAATACGGCGGCGCACCCATGCTCGGCATAAACGGCGGCATAATCAAGGCGCACGGCAGCAGCGATACGCGCGCGATATGCTCGGCGATCGGTCAGGCGAGGATGCTAACCCTCGGCCGCATAACCGAGAGGATAGCCGCTGCGGTGGAAGCAATGCCCAAGCGCGAGGAGGATGCCTGATCCGCCGCTCAAGGCTGCTGTTTGCGCAGCACGGATCAAGGATCGGCTGCCAAATTTCATCCATAAAATTGAACCCTGTTTTTCCCATCCGCGCATTGACAGAATGCGAAGTATACTGTAGAATATGCAATTGGAAGGTGCCTCTAAAACGGCACGAATCTGAAAGGAGATTATAAAAATGTTTGAAGAGATCCGCAAAGCCATTGCACAGCAGCTCAACATCCCCGAGGAAAGGATAACCGAGGATTCCCGCCTTATCGACGATCTCAAGGCCGATTCGCTGGACGTTGTCGAGCTTGTCATGGGTCTTGAGGAGCGTTACGGCATCGAGATCCCCGACGAGGATCTTCCCTCCATCAAAACCGTTGGCGATATTATTCGCTATATCGAATCCAAGTAAGCTCACGGACCTGCCCGCATCGGTCATGCGCCGATGTGGGCATTTATGTATTTTAAGATCAAGCAAAGAGATGCTCCATTTTATCTATGAATGAAAAAAGACTCAGCGAACTCTCCGAGCTTATGACAAAACTCAGCTACAGCTTCACCGATCCATCGCTTTTAAACACTGCGCTCACCCACTCCTCCTACGTCAAGGGCGAGAATCGGGCGAGCACGCACAACGAGCGTCTCGAGTTTCTCGGCGATGCTGTACTTGAGCTTTGCGTAAGCGAATACCTTTATCTCAACTATCCCCACATGAACGAAGGCATGATGACGCGCACCCGTTCGCGCACGGTTTACGAGCCTGCGCTTTATGAGGCGGCTAAAAGCATCGACCTTGGCAAATACATACGCCTTAGTCACGGCGAGGAACACACCGGCGGCAGGGATAAACCCTCCATCCTCTCCGATGCACTTGAGGCGGTTATTGGTGCGCTGTTTCTTGACGGCGGGCTTGACAGCGCCAAGGCTTTCGTTCTTACCTTTGCCGAAGCGAGCGTAGATGCCGCAGTCAAAAGCGTTTCCGCCAAGGATTACAAGACCCTGCTTCAGGAATACGTACAGCATCATCACAGCGGCGAGCTTGAATACACAGTTATAGGCATAAGCGGCCCCGACCATAAGCGCGTTTTCACTATGCAGGTCAGCATCGGCGGGATCGTTTACGGCTTCGGCAACGGAGGCACCAAGCAGGAGGCCGGGCAAAATGCCGCCAAGGCGACGTTAGAACTGCTTAACCTTCCTTCAAACGATACAGAAACTGCGGATAAGTAACAAAAAATGCAGCTAACCAAACTTGAAATAAGCGGATTCAAATCCTTTGCAAAGAAAACCGAATTGATCTTTCAGCATGGGATCACCGGAATACTCGGGCCGAACGGCTGCGGCAAGAGCAATATTGCCGATGCCTTCCGTTTCGTTTTGGGCGAGCAGAGCGCAAGGGCGCTGCGCGGCAAAAAGGTCGAGGATTTCATCTTCGGCGGCACCGAGAAGCGAAAGCCCCTCTCCTACTGCGAGGTTTCGATGTATTTCGACAACACCGATGGCTCGCTTGCTTCGCCGTACACCGAAGTTGTGGTATCCCGCCGTGCCTTTAGGTCAGGCGAAAGTGAATACTACATAAATAAATCCCCATCCCGACTGAAAGATATTCAGGAGCTTTTCCGCGATACGGGAATAGGCAAGGACGGCTATTCGATAATCGGTCAGGGCCGCGTCAGCGACATTCTCTCCGACCGCTCCAACGAGCGCCGAGTCGTGTTTGAGGAAGCGGCCGGCGTAATGCGCTACCGAACACGCAAGGAGGAAGCCGAAAGAAAGCTTGCAAGCACCAGCAAAAACCTTGTTCGCCTTGAGGATATCCTCTATGAGCTCGAGCAGCGCATTGAGCCGCTTAGAGAGCAGAGCGAAAAGGCGTTGGAGTTCGTTAAGCTGCGCGAGGAGCTGCGCGATATGGAGCTCGGTCTGTTCCTGAATCAGTATGACCGCAACAGCGAGCGCATCAAGCTTTTGAGCGAGAATGCCGAGCAGCTCCAAGGCGAGCTCACTTCGGCGATCGCCGAGGAGGAGGCGCTGAGCTCATCCTGCACCACCGAGGAAAGCGCCGAAAGAAAACTTTCCGAATCGATCAGCGAGGTTTCGCAGCAGCTCATAACGCTTTCCGGCGCAGTCGAATCGGGTCTTGGCGATGAAAAGCTTTTGAATGAGCGCATCGGCGCACTTGATAAGGACACGCGGCAGTTTGCGGACGAGATCGCCGAGATCGAGCGCAGATTCGGCGTAAACGAGGAGCAGATAGGCATACTTCAAAAAAACGTTTCGGGCATGGATATAGATTCAAGATCGCTCGAAGCGCGGCTTGAGGATGCAAACTCGGATTTCTCCGCGCTCGATACTCAGATCAATCAAAAGGAAGCCGCACTCGAAGCAAAAAAGCAGGCGATGATGGATTCGATGAATCGCCTTGCCGATACGCGAAGCAGTGTTTCGAGGCTTGAAGCCATGCGCGAATCGCTCGTTTCAAGGCTCGGCGAGCTTGCGCTTGAGCGGGAAAACGCCGTTTCGGAAGGCAAAAAGCTTGACGGCGAGCTGCGCGTTCACTCCGAGAGCATCACTGCGCTGAACGGCGAAAAAGCCGCAGTTAGTGCATCGAGAAACGCCGAAGCAAAGCTCATGAATGAGCTCGAGCAGCAGGTGCGCACAACCTCAGTTGAGCTTCGCAGGCTTGAGGACGGCGCAGCCGCGATGGCCTCCCGCTGCAAGGTTTTGGACGAAATGAAGCGTGCGCATGAGGGCTACTATGCAAGCGTTCGCAAGCTTTTAAACGATGCGCAGCGCGACAGCGCGCTTTCAAGCCGCATCCACGGCGTTGTGGCGGAGCTTATATCCGTTCCCGAGAAATACGAAAAAGCCGTTGAAATGGCGCTCGGATCGGCACTTCAGAATATCATCGTTCCCACCGAGCAGGATGCAAAGGCAGTCATTGAGCATCTGCGCCGCAGAGAATACGGAAGAGCCACGCTTCTTCCCGTCAGCGTGATGCGCTCAAGGCTTTTAACGAGCGAGGAGCGCAGATATATCGAGGTGGACGGCTGCTTCGGCGTTGCGAGCGACCTTATCGGATACTCATCGGAGTTTCGCGGAGTTATAGAGAATCTTCTCGGGCGCACGGTCATCGTTCGCGACATCGACACGGGCATCGCCATAAACAAGCGCGCGCACTCCGCATTCAGAATAGCCACGCTTGATGGCGATATTCTGAACCCCGGCGGCAGTATGACGGGCGGCAGCGTTCAAAAGCGCGAATTCAGCCTGCTTGGGCGCGAAAGAGAACTCGACGAGCTTACCGAAAAGCTCAAGCGCGCCGTTGCAAGCTCGAACGATATCAAAAAGGAGCTTTCGCAGCTTGAAAAAGCACTTGAAGAACGCCGAGACAGCATCGACGGATTCGATCAGAAGCTTCGCGAAACCGAACTCGCTCTCGCATCCCTTCGCGAGAAAGATGATATAACGAAGAAATACGTTCAAAAGAACGCCGAGAGCATCGACGGCATCGACGAAGAGATGGGCAGGATCAACGATCAGCTTGCCGACATCGATCTGAAGCGAGCCGAAGCCGAGAACGCCGAGCAAAGCATCGAGGGCGATAATGAGGTCACAAACGACGATATCCGCGTGCTTTCTCAGGAGCTTTCGGAGCTGCGAGCCAAGCTTCAGCAGGCCAATAACGCCGTTGCTGAGCTGCAGGTGCTGATAATGGCCGCAACTAAGGAAAAAGCTTCCGCCAATGCCGAAATATCGAGGCTTCATTCCGAAAATGTAGCCATCTCCGAGAAAAAGGCGCAGCTTATTGCTTCGATTGAAGAGGCGAAGGCATCAAAAGAAGAGCTTATCGAGAAGCTCGGCAGCGTTTCTTCCGCCGTTGGCGCAGAGAAGGAAAAGGTAGATAAGCTGACGGATGAGCTGAGGCGGCTTGAAGCCGAGCGCGCACAGCATCTCACCTTGCTTGACGATGCCCGCTCAAGGCGCGAAAAGGCGCTTGCAGCGATTGACGAGCTAAAGGAAAGGCTTCATAAAAACGAGCTTAACCTGAATAAGCTGACTATCGACCTTCAAAATATGGTCGACCGCATTTGGGAGGAGTATGAACTGACTTATGAAAACGCTCAGGACTACCGCAAGACCATATCCACCACCCAGATGCATTCGCGCTGCGATGAGCTGAAAAAGCAAATAAGAGCGCTTGGCGAGGTAAACACCGCCTCTATCGAGGATTACAAGAGCGTTAAGGAGCGTTACGAGGATCTTTCCGCACAATGCACCGACCTTCGGAACGCCGAGGCCGATCTCAATGAACTTATCGGCGAGCTTACCTCAACGATGGAAACGGAGTTTGTGGAGCAATTTGCTAAAATTCAGGCGAATTTCTCCGAGACCTTCTGCGAGCTGTTCGGCGGTGGCAGAGCCGAGCTCGTGCTCTCGGATAAAAACGACGTGCTGAATTCCAATATCGATATCATCGCCCAGCCCCCCGGAAAGAAGCTTCAGCTTTTGACCCTTCTTTCGGGCGGCGAACAGGCGCTTACGGCGATCGCGCTGCTGTTTGCAATACTTAGGCTCAAGCCCGCCGCATTTTGCATACTCGACGAGATCGATACGGCGCTTGACGAAGCAAACGTGGATCGCTTCGCATCGTATCTGGACGATTATGCCAAGGGTACTCAGTTTATCATAATCACCCACCGCAAGGGCGCAATGGCTGTTTGCGATGCGCTCTACGGTGTTTCAATGGAGGAAAAGGGCGTTTCCTCGCTCGTTTCCGCCAAATTCAACTAAACAATAAGGAGCAATACTATGTGGGATTTTTTTAAACGCAAAAAGAAAAAAAAGGAAGAGGAGCTTAAGGAGGCTCAAAATGCTGCGCTTGAGCAGGTGAACGAATCCGCCGAGGATGCCGAGTCGCTTGTAGCGGATATCGCAAGCGTGGCCGAGGAAGCGTTTGTAGAGGTGCAGGAGACTGCCGAAGGCTTTACCGAAGAGGTTATGGAAGATGCTCAGGCTGCTCTTGAGACCGCCGAGGAATCTTTTGAGTATAGCAAAGAGAGCGCCGAAAGCTTTATTCAGGCTGCCGCAGAGGAAGCCGAAACCGAGCCGATGTACGAAGCCGAAACTGAGCCGATGGATGAAGACGATGCTCCTTCCCCCGCCGTTTCCGTTTCCGAGGAGATCGCCTCAGAAACCGCTGCACACGAACCTGCCGCAGCCGCCGAGGATAAGCCCGAAAAGAGGAAGGGACTTTTTTCCAAGCTCAAGGACGGCCTTAAAAAGACGAGGGACAATATTTTCGGCAATCTCTTCGTTGAAAGCGAGGAGAAGATCGACGATGAGTTCTATGAGGAACTTGAGGAAGCCATGATAATCTCCGATATGGGCATGGCGACCACCGAGAAGCTGCTCGACGGTCTGCGCTCAAGGCTCAAGGCGGACGGCATCAGAAAGCGCAGCGAAGCTCGTGACGTTATGATCGAGCTGCTTGCCGAGACCATGCGCAATCAAGATGAGTTTATTCCCGACACACAGCCCGCAGTTATCCTTATCGTGGGCGTAAACGGCGTTGGCAAGACCACATCCATCGGCAAGCTCGCTTCCATGTATAAGCAGGACGGCAGAAACGTGCTTCTTGCCGCGGGCGACACCTTCCGCGCAGCAGCCGCAGAGCAGCTGACGATATGGGCAGAGCGTGCGGACGTTCCGATCATCAAGCACAACGAGGGTGCGGATCCCGCCGCCGTCGTATTCGATGCTATCGCAGCGTATAAGGCGAGAAAATGCGATCTTCTTATCTGCGACACCGCGGGACGTCTCCACAACAAGAAGAACCTTATGAGCGAGCTTGCGAAGATTCGCCGCGTTATCGAGCGCGAGCTTCCGAGCGTGGCGGTCGAGGTGCTGCTGGTTCTCGATGCAACGACCGGTCAGAACGCCATCGCACAGGCGAAAGTCTTCGGCGAGAATACCGGACTTACCGGCATAATCCTCACCAAGCTCGACGGCACGGCCAAGGGCGGCGTGGTCGTGGCGGTGAACGACGAGCTTCACCTGCCCGTGCGCTTTGTGGGCGTTGGCGAAGGCATAGATGATCTGCAGCCCTTCGATGCGGAAGCGTTTGCAAAGGCGCTGATCTAATAAATAGAATACGATCATACGTAAATGCATCAGCCCCCGAAAAATCGGGGGCTGACATTTTTTACGGAATCTTGTTGTTATTCTCCAACGTTTTCGGCGCATTCGGAAAGAATCGGTATTCATATTCGTTCCAAATCATAACGTTTCCGTTTATTCCGTAATGTACATACTTGATCAGGTTGCCATTTGCATCATATTCATATTCGAGCGAGGTATCAACACAGCCATTCGTATCAAAGCTTTTGTATTTTGTGTTTCTGCCATTTGAATCATATTCCCATTCTTCTGAACGCTCGCGGCTCTCGTGCGGCCATGAGCGAGTTCGCTTTATCAATCTGCCGTTCGCATCATATTCGGATAAATCCACGACCGTGTTACTGCTTTGCGCCTCAAAGCAACAGCTTTTGACTTCATTCCCGTTTGAATCGTATTCATATTCCGTCCATCTATCGATACTGCCGTCATCATTAAGAAGAAACTCTTTCATCAAGTTTCCGTTCGCATCATATTCCGATTTGAACCACGCGATTCGGATCCCCTCGGGAGTTCCTTCCGTTCTGTAGTCTATAAGCTTGCTGCTGATATTATTGCCTCTTGCATCGAATTCGAATTCATCGATCTTGAGAAGCCGTCCGTCAATATTGCTGAGTGTTTCCCTGATAAGGTTTCCCTTTGAGTCATAGTCGTATTTGTATTCGGACTTCATGTCAACGCCGTCATACGACTTGAACTCAACGCGCTTTATCAAGTTGCCTTTTTTATCATATTCCGATTCGATTGTTTGAAAAACGGAACCATCGGCATCGATGGAGTTATCCCTGAGCTCTCGTCCGTTTGCATCATATTCCAATTCGTTGGTAAACTTAATGATTCCATCGGCATTCATGTGCTTTTTCCTGATAACATTCCCGCTTGGATCATATTCAAATTCACTGAACGATTCTATACTGCCGTTGTAATAATAGGAAGTAAACTTGATTCTGTTGCCGTTTGCATCATATTCTTCTTCATACCAGGAAGTAATTCTTCCATCCGATCTGAAGGCGACACTTTTGGTTCGGTTTCCGTTTTCATCGTATTCGTATTCGGTGCGGGAATTGATGCTGCCGTCTTGACCCAAATGCTTTATATTCGTTTGAAGCCATGCTCCAAGCTCGACCTTCGGCGGCTCGGATGCGGACGAGTCCGAAGAACCGTTGCACGAATGCATTTTACAGGCCGCACAAACAGAAGCGGCGAATAAAACAGCAAGCCCCAATGCAGCCGCTCTATAAAACGAACGCTTCCTCATTTTTCTCCTCCTACACCCAAAACCGCTAAATACCGTTAACAACATGCCGTTTTTGATTATAACATAACAGTCAGCCACTGTCAACGAGGAAACTCTGCTCGCAGTTAAGCGAAATCCAAAAAACACAAAAAGGGGTATACAAAAGCACACCCCGCAAAATCGAGTAGTATTAAGCTGCATCAAGCGAAAAGGCGATTACGCTTCTTCGTCCATCTTGATGATCTGCTCGCCGTCGTACTGACCGCAATGCCTGCAAACCCTGTGCGCCAGCTTGTACTTGTGGCACTGGGGGCATTCAACGATAGCGGGAGCGGTAAGCTTCCAGTTAGCCCTGCGCTTGTCACGCCTTGCTTTCGATGTTTTTCTCTTAGGTACTGCCATTTTCTACACCTCCTCCTCGTTGTTGAGCAGTTTGGCAAGCTGTGCAAAGGGCGAAGGCGGGGTTTCTTCTTCCTCATCCTCATCCGCAATAGGCACACATGCGCACTGCGTAATATTCAAATCGCATCCGCATTGGGGGCATAGCCCCTTGCAGTCGGGCTTGCAGAGCCCGTATACGGGAGCGTTGAGAACTATAAGATCGAGCACCATCTTATCGAGCTCCAGCACCTCGCCGGAGAACGCATAGCACTCGAGCTCCTCCGCCTCCTCTTCCGAAGCCTTTATAAAGCGCTCCGAAAATTCAACGGAGAAGGGCTGCCTGAATTCCGAATTGCATTTCGTGCAGTTCATAAGAAGCTCGGAGCTGAGCACACCCTGAGCGTTGAAGCCCTCGCCGTCGTAGACGTAGGTGATATCAACGCCGATGGGCACCGTAAAGATAAGCTTATGACCGCCAAGTTCGACCGGTGCATAATCCTCCTCAAGATGCCTGCCGACGGCTCTTCCCGCCGACTTTAACTCCGTTGCAACGTTTATCTTCACAAAAGCTCTCCAAATCCAACATTGCACAACGCAACCTTTGATATTTTATATGTCAAAGGCTGCGTTGTCAAGAAGTTTTTATGAAAAATCAAAAATATAATGCTTGAGCACGCGTTTATAGCGCTTATTTAGCAAGGCGCTCCGCATCACGGGCGATCATGAGCTCCTCATCGGTGGGGATCACGAAGACCTTGACCTTGCTCTCGGGCTTGCTGATGACCACTTCCTCACCGCGCGGGCAGGATGCGTTGTACTCAAAGTCAACGTCAACGCCGAGGTAGTCGAGACCCTCGAGGATGCGAGCGCGCATGCCGCGATCGTTCTCACCAACGCCTGCGGTGAACACGATGGCATCAACGCCGTCAAGAGCCGCCGCATAAGCGCCGATGTATTTCTTAACGCGATACGCGAAAACGTCCAGAGCGAGCGCAGCGCGCTTGCTGCCGTCCGCCGCCGCAGCGCCGAGATCGCGGAAGTCGCTCGAAACGCCGCTGATGCCGAGCATACCGCTCTTTTTGTTCATATATGCATCCATCTCCTTGAGATCGAGGCCGAGCTTCTTCATAAGATAGCCGACGATCGCGGGGTCGATGTCGCCCGTGCGGGTTCCCATCGGCAGACCCTCAAGGGGAGTGAGACCCATGCTGGTGTCGATGCACTTGCCGCCCTTGATAGCTGCAACGGAGGAACCGTTGCCGAGGTGGCAGGTGATGATCTTGGTCTCCTCCGCGGGCTTTCCGAGCATCTCGATGGCGCGGAGGGAAACGTAGTTATGCGAGGTGCCGTGGAAGCCGTAGCGGCGAACCATGTGCTCGGTGTAGGCCTCGTAGGGAAGCGCATAGATGAACGCCTCTGCGGGCATGGTCTGATGGAATGCGGTGTCGAAAACGCCGACCATGGGGGTGTTGGGCATGATGGCGCGGCAGGCGCGAATGCCCATGAGGTTTGCGGGGTTATGAAGAGGAGCAAGGTCGTTGAGGCTCTCAATGGTCTCAAGCACCTCGTCGGTCAGAAGAACGGACTTTGCGAACTTCTCGCCGCCGTGAACAACGCGATGACCGACCGCATCGATCTGGCTCATATCGGAGATAACACCGTGTTCCTTATCTACAAGCGCATCAAGAACGAGCTTGATCGCATCCGTATGATCCTTCATATCCTGAACGAGCTCAAAGCCGTCCTTACCGGCGGGCTTGTAGGTGAGCTTGGAATCGTTGATGCCGATGCGCTCGCAAAGGCCCTTTGCAAGCACCTTATTGTCGGCGGTGTCGATGAGCTGATACTTCAGCGAGGAGCTTCCTGCGTTGATGACGAGAATCTTCATTTTCTTTCTCCTTGGATTATGTTGATTTTTGCGGAACGGAGCGCCCCGCCTGCCGTTTGACCGAAAAAAACGGTTGACGGCTGAATGCTTTTGTATTATAACATATTCAGGCGGCAAATAACAGCCGAACGCAAATATAAAATCTTTCGAGCGAGGTAAAAATGCACTCAGTCGGGATAATAGCCGAATATAACCCGTTTCACAACGGCCATGCCTATCATATCGAGCGCGCAAAGAAGCTGAGCGGAGCCGAAACCGCCATCGTTTGCATGAGCGCAAGCTTCACCCAGAGGGGCGAGCCCGCCTGCCTTGATAAGTTTACGCGCACGAGGCTTGCGCTTCTCGGCGGTGCGGATATGGTGATAGAGTTGCCCGATCTGCTTTGCTGCGCCTGCGCGGAGCGCTTCGCTTACGGCGGAGTGCGGCTTCTTGCCTCAACGGGGCTTATCGGCGCACTTGCCTTCGGCAGCGAATGCGGCGATATCGATATGCTGAAAAAAGCCGCCGAGCTTGAGATTAACGGCGCGGAGATGAAGGCGGCGCTTTCAAGCGGGCTTTCCTATCCGAGCGCGGCGGCGCAGGTGATGAAGAAGCATGGTATAATTGTCGATCCTTCAGCGCCAAACGATATGCTCGCTATCGAATACACAAGGCAGTTGAGCATATTTGCTCCGAATATAGCGCCTGTAGCCGTGCAGCGCATCGGTGCGGGCTATAACGACACGTCTCTCGAAAAGGGCTTTGCCTCGGCATCCGCGCTTCGAAATGCGGCCGCGGGCGAGAATTTTGGTGCGCTTATGGGGCAGGTTCCCGAGGCTGTTTTTGAAGGTATTATGAGTGAACACGAGCGCGGGCGGTTCCCCGCGAAATTGGAAGCCCTCTCCCCCGCCATCCTTGGCACGCTTCGCGGCATTGGCGCGGTCGGAATAGCGGCGCTTGCGGACGTTTCCGAAGGGCTCGAAAACCCCATATATCGAGCATCGCTTTCATCAAGCAGCTGCTCCGAGCTGCTTGAGAAGGTCAAAACCAAGCGCTATACGCTTGCGCGGCTTAGGCGAATCCTCTGCTATGCGCTGATAGGCACTACCGCTGAAAAGCAAAGGCTTGCATTTGAAGCGGAGGATGCGCTCTATATTCGCGTTTTGGGCGTAAAAAAGGAAAAGCTGCGCCTGCTCTCCGAGCTTTCGGAAAAAGCGAAGCTGCCCGTTGTTATCTCGGCTTCAGATATCGAGGTGCTGCCCGAAAACGCAAAGACGGTGCTCGAGCACTCGCGAAAAGCGCAGCTTCTTCACGCGCTCGCATTCCCCGAAAACCGCACCTGCATCGATGATTTTTCGCATGCGCTGATAAGCGTATAAAGCCCTCCGAACAATTAAGATAATATTTCCAGCGATCGCCTCATAGAATCAGCCTATGAGGCGTTTTAATACTGTTTTATGCTTTATGCTTCTTTTTCTGTTCGCCTTCTTCGGCGATGCCTCCATGCGCGGCGCCATCAAGGGTTTGGAGCTTTTTGCGCACGGTGTATTCCCCGCCCTCTTTCCCTTCTGCGTTTGCATTGGTTGCCTAAAACGGCTCGGTTTCTTCGATGCTCGCGGCGATCTCGGTTTTTGCGGTCTGCTTCGGCTGTTTTTGCTTGGAGCACTTGCGGGGAACCCCACGGGTTCGATGCTTATGGAAAGCTCAGATGATCGGAACGGCGGAATGAGCGCAGCGAACAGAAGCGTGTACTGCGCGCTTTTCAACCTTGCAAGCCCCGTGTTCATCCTCGGCACGGTCGGCTCGCGCCTTTTCTCTTTCAAAACTCCCCTGCCCGCAATTCTGATCATGCTGTGTCACTACGGGTCGGCATTCATCCTCTTTTGCATCTATTATGCAGCAACTAAACGCGGCTTTAGGAAAGGGGCAAGAGGCGTAAAGCAAGCATTTGAGCAAAGCACCTTGCCTTCGAGCAAGTGGGGCACGGGTATGATATCCGTTTTTCCCTCCGCTCTGATGGATGCGCTCACAACCATGCTCAAGCTTTGCGGCACGATCGTATTCTTTGTTTCCTTAACGGAACTCATGCCCCCGATAAGCGCGCTCTCTGCACCGATCGGATCGCTTTTGGTCGGCATGCTTGAAATGACGAACGGGCTTGATATGCTCGCCGCCTTAAGGCTCTCGCCCCAAATTGCGCTTTCGCTCACCTGCTTCGTCCTCTCGTTTGGCGGTATCTGCATCTTCATGCAGGCAAACGCCGTTTCACCCGTAAGAGCAGCCGAATACCTTTCCGCCAAGCTTATTCACGGCATATCGGCAGCCCTGCTGTGTTATCTTATCTTCCCACTATTCCCTGCCGATATTTCGGTGTTGAGCGCCTCTTCGGAGCGGCTCATTCAAAGAAGCGTTACTACACTTCAGATCGCCCTGCTATGCCTTATCGTTTCCGCCGCCGCATCGCTTGGAGCGGTGCTGACCGCAAAAAGAACAAGAGCATAAAATACACAAAACGCCCAAAGAGCTCGGGCGTTTTTAACGGATTTACAGTTGATTTGCAGCGTTCAGTTTCGGAAGCTGCGATTTCTCTGCCTTCTGCGCTTATCGGGGTTATCCCAAAGCGCGACGATATTGAGAATGGCGGTGATGAGTGCGAACAGCGCAAGCAGAGCAAAAAGCCATCTTGAGAGCTGGCTCGTCATAAACTCCATTGCGTTGTTCACCTTGTCTATAACGAACAGCACAAGCACCAGCACGGCGAGCATCATGGTGATATGCGATAGGATCACCCTTATCACCCTTACTTTATTTGAAAAATCGAAAAGACCGTTTCCCTTCATGCTTGCCCTCCATTTCAGTTAAGCGGCTCCGCCACGTAGACGATATCGCAGCTCTGTCGGCCGCCGCCGCAGGGCTTGCTGATGATCTCTCCGTGGTACGCCATCATTGCGGTCATGCCGCCGTCGAGATTGTACGCTTCGCGGCAGCCAAGCTCATGCATCAGCTTTGAAAGATCACCCATCTTGAGGCCGTAGGAATAGTCGGGCTCCTGCCTGCCGTCCACAAGCACGAGGCAGTAATGCCCCGGCTCATAGTAGCCGATCGCGCAGCGCGGATTCCATGTTTCAACGCTGGTGTTGAAGCTGGTCATCGGCTGTCCGTTCTCAAGAAGCTTGGGCCCGAAGCTCCAAGCATGATAGGGTCCTTTGGCGTAGATGCTTTCAAGATCGACCTGCCCCTTGAGGTAGGTTTCCATGGTGCCGTCCTGATACAGAACGCACACGTCCTGATCGGGATGCAGGCTGTCCCTCCAGAGCTGACCGTTTCGTATCGCAAGGCCGCTCGAGTGGAAGAGGAAATAATCGCCGTTTGTGGCAACTATGCCGCCGTTTTGGTTGGAAAGCTCGTTGACCTTATCCTTATTATTGCTCGAATCGGAGACCGCGCAGCGAAGGCTCGTTATATCCTTTATGTAAATATCGGCAACGAAATAATGCACGGGAACGTATTCCACCGTGACCGCATGCTCGGTTATCTCGATGCATACGCTGCTGCTGCGGTAGACGCTGTCGGTATAGACGATATCTCCGCTTGTGAACTTATCGGCGTATTTGCCGCCAAGAAGCCCCGTTGAAGGAAGCGCCGTGGGAGCTTCGGTTGGCGCATCGGTGGGCGCTTGGCTTGGCTCAGCGGTTTCCTCGCCGCCCGTCGAGGCGGGCTCTGTTACGGCAGGAGCGGTCTCGCTCGGCGTGGACTGCGCGGGCTCGTCTGTGCTCGCAGCGGCGGAAGCATCGGGCGTTGGCACCGCTGTTTGCATCGGCTTCGGCGTTCCGAGGAAGCTTGTGCCTTCCATGGGGGTTATCTTCTTGGGCTTGGCATGATGAAACCATGCAAAGCCGAGCAGCAGAATCGCAAAGCAAACAAGGTCTGCGATCACAACTATAAAAATTTTTTTCGCATTAAAACTTCTCATCGTTCTTAAAGCGCGTTGCTTAACTCCTTTCATTGAATACGTATTTACGCTGGATCACGTAGTTTATAGGATAGATGATAAGCTGTGAAAGTATCTGCGCGATCGACAGCGGTACCCCTGCGCCGGTGAGCAGGCTGAGCAGCAGATAGTTGAACGCCAGCATAACTATCACGAGCGCGAAGTAACGAACGAGGCTGCCCTTCGCCTTGGAAGCGAAAACGAGCTCGCGGTTCAAAAAGTAGTTTGCCGTGGAGCTGACGGTTCTTGCGATTACGAGCGCCGGGAGCTTGGGCTCGAGCGTTTTTCCGAATATCGTGAAGCCCGCGCCGCCCGTTATGCTCGAAAACAGACCCGTTAAAACGAGCAGCAGCACGTAATCGAGCAGCCAGCAGAAGAAGCTTGAGCCGATGAAGGCGAAGATCGATTTATAGATGCGCCATGAATCGCGCACCACGTTGAAATGGGAGCTTTCGTTATCGTTTAGATAGACCGTTTCGATCTCAAGCTCTACTATCTTGATATTCTTCTTGGTGCATGTCAGAAGCTGATTTATCTCGTATTCATAGCGTTCGCCGCTTATAGCGAGCATTTCGTCTATGAGCGAAACGCCGAATGCTCGAAGCCCCGTCTGGGTGTCGTGAACGCGTACGCCCGTGGTCAGCGCAAAAACGAAGCGCGTCATCGCGTTTCCAAAACGGCTTCTGAGCGGCACCTTGCCGGTGAAGGTGCGCCCGCCTATAATGAGCGCATTTCTCTGCCGCCTGAACGCATCGCAAACACGCATTATATCCGGGATGAGATGCTGCCCGTCGGCATCAACGGTAACGATGCCGTCCGTGGGTTCAAATTTGCCGCAGCTCTTGATATGCTCAAAAGCGGTCTTCATCGCCCTTCCCTTGCCGCGGTTGACCTCATGGTGCAGCACCGTAACGCCTTCGCGGCTCTCAAGCTCGGCAAAAACCGGCGCACACTTTTTAGAGCTGCCGTCATCCACAACAACTATCGGAAATCCCGTATTGTTTTGAAGATCGGTAACCGTCTTCAACAGCTTTTCATCCGGCTGATAGGCCGGTATCACAACGATCATATTAACTCCGTTTGCAGAATACGTATTGGCAAATGAGCCATATTCTCACATATACATTATAACATAAATAAATACGGTTACAATACGGCAGCGAAAAAAGGTTTTTTGCCTGTTTTATTGAATTATTTCACATTTTAATGTTTATTTGTTTGAATTCAATTGTATTTTAAAGCATTTTCAGTTAAATCACCAAGCGGAGCAAAACAAAAATACATAAAAAATTAATACTTTTGAAGCTTTGAAAGCGAAAACTCCAAAAAAGAAAAAGTTGCGCACCCACCCTTCGACTCACGACCCCCGCACGATGCTCGGCCTGTTCACTCGGGTCAGGCATACCCGCGGCACACCCTCAGTTCCGCTTAATGCTGCTTCCGTCAGGACCTGACATGGTTCACGGCAGAAGATTGCACGGGACCCGACCGTCATCGTGATCGCAGCCGAGCCGGCTGCGCAAGTGTGAGCCTCGGGGCGGGAATCCAACCCTGCTGCAGCGGATTGCAGGTATAGGGCACCGCTAACTCCCCGTCTGGCGCAACGAGAGTATTATAAGCCATAACGATGGAGTTTGCAAGCATTATTTTTCGATTCGGAGCAAAAAGTTGAATAATATACATTGTATTATTCGTCCAAACATGCTATAATGTTAAATTACAGAAGCAGCTTTGCTGAAATTAAGGAGGTATTCCTATGCTTATGAACCCCGTAACCGTTCCCGCAAAGGGAAACAGGCGTATAAAGCTCAATATCTACCCCGGTCATTATGCAACGAGCCATGCGCACGTTGACCATTATATCAGCATGACCGAGGTGCGCACAAACGCGGCTATGGCCGCAGAGACCGCCGATATGCTCGCAAAGCAGTTTCGCTATACGCAAATAGACACCGTGATCTGCCTTGAATACACCCAGAATATCGGTGCTTTCCTTGCCAAGGAGCTGTCCGCACCCGGGCGCGATGTCAACTGCGGCGCAGAGATACACGTTATCACGCCAAGCATCAACTCAAACAACCAGCTCACCTTCTCGAGTGATATTCAGCCCTTCGTGACCAACTGCAACGTGCTGATACTCATTTCCACAGCATCGACCGGCCGCAGCCTTGCGCGCGCTGCGGAATGCGTTACCTACTACGGCGGGCGCATCGTTGGCATAGGCTCCATTTTCTCCGCTATAGATGAGTTGGGCGGCATCCCCGTTCATACGGTATTCAAGCGTTCGGATTTTGGCAGCTACAACAATTATTCAAGCGACAACTGCCCTCTCTGCAAGGCCGGAAGAAAGCTCGACGGTTTCATCACCACGAGCGGCTATACCAAGCTTTAAAAAACCGATCTTATCCCATCAAGCCGCGGGCAAAGCGATGCCCGCGGCTTCTTTCTTTCCCCGATATTAAAATAGGCGGCATCATGCGATGCCGCCGAAAAATGCTCTTGATTTATCAGTTGCCGGGATAGAGCGGATACTTATCGGTAAGCTTTTTGACCTCACCCTTGACGTATTCGATGGCATCCTCGCCCTCGAAAACGATCTGCGCGATGAGACCTGCGATGATGACCATATCCTCCTCCTTGAAGCCGCGGCTGGTCAGAGCGGGAGTGCCGATGCGGATGCCGCTGGTGACGAAGGGGCTGCGGGTCTCCTTGGGGATGGTGTTCTTATTGACGGTGATGTTCGCAGCATCGAGAAGATGCTCAACCTCCTTGCCGCTCTTGCCGCTGGCATTGAGGTCAACGAGCATGAGGTGGTTGTCGGTGCCGCCGGAAACGATGCGCAGACCGGCCTTCTGGAGCTCCTCGGCGAGCACGGCCGCGTTCTTAACGACCTGCTTCTGATACTCCTTAAACTCGGGCTGAAGCGCCTCATAGAAGCAAGCAGCCTTCGCCGCGATGGTGTGCATGAGGGGGCCGCCCTGGGTGCCCGGGAAAATGCCCTTGTCGATGGCCTTTGCATACTCTTCCTTGCAGAGGATGAGGCCGCCGCGGGGTCCGCGAAGGGTCTTATGGGTGGTGGAAGTTACAACGTCCGCATAGGAAACGGGGTTCATATGAAGGCCTGCTGCAACGAGACCCGCGATGTGTGCCATATCGACCATGAAGATCGCGCCGACTTCCTTGGCGATCTCGCTGATGAGGTCGAAGCGGATAGCGCGGGGATATGCGCTTGCGCCCGCAACGATGAGCTTGGGTTTGCACTCAAGCGCGATCCTCTTAAGCTCGTCGTAATCGATCTGCTCGTCCTCCTCGCTTACGCCATAGGGAACGACGTTGAAGTATTTGCCGCTCATATTTACGGGACTGCCGTGGGTGAGGTGGCCGCCGTGGGAGAGGTTCATGCCGAGGATGGTGTCGCCGGGCTCGAGCAGGGAGAAGTAAACGGAAAGGTTCGCCTGCGCGCCGGAATGGGGCTGAACGTTTGCATGCTCGGCGCCAAAGAGCTTCTTCAGACGCTCGCGGGCAAGATCCTCTACCTTATCAACGCACTCGCAGCCGCCATAGTAGCGCTTTCCGGGATAACCCTCGGCGTACTTATTGGTGAGATGGCTGCCCATAGCCGCCATAACGGTTTCGCTTACGAAGTTTTCGGATGCGATGAGCTCGAGGTGGCTGCGCTGACGGGCAAGCTCCTCCTCCATATAGCCGCAAAGCTCGGGATCGTTCTTACGAATAAGATCAAACTGGATCATTTGGATGCCTCCATGTTTATTTATTGTACGGTGCTAATTATAAAACAAAAAACGCTTTCTTGCAATACGGCTTTTTAAAAACCATCATTAAATCGAAAATATAAATTCCTTTATATCCCCCGCCGCCGAGTTTTTCGGCATACCGCCTTGTGCATACCCGCCCTTCCGCAGTCTGCAGCTTTTCCAGCAGCTTTACAAACTTGATATATTTAAATGCCCGTTGAAATAAAACTTGAATTATCCGCCCGATAATGCTATAATAGGCGCACTGGGGATGTGGCTCAGCTGGTTAGCGCGCTTCGCTCACATCGAAGAGGTCGGGGGTTCGAGTCCCTCCATCCCCACCATAGCGAGCATTGATAACGGATTTGGGATCAATGCTCGTTTTTGTTTTGCACATTTTCGGTACGAATATGGTGTTAATAGCTTATTGTTCTCATTTGCTCGCCGCTTGCGGCACATACTCCACAGCAACGCCTTGGCGGGTGTCCTGTTTGATGTTCTTCTCGAAGTAATCCTGCTCCATCTCCAGATAGCCCACAAAGCGGTAATGGATGGCTATGTGTTGGATACGATCCTTACCCTTGCCCTGAACTTCGGAGACATCGATTCTGCTGATCAGCTCTTTGAGCAGCGGCGCGGTCAAGGTATCCATATCCATAAAGCGGCGAACAGCTTTGATAAAGAAATCATTGTTCTTCTCGGCGGCTTCCAGCTTCTTGAGCTTGGCTTCAAGGCTTGAGATGCGGTCTTTGAGTTCAAGCCTTTCGGTTTGGTATTTCATGGACATATGATCGAACCATTCGTCCGTTACCTTTCCTATGGCGTTGTCCTCGTACAGCTTCTCGTAAAGATTGACGACCATCTCCTGCCGCTGCTGCGCTTTGCGGAGTTCTTCCGTAAATACAGTCTGCTCGGCTTTGGCTTCCTTCTGCGTTTTCTTGGCGAGAAGTTCTGCGAAGGATTGTTCGTCCGCATTGAGGAAAGCCGACAGCCTTCTTAGTTCAAGCCTCACCACCTCATACAGCGCATCTTCGCGGATATAGTGCCTTGATTGGCAGGTGCCGCGATAGTCCTTGACATAATTGGAGCAGGCGAAGAATCTTATTGACTTATTCACCGTGTTCACATGAAACCATAGCTTCTTTCCGCAGTCCGCGCAGTACAGCAGATCGGCAAAGATGCTCTTTTCCCCGTTCTCTTTCTTGGGAGCGCGGCATTTTGTAGTGCCGCGAAGCTTCTGAACAAGTTCGAAGGTTTCTCTGTCAATTATCGGCTCATGCACATCTCGGAAAACAACATGATTCTCCTCTGGATTCTTGTACCTGCGCTTGTTCTTAAAAGACTTTGAGTAAGTCTTGAAGTTGACAAGATCGCCGCAGTATTCAGCTCTGCCAAGTATGGTATCGACAGTCGTTTCTTTCCATTTATACGGATTCTCTTGATACTTCCGACCACCACAGTTTTCACCGCGAGATTTACGGTAATAGGTACAGTTCATAATCTTTTGCTCTTGCAGTATCCGAGCAATTGTGCCAACACCCTTTCCTTCAAGTCTCATGCGGAATATGCTTTTGACAACCGCGGCCGCTTCGGGTTCGATGATCCAATGCTTTGGGTTGTTCGGATCCTTGATATAGCCATAAGGCGGCGGTCCGAGCGGTTCTCCCATATTGCCGCGTATCCTGTGTGCCGAACGCACCTTGCGGCTGGTATCGCGGGCATACATCTCGTTCATGATGTTCTTGAACGGTGCAAGCTCGTTGTCGCCGTTGTCGCTGTCGATACCGTCGTTTATGGCGATAAAGCGCACACCTCTGTCTGGAAAGATTATCTCCGTGTATTCGCCAACGCCGAGGTACTCCCTTCCGAGGCGGGACATGTCCTTAACTATGATCGTTGAGATATAGCCCAGCTCAACGTCCTCGATCATCTGCTTGAAGCCGGGACGGTTGAAGTTCGTGCCGGTGTACCCGTCATCCACATAAAAGCGGGTGTTGTGGAAACTGTTTTCCTTTGCATACTTTGTAAGCATGCGTTTCTGATTGGCGATCGAATTGCTGTCGCCTTCTGCGCCGTCATCGCGCGAAAGCCTGCAATACAATGCCGTGATGCCTTGCTCCGTGGTGTTTTTCATTCTGTTTCCTCCTTTCCACGGTCAACCTCGGAGCACACATATCCTTGCGAATCCATATTATCGCAAACTTCTTCCTCCGTCAAGTCTATAAGACCGCTTTTCAGGCTGTGAGCCACGAGATCACGCAGGGTTGTACCAAAAAATGTATCGAATACCTTGAAACGGGCGGAAACGATGTAGTTCACCCTGCCGATCTTGTAGATGCGGTAGCCGACGCCTATCAAACACAGTTTTCTCTTTTTCTCTTTCTCTTTCAATTCTTTTATCTCTCCAACACTGAATTTACATTTCTTTTCTATTGAAACAGCGTAACGGAAACAACAGCCTTTCAAAACCTTTTTTCTCTTTACTGCTTTTCTGATTTTATCGCCTTGTTACTGTTGCTGTAACACTCTGTATCAACGAAACATATCCGCCTACCGGGAAAGGTTATTTAGGGCTCGTTATCTTTTTAACCGCTTTTTTGCAGTTCTTTTGAGCGAATCAAAGAATAATCGACCTCTTCCGGCAGGCCATCGTTTATCTCCAAGTCTTTTCCCATTCATGCAGCTTTTTCAGTATTAGCTCAAAGGCCGCGCGTGTTGCCCTCAAATCTTCGTCGGTAACATAGCCGACGGTATGCGCCTTATAGACGAGCTGATTGAAGTTTATGCCTATGTTATTTATCTCAGCAGTCAGTTTTATGAAGTCGGCGTTCGGGCGTTCCTTTATACGCTCGTCAAGGATCAGCTTTCTGATTATAGCTGAAGTTGACAGCGCGCTCTTTTCACGAAGCACGGCAAGCGCATTTAATTCACGCTCGTTCAGCATTACTTGAATCGGATTGTTTCTTTTACGCAAGTTTGATCACCTCCCGCTTTGCGGCATAGGGTATAAGGGTGTGAACCCTTACAAGCAAGGTCTTTGTCATGACAAAGGCGATGCTTGCAAGGACAATTAACCTATTCATCGATGTTAAACAACCTGTTTTTCATCGAGCCTCCTATGGATATTTCTTTACTCTTTTCATGGCAGCACTTTGGCGCCACTCTTTCTTTTGCTCATCGTCTCTGCTGCCAAATAACGCCGATTTGCTGCCAAGATGAAGTTTGCAAAACCTTTGCAATCTTGCAACGTTGCAAGATTGTTTGTACACTGTATTTTGCAAACTTGAATTATTCTCCGCACGATCATTATAGCAAGGCTGCCGGATTCTCTATTGAGTGGAGTTATGCAGACTTAACGCAGCGCAAATTCTCTCGTTTAGATATTATACGCTGCGCAAACTATCTTGTCAAGAGATTTTATTAAATAATTTTCTAAAACAAAGAGAATGCACAGCGATTCGACTTTTCATTTGTCCGAACTATACGGTATGCTGTTAATCGTCCTTGCAAGCATGGGATTTGCAATAACAAATCTCAAATCAAAGCGAGAACCCTTGAACCCGATGCGCGGAGCGGTAAAACAATTTCGTCATTTTACTGGAACTGCGTGTCGAAATATGATATAATAAAATGGATTAGGATTAACATTCAAAGGAGGATTTCGCAATGCTGGATAAGAAACAGATGACAGAGGAAGATATCAAGCTTCAATTCATCACTCCGGCTCTAACCTCCAAATGGAATATTCGCAATATTACTATGGAAACGCGCATAACCGACGGCAGGATCAATCTGAAGGGCAACATCGTTTATCGCGAAAAGCCTAAGAAGGCCGATTACATTCTCTATTTAAGCGCTAACAACCCAATTGCAATAGTTGAAGCAAAGGATAACAATCACAGTATTTCATACGGCTTGCAGCAGGCTATGACATACGCCAAGATGCTCGATGTTCCGTTTGCTTTCAGTTCAAACGGCGATGGTTTTGCGGAGCATGATTTTCTGACTGGAATGGAGCGTGAGTTCCCGCTTGATGAATTCCCGACAGAGCAAGAGCTCATAGCTCGGTATAAGGCGGAGGTCAATGGCGGCGCGGGCATCATGCCTTCCCAGCAGACCGTTCTCGATCAACCGTATTTCAGCAGTCAAAGCACATACCCGCCGCGCTACTATCAGCGCATTGCGATAAACCGCACCCTTGATGCGATAGCCCGCGGGCAGGAGCGTATTCTTCTCGTAATGGCGACCGGCACGGGCAAGACCTACACCGCGTTTCAAATCGTTTATCGCCTGCTTCAAAGCGGAATTAAGCGCAAGGTTCTCTACCTTGCCGACCGCAATATTCTGGTGGATCAATCCATACAGCAAGATTTCGCACCGCTCGAAAAGGTGATCCATAAGATCAATGTTTCTAAAGATGATCGCAGCACTATAACCTCGCATGAGGTCTATTTCTCGCTGTACCAGCAGCTTGTGGGCGATGACGATCAGGAGCATTTTTCGGAGCTTTTCACGCCCGACTTTTTCGATCTTATAATCGTGGACGAGTGTCACCGAGGCTCCGCAAAGGAGGAAAGCCGCTGGCGCAGGATACTTGAGTATTTCAGCTCCGCCACTCAGATCGGCATGACCGCCACTCCGAAGGAAACGAAATACATTTCCAATCTCTCCTACTTTGGCGATCCCGTTTATACATACAGCCTTAAAGAGGGCATCGACGACGGCTTCCTTGCTCCGTTTAAGGTTATCAATATTACCACCGATATAGGCGACGGCTGGAGGCCGAGAAGGGATCAGCGCGATAAGTTCGGCAACCCGATCGAGGATCGCATTTATACAAACAGCGATTACGACTACAACATAGTTATCGAAGATCGAACCGAGCAAGTTGCGGCCGAGATCACGCGCTATCTTAAAGCGACCGACCGCATGGCAAAAACCATCGTATTCTGTGCAAACGAGGATTCAGCCGAGCGTATGCGCCTTGCACTTGTAAACCTCAATGCGGATATGGTGAAAAAGAATCCCGATTATGTCGTTCGCATAACGGGCAGCGATGTTTACGGCAAAAGCAAGCTTGATTACTTTATTTCGGTTTCGTCGGAATATCCCGTTATTGCCACGACCTCAAAGCTGCTTTCAACGGGAGCGGACTGCAAGATGACCAAGCTCATCGTGCTCGATGAAATGATCTCCTCCATGACCGAGTTCAAGCAGATCATCGGGCGCGGCACAAGGCTTCGAGAGAAGGAAGGCAAAACGCATTTCGTCGTTATGGATTTCCGCAATGTAACGCGCCTTTTCGCCGATCCGGAGTGGGACGGACCAATCGAGGTTTCCCCCGGCTTTGAGCCAAAGCCCAAGGATGCGGACGAGCCGTCCGAGGGCGCGTGCGATGGCTTTTTTGAGCCCGATGATGTTGAAACAGAGCCGCCGAAGGTAAAGCCCATCGTCGATCGCCAAGGCTGCCGCGTTGAGATAATCCATAAGACCGTTTCCGTTTACGATACGGACGGCAAGCTGCTCCGCACGGAGAGCATAGTGGATTACACGAAGGAGAACATCCGCGGCGAGTTTTCCTCGCTCGACAGCTTCATTCGTGAATGGCGCAGGAATCCCGATAAGGAGCAAATGCGAAATATGCTTCTTGAAAGGGGCATCGACCTTGAAATGCTGAAAGCGGAGATGGGCATGAGCGATGTGGATGATTTTGATTTCATCTGCCACCTTGCATACGATAAAAAGCCGCTCACCCGCAGGGAGCGCGCGAACAACGTCAAAAAGCGCGATTTTCTGAGCCGATACAGCGGCGTTGCCCGCGAAGTGCTTGAAGCGCTGCTCGATAAATACATGAATCTCGGCATCTACGAGATCGGCAAGGCGGATGTTTTGAAACTCGATCCCTTTGTAAAATACGGCAAGCCTTCCAAAATTTCGTCCTATTTCGGCGGCAAGGAAGGCTATCTGAAAGCCGTGCAGGAACTTGAAAACGCAATCTATGAAGATGAGGTAGTATAATATGGCCAATCTTTCCGGCTTTGTAAAGCGCTTGCGCGACATAATGCGCAACGACGCGGGCATTAATGGTGCCGCGCATAGTATTGAGCAAATGGCTTGGATGCTTTTCTTAAAGGTTTACGATGCAAAGGAGCAGGACTGGGAGTGGGACGACGAAAACTACGTTTCCATAATCCCCGCAGAGTGCCGCTGGGCAAACTGGGCGCATGACGACCGCTCCGGCCGTGCGCTGACCGGCGAAAAGCTGCTTGATTTTGTAAACAACACGCTTTTCCCGACCTTGAAGCGCCTGCCCGTGGATGCCTCAACGCCCATCAAAAAGGCGATAGTGCAAACCACCTTTGCCGATGCAAACAATTACATGAAGGACGGCGTTTTGCTTCGCCAGGTCATAAACATAATCGATGAGCTCGATCTTTCCGATTATGAGGAAAGCCACGCTTTCGGCGAGATCTACGAATCCATTTTGAAGGAGCTGCAGAGCGCAGGCTCTGCGGGCGAATACTACACGCCCCGCGCCGTAACGGAATTTATGGCGCAAATGATAGCTCCCCGGATCGGCGAGCGCATGGCGGATTTCGCCTGCGGCACGGGCGGCTTCATAACCTCATGGCTCAAGGAGTTGAAGAAAAAGGTCGTTACCACCGATGATGAAACGGCTTATTCAAGCTCGGTTTACGGCATTGAGAAAAAGCAGTTTCCCTATATGCTCTGCATAACCAATATGCTGCTGCACGATCTGGACGTTCCGGAGGTTTTTCATGATAACAGCCTGCTTCGCGATGTGCTCGACTATACTGCGGACGATCAGTTCGACGTTATCCTGATGAATCCCCCATACGGCGGCAGCGAGAAGGCGGATGTCAAGAATCATTTCCCCGCCGATCTTGCCAGCTCCGAAACCGCCGATCTGTTTATGTCCGTTATAATGTACCGCTTGAAGCCCGGCGGCAGAGCGGCGGTCATCCTGCCGGACGGCTTCCTTTTCGGAACGGACAACGCCAAGATAAATATCAAAAAGAAACTGCTTTCGGAGTTTGACCTTCACACCGTTGTGCGTATGCCCGGCAGCGTGTTTTCGCCCTATACTTCGATCACCACAAACATACTTTTCTTCGACCGCACGGGCGCAACCGAGGAAACCTGGTTCTATCGCCTCGATATGCCCGAGGGCTACAAGCATTTTTCCAAAACAAAGCCGATGAAGCTCGAGCATTTCGCGCCCGTTCTTGAATGGTGGAACGACCGCAAGCCCATAAATGAGGATGGCTTCGATAAGGCAAGATGCTTTTCGGCGAAGGAGCTTTCGGAAGAACTCGGCTACAACCTCGATCAATGCGGCTACCCCCATGAGGAGGAGGAAATCCTTGCGCCGATGGATCTGATACAGCGCTATCAGGAGGAGCGGGCTTCGCTTAACGCGGAGATCGACCGCGTGCTTGCCGCCATCACCGAAAAGCTCGGAGGGCAGCTATGACTCCGCAGGAACTGAAAAACAGCATACTCCAGCTTGCCATACAGGGCAGGCTTGTTCCGCAATGCCCCGAGGAAGGCACGGCGGAGGAACTGTATAAGCGGATACAGGCGGAAAAGCAGGCTCTAATCAAAGCCGGAAAGATCAAAAAGGATAAGCCCCTGTCGGAGATAACCGAGGATGAAAAGCCGTTTGATATTCCGGAGAGTTGGATGTGGGTGAGGCTGGGGTCAGTGTTCTGCCTTGAAATGGGACAATCTCCGGATGGATCATCTGTTTCAGAAACTGCAAATGGTATTGAATTTCATCAAGGTAAGGTTTTCTTCGGAAAAAAGTATTTAGAACAATCTCCGCAGAAAACATCTGCTCCGACGAAGATAGTAGAGCCCAATTCGGTTCTGCTATGTGTGCGCGCGCCGGTCGGGAAGGTAAATATAGCAACAAGGAAAATCTGTATAGGCCGAGGATTGTGTTCTGTTTTTCCTATAACTGGGATGAGCGCAGACTTTGTCTATTATTTGCTTGCAACTTTTGAAACCACCTTTATCCGGCAAGCGACCGGTACTACATTTGTTGCCATCACGGGTGAAGTCGTTAAAAATCAGCCTATTCCTCTCCCGCCGTTATCTGAACAAAAGCGCATCGTTGCCAAGATCGAGGAACTGCTGCCGCTGATCGACCGCTATGAAAAGGCGTGGAGCCGCCTTGAGGATTTCAATAAACGCTTCCCCGGCGATATGCAGAAGTCCATTCTCCAAATGGCGATCCAAGGTAAGCTTGTTGAACAGCGCCCCGAAGAAGGCACCGCGGAGGAACTGTATCGGCAGATACAGGCGGAAAAGCAAGCCCTTATCAAAGCCGGAAAGATCAAAAAGGATAAACCCCTGCCGGAGATCACAGAGGATGAGATACCGTTTGAGATTCCGGAGAGTTGGAGGTGGATACAGATTGGTGAAATTTGTTCGGTTGTAACCGGTCGCCTTGATGCTAATGCTCAAGATCCGAATGGTGCATATGCTTTCTTTACTTGTGGCGTAGAAGTATATAAAACCAAGGATTATGCATTTGACTGTGATGCAGTATTGCTCGGAGGGAATAACGCTTCGGGTGATTATAAGATGCATCGTTATGTTGGAAAGTTCAATGCCTATCAAAGAGTATATGTTATTACTGACCCGCCAAAAGAAACGCTAGACTATTTGTTCTATGTTATTAAGTGGCGGCTACCATCGTTGAAGCATAATAGTCAGGGAACAACTACGCGTTTTATTAAACTTGGACAAGTGACAGGAATGCTGGTTCCCTTTCCGCCGCTTGCCGAGCAAAAGCGCATAGTCGCCAAACTTGAAGAATTACTGCCGCTGTGCGAAAGATTGAACTGAGGTTCTTTCTAGAAAGGATGAAGAATGATCACAATTAATGAGTATTTGGATAGAGTGCTTGTGGATTTTCAAGAATATGTTACTGCACAGGAGCAACTGTGCGGTTTGATAGATGTTCATTTTGATGCAGGAAGGGTGCCCGATTATTCAGGAAAGCATGTTCAACAGTTGTATTTACTGCGTTATGCATATGCTTATGCCTTTGAGTATAAAAGCATCTACCGAAAGCTTTGGTCGCGCATGCAACACAATAACAGTATCAAAGTAACTTCGATTGGGTGTGGTGCACTTATTGATTATTGGTCCCTTGCGCATGTGGTTAATGATGATTGTGAAATTACATATTGCGGGATTGATGCTGTAGATTGGTCATACAAGTTTCCTCGAAGAAAAAAGGATAATGTTACTTACGCAATCGGAAACGCCATCGAATTGTTAGGACGTTCACCCTGTTTTTCCTCTGATGTTTATGTGTTTCCAAAGTCTATTAGTGAGTTTTCCGTGCTTGATGTGCAGAAACTATCAACGTACTTTTCAGCGGATAGTTTGACCAAAGACACAGTTCATTTTGTGATTACTCTTAGAGCTGATGCCGATAACAAAGCTGATGACATGAAGAAAGCCAGCATATTATACCAGAGAATGATAGACTGTGGATTCCATTCCGAAGATGAAAACAATGTTTGCTATCGTTTTAGTGATGAGAATAGAGGAAAGAAAATTCAGCAAGTTGATAATGATTTCAGCCATCCATGGGCTGTTGTAAATTATCTAAACGACTTGTATGGAAAGTGTTCTAATCGTTCAACTTGTGGCAAGAGCAACAGTTGTGAAAAACGGCTTGGCAGAATGCCTATACTTAATTGCCAGTATACAATAGGACAAATCTTTACGTTTTATAGAGGAAAAGCATTATGATAATCAGCGCAAGCCGCAGAACAGATATTCCTACCTACTACGCCGAATGGCTCTTTAACCGTTTGCGCGAAGAATTTGTTTTGGTTCGCAATCCGATGAATATCCACCAAGTCAGCAGGATCAGTCTATCCCCAGACGTTGTGGACGGAATAGTGTTTTGGACAAAAAATCCGATACCGATGCTCGGCAGGCTGCATGAATTGGAAAAATACAACTACTATTTCCAGTTCACGCTCAATTCATACGGTAAGGATGTTGAGCCCAATGTGCCTTCAAAAAACGATGAAATCATTCCTGCATTCATACAGCTTTCCAATGCCGTTGGGAGGGATCGTGTTGTATGGCGATATGATCCGATATTCTTTAACAGCACATATACCATGGAGTATCACTGCAAGTATTTTCAGAAACTTGCAGCCAAACTCTGTGATTACACCGAAAAATGCACCGTAAGTTTTCTTGATCTATATAGGAATACGATGAGGAATGTTCAGCCATTGGCAATTAAGCCCGAGACCTACGAACAGCAAATCGAGCTTATGAGCCGTTTTGCCGAAATAGCAGAACGGTATGGAATCTATATTGACACCTGTGCGGAAACAATAGATCTGCAAGGGCTCAATATCGCTCATGCTTGCTGTATAGACAAAGAGCGCTTGGAACGGCTTGGACATTGCAGGCTTGATGTTGAAAAAGATAAAAACCAACGTCCTGAGTGTGGTTGCATTGCAAGCATAGATATCGGAGCATACAACACTTGTAAAAACGGGTGTTTGTACTGCTATGCAAATTACAGCAACAAAACGGTAAAGAAAAACAGCATTCTTCATAATCCGAATTCGCCAATCCTCTTTGGCGATATAAACGATGATGATGTTATTCATGAACGGAATGTGAAATCTTGGAAAGTGTCGCAAATGACTATATTGGATGACGAATGACCACCGCGTAGTTTCGAAGAAAAGTTCAGAAAAAAAACTGACCTCGACTTTTCTCATCAAATATGCTATAATTGACGAGAATAATAGCGAGGTGATGAAAATGCGAAGCTTTGATTATTCCTGCTTGAAGAACAGGGCTTGGGATAATGAGATCATAAACTATCTATCTCAAATCCACGAATTGAAGGGTCGTCAGGCTTTACATCTGCGGCAAAAGCCGGATGAGCTCGACAGGCTTATTGAGATCGCCAAGGTGCAGAGCACGGAATCATCCAACGCGATAGAGGGCATACGCACCACCGATACGCGCCTTAGGCAGCTTATGAGCGAGAAGACCGCGCCGCGCACCCGTGATGAAAAGGAGATCGCGGGCTATCGCGATGCGCTGAACACGGTGCATGAAAATTTCGAGTACATTCCGCTTGAGCCGAACTATATTTTGCAGCTCCACAAGATAATGTTCAGCCATACGGACAGCGCGTTCGGCGGCTCGTTTAAGAATGTTCAAAACTATATCACCGCGACCGATGGCGCGGGCAAGCAGTTTGTGCTGTTCACGCCGCTTGCGCCGTATGAAACGCCGGATGCGATGCGCGAGTTCTGCGAGGCGTACAATATTGCCGTGGGCGAGGGCAGCGTCGATCCGCTGCTAATAATCCCGTGTTTTATCCACGATTTCCTCTGCATCCATCCGTTTATCGACGGAAACGGCAGAATGTCGCGCCTTTTGACAACGCTGCTGCTCTATCGCAGCGGCTATGAGATAGGCAAATACATTTCGCTTGAGGCGAAGATCGCGCACACAAAGGAAAACTACTATGACGCGCTTGAAGCTTCGCAGCACGGTTGGCACGGCGGAGAGGATGATCCAACGCCGTTTATCAAGTATCTGCTCGGAACGATCATCGCCGCGTACCGCGATTTCGAGGAGCGAATGCAGCTTGTTTCGGTTTCGCCGCTCGATACAGTTCGCAACGCCGTAAAAACCCGAATAGGCAGGTTTACCAAGATTGAAGTTGCCGAGCTTGTGCCATCTATGAGCAACTCATCGGTCGAACGCCATCTCCGCAGGCTCTGCGAGCTCGGCGAGATCGAAAAGCAGGGCGGCGGCAGATCGACTTATTACATCAGAAAAACGATTTGAAAAGCCGAACGGACCGAGGTTTGATCTAATCACCTCGGCCCGTTTTTGTTATTTACGCTATTTCCGCAATTTTACTTTAAGAATCATGATGCACGATTTCTTTGATAACGATTTCCTCCGCCCGCGCCCTGCATGAGTTCATCGCCTGCACCCAGCCGAGCTGATTGTGGGCTTTAAGTTCTTCGGTAACGCCTTCGGCTTGGGCGAGCTGGAGTGTGATACGCTCGATTTGCTCTATCGCTTGCCTGTTGATCTCGCGCAGATGGTTGTTGAGTTCAAACTTTATACAAAGAAGCGAATAGTACGCCTTGCGATGCTCCTTGAGATAGCGCTTTCGCATTCGCCCGAAGCGGCCAATGTCCTCGCCGGATTGCTCCGGCAGCTCAAGGTCGGGATAGAGAAGTCCGTCCTTCTCGGTGTAGGTGATGGGAAAGCTTTCGGTTGTCTTGTCCATAATGAGTCCTCCTTATTTCAGCTCGTGCCGATTTTAGGTGTTGTGTTTTCTTAGTAGTTGCAAGGATATTTGTGCTCCGCTTGGATAATCCGTTATCGTGATTCGTACCAGGGCGTCGGCGGCTTGTCGCCCGATAACTGGGCGATCTCGCCGAATATTACATTACACGCGGGAGGCTACGTAACGCTTTATTTTGACGTGGCATCATATGCCCAGGATTATCCCGAAACCTTCTGCATCGCCTACTGCGAGAATTGGACCGGTATGAGCGGTGAATTCAATTTCAGGGTTCTCGCGGACAATGTTCAAACGCCGGCCGCGCCGACCGCGAGCAGAACGTTCCGAACCTATCAGCTTGATCTTACTTCGCTTGCGGGAAAGACGATAGCGCTTGCTTTCCGTCATTACAACTGCACCGACCAGTGGAGTATGTATATCGATAATGTATACATCGAGTGCTCCGACCAGAATCCGAATCCCACGCCCACGCCGGAGCCCACAAGCGGACCGTTCACCGCGCCCGACGGCGAGCTCATCTACGGTTGCTATTTCGAGAGCGGACAACAGTTAGACGGCTGGCAGGGTGTGGACGTGGACGGCGACGGTCAAACCTGGAGCTGGTATAACAGCGAAGCCAACGCCCAGTGGGCTTACGAGGGGAGAGGCTTTATGGTATCCTTCTCCGGAGGAAGCACGGCGCTGACACCGGATAACCTGCTCAAATCGTCGCTGATAGAGGTGCCGGCAAACAGCACGGCAACGCTCAGCTTCCTTGCGGGAGGCTTCCCGGTGCCGCAGAACTGCTCGGAGCATTTCGAGGTGTACGCTACCGACATTACGAACGGTTTCCCCCCGGTTGAGGTTACAACACAGATCATCGGCGAAACCGTTACGGGGCAGACCTATATGCAGTACACTGCCGATCTTTCGCAGTTCGCCGGCAAGTCCATACACGTGATTTTCCGCCATTTCAACTGCACGGACCAGTTTGCGCTGCGCCTTGATAAGGTGGAGGTGTACGCGGAGGCGCTGCCCGTAAGCCTTGACGAAGCGATGAACGTGGAAGGCGGCAATCTACATTTTGTCAGCAACGCGCCCTACCCGTGGTACGGTGTGGATTCATCGGACGGCAAATACGCCCGCAGCGGCAACAACGGCATACACAGCAGCCAGTCGAGCGCTTCGACCACCTTCACCGCAAATCACGGCGAAACGATCTCCTTCGATTATTTCAGCCGCGGAGAGTCCACGAACCATGACCAAGATTGGGACGTTCTGCAGGTGTTCCTTGACGGCGCAAAGATACTCCAGCGCGGCAGAATGAGCGGTTGGAATTCCTTTACTACGGAGCCGCTGACGGCGGGCGAGCATACGCTGACCTTCACCTATAAAAAGGACGGCAGCACCCACCCCGAGGGCGATCTTGCGATGATAAGGAACGTTTCCGTAAATCCCTACATGCCCACGCTCGACGAGGCGCTGAACGTGGAAGGCGGCAACCTGCATTTTGAAAGCACGGGCACTTATCCGTGGATCACCGTTACCGAGGGCGACAGGATATATGCCAAGAGCGGCAACGCGGGTCAGAACAGCACCGAATCCATCGTAACGACGACCGTCACCGCCAACGCGGGCGACAGGGTCAGCTTCGATTTCCAGGCATGGGGCGAGGGGATCTCATACGATAAGTGCGAATTCCTTATCGACGGCGTAGCCAAGGTAAACTGGGGCGCCTATCAGAACGAGGAGTGGGAAACCTATGTTTCGGAGCCCCTTACCTCCGGCACGCATACCCTGAGCTGGCGTTATTCCAAGGACAGCAGCATCCATAAGCCCGGCGACTGCTTTATGGTGGACAATGTTGAGATCATAAGCGGTCCGCCCATCGTTATCGACACCATCGAGATCAACGATTTCGTGGCTCCCGCATGGGGCGAGCATCCGTTCTACGACGTGACCGTGCCCGAGGGCGCGCCTTATTACATCGAATACACGGGATGGATAATTGAAGGCGGCGACTATCTTGAAGCCACCGATGTATTCAATGATGCAACGGGCAATTACTATATGCGTCTGAACATCAAGCTCTACGGCGGCTATGCTTTCGCGGAGAATCCCACCATTCTGCTGAACGGTGAGCCTGCTCCCGTGTTCTCGGCTCAATGGATCGAGCACCACCTCTACTTCTTCCTTCTCTTAGGTAACTTCACCGTGACCGAGCCCATCGTTATCGACACCATCGAGATCAACGATTTCGTGGTTCCCGCATGGGGCGAGCATCCCTTCTTCGACGTGACCGTTCCCGAGGATGCGCCGTACAGCATCAGTAGTGTACAATGGGCGCTTTACTGGCCGAATAATGGCGGCGCCGCAACCATGGATGAGGACGACGTGTTTGACAACGCCTTGCTTACTTATCAAATGAGCGTAAGAATCGAGCCGGACGAAGGCTACGTACTTGCGCCTACCGTTGAGGCAACCATCAACGGCAGCTCCGAGTTTGTGCGGGCAACCGGAGTCGAGACCCCCTTCAACTACTGCTGGGTAAACACCATCCACTTCACCGTGGATGAGCCGGCTCCCCCGGATCTCGACGAAGCGCTGAACGTACCCGGCGGCACGCTCCATTTTGAAAGCACGGGCGATTATCCGTGGTTCGCCGTTTCTGATGAAGAAACAGGCAGGCTGTACGCTATGAGCGGCAACGCGGGCGTACACAGCAGCAGCTCAAGCGTCAGCACCACCGTCACTTCGGACGGCTACACGGTCGTTTGCTTCGACTTCAAGGCATGGGGCGAAGGTGCATCCTACGATACGTGCCAGTTCCTTATTGACGGTGTGGTACAGGCGACATGGGGCGGGTACAAAAACGAAGAATGGGAAAACTACACCTCCGAGCCGCTCACCGCAGGCGAGCATACCCTTAAGTGGAAGTACACTAAGGACAGCAGCGTTAACCCCACTGGCGACTATTTCGCGGTCGACAACGTTGTGCTCGGCGAAGCGCTGCCCCCGCCGGTGACTGCAGAGCCGGTCAATATCATCACCCGCGTTGACGTGCTCGACCTTGTGCTCCCCGCATGGGGCGCTGCGCCGGTCTATTCCGCAAGCGTTCCCGATGACGTGCATTACAGCATTGACAGGATCGAGTGGTATGCAGTGAACGGATCATATCTGCTCAATAACTATCCATATATGGTGTTCGACGATCCGAATGAGCTGTATAGGGCGTTCATATTCCTGACTGCGGATGAAGGGTACGAATTTGCCGAAGAAGTTACGGCAACGATAAACGGCGAGCAGAGCCTTGTTGATCATGAAGATGATTACTACGGACAGTGCGTGGTCAATTCCATCGGCTTCACCGTAACAGCACCTTCTGAAACCAATCCTCCTGTTACTGCTCCGCCGGAGCTGGAGATCATCGACACCATCGAGCTGATTGGCTTCGTTGAGCCCGTTTGGGGCGCTGCACCCTCCTGCAACGTTACCGTTCCCGAGGGCGCGAACTATACGATCACCCAGCAGAATTGGTGTTATTACGCCGGCGTTATGGTACCGCTTCAGGACGGCGACCTGTTCAACGTTGAGGGCAGGGAATACAGCATGCTGTTCAGGGTAGCGGCGGAAGACGGTTATGCGTTTGCGGAGGATCTGAACATTACCATAAACGGCAGAGAGGATCTCGTCAGCTTCCACACCAACGACAGCTACAGCATAAGGATCGACACTATCGATTTCACCGTGAGCGAGCCCGCGGACGAGCCGATCTTGATAGAAATCATCGAGCTTAACGGCTTCGTTGAGCCGGTTTGGGGCGCGGCTCCCTCCTGCAACGTTACCGTTCCCGAGGGCGCGAACTATACTATCACAGAGCAGGGATGGTATTATTACACCGGAGATATGACCCCCTTGGAGGACGGCGAGCTGTTCAACGATGAAGGCAGGGAATACAGTATGATCTTCCGCCTGGTGCCCGCCGAGGGCTATGTGTTCGCCAATAGCGGTGCGCTGACCGTAACGATAAACGGCAGGGATATCGTAGCCAGCTGTTATGTTTTCGGTGGAGGCACAAGCTGCAGGATCGACACCATCGATTTCACCGTAACCGAGCCCGGCAATGAGCCGATTTTGATAGACACCGTCGAGATCAACGATTTCATGGTTCCCACTTGGGGCGCGCACCCCGATTTCGATGTCAGCGTTCCCGAGGGTGCAATGTATTCGGTTTCGTCCATATATTGGTTCAGCAAGACCGACGATGACGAGGACACGCCGCTTGCGGCAGACGATGTTTTCGACGATGAAAGCCTGCGATATTACGCTGTTATCTACTTCGAGGCCGCTGAAGGCTATGCGTTCTCTCCCGATGCCGTGGGCACGGTAAACGGCGGCACGGAATACATACGCGATTTCAACGCGCCGGACAGCAGCGGCAGCTTCTTTATGGGCTTCTTCACTGTAACCGAGCCCACGACCGATCCGACCGTCATCGACACCATCGAGATCAACGATTTCGTGGCTCCCGTATGGGGCGAGCATCCGTTCTTCGGCGTGACCGTTCCCGAGGGTGCGAACTATCGAATCAGCTCAGTCAACTGGCAGTATTCCGCGAACGGCATGGACTGGGAGTCCATGGACTCAGGCGCTGCATTTGATAATGAGACTTTCGTATACTTCATGGAAGCTAAGTTCCTCCCGAACGATGGTTATAGGTTCTCGGACGAACTGACGTTCATTATCAACGGCGGAACCGAGCTTGTTATGTTTAGCGGATTGATCGCCGGTGAGGCATGGCTTGAGACTCAGATTTTCACCGTTG
>Ga0256404_1001096_pt1 | contig 67924 bp, 60 predicted proteins | sample RumenRJG_01DNA_FD_185990 | JGI IMG/M metagenome (GOLD analysis project Ga0256404, IMG submission 185990) | Bovine rumen microbial communities from Lethbridge, Alberta, Canada - RJG_01 | ecosystem: Host-associated > Mammals > Digestive system > Stomach > Rumen | place: Canada: Alberta | collected... | reverse complement strand
GCTTTCTCCTCAATCTCCTTGTCATTGCGGAACTTGCGGGCAGCCTTCACATTCTCATAGTACGACTTCGTCGGGTCGATAACCAGCTGCGAATAGTCCTTCCACTTGTCGGGATAGCCAATTTTCACGTAGAACGTGGAGAGTTTCTGATGGGCATTTGCCTTTGTCGAGTCGCCCATCCAGATCTGGGCGTCGATACGCTCGCCAAGAGCTATCTGAAGGTTCTTCACCAGGTCAGCCATGATCTTCTTTGACGTAGCAGGGAAGTAGCGCTCGCAATACATTTTTCCCAATGCCTCGCCCATGGCACTCTGCACCCTGTTGGTAGCACGCTTCCAGAGCGGATAGTCCTGCTTGCGGCCCGTCATGGTCTTGCCGAAGAAGTCGAAGTTGGCCTCACGGATCTCGTCGCTCAGCAGCGAGGCGGCTCCCATAATGACATCCCACTCCATGTAAGCCTTCAGGTCGCTGACGGTCAGGGCGGCATAGAGCTTGTCGAGACCTGCCATGAAGGCAGGCTGGCCCACAATCATCTCCTGCAGATACTCCGTCTTCACGCCCTCGGCGTTGGCCAACTGCTCGAAGGGGATGTTCGGATAGTTCGTCTGGAACTCCCTGAGCGTCATCTTGTTATAGTTGGCCTGCGGGTCGCGCATCTCCGTACGGCTCTTCGAGATGAGCGCCAATGCCGTCTCGTAGCGGAACACGGCGTCACGCTTCTCGACGGCTTGCTGCTCCGAGAAGCCGAAGAGACGGAACATGCGGACGATGTGCTCCTTGTATGCCTCACGAATCTTCACCGTGGCCTCATCGTTGTTCACGTAGTAGTCCTTCTGTCCCAGTGTCAGGCCACCCTGTCGCAACTGCATGATGTTCATGGTGACATTCTTCTCGTCGGCACCGAAGCCGAAGCCGAACGACACACCGTAGCCCGACGGGGCATACTTCATCTGCAACTGTTCGAGCTGCTGCTTGGTCGTAGCTGCCTCCATCTCGTCGAGTATAGGCTTCACGGGCGCGATGCCTTCGTTGTTGCGACGCACGCTGTCCATAGCCAGTTTGTAGAAGTCGGACAGCTTGCGCTCTGTCGTTCCCTCGGCATACTTCTTCTTCTCGAGGTCGCCCAGGATGGCGTTGATACGCTTGTTGTTGTCCTCCTGCAACTGGTCGAAGCTGCCGAAGCGCGAATAGGCGGCAGGCAGCGGGTTGAGCTTCTGCCAACCACCAGTGGCAAACATGTAGAAATCGTCCTGAGGACGCACGTTCTTGTCTAAGTTCTCGGGCTTGATACCCGACTTGTTCTGAGCCACGCCCATCAACGGGGCAGCCATCATCAGCATCATAGGAATAATCTTTTTCATGTCTTTTGTTATATCGTTAATCTGTTTCTATCTGTTCAAATCTGGATTATCCGCGTAATCTGCGGTTTTACGTGTTTAGGGTTTCGAGCTCTTCTGAGAGCTGTTCCCATCGCTCCACCTCCTGGTCCAAGGCTCGCTTGGTGTCAGTATATTCGGTAACGAGCGTCATGTCACAAGCATTCTTCGGATCACAGAGCAATTGGTCGAGCTCCTTGATTCGCTGTTCCATCTTCGCAATCTTCTTCTCTGACTCTTCCACAGCCTTCTCGGCCTTACGTAGCCGCTTCTGCTGCTCCTTGTGGGCAGCGTATGACGAAGCTCCAGTCACCCCACCTACTACCCCAGAAGGAGCCTCATTGGTTTTTGGGGCAGGCTTGCGTCCGCTGTCAAGATAGGAGTCTATCGTGTCCCTATCGGGAGAAGCCAAGGGCGCTTTTGTCCGTAGGAAGTCGTAGATGCCACCTATATGCTCGCGCACCTTGCCACCACCAAACTCGAAAACCTTCGTCACAAGGCCGTCGAGGAACTCACGGTCGTGCGATACGATGATGGCTGTGCCGTCGAAGGCACGGATGGCTTCCTTCAACACATCCTTCGAGGGCATGTCGAGGTGGTTGGTAGGCTCGTCGAGGATGAGCAGGTTCACGGGTTCCAACAGCAATCGAATCATCGCCAGACGGCTTCGCTCGCCTCCGCTAAGCACCTTCACACGCTTGTCGCTATTCTCACCACCAAACATGAAAGCACCCAATATATCGTTGATTCTCAGACGGATATCGCCTTTAGCCACATAGTCGATGGTTTGGAAGACGGTCAGCGACTCATCGAGCAACTGCGCCTGGTTCTGTGCAAAGTAGCCAATCTGCACGTTGTGGCCTATCTTCAAGGTGCCATCGAAAGGTATCTCGCCCATGATACACTTCACCAGCGTCGACTTTCCCTCACCGTTCTTACCCACGAAGGCCACCTTCTCACCACGCTTGATGGTAAGGTTCACGTGGTCGAACACCACGTGGTCATACTCCTTTCTTACCTCCTCGCAGATCACAGGATAGTCGCCGCTACGCAGACAGGGCGGGAACTTCAGGTGCATGGCAGAGTTGTCGACCTCGTCGACCTCGATGGGCACGATCTTCTCCAACTGCTTGATCTTCTGCTGCACCTGCACAGCCTTTGTAGCCTGATAACGGAAACGTTCGATAAACGCCTTCATATCAGCCATTTCCTTCTGCTGGTTCTCGTAAGCCCTCAACTGCTGTTCGCGACGTTCTTTTCGTAAGGTGACGTACTCGTTGTACTTCACCCGATAGTCGATAACCCGACCGCAGGAGATTTCGAGCGTACGGTTCGACACATTATTGATAAAGGCCCGGTCGTGGCTGACGAGCACCACTGCCCCACTCCACTGCGAGAGCAACTGTTCGAGCCACTGAATCGACTCGATGTCCAGATGGTTCGTAGGCTCGTCGAGCAACAGCACGTCAGGACGGCGCAAGAGGATCTTGGCCAGCTCGATACGCATGCGCCATCCACCGGAGAACTCGCTCGTAGGTCGTTCAAAGTCGGTACGCAGGAAACCAAGACCCATCAGCGTGCGCTCAATCTCGGCCTCATAGCCTTCGGCACCCAACATCTGATAGCGTTCGTGCTCGGTGGTGAATTTCTCCACCAAAGCCATATATTCCTCGCTCTCATAGTCGGTGCGCTCGTTCAACTGGCGCTCCATGCGGCTGATGCGCTCAGCCATCTTCTGTATGTCGGCAAAAGCCTTCTGTGCTTCCTCGCGCACGGAGGTAGAGTCCTGTAGGTTCATCACCTGCGGCAGATAGCCAATGGTGGTGTCGGTAGGTACGCTGACGGTGCCTGCCGTAGGATGCTCCATACCACAGATAATCTTAAGCATCGTCGACTTGCCCGCACCGTTCTTACCCACGAGGGCAATGCGGTCGCGGTCGTTCACGACAAAGCTGGCATCGCTGAACAGGGGCTTCACCCCAAACTCTACTTTCAGTCCTTCTACGGAAATCATTCTCTTGCAATTGTTATGAACTGCAAAGGTACGGCAAAATATGCGAACGGCAAAATAAATTGTGAATTATTATAATTATCCGCAAATGAGAGAGATATATAAAAGGTGGCAAAATGTACAATCATGAGGCAGACAGACCTATTACAAAGGCTTTGTAACGGTCGTTTAGATACTGTTTACGAGTGTTACAAAGTATTTGTAACGACATTACAGACTATTTGTAAAGGTATTACAAGCCGTCTGTAACGAATCACGCTCAATGAATATGCCCACGGTTGAAAATCTCGACTTTATCTCGAGAAAATGGTGCAAAATGCTATCAAATGTTCACTTTATTGCGAGAAAAAAGTGCCAAAAGTAGCCTAATCTAAGCAAAAAAACGACGGTTTCTCCTCAAAAAAGCAGTTTGTTGTCATATTTTCATTTGTTGTTATCATTCGCAACAGCCAGACTATCAATAAATTAACCAACAAATAACAACAAAACAACAAAACCGACCAAAAAAATCTTGATAGTAAACGTTGAAACCATCTATATAGAACGTCACTCGTTGTGCCATAATGCGGGGTAAAAATTTAAATTTTTCTTCATTTTCCTTCGTAATTACAATACTTTGTATCTTTGCATCAAGTATCGCCGATACGCCGTCGCTCGAGCTCTGCTCGCTTGCTACCATAGGGACGCAAGAAACGGTGCTAAAACTCCCTGAGTGCAGGGTGGCGGTATGATTTTCGTGGGTTAAACAATAACAGCATTAGCAGTTATTCGGCGTGTCTAAAAGGTGAGAGTTTTAGTCTGCGTGTCTCGAATAGGGATAATGTCTAATGTCTGCGCTTGATAGCGTGGACATTTCACTTGTCATTCGAGACGGGTTTCTCTCACCACCCAGACACGGATAAGCGGTTCACGCTATTTTCGTGTCTTTATGGTTGGTGGAGATTCTCGTTTTTCCAATAAGTGCAATGCTCCTGGCTCTGATTGATGGTATCGGATGCCAGGGGACAGGAAAGTGACATCTTAATTGACAATCTCGTCTATCCGCTCTATGGCCTGACCTACGATGAAGCTCTCATCGTTCTTCGACAAGCTGTCTGCAAAAGGGCCTGCTGGCGGTCTTGTTGCTGAGGGAGTGATGCGACGGCGGTACCGTTGCTCATACTAACAGCAAAGCTGTCGCAACACAGGCCGCAGTATTGGCAGGGCGTTGTGCATGGTGACACCAGCACGCACAGCCACATATACATCTTTTTTATTTTTTATGACCTATTTCACCTCCTCCCACACCAGCACGGAGCCGTTGCAGCGGGCGGGATCAGGACCTGTGAAGTCCATGGAATAGGGACTTCCCGTGGTGGGGCTCTTGCCGAGATAGCGGTGGTTATTCAGCGAGAGGAGCATGAAGTCGTGATCGAGGAAGTCCTGCCAAAGGAACTCCGTGCTATTCACCTCGTCGACGCCTCGGAGGGTAGTCATGTCTATCTTATCGGTAAAACGAACATCACCGGGCAGACCGTCGCCATAGACCTTGACGAAGCGTCCGTCGGCACACTGAAGGGCTACCCTACCCTGCCCTCGGTCGATGACGCGGAAATGGGTCAGTTCGCTCTTGTCGCCAGCATGGGTGTCGTAGAGCACGCCGTGCTTCAAAGCAATAGCGGGACGGCCTGTAGCCTTATTGATGATGCGGATGGTCTTGCCGTAAGGGATGTTTTCACTCCTGTCTGCCATTGGCTCTTCAATGGTGAAGTTGTCGAACTCGGCATAGCCACCGTTCTTACCCTTCACGTTGAAGGCGAAGAGCGCGTGGCGCGAGCCTTGGAAGGTGATGAGCTGATAGGAGAGCGGCATCATGCGACCCAACGTCTGGAAGTTCTTGCCGTCGGTCGAATAGGCATACTGCGCCTGATCGTTGTCGTAGTCGCCTATGCAGCGGAGCCAGATTCTCCCGTTGGCAAAAACAACGGGCACAGAGATGGTGTCGTTGGTCATCTGCTCGAAGCAGCGCAGGGTGTAGACACTTCCATTCTTCAATTTTCCCATTCTTTCATTTTTCTCGATGCCTATCCATGAGCAAGGCACGTTGATGTTGCCAAGACCTGCAACGTCGCCATCCTTCATGCCTTTGACATACAGCTCGACGGTAGTGACAGACTTAGGGCCGATGACACGCTGGGTGAGCGTGTTACGTGCCCACATCAGCTGTTCGGCTGGTGTAGACTGAATGCGCAATTTGCCACCCTTCAGGCTCCACATCTTATCATCGGGATTATGGTTCCACTGCCAGACACGGCCAAGCTGTTTGCCGTTGAAATCATCTGAGCGCTCGTAGGGAGCACGTACAGGTTGAGCCTCCTCACCAATACCGTAACAGCCCTGCTTGGTGTCGGGCTTGAACCAAGTGCGTGGAGCACGACCGAGGTTTCCCTTTAAGCCAATCATCGGCCAGCCATCTTCCCACGTGATGGGCATGAGGCATACGGTGCGACCAATGGAATGGAAGTCCTGCATCAACAGTGCCCACCACGAACCGTCCTTCGCCTGTACGATACCACCTTGATGGGCGTTGGTACAAGCGGTGGCATCTTTGTCGACGGGTCCAAGACCGAACTTCGTGCCGTCCTCGCCAATGCGATACTTCGTGCCACGAGGCACCTGAGTCAGCGAGGTTGCATGATACCCGTAGGTCTCGTCGGCAGTGATGACGCGCGTCTCGTAGGGTCCCCAGATGCTCTTCGAGCGCGAACAGAGCGTGCGTCCGTTAGGACTGTAGTCGGTCGAGATGAGGTAGTACGTCCCATCGATCTTATACATGTGGTGGCCCTCGCCAATGCCGTTGCCCTCAGGGATAATGACGCGGTCGGTTCCCTCGACAGGTCCGCTCATGTCGGGCTTCAGCTCCGTACAATGTACCTCACCATATTTATGGATAGCGTAGATCTTTCCGTCGTCGTCGAAGAGCACGCCGAGGTCGTAGATGTTGCCCTGCATGTTATGGTGCGTCCAGGGGCCTCGGATATCCTTTGACGTGTAGCATTGCAGGCCTTTTCCGTTGATGTTGGAAAAGACGTAGAACTGACCGTTGGCATAGCGGATGCAGGGAGCCCAGATGCCCTGACCATAGATTTCCTGATGGTTCTTCAGGGCGAACTTGTCGTCAGCGAAGTCGAAGCGATCGAAGCAATAGCTGATGTTCTCCCAGTTCACAAGGTCCTTCGAGTGAAGGATGACTAAGCCGGGAACGGCATGCATCGTGGTGCCGGCCAGATAGTAGTCGTCGCCTACACGCAGGATGTCTGGGTCGCTGAACTCGTCGTAGAACAGGGGGTTGGTAAACGTGCCGTTGCCGTTGTCGGCTGACCACGACTTGGTCTGTGCAGTGATGTCCTGCAATCCCGACAGGATGAATGCCAGAACGAAGAAAAGCGTTTGTTTCATGAATTGAAAAATTGAAAAATTAAAAAATGGAAGAATGGAAGTGTCATATCGAGTGCAAAAATACAAAATCTTTTGCAAAAAAACGCCTATCTGGCGTCAAAATCGAAAAAAAAGCACTAACTTTGCAGCAAACTTTTCGATAAAGCGAAAACAAACATGAATAATAACAATACAGACCTTAGTTATATAGCATCCAAGAAGCAAGAAGCATGACAGACGGCAAAAAAGTGCTGATGGGAATGACTGCAGCGGAACTGAAGGGCCTCTGTTGCAGTCTTGGTATGCCAGCCTTTACGGGCGGGCAGATTGTCAAGTGGATGTACGACAAGCATGTGACCGACATCGACGAGATGACGAACCTGTCGAAGCAGAACAGGGAAAGGCTCTCGGAAGAATACTGCGTAGGAGCGATGCTACCTATCGACTGCCAGCGAAGTCAGGACGGGACGGCAAAGTACCTGTTTCCCGTTCGTGGAAGCGAAGCATCGCCGACAGCATCAAAGATGGTGGAAACCGTGTTCATCCCCGATGGCGACCGAGGCACGCTCTGCGTATCCTGTCAGGTGGGCTGCAAGATGAACTGCCTATTCTGCCAGACCGGCAAACAGGGATGGGAAGGCAACCTGAGCAGTGCCGACATCCTGAACCAGATATACTCACTGCCCGAGCGAGAGCAGCTGACCAATATCGTGTTCATGGGACAAGGAGAGCCTATGGACAATCTGGAAGCCGTGCTTCACGTCACCCGACTCCTGACCGACAAGGACGGCTACGCGTGGAGTCCCAAGCGCATCACGGTAAGCTCCGTAGGCGTACCAACGAAGCTAAAGCGATTTCTCGACGAGAGCGACTGCCATGTCGCCATATCGATGCACTCGCCCCTTCACGAGCAGAGGCTCTCGCTGATGCCTGCCGAACGGGCTATGCCGATTGCCGACACCGTCGAACTGCTGCGCCAATACGACTTCAGCCACCAACGCCGCTGTTCGTTTGAGTACATCTGCTTTGGCGGACTGAACGACTCGCTTGCCCACGGACGAGAAATCGTGAAGCTGGTCAGGGGACTGGAATGCCGCATCAACCTGATACGGTTCCACCAGATTCCCGACGTCGACCTGCCTGGTTCTGACGAACAGCGCATGACGGCCCTGCGCGACTACCTGACCCAGCACGGTGTGTTTGCAACCATTCGTGCGAGCCGAGGACAGGACATCTTTGCCGCCTGCGGACTGCTCACAACAGCCAAACGCTATGAGCAGGAGCCTTCTTAGCCTTGGCCTGTGCCTGCTGATGGTGTGTACAGGATGCTCCAACGGCAACGGTCTGACACCAAGGAGTGGAGGCCGTCCGTATGAAGTTCTTGTCATAGGGGCTGACAGTGAGGCTGTGGCTATGGTAGCCGGTTCGCTACGCGACCTGAAGATGGAGGGTCTACCTCAGCAGGAAGCAGTGTTCGACGTCTCGACCATCGTCAGCGACGGACTGACACAAGCCACCCGCTATGCGCGAAACATCGTGATGGTGACTACAGGCATCGACTCGCTCAAGCATGCAACAGTAAGCTATCAGCAGAACACATACGCCCGGCCGCAGCTTATCCTTCACCTTCGGGTAGCCTCTACCAGCCTGCTGCGCCCTACATTATTATATTATGTGCGCGCGATAGAACGACAGCTGGTGCTGCAGGAGCTAAACAACGGCATCGCCCTTTTGCGCGACAAGCACAACAAAGCGGCAGAAGCGATGGTGAGGGAGATGTTCGGAGTAAGGCTCTGGGTGCCGGAAGACCTGAACAAATGGAAACGCGGACAGGACTTCCTATGGCTGTCGAACGATGCCGCACGAGGAATGCAAAACATCTGTATATACCGCTACGCAGGCAACGTGCTGACAAGAGAGCAGGCCATCGCCAAGCGCGACAGCGTGATGAAGCGAAACCTGCCTGGCGAAAGCGAAGGAAGCTACATGAAGACAGCCCCCTACCCTGCCGTCGCTGTCGATAACCACAGCGAGAAAACGCCTGACGGCATTCGACCGACGGAGCTGAGAGGGCTTTGGGAGATGCAAGGCGAGGCGATGGGAGGCCCCTTTGTGAGCCTGAGCACACGCTACGGCGACAGCACCTTGGTAGTGGAAGCTTTCGTCTATGCGCCGGAAACGGAAAAGCGAAGGATGGTAAGAAGACTGGAGGCAAGCCTGCATACATTGAACATTGAACATTAAACAACATACAACAACAAATATGGAAAACAGAAAAGTACGCGTGGCTATCACGCACGGAGATACCAACGGAGTGGGCTATGAGGTCATTCTGAAAACCTTCGAATCGCCCGAGATTCTCGAGTTGTGCACACCTATTATCTACGGTTCGCCCAAGGTGGCTGCCTATCATGCCAAGGCTCTCGGCATCGAGGTGCAGTTCTCGATTATCAACGACATGAGCGAGGCACAGGACAACCGGGTGAACCTGTTGAACTGTTTCGGCGACGAGGACATCAAGGTAGAGCTCGGCATAGCAGCACCCGAGGCTGGTGTGGCTGCCCAGAAAGCTATCGACCGCGCCATCGAGGACTACCGCAAGGGGCTCTTCGACGTGCTCGTCACAGCTCCTGTTTGCAAGAACAGCATTCAAGGCTTTAACGGACATGCAGCCTATCTGTCACAGCGTCTTGGCGAGGGCAAGAACGGAGTGACCATCCTGCTGAGCAACGACCTGCGTGTGGCCCTTGTCACCAACAACGTGGCCATCAAGGACGTGGCAGAGTCCATCACAAAAATAAAGATTGTGGAGAAAGCGCAGCTGCTCCATCAGGCACTGAAACGCGACCTGAGGGTGAACAACCCGCGTATTGCCGTACTGGCACTGAACCCGCGCTGCGGCGAGGACGGCGTATTGGGCGACGAAGAGCAGGAAATCATTTCGCCTGCCGTCAAGGAACTGGCCGAACAGGGCATACAAGCCTTCGGTCCCTACGCTGCAGATGACTTCTTCTCTTCAGCCTCCTACATGAGGTTCGACGCCGTGCTGGCCATGTACCACGACCAGGGCCTTGCTCCGTTCAAGAGTCTGACACCGGGCGACGGCGTGCGCTACACAGCCGGACTGCCCATCGTCCGCACGGCTCCTGCCCACGGCATGCAGTACGACATCGCAGGAAAGAACAAGGCCGACGAGCGCTCGTTCCGTCACGCCATCTTCGACGCCATCGACATCTGGCGCAACCGGAAGGACTACGACGAGCCCATGGGTAATCCGCTGCAGAAACTCTACCACGAGAAACGCGACGACAGCGAGAAGGTGCGCTTCAGCACACCCCGCAAAGACTTCAAGAAGCAGCAGGACGAAACACCTGCCGAATAATAGGTTGGCAGCAGGAAGGACGGTCGGAAACGCACATAAAAAGACTTAAAAATCTGCCAAAATTGCAGTTGTTTCGGAAAAAATGTGTACTTTTGTCAGCTAAATGAAAAGTAACGAGCTGCAAGCTATCAAACAACGCTACAACATCGTGGGCAACTGCGAGGCCCTGAACGTTGTGCTCGACGTCGCTATGCAAGTGGCGCCGACAGACCTTAGTGTGCTCATCATCGGCGAGAGCGGCGTAGGAAAGGAAATCATTCCACGCGTCATCCACGACAACTCGCCCCGCAGGAGAGAGAAATACTTCGCCATCAACTGCGGCTCCATTCCCGAAGGAACGATCGACTCTGAACTGTTCGGACACGTGAAAGGCAGCTATACAGGTGCCATCAACGATTCGCCTGGATACTTCGGCGTGGCCGACAAAGGCACACTGTTTCTCGACGAAGTGGGCGAACTGCCTATGGCAACGCAAGCCCGGCTACTGCGAGTGCTTGAGACGGGCGAATACATTCCCGTGGGAGCAACGGAGGTGAAGCGGACTGACGTGCGCATCGTAGCAGCTACCAACGTAAACATCCGTCAAGCTATCAGCGAAGGCCGATTCCGTGAAGACCTGTACTACAGGCTGAACCGCATTCCCCTGCAGATGCCACCGCTACGCGAACGCGGCGAGGACGTGGTGCTGCTGTTCCGGCTCTTTGCCATGCAGATGGCCGAGAAATACAAGATGGACCGCATCGTGCTGACCGAAGAGGCCAAGCAGATGCTGATGCGATACAAATGGCCGGGAAACATACGCCAGTTGAAGAACATCACCGAGCAGATTTCCATCCTCAGCAAGGAGCGCACCATCACGCCCGAGATCCTGTCGAAGTTCATCCCACAGGACAAGGAGAGCACCCAGCTGGCCGTAGTCCATCCCAACGGCTCTGACCATTCGTTCGAGAACGAGCGCGAGATACTCTACAAGATTCTCTACGACATGCGCAACAATGTCAACGACATGCGTCGTGAGATCAGTCAGCTGAAGAAACAGATAGAAGACGTACAGACCACGTCGGCAAAGATTATCAATAGTCCGGCAGTGGCTCCCATCTCACCTATTCCAACCATCACGCCGACGATGGAAGATGCCGAGGCAGAAGAATATATTGAGCCCACACCCGAACAGGAGAACCTGAATCTCAGCGACCTGAACCGTCAGATGCTGGAGAAAGCCCTCGAACGCCATAACGGCAACCGGAAGAAGGCTGCACAGGAGCTTGGCATCAGCGACCGCACTCTCTACCGACGGCTGAAGCAATATGGAATGGCGCTCATCATCTTGCCTTTTTTCTTTTTTTCCTTCCTGCTTTCAAGCTGTTCCGTCAGCTATAAGTTCAACGGAGCAAGCATCGACTATTCGAAGACCAAGACCATACAGATCAGCGACTTCCCCATCCGTTCCAGCTATGTGTGGGGACCCATGGCAAGCATCTTTAATAACCAGCTGAAGGATCAGTTTGCTAACCATACCAAGCTGATACAGGTAAAACGTAACGGAGACCTGAAAATTGACGGCGAGATTACCAAATACGACCAGCGTAACAAGTCGGTTTCAAGCGAGGGCTATTCTGCCCAGACCGAACTGACGATGACCGTCAACGTCAGATTCACCAACAACGTCAACCACGCCGAAGACTTCGAGAAGCAGTTCTCAGCATCGGCCACCTACGAAACCACACAGTCGCTGAACGCCGTGCAGGAAGAACTGGTCACAGAGATGGTGAAAGACATTACCGACCAGATATTCAATGCCACCGTGGCTAACTGGTAGGAGATGAGGAGGCAAAGAAATAAGTAGCAAGAAAACAAGCGATTAGAACGCATGGAAATAGCAGAGCTTATCAACCACCCTGAGCGACTCGACCGCGAAACGCTGTACGAGTTGCGTTCCATGCTGGCACTCTACCCCTATTTCCAAACGGCAAGACTCCTCATGCTGCAGAACCTCTACTTGCTGCACGACCCCATGTTCGACGAGGAGCTGCGACGAGCTGCCATCTATATCACCGACAGGAAGATGCTTTTCCAGATGATCGAGGCAGGACACTACCAGCTCTCACCACAGAAGAAAAGCCAGAACCAGGAGGAGAACAAAGAAGAAAGAGGCGACAGGACCATATCGCTCATCGACAACTTCTTAGAGTCGATACCCAAAGAAGAGGAAGACAAGAATACCAGTGAAAAGAAAAACAAACGAAAGCCGACACCTGCCGACGCTGCCGTTGACTATGTGGCCTACCTGCTTGAAAGCGAAAACGAAGAAGAGCAGCTGCAGGATACACCACAGCTCATAGGCCACAGCCTCATCGATTCGTTCATAAATAATGACAAAGGAAAGCTTGTACTCAACGAGAATCCTACCTTAAAGCCCGAGATAGAAGAACCAAGCGAAAGCGACGAGAAAGAACCCGAAGAGGGTTATTTTACCGAAACATTGGCCAGAATTTACATAAAACAGGGCAGATATTCGAAAGCATTGGAAATTATTCAGCGATTAAGTTTGCAATATCCAAAAAAAAATGCTTACTTTGCAGACCAAATTCGTTTCTTAGAGAAATTGATTATAAACAACAACAAAAAATAAAGTAAAAAAAATGTACACACTTTTAGTTATCTTCATTGTGATTGCAGCCTTGCTGATGATTGGCATTGTGCTCATTCAAGAGTCAAAGGGTGGCGGTTTGGCATCAAACTTCGCATCCTACAACCAAATTGGCGGTGTCCGCAAGACCACCGACTTCATTGAGAAGGCCACTTGGAGCCTTGCTGCCTTCATGGTAGTCATCAGCGTTGCTTGTGCATACGTTGCTCCTCAGGCTTCTACCGACAACTCGGTAATGGAGGGTATTGAGAACCCCGTCACCAATCCTCAGAACCTACCCGGTTTCGGTGCCAGCCAGACACAGGAGAAGGCTCCCGCTGCCGAGGCTCCCGCTGAGACCCCGGCCAAGCCCGCAGAGTAATTCAATTGGTAAATACAAAAGGGAAAAGGCAATCACAGTGATTGCCTTTTTTCGATTATCCTCACTTCATGGGCATAAGACAATAAAAATTTCTTCGTGGTATAAAGCAATAAAGAATCAAGGTGTATAGCAACAAAGAAAATGTCAATATCCTGACGGCTCTGCTTGTGAAGCATGGCATTCGTCATGCGGTTGTCTGTCCTGGTTCGCGCAATGCGCCCATCGTCCACAACCTGAACGAGTGTCCGGCTATTGCGTGTTATCCCGTGACCGACGAACGAAGTGCTGCGTTCTATGCCTTGGGCATGGCACAGGCACTCAACGAGCCTGTGGCGATATGCGTCACCAGCGGCTCGGCTCTGCTGAACGTGTTCCCTGCCGTAGCCGAAGCGAAATACCAGCGACAGCCGCTCGTAATCATCAGTGCCGACCGTCCCCCACAATGGATTGACCAACTCGAAGGGCAGACGCTGCCGCAACCGGGAGCATTGGGAGGGCTCGTGGCAAAGTGTGTGACGCTGCCTGAACCACGAAACGACGATGAGCGGTGGTACTGCAACCGACTGGTCAACGAGGCGCTGCTGTCGCTGCCAGCCTGTGTTCATATCAACGTGCCCATCACTGAACCACTCTTCCACTTCACCACGCCCAAGTTGCCCGACGAGCGGATGATTGTGCGAATGACGCCAAGCACCGACTATGGCTGTCTGCATCCAGACTTCGTCGAGGCATTAGTAAAGGCAAAGCGTCCGATGATTGTCTTCGGACAGAGTTCGCCCCACGATTTCTCAGGCGAAGGCCTCGACTTTCTGTTCAGTCATGTCATCGTGCTACACGAGACATTGGCACCATTCCCAAGTGTGAGTCATTTTGACGAAGTGCTGGCAAGGCATAATGAAGCGATAGTTCCTCCCGACTTCGTTATCTACGTAGGAGGCAGCATCGTGAGCAAAAGGCTGAAGCAGTTCTTGCGTCAGGCTAAGGATGCCCAAGTGTGGCGCATCAGTCCTACGGGCAACGTTGAGGACACTTTCCAGAACTTGCGGGGCATCATCTTGGGCGACCCCGAGTTTGTACTACAGTCGCTCAGCGACAAGCTGAGCAAGAAGCGGACTATCAGCGGCATGGACTACCGACGCGAATGGTTACACCTGCTCACCGAAGCAAGGGAACATGCCAAGAGTTACGAGCCTGCCTACTCGCAAATGGCAGTAGTGTGTGAGTTCGAGCATCAAGTGCCTAAAGACTCCATCGTTCATTACGCCAACTCCTCAGCCATCCGCTTGGCCAACATCTATGCCGCGCACCATGTCTGGTGTAATCGCGGTGTCAACGGAATCGAAGGCTCTCTGTCGACAGCAGCTGGCTACTCTGTCATCACCGACGGGAAGGTGTTCTGCGTTATCGGCGACCTGAGCTTTTTCTACGACCAGAACGCGCTGTGGAACCAAAACTTGCGTGGCAACCTGCGCATCCTCTTATTAAATAATGGTAAGGGGGGCATCTTCGACATGCTTCCAGGACTGGAGCAATGTCCCGTACGCGACAACTTTGTATCGGCCAAGCATCATACAAGTGCCGAGGGCATCTGCCTACAGAACCGCGTCGGCTACAGGAAGGCTGAAGACATGCAGCAGATGTGCGAAGGAATTGAATGGCTGATAACGAAGGAAAGTGAACGCCCAATGCTGCTCGAGGTCTTCCTAAATGCTGAAGAAGATGCAAAAACCTTGAAACTTTACTACAATTTTCTTTAAAATTTGCTCAAATCCATTGTACATTGAAATTCTTTTCCTATCTTTGCCAATGATTTATAAAAACTAACCTATATAAAACTACACGTATGAAAGATTTACAGATGTACATTAACGGCCAGTTCTGCGAAAGCTCGAACGGCCAGTGGATTGATGTGTTGAACCCCTCGACCGAGGAAGTGATTTCCCGCCAGCCTGAAGGCACTATCGAGGACGTGAACCGTGCTCTCGATGCTGCCCGTGCAGCACAGAAGGCGTGGGCCAAGACACCCGCCATCGAGCGTGCAGGCTATCTGCTGAAGATTGCCGCCGGCATCAAGGTCCGCGAACAGGAGTTCACCGAGATTATCATGCGCGAGCAAGGCAAGACCCGCACGTGGGCATCGATTGAGGTGGGTGCCACCATTTCCTACTTCGAGTACATGGCTACCTTTGCACGCCACATCGAGGGCGAAATCATCCCCTCTGACCGTCCCAACGAGACCATCCTGCTGACGAAGAAGCCCATCGGCGTCGTGGCTGGCATCCTTCCCTGGAACTTCCCGTTCTTCCTGATAGCCCGCAAGGCCGGTGCTGCCCTTATTGCAGGATGTACTATCGTCATCAAGCCCTCGCAGCTCACGCCTGAGAACTGTACCGAGTTTGCCAAGGTAGTGGCTGAGACAGAACTGCCCGCAGGAGTCATCAACATCGTCACGGGTAAGGGTTCGGTCATCGGAAACGAGATGGCTGGAAGTCCTAAGATTGACATCGTCTCTGTAACAGGTTCTGTAGCTGCCGGCGAGAGCATCATGGCTGCCGCTTCAAAGAACATTACGAAGGTATCACTCGAGCTGGGAGGCAAGGCTCCGGCCATCGTGATGAAGGATGCCGATTTGGAGCGTGCCGCACAGTGGATTGTTGACAGCCGCATCGGTAATAACGGTCAGATATGCAACAACGCTGAGCGTGTGTATGTACAAAAGGAAGTGAAGGCAGAGTTCACGAAGATTCTGGTCGATAAGATGAAAGCCGTGAAGGTGGGCGACCCCTGCGCCGACGAGAGCGTCGACATGGGCCCGCTGGTAGAACAGCGTGCCTTGGAGAGCGTCACCGAGAAGGTGGAGCGTGCCATCAAGCAGGGTGCCAAGCTGCTCTGCGGTGGTCAGCGCGTAGGCACGAAGGGCTACTTCTACGCAGCCACCGTACTTGACGACTGCCGTCAGGACATGGACATCATCCACGAGGAGACCTTCGGTCCCGTCATCCCACTTATCGAGTTCGAGACCCTCGACGAGGTCATCCAGATGGCCAACGACTGCGAGTACGGCCTGGCATCGAGCATCTTCACCAACGACCTGAACACCGCCGTGAAGGCCTGCCGAGAACTGGAGTTCGGTGAGACCTACATCAACCGCGAGCACTTCGAGGCCATCCAGGGCTTCCATGCCGGCATGAAGAAGAGTGGCATTGGCGGTGCCGACGGCAAGCACGGCGTCGACGAGTATCTCGTCACGCATGTCACCTACCTTGATACTTGGGAATAAAATATGAAAATAGGATTATTCGTACCATGCTATGTCGATGCGCTCTACCCCGAGGTAGGCGTATCGACATTGCGGCTTTTACGCTCGTTAGGTCTTGATGTCGACTACCCCGAACGGCAGACCTGTTGCGGACAGCCCATGGGCAATGCCGGCTTCGAGAAGATGGCCGTGCCCTTGGCCAAAAAGTTCGACGAACTGTTCCGCGGCTACGATTACGTGGTGGCTCCGTCGGCCAGCTGTGCAGCCTACGTGCGCTGCTTCCACCCTGGGCTACTGGCCCATGAGTCCCATAAGCCCTATGAGCCCCATACCTGCGCCGCTGCTGCCAAGACCGTCGACCTCGTGGAATTCCTGCACGACGTCGTCAAGGTGAAGTCGCTTCCTGCGAAGTTTCCCCACAAGGTGAGCGTCCACAACTCGTGCCATGGCGTTCGCGAGTTAGGTCTCTCGTCGCCCTCTGAGCGTAATGTGCCGAAGTTCAACAAGATCATCGACCTGCTGCGGCTGGTCGAGGGCATCGAGATTGTAGAGCCTGAGCGTCCCGACGAGTGCTGCGGTTTCGGCGGTATGTTTGCCGTCGAAGAGAAAGAGGTCTCGGCCCGCATGGGGTTTGAGAAGGTGCGTCGCCACATCGCCACAGGTGCCGAATATGTCACAGGTCCCGACTCGTCATGCCTCATGCACATGCAGGGCGTGGCCGAAAAGCAAGGCTTAGATATCAAGTTCATCCACGTTGCACAAATTCTTTCCGCCGGCCTATGAGTACCAAACATTCCAAAGCAGCTGAGGCTTACCTCCAGAACGACACCGTGGTGACCCGCCACGACCAGACATTCTTTGGCGTGCGCCAGAAACGCGACCACATGGCACAGGCCCTGCCCGAATGGGAGGACCTGCGCGAGGCGGCCAGTCAAATCAAGAAACATACGGAGACCCACCTTGCCGACTACTTGGAGCAGTTCGAGGCGAATGCCATCAAAAATGGCGTACACGTTCACTGGGCCGAGGATGCCGACGAGTACAACCGCATCGTCCTCGACATCCTCCAGCAGCACCAGGTGAAGAAGGTGGTGAAGAGCAAGAGCATGCTCACCGAAGAATGCCACCTGAACGAGAACTTGGAGAAGAACGGTATCGACGTGGTAGAGACCGACTTAGGCGAGCGCATCCTGCAGATGATGAAACTGGCACCCAGCCACATCGTCATGCCCGCCCTCCACGTACACCGTGAAGATATCGGCGACTGTTTCCGCAAGCAGATCAGCAACTTCAACGAGATTGCCAAGAATTATGGGGCCAATGGGGCCAATGGGGCTAATGGGACTAATGGGACTAATGGGACTAATGGGACTAATGGGGCCAATGACCCTAACGACCCGACGTTTCTGACCTACGTGGCCCGTATGCACCTACGTGAGCAGTTTGCCGAGGCCGACTGCGGCATGACGGGTGCCAACTTCGGCATCGCCGCCACGGGCGACGTGGTGGTATGCACCAACGAGGGCAACGCCGACATGTCGACCAGCATTCCCAAACTTCACATCGTCTCGATGGGCATTGAGAAGCTTATCCCCGACTACAAGGCCATGGGCGTGTTCCAGCGCTTCGTCGCCCGCTCAGGCACAGGACAGGAAACCACCGTCTATACCAGCCACTTCCGTGGTCCGCGACCCGGAGGAGAGATGCACATCGTGCTCGTTGACAACGGACGTAGTGACATCCTCGGCAATCCCGAGCACTGGCAGACGCTGAAATGCATGCGCTGCGGCGCCTGCATGAACACCTGTCCAGTCTATCGTCGCTCCGCAGGCTACAGCTACACCTACTTCATCCCCGGCCCCATCGGCATCAACCTCGGCATGCTGCGCGACCGGGACAAGTACCACGACAACGTCTCCGCCTGCTCGCTCTGCTGTTCATGCGACAATGTCTGTCCCGTAAAGGTCGACCTCTCATCGCAGGTCTACCGTTGGCGCCAGGAACTTGACTCCCTTGGCCATGCCGACCCCATGAAAAAGCTGATGTCACAGAGCATGTCGTTCCTGTTCAACCATCCTGCCCTCTACACCACCGCCCTGCGCTTCTCGCCCATGGCCAACTGGATTCCCGCCCCACTCATGAACCTGAAACTGAATCCCTGGGCCTACGGACACAAGATGATGAAGTTCCCCAAGAAGTCGTTCCACCAATTATGGAAGGAGAAAAAGCTATGAGTTCAAGAGAAGAAATACTATCCCGTCTGCGCAACAACACCCGCGAGACCTACGACATGCCCGACCTCAGCGGGTTGAAGCCCTCGACATTTGCCGACCCCTTGGCCGAGTTCATCACGAAAACGACTACAACCGCCGGTGCCAAGCTCATTGAAATGAAAGCAGGCGACAATCTGAACGACTTGGTACGCCAGGTCTATCCCGACGCAACTACGGTGGCCAGCAACCTGCCCGGCGTAAAGGCCGATGTCAACCCTGACACCGCTACCGAGGCCAAGGAGCTGATGAAGGTCGATGTGGGGGTGATAGAAGGCAAGATTGGCGTAGCCGAGAACGCCTGCATCTGGATTCCACAACAGATGAAAGAGAAGTCGATATGCTTCGCCGTGCAACGGCTCATTGTTGTACTCAGCCGCGATGCTATCGTCAGCAACATGCACGAGGCCTACGCACGCATTGCCGCATCGCAGGAGTATTTTCGGCAGTACAAGTTCGGCACCTTTATCAGCGGCCCCAGCAAGACTGCTGACATCGAGTCGGCACTTGTCTACGGAGCCCAAGCCGCACGTGCCCTCACCGTTATCTTGAGATAACCGAGTGCAGGAGTTCAGGAGTAAAGGAGTACAGGAGTTCTGGAGTGCAGAACTCCCATCTCTTATTCATTGAGCAAGTCCGGGCGCAACCGTCGCGTGCGTTCCAAGGCCTGGTCAAGTTCCCAGGCACGAATCTTGGCTTCATTGCCGCTTAGCAAGATCTCGGGCACCTTCCATCCCTTATAGTCAGCTGGACGCGTGTAGATAGGAGCCGCAAGCAAATCGTCTTGGAAACAATCGGACAGAGCACTCTGCTCGTCGCCTATGACACCTGGCACAACTCGTACTATGGCATCGGCAATCATCGCCGCCACCAGTTCGCCACCCGTCAGCACAAAATCGCCGATGCTTATCTCGCGAGTTATCAGATGGTCGCGCACACGCTGGTCTATACCCTTATAGTGTCCGGCCAAGATAATCAAATTACCCTTCATCGATAGTTCGTTGGCCATGTGCTGGTCGAAACGCTCCCCGTCGGGCGAAGTGAAAATCACCTCGTCGTAGTCGCGCTCAGACTTCAGTGCCGTGATACAACGGTCAATGGGTTCACACTGCATCACCATGCCAGCCGAGCCGCCATACGGATAGTCGTCCACACGCCGCCACTTGTCGAGTGTATAGTCGCGCAGGTTATGCAACCGAATTTCGGCCAGCCCCTTCTTCTCAGCACGAGCAAGGATACTCTCGTGCACGAAGCCCTCCATCATTTCGGGCAGTACGGTTATAATGTCTATTCGCATATTCAACCGCAAAATTACGAAAAAAAGCCCACATACGAAAGCATTTCCCTATAATTTACGCAGAAACACCATAAATCTTCGGTTCTACCCAGCCTACGACGCGTATGCTGACCTCGTAGAGCAGATAGAGCGGGATGGTGACAAGAATCAGTGTCATCAAGTCTGGCGGGGTGATGATGGCGGCTACCAGCATAATGACAATGAATGAATGCTTGCGATAGCGCGACAGCATTTTGGAAGTGACAATGCCCATCTTCCCAAGGAAGAACGCGATGACGGGCAACTGGAAAACCACGCCCATGACCAGCGTCAGCGATACGAATGTCGAGATATACGAATCGAGTGTGATGTTGCTAACCACTTTCGCCGAAACGCTGTAAGTGCCGAGAAAACGGAAAGAGATTGGGAACAGCACGAAGTAGCTCATCAGCACACCGAGCAGGAACAATACATAGATGATGCCAGCCACCTGTATCGAATACTTCCGCTCATTCTCATATAGGGCGGGCGAAATAAAGCGGAACAGCTCATACAATATGTAAGGTGAGGCCCCAAGCAGCCCTAAATAGACCGCCGTGGTAATGTGCGTCATGAACTGACTCGACAGGTCGGTAGCTATCATATCAACGTGGAACTCGTTGAAATGAAAATCCACACCAAAGAACCGCAGAAAAGATTCAATCCAGCGATAAGTGCAGAAATCCCACTCACTCGGAGCAAGCAGTATTTGCCATGTAGTGTTCTTGAAACAGAATACAACCATTGCGATAGCACCTGCTACCGCAATGATACGCATAAACATACGGCGAAACACTTCCAAGTGTCCGCCGAATGTAAGCTTCTCGTCATTGTTTGACGGCTTCATCCGTCTGGCCTTGTTCTTCTACGTCGGAAAAGATATCTTCCTTAACCTCATTGATTGGGTCAGTGACTTCCTTCGCACCTTTCTTGAACTCACTTATGCCACGCCCCATACCCCGCATCATTTCTGGTAGCTTCTTTCCACCAAATAGCAGAAGAGCAATGCCAGCAATAAGCATCAATTCGGTTGTACCGATAAATAACAGTTGCGTTGACATCATGGCTTTACCAAGAAGATTTCACACGTCTCAAAGTTGATTTCCCAGTTGCCGTTTTCAGCAGACTCCCAGTTGTAACTACGAGCTTTAGTATCCCACCAATGCTGGAACTTTGTAGCGGTTTCGCCCATATCCTTTACAAGTTTCTCATACAATTCAGCATTGTCAGGCGTAAGGATTTTGGCCAACTCACTCAGACCATTGCGGCGTTCAAACAGGGTCTGAATCTCATTCTTTTCTTCTATGGTCACTTGACCTACTAACTTTCTTTCCATATTTTAATTGATTTAATGTGTTTACCATTGTTCTCTTACATCAAACGGGTCGAGATAAGAGATTTCCTTTATTTCTTGTTTCTTGTCGTAAATACCTCTGTCTTGCAATTCGTTCAAGAGCATACGGGCTTGATTACGCTCCAAATGCGCCACTACACATTGCTCATGGCTTGGCGTATTCACTTCCAGCGTAGTTTTTTGATTCAACCATATACAACGCTTGCAATGATAGGCATCGCAAATGCGGCAAAGCGGTGCATGGCCAAGCCGATAAAGCTGCGGATTCTTTATGTCAAGACCATCTTCAAGACTGCCAACAGCATCCAAACCATCATAATAGAAACCAGGACAGATGTAGAACTTTCCATTTGGTGCTAACGTTATACTTTCCGTTCCTGCATTGCAATTATTCATCGCATCAAGGACGATTCGGTCAGTTATCAAATTGCATTGAGTCTGATAGCCTTTCAGATAAAGCCTCTTCATTATAGCCCTCAATTCATCCAAGAACTTATCGTATTTTTCAAAGTACTCGTCATTCATGGTTTCTATATCCGTTAACACGATGTTAAGTCGTGTCACCTGATAGAGAATTGATTCGAGTCTTTGGGTGTTCTCACAAAGATGCTTCGACTCCGTCCTAAGTACAAAAGTTCCAACTCCCGAATAGTCAAACTTTAGGAATGTATCCCAATCATTAAACACAACAACGTCAGCATTTACGGGACTTCCTGACGGAGCGATAACGCCATGGTCTATCGTCTCAATAGTTTTCAGATGTTCCAACGGCAAAGCGTCCGCAGGGTATACAAACTGAATCATAAGGTTTTCCATCATGCCAAAGCGAATACCACCCTTCAGTGTCTCAATGGGCATCAATCGAGACTCAGACTTACGATTATCGTAGTGGCAAAAAGATGTGCTCGTGTCATCGAGTAATATCACAAGGTATTTTAGCATATATCCTTCGTTTGAGTCCGTTTGACATATTCTTTTGCACGCTCCCTCTCAATACCCTCCAGCTCCAGCTTTCGAAAGAGTTTGTTCCAGTAATAGTTATTTGCTCTAACGCGGGCTTTGTGCATCTTGCAAATTGCGGTAGAACGCTGGAAAGCTGTACACGTGTCGGCAGCATCATAGTTTTCGCCTTGACACCACGCACAGCCTTCAGCCACTTCACAGTCAATACATTCCTGTGTGCTTTGGGTACATCGGTCTAATGTCAGAAAACCACGTAGCTTGTTCTTGTCAATGCCATCGCGAACATTACCAATAATCCATGCTTTCTTATCCCGTAATGAGTACTGGGCAAAACGAGTGCAAGGATAAAATATACCAGCAGCATCCACAGCCAGCATTCGCCCTGCACCACACCAGTTCTGGTTCTGTAGTTTCTTGTCAAGTGGCTTGCCAATATGCTCTTGGAAGAAAGAACAAACATTCTTCTCATAGAGATTGTTGTCTATAATGGCATCTGCCAGCCCTAAGAGTTGTTCTTCCAGAATCTTGTCGTCGCCTTCTTTCCAAACATCCTCAAATACGCAGTTAATATTCACCTCTGGTATACCAAGAGAAAACAAGTGCAGAACGCTTTCTTTAATGTATGGAAGGTCTGCACTACTAATAGTTACTTTTGTCCCGCTTCCTGGAAACTGTGACTGCCACAAAGGAATGTTCTTCACAACGTCATCATACGACCCACGCTCAGAGACTTTGTATACACGATTAAGGTCATGTTTCTGACGTGTTCCATCAATCGTGATGCCCATACTAAGATGATTACGATTTTTTTCAATATAGTGCTGCACCTTTTCCTCATGATAGTTGATGCCGTTCGTAGAGAATGAGAAACGATAGGAATTAAACCAATGGTGATTCCGACGATATAATTCCAACTTGATATAATCGCATATTCTGTCAATTAATTCTATCTCTAAGAAAGGTTCTCCGCCAATGAAGTCCCAAATAACTGATTCCTCCTTGAACTCGGCTTCGTGGTCAAGAATATAGTCAACTGCTTGCTTGGCGACCTCCCATGACATTCGTTCTTTGGAGTTCTTCCCTACCAAGTAGCAGTATTTGCAGGCTAATTGACAATCTTTAGTGACAATAAACGTGATGCTTTTTGCCACGCCAGACTGCCATTGTTCGTTTTGGGTTTTTATAATATCTTGCATTTATTTAAAACATTATTAATCCCCAACAGCGTCCAAAGCAAGTACCTTTACAAGAATTTGTACAAACATATCCGCAAGCACCACCACAACCGTTCTGGCATGTTCCTTTACATCCATTCTCACAGTCACCTGTACAGCCTGTCTTACAACTCCCTTTACATCCACCTTCGCAATAAGTTTTGCAACTTGAAGAGCATGAGTCCTTACATACTGCATCACATGTTCCTTTACATGTAGAGTCACATCCAGTTTTGCAGCCACCAGAACATGACTCTTGGCAGCCGTCTTTACAGGTTGAAGTACAAACTGTGTTACAGTTAGAACAATTATGCACAGCATCTGCAGAACCTGCACAAGTTCCTGAACATGACCCAGAACAACCATTACCACAACCACCTCCACAATCAAACTGACAGCTTCCTCGGCAAGAACCTGTACATGAGCCAACGCATGTTTGACCACATGTTTGGTAACATTCATACATACATGACGTACTACAACTTCCTAAACAACTGCTATCACAACCACCAGAACATGTTGAGGAACAACTATATGAACATGATGTATTACAACCAGTAGGAGTTGGTTCTGGGGCTGTAGCCCTAATAATTGGATTAGACAGAGCTATAGCCCCAATAATCGGCAGTACTCGCTTTGCTGCATTCTTAAAGAACTCTCGTCTTGACTGAAGTTCTTCGTTTTTCTTCTTCTCGTCCATAGTCTTTTTATTTTGAATTAGTACTAATCTATTATTTCGGACTAAGCCATTTTTCGGCTCAGCATTATTCTCTCTTCAACAGATAGCACTAACTTCAGTATATAAAGAAAGCGCAGACCTGCCATATTTCCTGCCAGGCCCGCGAAAGCCTATATATCCTTATGGAGAGTCTGCGCTTTAGCACATACTCCAATCGGATATATTATGCTCGTAAAATCCCTTTCGAGTTCGCGGTTCGGCAGGAAAAATGAGCAATCAAAAATGATGTGTCCTGTAAGAACACGGTGCAAATATACAAATAACTTTTCAAATCACCATCATAATTGATAAAAAAAATACCAAAATACTTTTTATTTTCATCATTGTAATAATTGGAACGGCAAAGAAAAACGCAGGAAAAATATCAAAGGCATTCGATTTTTTTCTGATTTTTTTCTGCCTTTTTTTTCATAAACGGTAAAAAGCGGGCAAAAAGTTTGTCAAATTGAATGAAAAGTAGTAACTTTGCGCCAAGAAAAGAATACCCAGATGATGAGCCGATTAGTAGTAACAGTCAACGATAAAGCACAGATTAGAAGCCTGAGGACAGCCATCAGGCAGCTGAAAGGCGTGGAGCATGTGACCATGCTTCGTGAGTCGAAGCCTTTACGCGGTAAAGCTACTTTCGGAAAATTTCAAAAAGAGTTAGTGGAGCGGGCAGACAGCCTGGGGCAGCTTGCCGACGGATGGGACGGTCAGGACAGCAAGGCCATTGCCCCGCAGAGCATCCGCAGATTCAAATCAGCCATTGCCAAGGTAGAAGAAACCCTTTTAGAAGGATGGATTCTCTTTCCCGATGCACGCGGCTACCTCTATTTGGACTATACTGGCAGCGATGCGGTGGCTGGGATTACGATGACCGACAACCACCTTGTCTACTTCTTCAAGAAAGACGGCAGGACGGTCAGAAACGATCGTGCGGCCTTCACCTCGCGCAATCTGCTTTCAATCTTGTCTCGTGTGCATGGCTGAAAAGTTTCCAAAGATCGTCAGTGATGATGAAGATGTAGCAAGAATCATCTTCTCCCCCTCTTACATTTACAGGGGGCATGTAGCTCCAACGGCTTTCCGATGGGAGGTATTGCCGAGTGGTCACCCGGAGGACTATATCTCAGTACTGCGTGGCGACACCTCTCTATTAGACAACCGGACAAAGACTTTTAGGGCCAGAACGAAGGGCGATACCCGTTATGGATATGCATTGTTGAGGGTCGGAAACGTAAGGGGAATAACCTTTGATGGTATAGACTTTATCATTGATGTTCAGTCGTTCCCCAGCAAGGCTCATCCCAATCATGCTGGCATAGTGGTTGACATCGATAAGGAACGAGTGACAGCACTTACGCCTGTCTCATCTGAGGTGATGATGATTCAAAAAGAACTGGCAAATCTATGTGGTGAAATCATAAAGTTCAAACAATGAGAAGCTTTGAGTGAGGCCTTTCCCTTGCTTCTTAAATCGAACTATTCCAGTTAAGTTTCCCAGGCTTCTTCGGTTTAGTGCGAAATAATAAGCTAATGCATCTACGGCTCGGGATTTCTCCCCGATTCCGATTGCAAAAATACGAAGAAAAGTTGGAACGGCAAAATAATTTGGAGAAAAGTTGGCGGAGAAGCGAAAATTCACTACCTTTGCACCAACAATCAATCTCATACGACGATGACAGTAGTATCTTCAACCGATTTCCGTGCAAACATGACCAAGTTCTTCGCCTTAGCTGACAGCGGCGAGCGCGTGGTGGTGCGGTCGCGCCAGGGCAGCTACAGCCTGAAACCCGTAAAGACCGATGCAAAGAAGGTTGCCAAGCCCCGCCGCAATGTGACCGAAGAAGTGTGCCGCGGTCTGAAAGACTTCCGCGACTATCTTGACGGGGACAAGACAAAGTTGCTGACATGGGAGGAGATGATGCATGAACTTCGAGATTAGTCCTACCCATGACTTCCTTGTTGAGGCCAAGAAACTGAAGAAACGTTACCACAGCTTCGAAGATGACCTTGAGGATTTCAAGGACAGCCTCCAGAAAAACCCCTACCAAGGTGCTGAACTTTGCCCCGGCATCCGCAAGATACGTATGGCCATCGCCTCCAAAGGGCGTGGCAAGGCTGGCAGCGCACGCGTCATCACTGCCATGGCCATCGTAGACGAGCAGAACGGACGCATAGCCCTGCTCACCATCTACGATAAGCAGGATGCCGACACAGTAGACCTTCGTGTCATCAAGAAGATGGCACGGGAGCTGGGGTTTGCGGTAAAGTAGGTTTTCTGCTGCAACCAACGCTCGATAACGGAACAAAGTCGACGAGTTTGTTGAACAAAGTCGACGAGTTTGTCTAACAAAGTCGACGAGTTTGTATCATGAAGGAGGCTCCTTGGTGATGAAGTTAGCGTCACATCAAAGGGAACCGGCGTAGAACTGCTGTATGGGGCTGATCATTCTTTGGCCAAGTCTGCGTCCGATGTCGTAGACGCGGTGCATCTCGTCGGGGTCGTGAGAGACGTGGCCGATGGGAATTTTCTCGTCGGGACGAATCACAAGACAACGACCTTCGCGCTCGGCCTCGCGTACATATTCTAATTCTTTATTATACATCAGGTGACGATTGTCCATGGCCTCGATCATCTTCGGATAGCGGCGCAGGGCTATTCGCATAAGGGGCATAAGGGAGTTATGGGCTTTCTGGTATCCTGCGGGCTGGGTGAGAATGACTACATTGCGGTGGCACCCTATACGTTCGGAAAATGCCAGGGGGATGCTGTCGGCCACGCCGCCGTCGAGCAGCTTGCGGCCTTCAAGTTCTATGACTTTTGATAGCAGCGGCATTGAAGCCGAAGCGCGTATCCAGTCGTAGGTAGCACTTTCCGATTTCTCCAACTTCTTGTAGACAGCCTCTCCCGTCTCCACATCGGTGCAGACGACATAGAAGTCCATCGGATTGTTATTGAAGGTCTCGTCGTCGAAACGGTCAAGAATTGTCGGCATGGTGTGGTAGGCAAACTCGGCGTTGAAGTAGTTGCCCGTAGTGAACAGCGAGTGCCAACCACTGTAGCGGCTATCCTTGGCAAAACGCATATTATAACGGATAGCGCGCCCTATTTGTCTCGACTTCATGTTACAGCCGAAAGCTGCACCGGCCGAGACGCCGACCAGCGTGTCGGGCCACACGTCGTGCTCCATCATCACGTCGATGATGCCTGCCGTGAAGAGCCCTCGCATGGCTCCGCCTTCAAGTACAAGTCCGTTCAAAGGGAATTAGATAATTAAATAATTAAAAATCAGAGAATAAAAAATGGGCTGCGCCATGCAATGATACTTGCATCGTGCGCAGCCCAAAATTATCAATTGTCAATTATCAATTGTCAATTAGAGAATTACTCGCCCTTCTCCATCTGAGCCTTGAGCTGAGCCAGCACGTCGATGTCGCCGAGCGTGGTTGAAGCTGCAACGTTCTCGATCTTCGGGGCCTCGTCCTTCTTAGCAGCACGGGGAGCAGCAGCCTTGCGGGCAGCACGCTTCTCGTCGCGCTGAGCATCCTCGAAGGTGCGGCTGTGCGAGAGGATGATGCGCTTCGAATCCTTGTTGAACTCGATTACCTTGAAGGGAAGCTCCTCGCCAAGCTGAGCCTGCGAACCGTCTTCCTTCACGAGATGCTTCGGAGTGGCGAAGCCCTCAACGTTCTCCTCAAGCTGAACAACGGCACCCTTCTCGAGCAGCTCGGTAATCTTACCAGTGTGGACAGAGCCCACGGTGTACTGGCTCTCGAAGACGTCCCAAGGATTGTCCTCAAGCTGCTTGTGGCCAAGCGAGAGTCGACGGTTCTCCTTGTCGATGTCGAGCACGATCACATCGATCATCGTGCCCACCTGAGTGAACTCGCTGGGGTGCTTCACCTTCTTGGTCCAACTGAGGTCGCTGATGTGGATCAGGCCGTCGACACCCTCCTCCAGCTCGACGAACACGCCGAAGTTGGTGAAGTTGCGCACCTTGGCGGTGTGCTTCGAGCCAACGGGATACTTCACCTCGATGGTCTCCCAAGGATCTTCCTTCAGCTGCTTGATGCCGAGCGACATCTTGCGCTCGTCGCGGTCGAGGGTCAGGATGACAGCCTCTACCTCGTCGCCAACCTTCAGGAACTCCTGAGCGCTGCGCAGGTGCTGGCTCCACGACATCTCGCTGACGTGAATCAGACCCTCTACACCAGGCTGTACCTCTACGAATGCACCGTAGTCGGCAATGACGACTACCTTACCCTTGATCTTGTCGCCAACCTTCAGATCCTGATCCAGAGCATCCCAAGGATGCGGAGTGAGCTGCTTCAGGCCGAGGGCAATGCGCTTCTTCTCCTCGTCGAAGTCGAGGATAACGACGTTGATCTTCTGGTCGAGTTCGACAACCTTCTTCGGATCGTCGACACGGCCCCAAGAGAGATCTGTGATATGGATGAGTCCGTCAACACCGCCGAGGTCGACGAATACGCCGTAGCTCGTGATGTTCTTGACAGTACCCTCAAGAATCTGACCCTTCTCGAGCTTAGAGATAATCTCCTGCTTCTGAGCCTCAAGCTCGGCCTCGATGAGAGCCTTGTGCGAAACGACCACGTTGCGGAACTCCTGGTTGATCTTCACCACCTTGAACTCCATGGTCTTGCCTACGAACTGGTCGTAGTCGCGTATGGGGTGAACGTCGATCTGCGAACCGGGCAGGAAAGCCTCGATGCCGAACACGTCGACAATCATACCGCCCTTCGTGCGGCACTTGATGAATCCCTGAATGATCTGCTGCTCGTCAAGGGCTGCATTAACGCGATCCCAAGCCTTGCTCAGGCGAGCCTTCTTGTGCGACAGAAGGAGCTGGCCCTTCTTGTCCTCAGCGCTCTCCACGTAGACCTCGACCACATCACCCTCTTTCAGCTCGGGATTGTAGCGGAACTCGGAAGCGGGGATGATACCGTCGCTCTTGTAGCCAATGTTGACGATGACCTCTTTCTTGTCGACGGAGATTACCTTACCGTCAACCACCTGATGGTCGGCCACCTTGTTCAGGGTTTCGTCGTAAGCGCGGTCAAGTTCTTCCTTGCTCACGTTCGCTGTGGTGCCGTGCTCAAATGACTCCCAATCGAAGTCTTCCAACGGCTTCACGTTCTTTGTTAATTCTGACATAATTGTTTAAAAAAATTGTTGTTTGTAATTAATAAAGTTGGACATTATGTGAACTATGTACATAAAGCGGTTGCAAAGGTACTGAAAATTTGGGAGTTACAGCTTTTCCACTTGCTGCAACTCCCAATATTTAACTTTTTTTATTGAAAAAACTCGTATATCGTAACTACTCAGTCCCTGAGCATGGTTGTTTAGGAGAGGCAGAAAGTTTCTCTCCTAAACAATATACTTGTCGATGAATGTAGCGTCAGGCGCTTCCTCTGTTATCAACAGATATAGAGTATTGAACTTTGACTTGCCATTTTTCTTTGCAGTATCCGTTATAGAATGGAACACCGCATATTCGTCCGCACCGTCTTGCGTTCTGAAACCTCCTGATACTTTGGTCTTGACTTTCAATATTCTGACGGCAGCCTCACTTGCATTATTGTGGTGTGGTACACCCTCATGATCAAGGAAGGTAAAGAGGAAGTCCCGGCACTTGATGATTCCGTTCTGCAGCTGCCGGAAGTCCTTTCCATAGTGGCCGACATCCTCGTCGAGCAGTTTGTCAAGCCTTTCCTCGTACTTGTTTCTGGCCTCTTTGCCAGGCGGAGCCTCTGCATTGTTACTTTCATGTATGGCATCACGGAAGAGCTGCTGCATGTCACTTGACCATTTCTGCGACGAGTTGATGTCGCTAAGGTACTGCAGGTTTCTTATCAGGTGTACGAGGCAGAACTGATGGGTGAGCACGTCAAGGTTGAAATAGGTGCTGTGACGGTCGGTGCAGAGCACGAGGTTTGCCAGATGCTCCAGTATTCCGTGCTTCTTCAGAGCCTCAATACCGCGCGAGGGGTCGGCAAACACGAAGGTGAACCGCGAGCATTGCAGGCACCAGAACCAGCACAGGGCTTTGTTGATGTACACGCCCGTCTCGTCCATGCCGGCGCACTTCTCCTTGGCGATGTATGAGAGCAGAGCCATGTAGACTACCTTGGCCTTGTTGGCATTCCTCGAAAGGATGTTCTTCACCGTACCCTGGGAGAAACTTTCCAGGCCGAACACGTCCCTCATCATCTCGGCAATCCTGCCATAGGGGATTGACTGTACGACGAACAGGTACACCACTATCGTCTGCACCTTTGGTCCGTATGATGTCTTGGTGCTGTTCCCCGTGGGCAGCTTCCCGTGGACTTTCCTGTGGCAGTGGGGGCACACGGCGGTAAGCCTCTTGTGCTCCGTCACCACGGGAGCCTCCATGACACCGCCAATCTCTATCATCTGTGTCGTCAGGGTGCATACCTGCTGGGTGTCCTCGCCAATGACGGCTCCACAGTGGGGGCACACCTTTGCCTTGTGTTCTTCTGTACTGGAGGGAGAGTCCGTCTTAGCCAGCTCATGTCCCTCATGCCCCTGCTGTCCGCCGCTCGTCCTGCCGGAAGGCTCACGAAGCGAGCGGGTGCGAAGTGCCGCCTGTGCCGCAATGGATTGCTGAGAGGGCGGGATGCTGGAGTTTGTACTGTCCTTCTCAACTCGCTTGCCGCCAAGTTTTTCTATCTCGGACTCCAACAGCCTGACCAGTTTTTCAAGCTTGGTGTTGTCGGCTAGCAAACGGGAGTTGACGCGGTTGAGTCTGGACACCTCGCTCTGGCACGCAGACAGCTCGGACTCCAAGGCCGAAGTCTTTTCACTGAGTGCCTTGATGGCATCTGTTATGTCGGTTATGGAAGTGATGTTGTCCAAACTCATGCCGCAAAGTTAACACTTTGACAGCACATAGACAAATCTCTAAACCAAGTTTAACAATCTCATAACCAGTCGATTGGGCCATACAGTAAAGGCAGGGTCGGCCAACGTACCCCCCTATATCCAGCATCCTTGCAGGCGGGCTTATTTACTCGTAAATAGCAATGCAAGCATCTGGCAGTCAGGATGTTGCGTTGATTTTTACATCTTCCCTGGAGGATTTTCCCGTCTCCGTCGCGAGCAGTAGTTACGCATTTTTAACGGTAAAAACTGTATATAGACTTTCATGTGTTATTCACAAGAGAGAGGACTGAGTAGTTACCGTATATCACTGCTTTATCTTCTCCCATGCATTGTTTTGTGAGGCATTGATGGAGAAAAGTATCTCATAGACAGACTCTTTCTCCTTCTGCGTTCCCTTACCCTTGTAAATGTTAGCCAACTCATCGCGCTTATAGTCAGTCCATATCTGTGGCAAGAGGCTGAGAGGTTTGTTCTCATGGGCCTTTTTCAGATTGTTCTCAATGGCGGTAGTCACGTTCGTACGTCCGCGTTCTACGTTCTGTGCCATCTCGTCGAGACCGGTTCTATAGTAGTCGTATTGCAACTGGCGGAAGGGTTTCATCCCCTCATCAAGATAGTCGTTGATGAGAGCGAAACGATTTCGAGAGTCTTCAAACGACTTCCATCCAGGATAATCGAGCGACTGAGCGTTGTTGACAAGGTACATGCAACGCTGCAGCACATCAGTGCCACCCAACGGTGAGAAGGTGTCAAGGTCAAGACCAATAATCAGATAGCAATAATAGGCAACGAGTGCCACAAGCTGGTTATCGATTACCTCCTCATTGAAGTTCAGCTGGTCAAACTGCGCAAAGTCAAAGATAAAATTCTTATCTGTATTATTATAAATAGTAGTTGTATAAGCAGAATTGTAGACGGGTCGATTGGCCTGAATGAGCGCATTACAGGTGAAACGATTGTCACTTTGTTCATACTTCGTCACGGTAATGTTAAAGTTGCAAGTGATGCGTTCGTTGTCCTGAAACTGCAATGCCGTCCACTGGTGCTCGTTTATGAACTGCTCCAGCGTCTGCTGCAGATTATCGAAGACCGAGGCATCGGTACCCTGAATCTGGCTATGATTGATTCTGACGGTAGCCTGAATCTCCTGTGCCACAATTTCCGATCTACCGAGGCAGATGATGAAAAGAAGTATGAATAACCTGTTATACATTATACGTTGAATTTCAATATGATACCACTACGCTTCGCAACAGACACGGGCACTTTACCATCACGTTTGAAAGTAAGGACATGCTGTTCGTCAGTAAGCAAGTCAACCGCTGCATAGTCGCCTTCGTTCATCTGGAAATAGTCGAAAGCATGTGCCGGAATCAGCACATCGTAGTTCACGGGACGATCGTCGAAGTTGACAACCACGAAGAGTACCTCGTTGCCAGCCTTCCTAAGGAAAGCGTACTGACGGAAATGCTGCGCATTGACGTAGGTAAGATCGAACGACTTGCCCTCACCAACGGCCTTTTCACTGATAGCGACGTTCAGCACCCGACGATAGATATCGGCAAGGGCCTGCTCTTCATTCGTTAGTTTCTTGGCAGCTGCGCGGCAGAGCGTATCCAACGACCAGTAGTCAAAGATAGTGGTTCGTCCGTCGTGACCGCTGAAGCCTTCGACATCCATACCCGACTCACCATACTCCTGTCCAGCATAGAGCATGAAAGGATTCTGCTGCATCAGTACGTTGGCAATAAGTGCGGGGACTGCTTTTTGCGCATTTGCAGCAAAGAAGTCGCTGGCAATACGCTGCTCATCATGGTTCTCAAGGAAATAGAGCATGTGGGAAGCAATGTCGTCGTTCATCTGCCATGCCCACGTAAGGGCATCGGTGCCGCGGCGATGACAGATAACGTCACGCATCACATCGTACATGCCGACCTTGTCATAAAGATAATCAAAGCCGGAAGCCAGATAGTGACGATACTCACCAGGGTTATAGACCTCACCGATAAACAGAATCTTAGGATAAGCCTCTTTGACTTTCGCTGTGGCCCATGCCCAGAAAGTGGCAGGTACCATCTCGGCCATGTCGCAACGGAAACCATCAACACCCTTGGAAGCCCAGAACAGCAAGATGTCGAGCATCTTTTGCCAAGTAGAGGGGATGGTTTCGGTAGGAAGATGGAAAGAAGAGGGTGTCTGTCCGGCATAGTAGTCGACACCATAGTTCAGCTTCACCGTCTCGTACCAGTCGTTCTGCCCCGGAGCATTGCCGAAACAATCATTACCTGTGGCCTTGGCTGGTGTCTCGCTATAGGGTTCCTTTTCGTCATGATACAGATCGAAACGAGGAGCAAACGACTGACCTGGACAATAATAGAAGTTGTTCTGAAGGCTGAAACCCATTGAAGGATCGTCGCCCTCACCGAGATCAGCAACACCCTTTGGCTTGGCAATACTCTTATACTGTCGTGCCACATGATTAGGCACGAAGTCGATAATCATCTTCAGCCCAGCTCGATGGGTACGGGTGACGAGCTTCTCAAACTCCTCCATACGCTTATCGACATTGACCGCCAAATCAGGGTCAATGTCGTAATAGTCGGTTATAGCGTATGGTGAGCCTGCCCTACCCTTCACTACTGCCGGATGCTGTCGGGGAATGCCATAGCTGCTATAGTCAGTCTGGGTGGCATGACGAATGACACCTGTGTACCACACATGTGTGATGCCCTTCTCTCTGATCTGCTTCAGCACCGTAGGAGTGAAGTCGGCCAGCTTACCGCAACCATTCTCCTCGATGGAACCATTCTTGGTGCGAGTAGTGTTGCGGTTACCGTAAAGGCGGGTGAAAACCTGATATATTACTATTTTCATTATTACTCTATACCGTGAGCACTTACCTCATTATTAATCTTAGCAATCATTCCACGAAGTGCTTTGCCTGGACCGCACTCAGTAAAGTCATCGGCACCGTCGGCAATCATCGACTGCACACACTGTGTCCAGCGCACCGGACTGGTCAACTGGGCAATCAGGTTCGACTTGATCTCTGCAGGATCAGTATGAGGCTTACCGTCGACATTCTGATAAACGGGGCATACAGGTGTCTGGAACGGAGTAGCCTCGATAGCGGCCTGGAGTTCGTCCTTGGCAGGCTGCATCAAGGGAGAGTGGAAGGCACCGCCCACCTTCAACGGCAAAGCACGCTTGGCACCGGCAGCCTTCAGCTGCTCACAAGCCTCATTGATAGCCTCAACATTTCCGCTGATAACTAACTGTCCAGGATTATTATAGTTGGCACATACGCAAACATGACCTTCACGATTGATGCTGTTGCATATCTCCTCGACTTTCTCGTCAGGCAGACCTATGATGGCAGCCATTGTCGAAGGCATGGCCTCACAAGCCTTCTGCATGGCCATAGCACGGGCATAGACCAGACGCAATCCGTCCTCGAACGTGAGTGCACCTGAAGCTACAAGTGCCGAAAACTCGCCCAAAGAGTGACCAGCAACCATCTGAGGCTGGAATGCATCGCCCATGCAGATAGCCGAAATAACAGAATGGAGGAATACTGCAGGTTGGGTAACCTTCGTCTGCTTCAGATCGTCGTCGGTTCCCTCGAACATAATGTCGGTGATGCGGTATCCCAAAATGTCGTTAGCCTTGTCAAACAATTCTTTTGCCTTAGCGTTGTTTTCGTACAGGTCCTTGCCCATACCTACAAACTGTGCTCCCTGTCCGGGGAATACAAATGCTTTCATTTTTCTTGTTATTATTGAATACTAATTTATTTCGCGCTGCAAAATTACTCATTTTTTTGCGAATACGATGCAATTGGGCTGGAAATCTTTCATTCCAGCCCAAAGATTCATGACATAACTAAAGAATAACCGACACTGTCTACTTATATTCCGACCATGCCTTAATACCAATCTCTTCAAGCGGAACCGTACAGAATGCCTGGATGAATGCAGAAGCCAGACGCGAGTTGGTGATGAGCGGCACGTTCAGGTCAATGGCAGCACGACGTATCTTGTAACCGTTGGTCAGCTCGTGGGTAGTAAGGTTCTTGGGGATGTTCACCACCATGTCGATCTTGTGCTGATGCAACAGCGTAAGAGCATCCTGGCACTCTGAACAATCGGTATTCTCAGAAGGCCAGAGGACTCGGGTGTTCTTCACGCCATTGTCCGTGAGATACTTCGACGTTCCACCAGTGGCATAGAGCTCAAAACCGTGTTCCACAAGCATGCGGGCAGCATCGAGCATTTCTGCCTTCTGCTTTGCTCCGCCTGTAGAAAGAAGAATCGTCTTCTTCGGAATGCGGTGACCTACAGAGAGCATGGCCTTCAAAAGGGCAGTATGCGTGTTGTCGCCTATGCAGCCAACTTCACCCGTAGAAGCCATATCGACACCAAGAACCGGATCGGCTTTCTGCAGACGATTGAAGCTGAACTGCGAAGCCTTGATACCCACGTAGTCGAGGTCGAAGAGATTCTTGTGGGGACGTTCGACGGGCAGACCAAGCATGACACGAGTAGCCAAGTCAATGAGATTGAGTTTCAAGACCTTGCTCACAAAGGGGAAAGAGCGTGAAGCACGAAGGTTACACTCAATAACAAGGATGTCGTTGTCGCGTGCCATATACTGGATGTTGAACGGGCCATTGATATGCAGCGCAGCAGCTATCTGACGAGAGATACGCTTGATGCGGCGCACTGTCTCGACATAGAGTTTCTGAGGCGGGAACTGGATCGTAGCATCGCCAGAGTGGACACCAGCAAACTCGATATGCTCAGAGATGGCGTAAGCCAGAATCTCACCATCTTTCGCCACAGCATCCATTTCTATCTCTTTCGCATGCTCAATAAACTTCGAGACGACAACAGGATGATCCTCGCTGACGTTAGCAGCAAGCTGGAGGAATCTCTCGAGCTCGTCTCGGTTTGAACAGACGTTCATGGCTGCACCGGAAAGGACATACGAAGGACGCACCAAGACTGGGAACCCTACCCTATCAACAAACTTGTCGATATCATCCATCGAAGTCAGCGCACTCCACTCTGGCTGGTTGACGCCAATCTCGTTCAGCATCTGCGAGAACTTCGCACGATCCTCTGCACCATCGATGTCATTGGCCTGAGTGCCAAGGATGTTTACATGCTGTTCATCCAAATAGACCGCAAGGTTGTTTGGTATCTGACCACCCGTAGAGACAATCACGCCGTAGGGCTGTTCCATGTCGATGATGTCGAGCACACGCTCAAAGGTCAGCTCATCGAAATAGAGGCGGTCACACATGTCGTAATCTGTAGATACTGTCTCAGGGTTATAGTTGATCATTACCGAACGCCATCCTTCTCGACGAATGGTGTTGAGAGCCTGCACGCCACACCAATCGAACTCTACGGAAGAGCCTATGCGATAAGCACCTGAACCCAGGACAATGATGCTTTTCTTATCATTCTCGTACTGGATATCGCTGGCCACGCCAGAATAGGTGACATACAGGTAGTTGGTCTGAGCAGGATACTCAGCAGCCAAGGTGTCAATCTGTTTCACGACAGGAAGGATGCCGAGTTGCTTACGGCGGTTACGCACCAATAGCAGAGCCTCGTGCATCGTTCGGCACTCACTTTCAAGACCAATGGCCCGGGCAATCTGGAAATCAGTAAATCCATATACCTTCGCCTCACGAAGCAGGTCACTTTCCAGCGTATTGATATTCTGCTTCTTCAACCGCTCGTCAATCTCGATAATGTGTTGGAGCTTGTAGAGGAACCACTTGTCAATCTTCGTGAGCTCGTGTATCTTGTCAATATCGTATTCAGGCTGGTGCATGGCCTTCGAGATAACAAAGATGCGCTTGTCCGTAGGTTCTCTCAGGGCAGCATCTATATCAGTTATCTGCAGTTCCTTGTTCTCGACGAAGCCGTGCATACTTTGGCCTATCATGCGCAAGCCTTTCTGCAGAGCCTCCTCAAAGGTGCGGCCTATAGCCATCACCTCACCGACAGACTTCATCGACGAACCGAGTTCCTTGTCTACACCGTGGAACTTGGAGAGATCCCAACGGGGAATCTTGCAGACCACGTAGTCGAGCGCAGGTTCAAAGAAAGCGCTCGTGGTCTTGGTCACCGAGTTCTTCAAATCGAAGAGGCCATATCCAAGTCCAAGCTTTGCAGCAACGAAAGCAAGGGGATAGCCCGTTGCCTTTGATGCCAAGGCAGACGAGCGACTAAGACGTGCGTTGACCTCGATAACACGATAGTCCTCCGATTGCGGGTCGAAAGCATATTGAACGTTACACTCTCCGACGATACCGATGTGACGGATAATCTTGATAGCCAGTGCACGCAACTTGTGATATTCAGAATTAGTAAGCGTCTGCGAGGGAGCAATGACAATCGACTCGCCAGTATGGATGCCCAGCGGGTCGAAGTTCTCCATATTACAGACAGTGATACAGTTGTCGAAACGGTCGCGTACCACCTCGTATTCTATCTCCTTCCATCCTTTGAGCGACTTCTCTACAAGCACCTGCGGCGAGAAAGCGAAAGCCTTTTCGCAGAGTGCATTCAGTTGCTGCTCATCGTCACAGAATCCCGAGCCTAGTCCACCAAGCGCGTATGCAGCACGAATAATGACGGGATAGCCCAACTCGGCAGCAGCCTTACGTGCCTCAGCAATATCGGAGCATGCCTGACTCTTGATGGTCTTCACGTCGATTTCGTCGAGCTTCTTCACAAAAAGCTCGCGGTCCTCGGTGTCGATGATGGCCTGCACAGGAGTACCAAGCACACGCACGCCATATTTCTCAAGCACACCGCTCTTATATAGTTCCACACCACAATTCAATGCCGTCTGACCTCCAAAAGCCAACAGAATGCCGTCGGGTCTTTCTTTCTCAATGACGCGCTCAACGAAATAGGGCTGAACGGGGAGGAAGTATATCTCATCGGCTACACCCTCCGAGGTCTGCACCGTAGCGATATTCGGGTTGATAAGCACTGTCTTGATGCCTTCTTCCCTCAATGCCTTCAGTGCCTGCGAGCCACTATAGTCAAACTCTCCGGCCTCACCAATCTTCAACGCGCCACTACCCAGCAGCAACACCTTTTTTATATTATTGTCTCTCATTTTTACTTTCTTACTTTTTACCTTTTTACCCTTTACAGTGTCTCAATGAAACGGTCAAACATAAATTCAGTGTCAACAGGACCGGAACAGGCCTCTGGGTGGAACTGACTGGAAAACCAAGGATAAGACAGATGGCGTATTCCCTCATTCGAACCGTCATTCATGTTCACGAACAGCTCTCGCCAGTCGTTGCCCAACGTAGCAGCATCAACGGCATATCCATGATTCTGTGAGGTGACATAGCAGCGATTGGTACCCACCTCGCGCACCGGCTGGTTATGTGAACGGTGTCCGTACTTTAGCTTATAGATGGTAGCGCCACCAGCCTTTGCCAACAACTGGTTACCCATACAGATACCACAGATGGGCTTGCGCGACATCGACATCTGCTTTTTCAACACCTCAACGGCATCGACACACATATCAGGATCGCCCGGTCCGTTAGCAAGAAACAGTCCGTCGAAAGTCATCCCTGTATAGTCGTAGTTCCAAGGTACACGGATGACCTCCACACCACGATTGATCAGGCATCGGATAATGTTATTCTTCACGCCACAATCCACGAGCACTACCTTCCGGCCTGCACCCTCATTATAGCGGATAACCTCTTTGCATGAAACACGTGCCACCCAGTTCACAGAACCGTAGTCTTCGGTTTTTTCCGGACTTTCCGGACATTCCGTACTATCAGTGAACACAAGGCGTCCCATCATCACGCCGTGCTCTCGTAGCACCTTCGTCAGCTGGCGCGTATCGATACCTGTTACGCCAGGCACCTTTTCTCTCTTCAGCCAGTCGCCAAGACTCTCACAAGCATTCCAATGCGAGAGCTCCGTGCTGTAGTCGCTGACGATAATGGCACTAGCATAGATTCTGTCGCTCTCCATAAACGTAGCGATGCCGTTCTTCTCGACAGTAAACGGCGGTACACCGTAGTTTCCCACCAACGGGTAGGTCAATACCATCAACTGACCGGCATAGCTCGGATCGGTCAGGCTCTCGGGATAACCCATCATGGCTGTGTTGAAGACCACTTCGCCTACTACGTTCTGCTCGTAGCCGAAGCTTTTTCCTCTGAATGTCGTGCCGTCCTGCAGCACGAGTGTCACATCTTTCATTATCTTATCCTGTTTTTATATGCGAAAAGTGAAGAATCGCAGCCTGTGGATGATGGCGGGAGCAAACTCTTCACTTTTCATTCTTCATTATTTTTCTTTTACTTAAACTATTCTACAGTAACTGACTTTGCCAAGTTGCGTGGCTGGTCAACGTTCTTACCTTTACAAACGGCGACATGATAGGCAAGAAGCTGGAGAGGTATCGTAGCCACCAACGGTTCGAGACACTCCAGCACGTCAGGCAGCTCAATGACCTCGTCGGCAATCTTCGAGATAACGTCGTCGCCCTTCGACACGAGGGCTATCACCTTACCCTGACGGGCCTTGATTTCCTGAATGTTTGAAAGTACCTTTTCGTACATGGCGTTGTGTGTGGCAATGACGACAACGGGCATATCCGAGTCAATGAGGGCGATGGGGCCGTGCTTCATCTCGGCAGCGGGATAGCCCTCGGCATGGATATAGGAGATTTCCTTGAGCTTCAACGCGCCCTCCAAGGCTACAGGATAGCTGAATCCGCGACCTAAGTAGAGGAAGTTATGCGCGTAGGTAAAGGTACGCGCAAGGTCGGCTACCTTTTCGTTGGTCTTCAGCACCTCACGGATCTTCTCGGGTATCTCGCTCAGCCCCTTCACGATGCGGAGATACTCATCGCGGGCGATGGTACCCTTTGCTTCGCCCATAGCCAATGCTATCATCGTGAGCACCGTTACCTGGCCTGTGAAAGCCTTCGTCGAAGCCACACCAATCTCTGGTCCTACGTGTATATAGGTACCTGTGTCTGTGGCACGAGGAATACTGGAGCCGATGGCATTGCAGATGCCGTAGATGAAGGCTCCCTTCGCCTTGGCCAACTGCACGGCAGCCAACGTGTCGGCAGTCTCCCCGCTCTGACTGATGGCCACCACCACATCGTCCTTGCCCACGACAGGATTCCTATAGCGGAACTCGCTGGCATACTCAACCTCAACGGGTATACGGCACAGCGTCTCAATAATCTGCTTGCCAATAAGGCCTGCATGCCAAGATGTGCCGCAAGCCACGATGACCACGCGCTTGGCGTTGAGCAGCTGGCGGCGGTAGTCAATAAGGGCAGAGAGCGTCACATGGTCGGCCTCTACATTTACGCGTCCTCGCATACAGTTGGTCAGACACTCGGGCTGCTCGAAGATTTCCTTCAACATGAAGTGCGGATAGCCGCCCTTCTCTATCTGTCCCAGGTCGATGTCGACAGTCTTCACCTTCAGTTCCTGCTCCTCACCGAGGAGGCTGATTACATGTAGGTCCTGACCACGACGTATAACGGCAATGTTGCCGTCTTCCAAATAGACCACCTTATCGGTATACTCCACGATAGGACTTGCGTCCGATCCGAGGAAGAACTCGTCGTCGCCGATGCCGACCACCAACGGGCTCTGCTTGCGGGCAGCAATAATCTGGTCAGGATTGCGCTTGTCGATGACAGCGATGGCGTAGGCACCAATGACCTGATAGAGCGCCACCTGAACAGCCTCAAGCAGGTCGATGTTTTTCTTCACCATAACATATTCGATAAGCTGCACAAGCACCTCGGTGTCGGTATCGCTCTCGAACTTCACGCCCTTGGCACGTAATTTCTCCTTGATGTCGGCATAGTTCTCGATGATGCCGTTATGGATGATAGCCAGATTGCGGCTCTGCGAGTAGTGCGGATGGGCGTTCCTCGACGAGGGCTCGCCGTGGGTTGCCCAACGGGTATGCGCAATGCCTATTGTACCGCTAACGTCCTTGTCGCTGCAGAACTCAGTCAGATTGTCAACCTTGCCCTTTGTTTTGTAAACATTCAGTTGGCAGTCGCCATTGATTAATGCAACGCCTGCACTGTCATAGCCACGATACTCCAATCGGCGCAAGCCCTTGATCAGGATGGGATATGCATCTTTCTTCCCTATGTATCCTACTATTCCACACATATTAATCAGATTTTATTAGGTGTTTGTGTTGTGTTATTATGAAAAGAGATTGGAAAACAATTCCCAATCTCTTTTATCTTTACTTCAAAATATTATACAACAGCGAAGTCAACGAAATCAGGATACTCGTTGCCGAGAACCAAAGCGTCGTCATACTACCCACGCTGGAGTTCTGGGCCTTGACCTTGTTTGGCGTCACATAGAGCACATCGTTCTGCTGCAGATAGTAATAAGGTGAGTTGACCAGGTTCGCATCAGTCAGGTCGAGAATATGAATCGATTTCTGACCGGAAGCATCCTCACGAATCAGCTGCACGTTCTTGCGCAGACCATAGATGGTAAGGTCGCCTGCCTGGGCCAAAGCCTCTAACACGGTAATCTTCTCACGACTGACGGTGAACGTACCTGGACGGGCAACTTCACCGATGACCGAAATCTGATAGCCCGTCATACGAACGGTAACAATAGGATTCTCTTCCTCCGAGACGAATGGCTTGATACGCTTCTGAATCATCTGCTCGGCCTCTGACTTGGTCAGACCACCCAGATGGATGGTACCCAAGATGGGGAAGTTGACGTTACCGTTATTATCTACCAGATAGGTCTGCAGCATGGCCTGAGAGTAGGTCGAGCGTTGGCCAATGCTATAAGGAGTTGGCACCGTCATATTGAAGGGAGCAGCAGCCTCGTCGTTAGTGGCGCTCACGGTGATGGTGAGCTGGTCCTTCGGCATGATGCGGGCATCATAGAGTACCTGCGACTGCGAAAGGTCTACATAGTTGCTATTCTGGAAATAGGCCACATCCTTGGTGCTGCCACAACTGGCCAGGAAAAGCACTCCTGCAAGGACCATGAGAATCGACAACGCGTTCTTTTTCATCTTCTGTTCGTATTCGTTTTTTTATTTGCCTGCAAAATTACTGCTTATTTCCGAAATACGCAAGAAATAACCTAAAAAATCTTTGTTTTTCAACGCTCACGAACCTCATTCTGACTTAAGGAACATAAAAAAACAAAACTTATCCATACTTTTTTACCATGATAACAGAAAAAATTGTAATTTTGCAGACACTTGTACAAACGTATATCCAAACCATTACCAATTGACTATGCAAAGTGATCCCAAGCAGTGCTTGTACTGCACCAACAACCAGACCTTGCACGATCTGATGATTGAAATCTGTCAGCTTCAGGTGTCAAGAGTATTCCTATTCAAAGAGCAGACCTACCGCGGACGCTGTCTCGTGGCCTACAAAGACCATGTGAACGACCTGAACGAGCTTTCAGACGAGCAGCGCAACCTGTTCATGGCTGATGTGGCTCGCGTAACACGTGCCATGCAGCGTGCTTTCAACCCGGAGAAGATTAACTACGGTGCTTACAGCGACAAACTCTCGCACCTCCACTTCCATCTGGCTCCAAAGTATGTCGACGGCCCCGACTATGGCGGCACGTTCCAGATGAATCCAGGAAAGGTCTATCTCTCCGATGCCGAGTATCAGGAAATGATAGCCCAAATCAAGGCTCATCTGTAATTGCCGTTATAACGTATTATCGATGTAACTTAATAACGAAATAAAAGCAAGAAACAATGGCAACAATAAAACCGTTTCGTGGCATACGTCCACCGAAAGAACTGGTAGAACAGGTAGAGAGCCGTCCCTACGACGTTCTTAATAGCGAAGAGGCCCGCGCCGAGGCTGGCGACAACGAGAAGAGCCTCTACCACATCATCAAGCCTGAGATCGACTTCCCCGTAGGCACCTCGGAGTACGACCCGCGCGTCTATGAACAGGCAGCTGCCAACTTCCAGAAGTTCCAGGACAAGGGCTGGTTAGTACAAGATACGCGCGAACATTATTATATATATGCACAGACCATGAACGGGAAAACGCAATATGGACTGGTGGTCGGTGCATGGGTTGACGACTATATGCAGGGCCGCATCAAGAAGCACGAGCTGACCCGCCGTGACAAAGAGGAAGATCGAATGAAGCATGTCCGCGTGAACAATGCCAATATCGAGCCGGTGTTCTTTGCCTATCCCGACAACAAGGTGCTCGACGCACTCATCATGCGCTATGCCGCCACTGAGCCCGAGTACGACTTCATTGCTCCCATCGACGGTTTCCGTCATCAGTTCTGGGTGATTAGCGACGAGCAGGACATGCAAACCATCACCGACGAGTTTGCCAAGATGCCCTCACTTTATATTGCCGACGGACATCACCGCTCGGCAGCTGCCGCACTGGTAGGCGCAGAGAAACAGAAGCAGAATCCCAACCACACGGGACAGGAGGAGTACAACTACTTCATGGCAGTCTGCTTCCAGGCCTCGCAGCTCACCATCCTTGACTATAACCGCGTGGTGAAAGACCTGAACGGACTCAGCAGCGAGCAGTTTCTGGAGGCCCTGCGTAAGAACTTCACTGTCGAGGACAAGGGTACTGCCATCTACAAGCCCCAGCAGCTCCACGAGTTCTCGCTCTATCTCGACCAGCACTGGTACTCGCTGAAGGCCAAGGAAGGTACCTACGACAACAGCGACCCCATCGGTGTGCTCGATGTCGACATCTCCAGCCGCCTGATTCTCGACGAGATACTGAACATCGGCGACCTGCGCTCCTCGCAGCGCATCGACTTCGTGGGCGGTCTGCGCGGACTTGGTGAGCTGAAACGCCGCGTTGACAATGGCGAGATGCGTGCAGCCCTGGCCCTCTATCCCGTCTCCATGCAGCAGATCATGGACATTGCCGACAGCGGAAAGATCATGCCGCCAAAGGCCACATGGTTCGAGCCGAAGCTACGCTCAGGACTGGTAATTCATAAGCTGTCGTAATAACGTCATATCGTTATAACGAAAAAGATGACCGACGAATACAAGACTATCAAAGATAAAGGCGAGGGATTTTACTCTGAGAAACGGAGTAAATTCCTTGCCTTTGCCCATCATGTAGAGACACAGGACGAGGTGAAGGACTTGCTGGCCCAGTATCGCAAAAAGTACTATGATGCCCGCCACGTCTGCTATGCCTATATGCTTGGCGCCGCACGCACCGACTTCCGGGCCAACGACGACGGTGAGCCCAGCTCTACTGCGGGGAAGCCTATTCTCGGACAAATCAACTCCAACGAGCTCACCGACGTGCTCATCGTCGTAGTGCGCTACTACGGCGGCGTAAACCTCGGTACCAGCGGACTCATCGTCGCCTATCGCGAAGCTGCGTCCGACGCCATTGCCCACTGCACGATAGAGCTGCGACAGGTAGAGGAACGCATCAGCTACAAGTTCCCCTACGAACAGATGAACGACGTTATGCGCATCGTCAAGGACACCAACGCCCGTATCGTCAGTCAGGACTTCGACAACACCTGCCAGATAGTGTTGAGCATCAGACAGTCGGAAGCCGAACAACTAAAGAACAGGCTCGCAAAACTGCAAGCCTGGTAATAAAGCAATCATCCGTACAGGAAGAGACAAGTCATTCTTCCATATTTTCGTCGGCGTCGTACTCATGGTGCAGATGCTTGAACACCTTATGATGGATGAAATTCATGGCCTCAAGACACACTACAACCATCAATGTAGCGGCTGCTGCTACGGCATACATGCCTCGTCCCGCAGTCATACCGATGGCAGAAGTCACCCACAGGCCGGCTGCTGTAGTGAGTCCTTTTACTGCGTTTTTCTGGAAAATGATACATCCGGCACCAATGAAACCTATGCCACTAACCACTTGAGCAGCCAAGCGGCTTGGGTCGCGCTGTATGCCGGGCATTCCCAAAAACTCGTCGAAGCCGTGCACGGAGAGAATCATAAACAATCCGCTACCCAAACCAACAAGGAAATGTGTACGGAAACCAGCTTCCTTCGAACGGTATTCACGCTCGAAGCCAATGATGCCACCAAGCATGGCAGCTATGAAAATGCTAAAAATAAATTGACCTGTCATTATAATGGGGAGTTGAGGAGTTATGTGTTTTGGGGTATAAACGGATTTTGCTTCAGTTCTTCAATCATCTGGTCAATCTTCTGCAGCTCACGTGGAATACGGATACCCTGTGGACAGTGTTCCACACACTGGCCGCAACCGATGCAATGGTCAGGCTGACGATGGCGCGGCACGCTACGGTCAAGACTGATGAGATAATTGCGGCGAAGGGTACGATACTCTTCAGAACCGAAGCCCTGCGGCAGCATGCCTTCGTTCTTGCACTTGTTATAATGGACGAAAATACCAGGGATATCTACGCCGTATGGGCAAGGCATGCAGTACTTGCAGTCGTTGCAAGGAATGTTCTCTAAGCCAACAATCTTCTTTGCCACATCGGCTTGCAGGTATTCCATCTCTTCTTCGGTCAACGGTTCCAACGGACAGTAGCTCAACAGGTTATCCTTCAAGTGCTCCATGTAGGTCATGCCACTGAGCACGGTGAGCACGCCTTCGGGCGTACCAGCATATCGGAAAGCCCACGAGGCTACGCTGCGCTCAGGATCCTTTTGCTTAAGCTCGGTCATCAGGTACTGAGGAAGCTTCACTAAGCGCCCGCCAAGCAGCGGTTCCATGATAACAGCAGGTATGCCCAGCTCTTTCAACCGTCCATAGAGGTAGCGGGCATCGGTATTGTCCCTGTTGATCTCGTTGGCATAGTCCCAGTCCAAGTAGTTCAGTTCTATCTGCACGAAGTCCCATTTGTACTCCTTCTGCCTGGCTAACAGGAAGTCGAACACCTCGATATCGCCGTGGTAGGAGAAGCCTAAGTTGCGAATACGCCCTGCCTCGCGCTCGGCCAACAGGAAGTCGAGCATGCCATTGTTCAAGTATCGCTGGCGCAAAGCTTCAATACCGCCGCCACCGATGGCATGTAGCAGATAATAGTCGATATAGTCTACTTGCAGTTCCTTCATAGAGTTGTGGTACATCTCCATGCTGGCCTCACGCGTCTGTGTGCGGGGATCGAAGTTCGAAAGCTTCGTGGCCACGAAATATTCTTCACGCTTATGACGGCTCAGGGCAATGCCTGTGCAGCGTTCCGACAGTCCACGACAATAGGCAGGACTGGTATCGAAGTAGTTCAATCCGTGTTCAATGGCATAGTCCACCTGACGGTTAATCATCTCCTGGTCGAATTCCTCGTCGTTGCCGGGCTTCGTCGGCAGACGCATCATGCCGTAGCCTAACAGCGATACTTTCTCACCAGTCTTCGGATTCGTGCGATAGGTCATCTTACCGACAGACGGCTCCACCTGGTTTTTATAGTCATCCACGGCCTTTGATGATTTGTTCTTGCCTGCACAGGCTGCAAGCACTGTTGCCGAGCCTGCGCCCATTATCTTGAGAAAATTCCTTCTATCCATAACGATCAAATCTTTTTATGTACTTCATGTCCCTCAACGTAGATGGCAGAGAACGGACGTGCAGGACAAACATACTCGCAGGCACCACAGCCGATGCATGCCTCCTCGTTGACGGCAGGCACCATCGGTGACTCCTCGTCATCCTCGTCGAGCATCACCATCTCGATGGCTCCGGCAGGACAGTGACGGGCACAGTTGCCACACTCTACGCCATCGGTGATGGGCACGCAGTTCTTCTTGATCCAAACGGCATGGCCTATCTGTATGCTTGATTTCTCTTCAACGTCGATGGGCTTGATAGCACCGGCAGGACAGACCTCAGAGCAGCGCGTACACTCCGGACGGCAGTGACCACGCTCATAACTCATTACAGGCTGCATCAGGTGCATGAAATCGGTAGAAGGACGAAGCACCTGATTAGGACACTCCGATACGCAAAGCTGACAACCCGTACAATGTGCGGTCATATTACGGGTCGAGAGCGAACCCGGCGGCGTGAGCGGCGTTTGGCGTTTAGGGGCAACCTTGTCCTCAAGATCGGCAAAGCCACCATCCACTTTCTTTTTCTCCTGAGCCAGCGCGGCAGTAGTAGCCATGGCCGTAGCAAGGAGGAAGGAACGGCGGGAAACATTGGTATTGTCCCCTTCACTCCCTTTCACTCCTTTTTCACTCCCTTTCACTCCACCATGCACATACTTCAACGCCCCGAACTTGCAACTCTCAATACAGTCGCCACAGACTACGCAGCGGGAGTAGTCCACGGTGTGGTTCTTGAAGTCGATGCACGAGGCCTTGCAGTTCTTGGTGCAAAGAGAGCAGTTTTTACATTTGTCTGTATCGAAATGAATTTTCAACCACGAGAAACGGGCCAACAGCGACAATGCCGTGCCTACGGGACAGATGGTGTTGCAGTAGGTGCGGCCTCCGCGCCAAGCCAGAATGAAGAGCACCACAAGCGTCACTGCGGCAATGATCAGCACGGGCAGCGATTTCAACCACACGTCGGTAGCGTAGAAGGCGTAGCTGTCCATCGATTCGGCAATAGAGGCCAAGATGTTGTTACCCACCTTCCACACAGGCTGCAGCAGCATGGTGGCAATGCGACCAAACGCACTATAGGGCGCCAATAGCTGCACGAGCACACCCACATGGGCCACCAAGGCCACAATGAACACGCCCAGCACACTATAGCGCAGCCACGACAGGGCGCGAGAATAGGTGTAGCGGTTTTTCTTCGTTTTCTTACCCAGCCATCCAAAGATGTCCTGCATGATGCCTAACGGACAGATAACTGAACAGTAGATGCGCCCGAATACAAGCGTCAACACTACCAACAGCACGATGACCGCCACGTTGAGTGCCAGCACGGCCTCAAGGACCTGCACCCGAGCCATCCACGACAGCCAATGATGGAGCGTTCCCGTGAAGTCGAGAAACAGCAGCGTGAGTCCTATGAACATCACAGTTGCCAGCGTAATACGTATTTTCCTTAGCATAATGGGGCGTTTGGTGTTTGTTTAGTTATGATTTTTGTTTTAGGATTTCCTTACTAATAGAATGCTTATCTCATAGAGCAACCAGATGGGCAGTGCCACGACGATGAGCGTGAAGGCATCGGTAGTAGGCGTTATGATGGCAGCTATCACCAGAATGGTCACGACGGCATGCTTGCGATAGCGGGTCATCATGCCCCGGTTAATGAATCCCATGCGACTGAGAATGGCACACACCACTGGCAGCTCGAACACCACACCCAGCACGAGACTCATGGAGATGAGCGTATCCACATACGACTGGATGGTCAGCATATTGTCAACATCGGCACTTACCTGATACGTTCCTAAGAACCTGACCGTTAATGGAAACACGATGAAGTAGCATACCAGCGTACCGAGCATGAACATCACGTAGGCCGAACCTACAATCCGTATAGCTGCACGGCGCTCATTCTGATAGAGTCCGGGCGAAACAAAGCAGAACAGCTCGTACAACACATAGGGTGAGGCAAACAGGACACCCGCATAGATGGCCACTCGCATGTGAACCATGAACTGCTCAGTAAGTCCAGTGTTCATCAGGTGCAGGCTGAATGGCTCCACTCCCAACAGCCGATAACTCACGAAATCGCTTGTCCTCGGGGCCAGCACCACGCTGAAAAGCTCATCCTTCAGCACAAAAGCCACAACGGCAAAGAGTCCGATGGCTATGAGCGTATGGATAATGGCTGAGCGCAACTCATCGAGATGCTCCCAGAACGTGGCCTGATCATTGCCGTTGTCACTCTTCCTTTTGTTTTGTGTCATCCGTTTTTATGTCGGCCTCAATCTCCTTCATTCCTTCCTTGAAACTCTTCACGCCCTTGCCCATACCACGCATCAGTTCGGGAATCTTCTTTCCACCGAACAGCAATAGCACAATAAGGGCAATGACTAAGATCTCGTTCATTCCAAGTCCAAACATAAGTCTTATTTAAGTTATTGATTAATCGACTGCAAACTTACGAAAAATAATCCGAAACGCAAACGATTTTGGCGTAATTATTTTCAATGACCGAACCCAAACGCTAAAAAAACAAAAAAAGGATGTTCGGTTCGGAGAAATACGAGCGTGTTTTATTACCTTTGCAGATAATACACAACAACCACTTTAAAACAACGAACATCTAATCGAGTTATGAAACAATTCAATGACAAAAACTTCGTCCTGGAAACTGAAGTAGCCCAGGACTTGTATCACAACCATGCGGCAAAGATGCCCATCATCGACTATCACTGCCACCTGATTCCCGAGATGGTAGCCAAAGACCATAAGTTCAAGAGTATTACTGAACTCTGGCTTGGTGGCGACCACTATAAATGGCGTGCTATGCGTACCAATGGCGTGGACGAGCGCTACTGCACCGGCAAGGACACTACCGACTGGGAGAAGTTCGAAAAATGGGCCGAGACAGTTCCCTATACCTTCAGGAATCCCCTTTACCATTGGACTCATCTGGAGCTGAAGACTGCTTTTGGCATTGAGAAGCTGCTCAGTCCGAAGACAGCCCGCGAGATATTTGACGAGTGTAACGACAAGCTGACCAACGATCCCAACTTCACAGCCCGTGGACTCATGCGCCACTACAACGTGGAATGCGTCTGCACGACCGACGATCCCGTAGACGATCTGCACAATCATATCGAGTACGCCAAGACAAAAGCCGAGAACGACCCGATGATGATTCCCGCCTGGCGTCCCGACAAGGCCATGAACATTGAGAAGCCTGAGTTTGCCCAGTACGTCAAACAGCTGGCTGAGGTGAGCGGCGTCGACATCAATAAGTTTGCCGACATGGTCGATGCACTCCAGAAACGCCATGACTTCTTCCAGCAGAACGGCTGCAAGCTCAGCGACCACGGTATCGAGGAGTTCTATGATGAGGAATATACCGACTCACAAATTGACACCATCTTTGAGAAAGCCATGCGAGGCCAGCAGCTGAGCAACATGGAGATTCGCCAGTACAAGAACTGCTTCCTCACCCGTATGGCCGAGATGGATGCTGAAAGCGACTGGACACAGCAGTTCCACTATGGAGCTATCCGCGACAACAATACGAAGATGTACAACCAGCTGGGTCCTGATACCGGTTTCGACTCTATCGGTGAGTTCAACACGGCAAAAGCCATGTCGAAGTTCCTGAACAAGCTGAACATGGAGGGCAAGCTCACGCGTACTATCCTCTACACCTTGAACCCCTGTGCCAATGAGGTGATTGCCACCATGCTGGGCAATTTCCAGGGAGGCGAACCCGGAAAGATCCAGTTCGGTAGTGGCTGGTGGTTCAACGACCAGATGGACGGCATGATCAAGCAGATGAATGCTTTGTCAGTGCTTGGTCTGCTCTCGCGTTTCGTAGGTATGCTCACCGATAGCCGCTCGTTCCTGAGCTATCCGCGCCATGAGTATTTCCGTCGTATCCTCTGCAACCTCCTTGGTAACGATGTAGAGAAAGGATTGCTTCCCGATGACCGCGAGACACTGGCTCGTATGGTCGAGGACATTTCTTATAATAACGCCCGCCGTTATTTCAAGTTCTATTAATCCATGAAGGCATGAGGCTGTGACACCCCACAGCCTCATGTTCTTTTAAATAAGTTACCTGTCGTGATATTCTTTTTTTCCGGAACCGGCAACACACGTTGGGCTGCTGAACAAATAGCTCAGGCCACAGGAGAACGCCTGCTTTTCATACCGGACGAACTGAAGGGCACATGCCATTATGAGTTGGATGACGACGAGCGTATAGGCTTCTGCTTTCCCGTTCACGGATGGCAGCCGCCTCATATCGTACGTCAGTTTATCGGTAAGCTCAGTATCTCGCCCAAACAACCGCACTCACAACCCTACGTCTACGCCGTCTGCACTTGTGGCGACAGTATCGGACGCACCATCGAGATGCTCCAGAAGGAACTGGCTCCGCATGCGCTTCACATCGACAGTGCATTCTCGCTTGTCATGCCCGAAAGCTATGTTTGCCTGCCTTTCATGTACACCGACACGCCGGAGCGTGAGCATCAAAAAATTGCCCAAGCCAAAGAAGAGCTCGGGCAATATCTGGAAATGATACGGAATCGCGTGAAAGGCGAGACCCATACCCATCGCGGACTGACACCCTGGACGTTCAGCCATGTCATAGGAGCCTACTTCAACACGCAGATGATTACCGACCGTAAGTTCTTCGTCGATGCCGACAAATGCATCCACTGCGGCAAATGCATGGAAGTATGCCCGACTGGCGACCTTGACTTCAGAGCCGATGAGACAGATACCGACACTCCCCTACCTCATTGGCGTCATGACGGGAGTTGCACCTGCTGCCTGGCCTGTTACCATCACTGCCCCGTACATGCCATCAACTACGGACAGATAACACGTAGTCGAGGTCAATACTACTTTGGGCATAAATAGCCTTCAGGTTGCCGCAGCCTTTTAGCTGAAGAGATCGTCAATCTCCTTGATCTCATCATCGTCGAACCATTGGTTCAGCTTTGCTTTCGCCTGTTCCTTGATGCTCGGGTCGATGTCAGTCCATACCATCTTCAAGACATATATTAGCACGGCCAAGTCGTCAGACAGTCCAACTATGGGAATGGCATCAGGCACTACATCCAACGGACTGATGAGATAGCCCAGCGCACCAATGATGATAGCCTTATCCTTGGTGCTAATCTTGTCGCTCTGTAAAGTATAGAACAGAATCAGTGCCGCATAGACCAGCTTGGCACCGGCACGTTTAGCCACCCTCGATATTTTCTCAACAAAATCATTCTGTGAGAATTTGTTGGCATACTTCATGAAATCAGGTAATTCCATATCTCTTTTATTTTGGTTTCTTCGTTCTTGTTGTTCAGTTCTTTATCCTTATCACACGGATTCCCGTATGCGATGGATGTTTTGAGAGATACTGCCCCAGCGTCATCGGTTCAATGACGACCTTCTTGTGGATCATCGATGCGTTGAGCAGGTGTAATCCGTCCGTACGCCAGACAGCATAGCCCACATGGGCAATGTCCAGTCCTGGCTTGTTACAGGTGATGGCAATGATGTCGCCATCGTGCACGGCCTGACGCAGTGCTTTCGTATTCTTGACTTGTGACTTGGGTATATATCGGTAGCAACGGCCTGTAAGCGCACGTTCCTGTGCAGCTATCTCACTGACCATCTGGGGATGTTTCTTCAAGGCTGCATAAGCATTCGGATGCGTACTCATATAGTTGATGTTGAGCTTCTGCACAGCCGTAAAGGGTTCGCTATCCTGTTGTATCTCACTGACTAATCCCATGAGCGTCTTGTCGTTAATCCAATCACTGAAATAATGCAGACGGGAGGGATAGCCGTCCAGCTTACCCTGACGATAGCGCACCTGCTGAAGCACACGGCAATAGTCGGCAAACGATGTCTTTCCTTGCTTGGCACATAACGTCAGTGCCATGACCGTCTCGACCAGGGTGGTACAATCAAGCTGGCGGGTATTCACGACAAGCCGTTCCTGATTGGGAAATCCTTCCAGCGTATGGGCCACATAGGGTCTGTCCAATAGCTGACGGGCAAAGAACAAAGCCAACTTTCCAGATGAAGAGAGCGAGTCGGCAGCAGCCCGTCCATCAGCCAGCAGCCGTGTCACGGTGATGCTGTCCTGCCGGTCATAGCAGATGTTTGCCTTCTTTGCGCCCAGCGTCTGGAGCACAAAGGCAAAAAACAAACCGATTATCAGATATAGTCTTCGTCTCATTCTTTCTTTCTGTACTTTTTCTTCAGACCGAAATTATAACCTGCGTAGAGGTTCATACTGCCAAACGTATTGCTGGTCGAGAAGCGTTGCTCGCGGAAGTTGTTTGTCCTGACAATGGCGCTGAAGCCTGCATACCACTGTGTGTTGTTAAACACCAGTGCAAAACGGCCGATGCCGTTGAGGTGGATGCGGTTGAAGTCTATCACGCCACGACTGTTGCCGGCCATGTTGCCCGATGTCTTCTTATAGGCAACGGCAGCCTGAGCGCTGGCACAGAAGAGCCATTGTGGCGCAAACACCCAGTTATAGGCATAGCCTGCCGACACGTTGAAGTCGTGATAGCGCACCGACTTAAACATCATTGCACTGTCAAGCTTGACCTGTTTTGTCATCAGTCGCTCTGATATCAGGTCCTGCAGCTTCTCATAGTCAAGATCAAGCGCGTTCTTTGTGTAGCCAACGCCTGCCATCCATGAGCCGCAACTGATTTTCTGGCAAGTGCTCTGTGCAAAGGCTGCTGGATAGGAGAACCGTCCGTGATTGAAGATGTAATAGAGGTTGACACCCGTTACTTCTGCCTTCACACCATCGAAACTGGCACCTTCGATTCGTCTCACGTCTACACCGCTTCCCAAATTAGCATCACGCAGTTTATAGTCGCTACCTGTTCTACGGTAGAGTAAGTCCACGCCTATCTGTGAACTGTATATGCTCAAATCCCAGTCGATTTTTTTCCGGCTGGGGCTCACGTTACGTACGTCGACCGTATAGCCCGCAAACACCCACTTCCAACCGAAATAAGGTCCTACCTTCAAATCAGCATCAGGGGCAAAGGTGATGGACTGTAGTTCTTTGTCGCCCGCCTTCACTGTATAGTAGTCATAGGTATGGGTGGCCTGCATCATCACCGTAAACACATAGTGCTGCGGCTCTATGTAGCGGTCGTCTGTGCGGTCAAAGCCTCGTATGATACGTCTGATCAGGCTTAGCTTGCGTGGCGGTTCCTGTTCCACAGTGTCAACACCGACAGAGTCGGCTTCCTGCCATTGGCTGGCCTTTACAGTCATCGTCATCAACAATAGTATTATATGTATGAGAATGATTCTCTTCATTACTTCATGGTTCATCAGAACTTGCCAAGGATGCGGTCCAGCACCCAGTTCACGGGTGTTGCCGAGACGCTGGTGCAGGTGCAAACGGCCAGGCCTTGCAGATGCTCAATGACATTCTTGATAAGTGGATACTGCACGAAGGGCGGGTTAGGCACTTCAATGGTTTGCGTCCCCTCGCTTGTGTGTAGCACAATAGGGGCATAGTCGAATACGGAAAAGCTGATGGAACCTTGGTTGCCAATAATCTGTATGCGGTCTTCACGGGCCGACTCATGGGCTACAAAACACCAAGAGCCAGATCCCGGCAGTCCACTTTCAAACCTGAACACCGCACTTACCGAGTCTTCTGCTCCATAGAGCTTTCCCCGGTTGGCACAGATGCCTCTCGCGTCGATGATTACACCGAAGAACAGCTGGAGCAGATCAAGCTGATGGGGAGCCAGGTCGTAGAAATAACCGCCACCGGCAATATCGGGCTGCAACCGCCAAGGAAGATTATCGGGATGGGCATAGTCAAGCTCACGCGGCGGTACGGCAAAACGTACCTGTACGTTGATAATCCTGCCGATAGTTCCCTGTTCCAGGATTTCCTTCACACGCTGAAAATAAGGCAAGTAGCGACGATAGTAAGCCACGAAACAGGGCATTCCTGTCTGCTCACTGATGCGATTGACACGGGCACATTCGTCGTAGGAAGCTGCCAACGGCTTCTCTACGTACACCGGTTTGCCCGCTTTCATCGCCATGATGCTATAGGTGGCATGGCTTGAAGGAGGCGTAGCAATATAAATGGCATTCACCTCAGGATCGTCAATCAGCGTCTGGGCATCGGTGTACCATCGTGGCACCCCATGACGCTCGGCATAGGAACGGGCCTTCTCAGCGGTGCGGCTCATCACAGCCACCACGCTCGACCCCTCTACCATGGAAAAGGCAGGACCGCTTTTCTTCTCAGTCACCTCACCACAGCCAATGAATCCCCATCTCAATATCTTCATCGCTTCTGCTTTCTTGGCGGTGCAAAGGTACGCAAAAATATTAAGCCTATCGTGCAGCTACATACTTATGCAGCGTCTGGCGTACGGCACCATTGCCGGCATATAGCTCCTTCACCATTCCCTCGATTTGTTCTCCCAATCCAGCCTCATAGAGGTCAAGACCAAACACATCCTTACGCGAGTAGAGCTGTTTCAAGCAGCTCCAGTCCTGATCGGCCTTGCCAATCTCAAGCGGAGCAACGATGGCCTGCATTTCAGCGAGCATGGGATCGGGCGATGGCTCAAACGCTGTGCCGTCGTCCTTGATACCCTTCAGGTAGCGGGCGTAGCCTGCGAGCGTCAGCGGGATGAGCACGAGGTTCGACATGTCGAGGCCACGAGCCACATACTTCTTGATGGTCTCGCCGAAACGGATGGGCAGTTTCTGACTGGTGTCCATAGCAATGCGCTGTGGGGCATCGGGCATGAAGGGGTTGGGCAGACGGCGGTTGATGACGGCGCCGATGAACTCGTAGGGATTCAGTACGCCCGGATCGACCACCACGGGCATGGCTTCCATGTAGCCGATCTTCTGGATGAAGGCACGCAGATCATCATCCTTCATCTCGGCCGAGATGAGCGTGTAGCCCAACATGCAACCATAGATGCTCATAGCCGTATGGAGCGGGTTCAGACAAGTGGTCACCTTCATCGTCTCCACCTTGTCAACAGTCTCGCGGGTGGTATAGAGCGCACCACCGAGATCAAGCGGGGGACGTCCGTTGGTGTAGTTGTCCTCGATAACGAGGTACTGCACTTCTTCTGCATTGACGAAAGGAGCAGTGAACGTGTGCTTCTCCGTCTCGATATAGTCGTTGTCCTCGAAGCCGTCAGCAGCCAATAGCTCCTTCACTTTCTCGTGGGGACGCGGCGTAATCTTGTCAATCATCGACCAGGGGAAGGTAATCTTCGTCTCATCCTTCAGGTAGTCGAGAAACTCCTTCGGTACCAGTTCTTCGTTCACCCAGCGCTCGGCGTATGCCATCACACCAGCCTTCACCTTGTCACCGTTGTGCGAGCAGTTGTCCATCGACTGAACCGTCAGAGGCAGCTCGCCTGCGAGGAAGCGCTCCAACAGCAGTCGTGTCACCTTGCCCATAGCGAAGACAGGCTCCAAACCGCGCGCCAGGTCGGCATCGTTGAATCCATAGCCCTTCTCAGTAATGGTAAACGAGATCATCTGGAGCGTAGGATTGCGGAATATCTCTACGAGACGTTGCCAGTCGGCAAACTGATAATCAGCCTTCAGTGCCTCGGTGACGCTGGCAATGACCTTCTTCTCGATAGAACCATCCGAGCAGAGGTTGACACAGAGCGAAAGATTGTTGTAAGGGGCGTAAGCCTTGTCGATGACTTCGAAGTCGAATGTCTCGGCCACGATGACGCCACGATCGTACTTGCCCGTGTTCAGTGCGTCGTTCAGAATGGCAGCAGGGAAAGCACGGAAGATGTTACCGCCGCCGAAGTGAACCCACGTCGGCTCCTTCGCCGTCTTCTCGCGCAACTTGGCAATGTCAAACTTGGGAAGCTCGTAACCTTTCTGTTCCCACTCTGCGGCATTCAACTGGCCGCCCAGTATATCGTTTAGCTTCATATTATAATTATGATTTTAATATTTTCTGCAAAGGTACAAAAAAGTAAAGCTATTCCCCTTAATAATCCCCATAATTTAATCTTTTTTCTCTTTTTCTTTCTTTATTGGAATCTTTTTCGTATATTTGCGCCGTGAAATAGCAATAGTCAGACAATGAGTACACAGACAATGACACAGCAGATAGCCGAATACTTCAAGACGCAGCCCGTCCTGAAAGCATGGCTCTTTGGTTCTTATTCGCGCGGTGAACAGCGTGAGGATAGCGATGTAGATTTGCTTGTCAAGTTCGATCGCAGCATACCGATTGGATTGTTTGCTTATGTTCGTATACATCGCGAGTTGGAAGAAATACTAGGCTGCAAAGTTGATCTTGCAGAAGAGGGGACCCTTCGCCCGGCTGTACAAAAGACTGCAAATCGCGATTTAAAGGTTATTTATGAGAGAAGCAATTAGAGACATAGACCGTCTTCGGCATATTGATGAGTGTATAGAGCATATTAATGATTTTCTTAAGGGAAAGTCGTTCGAAGACATGAAGGGTGATGTCATGTGCTTTCATGCGGTGGTTTACAACATCATGATTATCGGCGAGGCGGCCAATCTGTTGACAAAAGAGTTTCGTGAGGAGCATACAGATGTGCCTTGGCGTGACATTGTAGATATGCGCAATGCGCTGGTACACGGCTATATCACAACAAATGCATCGTTGGTTTGGGATACCTGCACTAATGATTTGCCTTCGTTGAGGAATGAAATCACTAAGTACATTAATGAACTGAATAATATTGTGTAACCCTCAAGATAGATTGCGTATGACATAGCAAAGACAAAAGACATATAGGAATTGAAGCGTTCGCTTTTTGTTCTTGTTTACCGATAATTGGGGAATTAGAAGTAAAGTCACAAGAGTAAAAGTTGATGCTCGCGTCGTTCGACGTGGGCTTTTACTCGTTAAAGTGACAATGGTGATCCCCAACACCTCGGTAAACGTAGACGAAGTAATCAGTCCACGTTTCTTTTTCTGTCTTCTCACAAGCATTTGGACTACAGAGACTATTCACATTCAAACTAACAATTCAAAGAACAAACAATATAATGAGACGATTTTACGCATTACTTTGCTTAATGGTTGTAGCCTTCTCCGTATACGGATTTACAGTAGACGGATTAGTTTATTCGGAAAACAGCTATTATGGTGGCGTCCAAGTTGAAGGCTTGGTAGATAAATCATATAGTGGCCAGTTAGTAATTCCAGAAACAGTTACTCATAACGGGGTGACATATCCCGTCAAAGTTATTTTTACACAAGCATTTAAGGATTGTACAGGTCTGACCTCCGTAGTTATAGGAGATGCTGTAACCCAGATTTTCCAAGGTGCATTTAATGGCTGTAGCGGTTTGGAATCCGTATTTTTGGGGAAATCTGTCATCAATATACGCGAAGAAGCCTTTTATGGATGTAGTAGCTTGGCTGAATTCACCATCCCAGAATGGGTAAACATCATTGGCCAGTCAGTCTATGAAAACACCGCATGGTATAACTCTCTCTCAGATGGTCTTGTTATCAAGGACAATGTGTTATTCGGATATAAAGGCAACAAACCAGAAGGAGAGTTAGTCATACAAGACGGTATACGGGTAGTAGCAGGTGGTGCATTCAAACATTGTCCTGCCCTAACATCAATCGTATTTCCAAACACACTTTTATCCATAGGTGATGCTGCATTCTTTCAATCACATATAACCACTCTCACTATTCCAAATTCTGTTAGTTATATTGGAGAGCAGGCATTCCAAGGCTGCTTATATTTGAAATCAATTACCCTTCCCGCTTCTCTCGAGGAGATAGATTTTTGGGCGTTCCGTAATTGCGAAAGTCTTGAGGATATTTATTCCTATATTAAGGAGCCGTTTGATATAGGTGGAGCGTTTAGTTACAGCGATGGTGATGTAGATGAATACTATAGCCGTGTTATCCTCCACGTTCCCGCCGGTACCAAGGCTCTGTACGAGGCTACCGAGGGTTGGAAGGATTTCAAGAACATTGTAGAGATAGACCCGTCGGGCATCGCCACCATCCACTCGGAGAAGAATGGCTATGGTGCTGTCTACAATCTATCCGGCCAGCGGCTCGCCGCTCCGCACCGGGGCCTCAACATCATCGGAGGTCGTAAGGTCGTGATGAAGTGAGAGAAATGAGAGTTCCGGCTCTCACTTCTGTACTGTCAATAGTGCCAAGCCTCGAAGTGAGACTTGGCACTATTATGACATCCGAACTGCCTTTCACGAACTTCTTTTTGCCCAATAATATCATTTTTCTTTTCTTCTCATTGTCGTTTAGAATAAAATGTGTATATTTGCAGCGTGAAACGTCAATAGAATTTGCTTATGCTTGACAGGTCGCAGACTATAGAAAAGTTAAAAACCACTCGTCAGTACCTTGGCGAGCACTATGGTGTGCACTCCATGACGCTCTTCGGCTCGCTGGCACGCAACGAACAGCGAGAAGACAGCGATGTGGACATTTGTGTAGAGATGGTACCCAACTTGTTTAACCGCGCTGGCGTGAAAATCTATTTGCAGGAATTACTTGGATGTGACGTCGATGTGGTGCGAATGCGCGAGAACATGAACCCCTTGTTTAAACAGCAAATTTTGAAATATGGAATTCGAGTCTACTGAGAAACTTCAGATGGTCTATGAGACCCTAAAGAATATTGAGACGGCCATCACCCGGCTACAGGAGCGGACAGTGCAGATCCATACTGCCAACGATTTTCTTCTTTCACCCTTTGGCATGGAGAAACTCGATGCTGCCTGCATGGTGCTCATTGCTTTGGGCGAAGCTGTAAAAACGCTCGACAAACTCACCGACAAGGAATTGCTTCCTACATACCCCGCTGTAGAATGGAAGAAAGTCATGGGAGCAAGAGACATTATGGCCCACCACTATTTTGAGGTTGATGCCGATGAAGTGTTCAACATCGTGAAGAACGACCTGGAACCCTTGAAGAAAGCTATCGAATTCTTCAAGAACGAACTATTTGGTAATAACAATCAATAATGTATAACCCTCAAGATTGATTGCGTATGACATAGTAAAGACAAAGTTTCATAACTATATTGTTGAGTCCACTTTAAAAAGTCACAACATGCCGAAATTTGAGTAAAAATCAATGCGTAGCCGCTCCCCTCCCTTGTAGGGGAGGGGCAGGGGGTGGGGTCAGTATCTTATTCGCTATCAGGATATTACAGACCCCACCCCGCCCAAAGGGCACCCCTCCCCTTGAAGGGAGGGGAGTGGCTGCGCCTTCGCCCGCGACTTGTTGGGACTTTTTAAAGTGGACTCATTGTTTTTGATTGCTAAATACCATACTTACGGGGAATAAGTATTATGTTTATGGAGCACAAGTATAGTACTTACGAAATGCATCTCGCAACGTCCCCCATAAGGCGCATCCCCCCCTCTATATCTGTCCCCCCTATAGGGGGGACTTAGATATGAGGGGGATGTGCCCTTATCCCCCTTTTTGTTTAGTCGAAGAAGCCGGGCTGCTTGTACTCGATGCCTAACTCGCGGTCGACGGTGGCAAGGATGCCCTGCACCTGTCCGAGGGCGAACATGCGTCCGAGGAGGGTGTAGCCTGCATTGTGGCCGTGGCTTGACTCGTCGAGGATGCCGCCAGGCTCGTCGGTGAACGTCATGCCGTGATCGACGCGCATAGGCAGGTTGGGATTCTCTTTTTCGAAGATGCGTGCCAACTCGATAAGATCGGCACGTCCGCCAAGGTGCGAGGCCTCGGTGAAATCGCCGTTGGGGAAGATGTGGCACGAACGCAGGTGAACGAAGTGGGTACGCGAGGCAAACTTCTTGGCCAGTTCCACTACGTTGTTATAGGCACCTGCCGAGAGGCTGCCTGCACAGAAGGTGAGGCCATTGTGCTTGTTGGGAACGGCGTCGAGGAACCACTGGATGTCCTCTTCGGTGCGCACGATGCGCGGCAGGCCAAGGATCTCGATGGGGGGATCGTCTGGGTGTACGCACATGTTCATGTTGCACTCCTCGCAAACGGGCATGATGGCCTCGAGGAAGTATTTCATGTTTTCACGTAACTGTTTCTTGTCTATACCCTTATACAGGTCGAGGAAGTCGCGGAACTTCTGGATGGGAGCCTCGTCGTTCTCGCTGAAGTTGCCGCTGACGAAGCCCTGCGTCTTGATGATGATGTTCTCCACCAGCTTGTGGTCTTTCTCGGGCGTCATCGTCTTGGCCAGTTCGTCGCACTCGGCCAGTACGTTGCGGTCGACCTCCACCTTCCCCTCCTGTAGGAGGGGAGATTCGATTGGAAGGGGAAGCTTGAACTTCGCCCATTCTTCGCGGGCACCCTCGCGCTTCAGGATATAGATGTCGAAATAGGCGAACTCGGCATAGTTGAAGTAGAGGTTCGTGGCACCGTTGGGGTTGTTGTGGAACAGGTCGGTACGGGCCCAGTCGAGTACAGGCATGAAGTTATAGCAGATGCAGTGGATGCCTTCGGCAGAGAGATTCCGCAGCGACTCCTTGTAGACCTCAATCTGATGATCGCGGTCGGGACCGCCATACTTAATCGTCTCCACCACCGGCAGGCTCTCCACCACGCTCCAGCGCATGCCGTAGCTCTCAATATACTCGCGTAGGTCGCGAATCTTTTCCCGTGTCCAAACCTCGCCAAGGGGTACGTCATGCAGAGCGGTCACGATGCCCTCCACACCAATCTGTTTCAGCATGGCAAGTGTAATCTTGTCTTTCTTGCCAAACCAACGCCATGTTCTTTCCATTGTCTTGCTATGTTTTTTTGAATAGTTATTAAATTGTGAGTGCAAAGATACGGAAAAAGCACTAAAAAAACTTGTATATTTTGACTTTTTATTTGTGTTTTTGTCTTTTTCTGCAAGAAATGTAGTAACTTTGCCCTCGGTTTATGAAGACAAGCGAGAAAAACGACAGTGTGCTCCAAGCTGTAGAGGGCATACTGAATCACTATTTAGAGACGAACAAGCATCGCAAGACGCCTGAGCGTTATGCCATATTGCGGGCAGTCTACTCCATCGACGGGCATTTCACGCTCGACGAACTCGGAGAGAAACTGTCGGCCGACTATAAGTTTCCGGTATCACGAGCCACGCTCTACAATACGCTGAACCTCTTTTTAGAGCTGCGGCTGGTCATCCGCCACCGCTTTCAAGGCTCTACAAAATACGAGGCCTGCTATGCCGACAACAGCCATTGCCACCAGATTTGCACCATGTGCGGCAAGGAGACGGAGGTGCGCGCGCCCGAAATCACTGAGGCTATTGAACAGTTGCGCCTGAAACGTTTTCGCAAGGACGGCTACACCTTATATATTTATGGGATATGCTCGACCTGTCAGGCCACCATTACACGACAAAAGAAGAAAACAAATAAACAAGAAAAAGAATGATTAACGGTAAGGTAGACGTCCTGCTGGGATTGCAGTGGGGCGATGAAGGCAAGGGCAAGGTGGTCGACGTGCTGACCCCTCGCTATGATGTGGTGGCACGGTTCCAAGGCGGTCCCAACGCCGGACATACGCTGGAGTTCGAAGGACAGAAGTATGTGCTGCGCAGCATTCCCTCGGGTATCTTCCAAGGGGGAAAGGTGAATATCATTGGAAACGGCGTGGTGCTGGCTCCCGACCTGTTCATGGACGAGGCGAAAGCACTGGAGGCCAGCGGACATGAACTGCGCTCACGGCTGCATATCTCGAAGAAGGCACACCTCATCATGCCTACCCACCGCGTGCTCGATGCTGCCTACGAGGCACAGAAGGGTAAGAACAAGGTGGGCACCACGGGCAAGGGCATCGGCCCGACTTATACCGACAAGGTGAGCCGCACTGGCCTGCGCGTGGGCGACATCCTTGAGAACTTCCCCGAAAAGTATGCTGCCGCCAAGGCACGCCATGAGGCCATACTGAAGTCGCTCGGTTTCGAGTACGACATCGCTGAAGTCGAGAAGAAGTGGATGGAGGGTATTGAATACCTGCGCCAGTTCCCCATCGTTGATAGCGAGCACGAGATTAACGGTTTTCTACGCGAGGGCAAGAGCGTTCTCTGCGAGGGTGCACAGGGCACGATGCTTGATGTGGACTTCGGTTCGTATCCCTTCGTCACCTCGTCGAACACTATCTGTGCCGGTGCCTGCACGGGTCTCGGTATCGGTCCCAACAAGATTGGCGAGGTCTACGGCATTATGAAGGCCTACTGTACCCGTGTCGGTGCAGGCCCGTTCCCCACGGAGCTGTTCGACGAGACGGGTAAGAAGATCCGCGACCTCGGTCATGAGTATGGTGCCGTGACAGGACGCGAGCGCCGTTGCGGATGGATAGACCTTGTAGCCCTGCGCTATTCGATCATGGTCAACGGCGTGACGAAGCTCATCATGATGAAGAGCGACGTGCTCGACGGCTTCGACACCATCAAAGCCTGTACAGCATATAATGTCAACGGACAACTGACGCGCGATTTCCCCTACGACATTGAGCATGGCATAGAGCCAATCTATCAGGAGATGCCAGGCTGGAAGACCGACATGACCCACTACACCAGTGAGGAGCAGTTCCCACAGGAGTTCAAGGACTATATCGACTTCCTCGAGAAACAACTCGAAACGCCCATCTGCATCATCAGCATCGGACCTGACCGCGAACAAACGATTATTCGAAATTAATTCCATTTTTGGCACGGAACAACACGGAGAACACTGTTTTATGCTGTACGAAAACCTGACAGAACAAATCATACTTGCAGCCCGTGATGTTCACAAGGAGTTGGGATTCGGTTTCTTAGAAGCTGTCTATGGCAACGCCTTGTACAAAGAACTGAAGGCGCGAGACATAAAATGTGAATGTCAGAAACACATTGATGTGTACTATAAGGGAGAGGTTGTTGGGCATTATGTGGCCGATATGCTTATCGACGATAAAGTCATTGTTGAGCTAAAGGCTGTCGTGGAATTACGACCAGAACATGAGTGGCAACATCTCAACTACTTGGTTGCAAGCAAGATAGAATTGGGACTCCTAATTAATTTCGGCCATAAAATATCAGTAAAAAGGAAAATAAACACAAATAAGCACCAGCAGGAAGACAGTCGAGGCTGACACAAGAGACAAAGAACAGTGTCCCTCAGTGTTTTTCCGTGCCTAAACAATAAACAATGGCAAACAAACCAAGTATTCCCAAAGGAACACGCGACTTTGGCCCACAGGAGATGGCCCGTCGCAACTATATCTTCAACACCATCCGCAACGTCTACGAGCTATACGGCTTCCAACAGATAGAGACGCCCGCCATGGAGACGCTACAGACGCTCATGGGCAAGTATGGCGAGGAGGGCGATAAGCTGTTGTTCAAAGTGCTGAACAGCGGTGACTTCCTCTCCAAGGTATCCGACGACGAACTGCAGGAGCGCAATGCGCTTCACTTAGCTGCCAAGCTCTGCGAGAAAGGTCTGCGTTACGACCTCACCGTACCCTTCGCCCGCTATGTGGTGATGCACCGTGAGGAGCTGCAACTGCCGTTCAAGCGCTATCAGGTGCAGCCCGTGTGGCGTGCCGACCGTCCACAGAAGGGTCGCTATCGTGAGTTCTACCAGTTCGATGGCGACGTGGTGGGCAGCGACTCCCTGCTCAACGAGGTGGAGCTGATGCAGATCATCGACACCGTTTTCACCCGTTTTGGCGTGCGTGTGCAGATTAAGATCAATAATCGCAAGATTCTCTCGGGCATAGCAGAGTATATAGGTGCCGCTGACAAGATTGTCGACATCACCGTAGCCATAGACAAGCTCGATAAGATAGGCATAGACAATGTCAATCAGGAACTCCGCGAAGACGGTCTTTCTGATGAGCAGATAGAGAAGCTACAACCCATCATCCTGCTCGAAGGCACCAACGACGAGAAGCTTAATACCATCGCCGAGGTACTGAAGGACAGTGAAATCGGGTTGAAAGGCGTGGAGGAGTGCCGCTACATTCTCTCCGCATTATCCGTAGGCGGCTCAGCCGCTGCGCTCCACAACGAACTACAACTCGATCTCACTCTTGCCCGTGGCCTGAACTACTACACGGGTGCTATCTTCGAGGTGAAGGCACTCGACGTGCAGATTGGCTCTATCACGGGTGGTGGCCGTTACGACAACCTGACGGGCATCTTCGGCATGCCCGGCCTCTCGGGCGTGGGCATCTCCTTTGGTGTTGACCGCATCTACGATGTGCTGAACCATCTTGATGCCTATCCCAAAGAAGCTATACAGACCACCCAATTGCTATTCATCAACTTTGGCGAGAAAGAGACGGCTTATTGCATGCCCGCCGTGGCCAAGGCCCGCCAGGCAGGCATACGCACCGAGATCTATCCCGACGCTTCGAAGATGAAGAAGCAGATGGCCTATGCCAATGCCAAACAGATTCCCTTTGTGGCCTTGGCAGGAGAGAACGAGATCAATGAAAGCAAGCTCACGCTGAAAAATATGACTACGGGTGAACAGCAATTGGTCACGTCAGACGAGCTTGTCGATATGTTGTCATAATACAGGCAAGAAAAACTCTCTAGGTGCACTTACTGATCAGTGCACTTGGAGTTTTTGTTCTCGTATGCCAACATCATCGTGCCTTTCAAGTTTCCCATTAGCTTTTTTGCCTGAAGTCGAAACGTGACATAGGTCAGTCCACCAGAAACGATGCCGCCTAATACCGGCACTATTTTGCTGACACCTTTGGCAAAGCTTTGCTTCGTAAGGCTAACGCCAATCCATTTTGCCACTTGCTTTACAAGTGGATATATGAATCCTTTTGTCAATGCAAAGCGAGGAAGACGTTTCAGTAATTCCTTTTGTGCTTGTTCTGCAACTTCTTGAATCACCTTTTGTGCTGCAGCCACACCACCCATCAAACCAACAAAGACCGTGAGGAGGTTTGCTGCACTGTCGGTGAACCTCCCATTCTCGTCGCACAAATCAGGGTAGCCATATATGTAAGCCAATTTCTGTGCCAGTACACACACATGATAGTAATACTGCGCCACGTCGCCAGGGATAGTACCCAGCATTGCCAGTCCTCCTGGTATTCCCATGAGGGTGGATGCCGATGTGGCCAATATAGTATGCTGTTTGATACATTCATTGGCAATCTCGTCTAACACAGACATGTTTACATTCCCCATGGTGCCTGTCTCCAGTACAAGGCTCAGTTGCGAGCCAGTACAATATATTGACAGCTTTTCTGTAAGAAACGACTCGCGTGTAACTTTCACGCCAGGCATCTGCATCACACTTGTCAGAACTTTATTCCAGATTGCTATTTCGTTTGCCATAATCTGATATTTTTTTATTCGTGATAATTTGTCCCTAAAAGCGACTCTAACTCTTTGGTCCTGCTTTCTGTCAATCCCAAAGCCTTTGCATACTTATTGAGCCGATGGCGGGCTTTGTCTGTAAGTTCTCCAACATTAGAATAATCTTTATACATGTCAAGATATTCTTTTTCATCCTCTGTCAACTGAGGCTTCAATGATGCTTCCAGTTCTGCCGCACGTTCTTCACTGATGCCAAGCGAGAGACGAATCCGATTCAGCATTTTTCGCTCACGGGGCGTAATTTCCACATCGTCTTCAAAAAACTCTTTGAGGTTATCTATGTATTCTTGTTCCGTAGAGGTCAACAATGCAAGTCTTGACTCTTCAGTTGAAACCTCTTCATTTGGTTCACTAAACTCGCTAAGAGGTTTAAAGGTAACCGTGATTTCCCATTCCATTTCTTCTTCACGATGGAAAGAATTCTCCATTTGTCGAGAGAACGACATGTTTGCATTGTCTACGAAAGCCTTAAATGCAGCTTTTACAGAGTCTAACCGGCTGTCAGTGACTGCCAGTGTCTTTTTTGAAGAAATGCTGACACTGTGGTGAAGCATGTTACCTTCCATGCGCATTTTAACGAGTCGCTGCCATTCCGGATCAACCGAAAGCCAGGCAACATCGTCTGGCACGTAAGGATATTTGGTAGGATTAAAACGCTGCGACATCTGCCGTTCGCTCTGATGGTCCGTGCTATTGCTATAGGCGCGTTTGCGCCCATATTCCCCACTGACACCAACACTATTGTATTCCACCCCACCTTCTATATTGTATTCTGACGATGCAGCCTCGAAATTGGTATGTCCTTTCATAGAGCGGAATACTATTTCCGTGGCACCAAGTCCTTGCACCAAGCGTTTGAAGTCTTGCACTTTATCGTTAAACAGTTCTTCGTCGATGCCTTCAAAGGGCAGATACCATCCTTTCTTGGCTGGATGGGCATAATAAAGAGAATTTGGCTGTGGATGTCCAATAGGGAATCTCAACTCCACAGGTAATTTGTCTATGGTAAAGAGCCATTGAATATTATCATCATAACAACCGGCCAGAGCTTCTATATTTTTTGCAATGTAGATAAATTGGCGTTCATGGTAATCGATAGAAGAGAAGAGCTGCGATTCACATATTGATACCAGCTCAGGGTTGTTGGGATAGTGTTCCGGATTTTCGCCAGAGTATATTTTCTCAAGGGATAAATAGCCATCGTCGAACTGATATTCCAGCAGCTTTTCGGTAATAGCCTCATACTCTTGCTTCACTTCATTTCGAATCTCTTCACCAGCCAAGGCTGCAATGGCATAACGCCGTTGCTCGAAAAGGCCTTCAACACCTTTATCACATAAATCCATCAGAATCCAATAAACGCGAGCCAGTAAATCGTTTTCAAAATCATCATGATCTACTTTGCTTTGTATGCAAGCCCGCAATTGTTGGTATGCTTGCTGCCTCTCTTTCTCAGCATCCTCAATAATGTTCTCAATCTTTTCCCAACGAGGATCGTCATCATCAGTATCACTATCAATTCCAAGTTGCTTGGCCTTCTCAACATAATCATCTTTAATGCGAAGCATCATATTATACCTTAATTCCGCAACACTATTACAAATATAACTTTTTAAGTACCTGAGCAACAAAAAGTTGCCCAGGATTTTGCCATGTCGAAGAATTCACTTATCTTAGTGTTGCAAAAATAAACAAGC
>Ga0256404_1001095_pt1 | contig 67930 bp, 90 predicted proteins | sample RumenRJG_01DNA_FD_185990 | JGI IMG/M metagenome (GOLD analysis project Ga0256404, IMG submission 185990) | Bovine rumen microbial communities from Lethbridge, Alberta, Canada - RJG_01 | ecosystem: Host-associated > Mammals > Digestive system > Stomach > Rumen | place: Canada: Alberta | collected... | reverse complement strand
CTTATATGAAATATAAATAGTATTCTTCGTAAAGTCATCCGAACCATAATCCATTGGAGACCTTGCAATCGCGTTGTTAATCACACAATCCCTATAGATTTCCTTATACATAACATCGCCAAAAGAATTGAGGTGTTCCACCGTAACGTCAAATTTCTGCTCATTCTTCCTAATATTTTCAAGTTCAATGAAAATCGGGATGCAATTGTCATTAAGAAAATTATATGTTTGTAAGATAAGTTGGTTGTCAAATATTTCAATACTACGTACCATATCGCTTGGAATATCTAATGCGTGTACAAGAAACCTGTTATTTCTGGTACACCTTTCAAGATTATTCTGCAACTCATCCAGCACAATATCAAAATCAGTCTTATTATCTTCTGTACATGTTACATTATCATTGTATTGCGGATAATTGGTAACACTAACACTGTCACTATCTTTTAATTCATAACTCTTCGACTCGTTCAGTTCTTTAAGACTCTGATAATACTTCTGTATCTTTTCCTGTACTTCGTAAATATGCTTTGATTTCTCAATGCATTCATCTCTTATTTCCCTGACATCCAAATATGAACCCTTTTCAAGACTCTCTTCATATGTCTTATTCAACATTTCAAGCTCAATCTTGCTGAGTTTAAGCTCACGTTCAAGATTTTCAATGTAACCCCCATCAAAGTAAAATTCGCTCATAACATCAAAATTTATTCATTTCCCAAATTATTTATAAACCCATTTACGCCCTTTTCAACAGCCGAATAATAATCCTTCGGTTCAATCTCCCCAAGCATAACCATACACAACGCAGTTGCCATTATTGAGCAAAGCTCAGCCTCGGCGTCAAGATTCTCTGTATAACGCTCTGAAAGTACTATCTTATCATGTAATTTGGAGAACGGCTGTTCACAAATGGCATCAAGACACTTTTTCGTGGAGTATTTCTCACCACCAACATCACTTATTACTTTCCTTATTACTGGAAAAATAATGGTTTCAAGTATCTTATCATAAAATCCATATTTAAGCCTCAACATAAGTACAGCCATCTGCTCAAACGCAATTGCACAGATTTCATTGTCCCCATCTTCCATCCCTTTTGTAAATTCAAGCATTTCCCATCTTTTGTAGATTGTTTCCAATACATCCTTATTTGTATTTTTCTTAACATAATCCGTTTCTTGTAAACACCAAAAGGGCAACATCTTTAATTTCATATTTATAAACTCTTTCATAACATCAATCTATTTTCTGTTTAAATTATTTCCAATATGAATATAACCCCTTATTTATCTCGTAGTTATTCCACTTATATTGTTTTCTGTGCGGTTGTATCTTTGCCCAACCCCACATATCTTGAAGTCCTTCCTTTAAATCTGTCATATGTCTGAATCCCAATATGTCAATGGATTTTTGATAAGTTGGAACCGCATATTTAACTTCATGCCTAGGTTCTTTATGCTCAATCTTGTTGTAGTTTGTAATATCAATCAATATCTTTGCCGCCTCATTAATGGTATATGGGACTATGCCGCCTAGGTTGATAATTTCCATTGAGGCTTCCTTCCTCGTTGCTGCATTCCATATCGGTTCAAGATTATCGTTAATGTAAGTAAAGGCTCTTGATTGTTCTCCATCGCCATAAATTAAAATTGGCTCATTATGCAAAATCTGATACATCCAAATACCTAAAACATTCCTATATTTATCCCATATATTCTGTTTAATTCCGTAGATGTTATGGGGACGGATAATACACCAATCAAGTCCGTGTTGTTCACCAGCCACCTTAATGTCCATCTCACAAGCATACTTTGAAATGCCATAAGGGTCAATTGGACAAGGTACGTCATTCTCATCAAATCTAGTACCATTCATTGAACCATGACCATATACTGACATTGAAGATGTATAAACAAGCCTCTTTACATCATATTCGACACAGCAGTTAATGACATTTGCTGTTGATACTGAATTATTCCTCCAATTGAACATTCTCACAAAAGGAGATAAACCTTCAGCTGCATATGCTGCAAAATGAAACACATACTCAATATTATATTTTTCGAAAATATCATTAAGTTTTTCCTCAGCAATATCCCTTTGATAGAAGATTACTTCCTTGTTGATGTTTTCAATATACCCTCCGAATAAATTATCAACGCCAATTACACCATATTCTGGTTTATTCTCAATTACCCAATCTGCAAAATTGGCTCCCAATAAGCCAGCAACACCAGTTATTAATATATATTTATCCTTCATATTTACTATCAACTTTATCTACGTTATATTTTTTATCTGTTAATTCTATTTTGTAAAATTTAATTTTCTTAAACTTCTTAATGCAAAAAATCGTAAGAAGCCTCTCCGAAAGAAATCCACCAATTCTTTTCTGATACCACACTTCACCATTTTGAGGACTGTTTTGGAAATTCTTGAGATATTTATCTTTGTTTTCTTCTATTCTCTTATCAATATCACCTCCTATATACTTTAAGTATCTATCAATAACGTTTTCATAAAACGCAAAGAACTCCAAGAAATCTTCTTTTTTCATAATAAACATGTTATTGGTGAAAAGATAAGAATTATTAAGTACAATATTTGCCGCATTTGCGTAATTTGGAAACCATTTGTTGATTATTTCTTGAATTATTTCTAAATCCTCAATGTTATGACAAATTCCATAGTGTTGTTTTATTGTACAACCTAACTTTATCGGATATGGTAGTATTGCATCATAATCTTTGAATATTTCATTCATGTCTGGAATATCATCCATAAAACTAAAATACCTCCTGTAATGACAGAAACCAATATAATCTTTAATGTGATAGTTTTTTACCACCCAATAAAAATTTATTAATTCGGAATAAAAATCATCCCCATATGATAGTCCAAAATCTTTTGGATTAATAAACTTTGTGTTTATCACTTTAAAACAAGGGTTTGTTACAACCTGCTTAAAATCCTTATGGGTGCATATAAAAATATCAAGATTATCAACATTTTTACCAGTTTCTGAAAACGATTGAATAAACCTTTCCTTTTCCTTTGTCTTTTTATTATGCTTAAAAAACGATTCAAGTTTGTATGTCTTAATGAAAGTATCATAAGTTCTGTCACCAACCCCACGAACCTTTTTTATTTGAATCCATTCTTGTATGGTCTTCATTTGATAGTGTCTCAGCCACACACAAGAAAAATCATAATCATTAAACGGCGATTTGGAATTACATTCATTGCCACACCCATTACAGCACCTTAAAACATTATTAGGGGTATGAGGCGTTGCTGTCCATCTTATTCCGTCAAGCCCACCTCTAACGATAGATTTTATGTGGTTATTCTCAGGAAAGTCATACCCATGCTTAAAATACAACGGCTCAACTGGTTTTGTAAATCTTTCTGTAAGAGGTCTGTTATCGTAATAAACAAGGTCATTATCACCATAGCACATCCAATTCACATGAATTATGTCAAAACCGTTGAACTTATCCTGAGATAAAAATGATTTAACATTTTCATTTTCATCCTTAAAAGTTAAAAATTCATCACAATCAAAGAAACAAATCCAATCATACTCATCACCATGCTTATCATAACAATCTTGATATGCTACAAGCTGGCAAACCGTCTTATTTCTGAAATCAACAATATCAACAAAACCAGCATTGATATAATCTCCAATTACGTCTTCAAACCTATCTTCTCCATCATGATTATTATCATATATGAAAATTTTATCAAACCCCAATTTTTGATAATATTCAACATATTCTTTGATGTATAGGTTTTCCATCCTACCAATACAACATAATGCAACTTTCATAAAATATAGTAGTTCTTTTATCCTTCTTTTATTCTCAAAGCAAACGGAGGTATCGGTTCCAATGTAAAACAAGCGTTTATATAGTTGGAATTCGGGTCTATGTAAAACCTGTTACCGTTTCTTATCTTATCATATTCAACCTCAATCACAACGTATTCCTCATCAATATCCTTTCCCAGGTTAAATGTATGCGCTATTTCATCAATCATATCAGAAGGGCCTTGCATGAATAAATAAACCCTCTCTGGATGATTCGTGAACATATTACCACTCTTCGGTACGATTCCTTTTTTAAGTATCTTCTCAACAAGCCTCTTTGGTGTAACATGATACAATTCATTAGGGATGTCATCATTGGAAAGAAGAACATCAAACTTAGGTTCAAAGACACAAGTGAACGGTGAGCCAAGTCTAAGCAGTCTATCATACCCAAGCTCATTACCGTGTCCCAGTGTACCTGCGAAATACCAACCGCATATATCCATTAACTTAATCACCCCGTTGAAATATTCCTCACTTATGCTTTCCAGACCTTTGGTGAAATTAAGATAAATCTGTATCGGTTTATCACCTGAAGAATTGGTCTGCTTAAAGAAATACATTGGAGAAATCTTAATTCCATACTTAAGTATGTCGTTGTTAAGAAGCACCTTCCTCGTATCGCTGTACGAGTATGTCTTTATAAGGCCCTCTGTAATGACTGCATTGGATAAAGCAGTCCTGAATACATCAGTTGAGAGAATTCTGTCCTTACTTCCAGTAAGGTTTTCAATCAACCCGTCTATCACGTCCAGAACCTGTTCTTCAGTAAGCCTTATCTTCCTGTTGTGTGCCATTTTCTTTAAAAGATAAAAAAATATAAATAAAAATCAATATATTGATATATATTTTTATTTATTATATATCTCTATACATATAAGGTACTACTATCTATAACTATATAATTTATATTATTATATATAATATTATATATTAATTATATATTATATTAAGAGAGACAAAAATGGGTGAACCTCCAATCGGTTCACCCAATATTATTTCTACCATTCCCTCGGTTTATCCTTTATAAAGTCCCTTCTATGCCACTTATAGTGTCTGTTCAGGTAGTCTTTCCTGTCTTTCTCGGCATTCTTCCTTAAGGTATTGAACTCTTCTTCTCCCTTTTTTCTTCCAGCCTCTATTTCATCCCTGGTAGGACTCTTAGGTTTGTTCAACCCAAAGAACCTCTCAAATTTACCCCTGTCATCTCGTGGTGCTTTCGGTGTATAATAATCCTTGTATCTTTCCCTGGTATTCTCAATATCATCCAGCCTTCCCTTATAATTCATATTTGTCCTGAGTCCGAAATCATTCGTAGGAACGTGCTCACCGCCACCATAATAGTAGACATCATTCTTCTGGTTCTTTGCATAGGGGTCATGTTCGTCACGCCAAATCCTGTCACTCAGTTTCTTAAAGTGTTCACCTCCCCAATTACGCCCAGTCTTAACCTTATTTCTATCAAACAACGTAACAACTGACGTGCCATCATTTGCGGTATATACACATGGGAAGAATTCACGGTATTTGGGGTTCCTCCTCATTTTCCAGGCTAAGTTCTCAGCATCACGTATTGTGTCATATGTATACATGCTGACAATCTGGTCATCAGTCACATCACCGAGTCCGTCTTGTGGATATTGTCTGTTCACGCCACCATGTTGTGAGAAAAAATCGGATAACCTTTCAGAAGGAATCGACTCGGTCAGCAACCTGTCTATTGATTCCCTGAGTATCTTGCTTAATCTATCGTTACTAATCATATAAACTTTCTTTTTCTAAATAAATATCCAATCATTGTATATTTTTCAGCTTATAGACGAAATTTCCACAGTCATAGATTCTATATATTTTCCTGCTAAGCATTATCTCATGTTCAGTCATACTTGCATCGTATCCCTCACTAATAAGTCTATCCTTCCTGAAGTTAAACCTATTTTTCCTTCTATTACCGACAACGTAGAAATAATTGGGCTGTGACACATGGTCAAGCGTGAAGCCGAGTTTTTCATATAATGAGCCTTCGCTCCACCTTAAATCACAATATGATATTATCTCACGAGGGTTTTCATTTTTAAGGAAATATTTCAATAGTTTGCTTGCCCCACCGATGACGTTCGTGTCCTTCCTGTTACAGAACCTAATAAGCTCAAACTCACCTTCCTTCACAGCGCTGCCAAGGTTTTTCCTCTTAAGTCCAAATGACATCAACGATACCAATTCATCACCATTATACAACCCGTAATAATATTTAGACGGAACCTTTCCTTGAAGGTGATTCTCATTCATGAAACTTAAGGCTTCGGTACCAGGGACCTCCCTTATTATACACTTTCTCGCATAAATAGTCCTTTCTGTCATACCAAGCAGGTTCCTAATCCTACTCTTAACAATATCCTTCTTCTCATCCCACTCATCCTCGAATATGTGTATCAATCTTATCCCATTTTCCTTACACAATTTCGTCTTATCAAGATGGTAGTTCTTGTCCTTGTGCAACTCATTGTGCCACCTGAGTCCGTCACATTCAAAACCAATCGACTTTGAAGGTACAAATACGTCTATCTCCTTTCCATTTAACACGCTCCTATCATTATTCACCGCATCAACACACAATGAATGTACAAAATCATACACTTCATTTTCCCATTTTGATTCCGTAACTCCGCATTTCTGACAGCCGCAACCAGTTAGATGTATAGCTGGTTTCTGTAAGAACTCCCCGTGTTTCGGGCATATAATCCTGACGTTATCAAATGGTCCGTTATACTCTACGTTTGAATAGTCATATTTATCGCCATGAACCTTCCTAGCCTTTTCAATGAATTCATTATTACTCATCAGAATATGGGTTTTTTCTATTCCACATTTAGGGCACCCACGCCCACACAAATGAGAATCTGGTGTCTGCCAGAACTCACCGTGCTTTGGACAAATAATACACACCTTGGTCGAATTGTTGACATACTCAACCTTTGAGTAATCATATTTCCCCTCATGTATCTCCTTTGCCTTTTCTACAAATTCATCGGTTGTCTTAAGTCTGTTAAACTTCCTTCTTTGCTCCCAACATTTCGAACACCCGTGTCCCTGGATATGAAGATACGGTTTTATCAAGAACTCTCCATGTTCTGGACATATAATACTGACCTTATCCTGACTTCCAATATACTCAACCTTTGAATAATCATATTTGTCACCATGCACTTTCCTTGCCTTTTCAATGAACGTTTCCTTTGTGTCACTTCTTTTACGTGACCTCGATTCAAGCCCACACTTAGGACACCCCTGTCCTTTGAGATGGCTATGTGCCTCTTGCTCAAATTTACCGTGAATAGGGCACACTATCGTTAATTTCTTATGCATGCCAGAATATACAGACTGGCTGTAATCATACTTATTCCCGTGGACGGCAATGGCTCTTTCCTTAAAATCTATTTTCTTCCTACTCATAGTACAAATATATTAAAAATTCCTTTAAAAAAACAAATTATTACATAAATAAATATCCACATAAACAAAAAAAATGCCAGGATTCATTTAAAATCCTGACACTTTTAGCATCTCTGTAACTAATTGATTATTAGTATGCTAAGATACAGTAGTCCATACGAAGCGTAATTTGAATCGTTGCAAGGTCATCCTGTGAATAGTTAAGGTCTCCGAAGTCAGCACTCGTAATAAACGCATTCTTCAATATCCATTTCGATACAACAACACCAGTTGGGTCAAGCATCTCAAGTTCAACATCGCGCTTGTAGCCTGCTGCGTAGCCCTGACGTCCAGTAACAGACTCAGAATGCAGACGCACCCACTCCATAATTGCCTGTGAAGCAGAAGGACCGATTGGGTCACGAAGAGCAACTTGTATCTCATCCCAGGTATAACGACCTACAACATACGTTGATGTGTTAAGGAACGGAATTTCCTTTCCTTCCTGTTTGATACTTGGACGCTTTGCACTTTCACACCACCACTCCTGAATACCTAAGTCAGCTGGAAATCTCAATAGCCATCTATTTTTCCTCAGAGGCTCATAGTTTAATGGCATTTTCATTAGAAGGTCACTCATGATAATATTTTTTTAATCTAAATTATTTACAACTCTTTTTCGAGTTTACAAATAAATACAATGATTTTCATTTTTTTAACGAAAAAAATTGCTTTTATGAAAAAAAATCCATATATTTGTAGATGGAAAAGATATTTATAGGTAAAACATAATATGGTTGATAAGAAAAAGAGGTTTATAGACAAGGCGATAAAGAAGCACGGAAACAAATATGACTACTCCAAAGTAGAATATACTGATAGCTTAACAAAGGTCTGCATCATATGCCCTGAACACGGTGAATTCTGGCAGACACCTCAGGCGCATGTAAGGGGAAACGGTTGTCCTAAATGTGCAAATATAAAGAGAGGGAATGCATTCAGGAGCAATATTGACGAGTTTATAGAAAGGGCAAACATAATTCATGGTGGAAAATACATATACGACAGGACGTCGTATGTGAATGCAATGACAAAGGTTCCGATTCTTTGTCTTGAACACGGTACTTTCTGGATGACCCCAATGGCGCACCTCAATGGTCAGGGTTGCCCGAAGTGTAAAGGAAGGGGGCTTACAAATGATGAGGTCATATCACGCTTTATTGATAAACATGGAAAAAAATACGACTATTCATTAGTGAAATATGAAAGGAGCGACAAAAAGGTCTGCATCATATGCCCAGAACACGGTGAGTTCTGGCAAACTCCAGCAAAACATCTGATTGGACAGGGATGTCCTAAGTGCGGGGTTGTAAAGAGGGCTGAGAATAAGACGATGACAACTGAAGAGTTTAAGGAAAAGGCGAATAAGATACACGGAGGGAAATACGATTATAAGAAGACAATATACACTGGGGCGTATAATAATCTTGTAATAACATGCCCGATTCACGGTGACTTTGTCCAAAGGGCAAATGACCACCTTAACGGGCACGGATGCCAGAGATGTGGAAATAATATGTCAAATGCAGAGGATGAGATTAACGAATTCATAATCGGACTTGGTTTTGACACGATTACAAAAGATAAGAAAGTTCTTGACGGTAAAGAAATAGACATATTTGTTCCATTAAAAAAAGTAGGTATAGAGTATGACGGGCTTTATTGGCATTCCGAAGCATATAAAGACAAGGATTACCACCTAAAGAAGACGAATGACTGTGAAGAGAAAGGTATAAGGTTAATTCATATATTCGAGGATGAATGGCGTGACAAGAAGGAAATAATAAAAAGCATGCTTAGGAATCTACTGGGTATGACAGAAGATACTGTATATGCCAGAAAATGTTTAATAGGAATGGCTGATAAGGAGGAAAAGAAAAAGTTTCTCAATGAAAACCATATACAGGGTAACATTGCATCATCAATTGACATTGGATTATATTACAATGGTGAGCTCGTATCGTTGATGTGCTTCGGCAAACCTAGAATAAACCTCGGTAAAAAAACATATTCAGAAGGGGAATATGAATTATTGAGGTTCTGTAATAAAATCAATACAAGAATTATTGGTGGCGCAAGCAAACTGTTCAAGTATTTTCTGGAAGAATATAGTCCAACCACGATAACGTCATATTGTGACAGAAGATGGAGTGTGGGTGCCTTATACGGAATATTGGGTTTCAAATTCCATCATAATTCACAACCGAACTATTACTATGTGGAAGGCAATAACAGACAAAACAGATTTAAATACAGGAAATCAGAACTTGTGAAGGACGGATACGACAAAGACAAGTCAGAACGTGAAATTATGCAGGAAAGAGGGATAAAACGAATATATGACTGCGGTTGCAAGTGTTATATATGGAAATCACAAATAAAACAATAAAAAAAAAATGGTAAACATTTTTCAATGTTTACCATTTTATGTAAGTACTTGATAATCAATTAAATATCATCGAACGAAATACCCTCAGGTGTCAAAACAAAATCGATTACAATGTACTCTAATGCGTTATATGGCTTAAAGTATATCTTCGCAGGAAGTTCTCTACGTTCACGGCTCTCAACAGTGTCATTAACTTCAATCTTAAAGTCTGAGATACCCCTGTTGCTCCTGATGTTCTCCATAATTGGAGTAACGGTGGAGATAAACGACTGCTTAACCGTTGGGTCGTTAGGCTGGAAGATGAGACCGATACAAGAGATTGAAATCAGCTTCCTCATTCTAAGCAGCAGCCTACGAACGGCGATTCTATTGAGCTGTGACTCGTTAATCTGAAGGTTCTTCTGACCCCAAATCTTTGGTCCGTCACTCGCAAACGTCTTAATTGGGTTAATCCTTCCGTCATACAGAGTATCTTCGTCAGCAATCTTTGTAATGAAGTGTGCCCTTACACAATCAACAGAACCACGTGAAATACCAGCTGGAGCAAACCAAGGCCATGTCGTGTTGTCGGTCTGAGCAAAATTCCTGACGGCGTCCTTTGTTGCTGGCAGGTAAATATACTGGTTATTGTCAATATCAAGATACTTAACCCAAGGATAATATGTGCAAGTGTAGTTTGAATCTATTTCAGAATCTTCAAGATTTGCTACTGCATCATCTGGGGTGTACATTTCATCAACATAATCACCAGCACCGCTTGGCTTATCTGGGGTTGTCACCACATAAATACTGTCGGCTCTTTCTTCCTCAATCATCTCAATAGCCTCTTCAACAAGAAGTTTCTGGTTAACGTAGTCAATACCTGGAGTTGCAAACACGTTAATGTCAGTTTCCTCTGGGATTGAGAATTGTCTAATACCGCTCAGATATGCGTACCAGTCAGACGTAATACCATTCTGGTTGAGCTTAAGAAGTGATGGGTCTTTAATTCTGTTGAATGCATAGCCTTCACCGCTTCCCTGGTTGATGAAACCTCTATATTGTGACATCTTGTAATCATCCGTATTGGTTCTCTGGTCTCTGTAATCATCCCATCCGTCAAAACCTCCATAGAAGTAAACAGTAAATTTACGAAGGTTCACATACTCATAGATTGAACCATACATTTCTTCCTCTGTACCAATGATAGGTGGCTCAGTAAGCGTGCTGGTTCTTGAGTTGGTTGAAACACACTCGAACTTATAACCATGTTCGCCATCAACGGTAATACCGCTTGCAGCAAGTCCTCCATTTGTCTCATCAAGCCTTGAATCAAGGTGGAAACCGTTTGACATGAATCTTGGGTCATTGATGTAAGCCTTGTTTCCCTTGAACATAAAGTTGTCAATGTCAACACCTACCCATGAAGAAAGACCGAAGTACTGCTTCCTGTTCTTGATGTCTGGGTCAAAGAACCTATTGTAAGCAAGCGTTGGGAATGTTACATTGCTGTTGTCGTTCGTCTCGTCATCCTTAATCTGCAAACCTCCATAATTAGGAATTGGATAACCGAGGAAACCAGCAGGAACGGACATTCTTGCGGCTGTTGAATCATTAACCTCAACGGCTATATATTTTGATTTTGTTTCGTATACACCATCAAACGAACCAATCTTGAATGCAATATAGTTATTGTCTCCAGGAACCATATTACATCTGGTAAACTTCTCAAGTGGAACTATCGATTCATCACCATCGTTGATGTTTCTTACGACAACATCAAACGTACCTTCGTCTGGACGAATGTTTTCAATTGAGATTTTAACCTCATTGTTCGCATTGTTACCATCTGAAATTGTATGGAATCTGAACAACTTGTTGATTTCAACGTGGTCATGGTCACCCTTCAGGTTGGAAACAATCCAAGGAGTGGATGCATATCTGTATGCTGACTTATAGTCGTTAAGGTCAAGCTCAACGAACGCAACATCATTCTTCTCCTTATTCATTCTGTAATAAAGACCATTATAGGTGTTAAGAACAAGCGTAGCCCATACCTCTTTTGCGTTTATGTCCTCGAACTTATAAGCCTTATCCATTCCCTTCGTTCCACCATATAACAGGTTTCCGTAAAGGTTTGTTGGGTCAACGGTCTTGCCTTTTGCAACATATCCGTCAATAAACTCATTTACACTTTCCTCGGTGTAGTATGAATAGTAATAATGTCTCTTTCCGTCTGCTGTCGTGTACTGCTTGACAGTATAAATCTGACCAGGGACAACTTCTTCCTGTACTGGGTTGTTTTCATTGTCCAGGCTAGAAGGCTTTCCAGTCTTGTAGTTATATGCCACACAAGTAATACCAAGATTTACGGCATTTGTGTCTGCAAGATACCTCTCACCTACATTTCTCCTTCTCAATGTAGAGGATGGCTTTGAGAGAAGACCCACCACTGGCTCATGGTGACAGTAGTCGGCTGTCTGATAAACCTGATAGCTTGTAAGAGAACTGTCAATCTGTGATAACCTTCCCTCTGCAATACCCTGGTCAAGGGCAACGTCATAAAGACTTTCTACGAAGACGTATGCATCTCCGTCGTAAGGTTTTGTTCCAAGCACGTTAAGGATATACTCCTTGTCAAAAGGATTCAATGACACTGGATATTCAAAATAACCCTCATCGAACAGTCTTCCACCCATAATCCTGGTAACGTCTTCTGATGTATGCGAACCGAAGACGCCGACAATCTTAAATCTTCCGTGGTTGTACTGTGAAATCTCCATGTTTCCTTCACCAGAATCAATCTTATAACCGTCACATTCATCACCATCGCTGCTAATTGGAATGTAAGGCTTAATATCAAGCGCATTAAGGTTGTATTCCTTCCTAAGACAATCTGTCGTGCTCTTGTCTGGCATTGGCTCACCGACAAAATACCTTAATGAATCATACTTTGAAGGTTCGCAAGTACATACATCAGTTGCACCAGTCTCATAGGGCTTATAAGTACCCCTGGAACGAAGCAACACCACTGCCTGACCGTTAGCTGTCACAATCCATGCAGGACCAGCGTTATAACCGCTGAGACCAAGTACACGGACAACCTTAAGCTGTTCACTCTCGGATAAGAATGATTTAGCAATATAAGGTAATTCGTATTTTGGGTACTGACTACCCTTAAATTTTTCTGTGCTCGTTCCTCCAAAAACATCCTGATACTCTCGCCAGTTGGCAATATCCATTGGCTGGAAAGCAGGACCTTTCAATGTTTCGCCCACAACACCAAGTGTAGTGATACCAAGACTACGTATTGCGTAATTGATATCAATTTCTCTACTATAGATGCCTGGAGACACATGAATTCCTCTAGCGTTATCTGCCATAATTTTTACAATATTTAAAATTTATTATTTTCCTGTTAACATTTTTATATAAATATCTAATTCGTTTCATTAATTCATTTATGGCGACGAAAAATTCCTTTAAATGTACTATTTATGCACCCAGAAGCGATTTCTTAATATAAGAGTTTTGATATATTCATCATCAGTTGTTTGTAACACATGGTCAATAAATGAAACATATTCCGATATGTCAAAATCTATCTTCTCAGACATAATCTTACTCTTAAAGCTCTTTAATTTTTCATCATCCTGATATTTCCTTGAAAATTCTTCTTGTATTAAAAAGAAAAAATTGGTAATCTCACCAATTTCCCTTAAAAAGTTATATAACTTCATTGAATCGTTGAATGAAAGATTAAATTTATCTCTAGCCTCAATTTCCAATAACAATCTTTCTATCGTCATTATTTCAGTAATGTATGATTTTTCCATCTTTTTTTCTATAAAAAATAAAGAAAAAATGGCTAATCAAAACGATTAGCCACTAAAAAAGCCTATGATATTTCTGGCTCTTGCACCGATGAAACTACATCCGTATTAACGTCTTCTTGGGCTTGTGGTTCAGGTTCCGTACCCTTGGGTTGTACATCGAACTCAGGTTCTCCATTAACCCATTCATACTTATAAGTGTCAAGGACTTCATTTGCCTTCCTGATTATTTCATCCTTAACTGCTTTGCATTTTGCCTCGTTAAAATACTCCTCGTTAAATTCCACCTGTTCAAATTCAGTACCTTCCACATTAAAACCTTTTCCTTTTAATGCATATGCTGGGATTCCAAGCCTAACAAGGTTGTCATTAAACCATGAAAAACTCTTGGTGAAATATGTCTTTATCAAGGCTGAAATCTCTTCCTCAACAAGTTCATTGAAATATGCCTGCATTGTGATTTCTTCCTCTTCTGTTTCAGAATGCTTCGTCTTCTTGAAAACAGTTCCGTTAAACTTGTCACCGTCAGCAATAAAAGAATCAAGATAATAGGTCGTCACAGCGCTGGTTTCATTGTTTGTCACTTTAATGACTGGGAGCTTATCTGCGATTTTTTCTGCCTTATTAGCACAAGCGTCGTTTCCAGTATATGCCTTCTTAATGTCATATACTACACCTTCCTTGACGAAATAAGCCTGATTAATGTAATACTTTGAAAGTTGTTTCATTGTGTTTAATATTTTTTTTTAAGTTATTTTTTAGAAATTATATTGTTTTATTAAGATGCGTTTTGGACTGTCCATCCATTTGGAATGCCATTAACACCACTTACATTCCACGTTGCAGCACTGTTCTTTACAAACGTACCGCTTGATGCGACACCATTGACCCAATCTCGTGTATATGTTGTGCTTGGTGTTGTTGTGAACATTGCCTTAATGTAGTTAAGACTTGTACAATCACCGAACATTCCTTGATAACAATAACTTGTCAATATTGTTGCGGGTAATTCAGGTGCTGTTGTTAGGCTTGTACAACCACCAAACATACCACGATAGCAGTTACTTGCCAATGTAGTAGCAGGTAACGCAGGGGCTGTTGCAAGTTTAATACAATTGTAGAACATATTTAAATAACAATTATCTGCCAATGTTGTAGTAGGTAACTCAGGTGCTGTTGTCAGGCTTGTACAACCATTGAACATACCACTATAACAACTATCTGCCAATGTGGTAGCTGGTAACACAGGTGCTGTAGTTAGGCTTGTGCAACCTTCGAACATATGATGATAACAATAAGCCGCCAATGTTGTTGCAGACAACTCAGGCGCTTTGGCTAAGTTTGTACAGCCATAGAACATAGATTCATAACAATAATTTGCTAATGCTGTTGCAGGCAATTCAGGCGCTGTGGTTAAACTAGTGCAACCTTCGAACATACTAGTATAACAACTATATGTCAATGTTGTTGCAGGTAACTTAGGTGGCGTTGTAAGACTTGTACAATTAGCGAACATACCACGATAGCAGTTACTTGCCAATGTAGTAGCAGGTAATGAAAGGTTATTGGTGTTTACTACCTTACAAGCCTTTTCTTCGTCGTAAACAAAGAACAAGCAAGCAAATTCATATTCATTTTCAATTGTTGTTTTATCTTTGAAATCATCCCCATATAACAAGGACATTATGTTTCCTTGAACATCAAACTCACAATCGGATGAGAAAAATGAACCAACGCCTTCATCTTCATCCAGAAATCCCAATTGTGTTGCATCACCCTTCCACATTACCTTGTCACCTTCACTTACGTTAACTGTAATGGCAAGGTTTTCTTCTTTATCATTTGCATTATTGGTTGTTGTCCATGTTTCTCCGTTATCAGTTGAATAACTGATAGACGTAATCATATCAGTTCCCATTGATTTCCATATATTGAATGAGATAGTGCCATTCTCTCTGGCAACCGTTGTGAAGTACTCATCAGCCCATGTGCGTGGGTTATAATGTACCTCATTTTCCTGAACACAGTGGCTCACGTTAGGCTTGAGCATGCCCCCCCCCCCAGCATATTCGCCATACTGGGTGTGGTTTTCAAATAATTTAATATATTCCATATTTTTACTCCATTTTACATTTATTATTCATTGTCTGGTTCCACTATTATATGTTCCTCATCATAAGGCTCATCAAGTGATGTTTCAGCCAGTTTTTCATTATCAATAACGGACTCTGGGTCGTAACCAACCAAAATAAATTCAGAAACACCGTGAATATCTTCCCTTGATATTTTCACCAAAACATTATCCCCCTTTAAAATTGTTATCTCATTATCCAAGTCCATTAGTTCATCATTAATGAATATCCTGAAATCATGTACATTTGTCGTTTCAACCGTCTCAACGACTATTTTCTTATCCATCTCGAACGACATTTCAAGGGTACACTCATCAAAGCCCATTATAACCTTAACTGTCTTATATCTATATCTTGGAAGTCCGTTTATACAACAATCATCATTGTCTCCAGGGTCATCTGAAATAACCGTAGGTTTTTCTGTCTCTTCAACTATTGTTATGTAACAGTTATCATCATTTTCCATTACGTCAAGTTCAAATCTCCTTGTATCATCATAATCTTCCTTGAAGAAATCTACCCTATCCGTTTTATCTCTGTTTCTTCCTCTCTTGTTGACAATTCCAGCCGCATCTGAATCATGTGTGCCGATAACAAACCTTGAAGGAATCCTTTCAACCGAAAAGTCTTCTTTCCTTATGATATAACCCCTCACCTTTACTTTATAGGTCTGTGAATAATATTTACGGTCATCTATTGTATATTCTGAATCATCTGAGACATCTTCAAGGGTCATTGACATCGGGTGTCCGTTTGGTGCAATATAACAGTTAATTGCATTAAATTCATAATGCATCTTCTCATTCATTTCATTAAGCACTTCCATCTTATTGGTAATGATAGATATTGAATACATGAAATCGACACCAAATGGCTGTTTCATTGTATATTTGTCATATGCCTCAGTCCCATTTTCCTGTAGTACTGGGACATAGAACATAGCAAAATCCTTATGTCCTGGTATGTTATAATATCCACCATTTATATCACCACTCTGAGGGTTATTCTCCCTTGTTATCGTCTTGAAATTCATGATAATATTTCCAAAATCATCCGTTTGGTTCCAAGTCTGGGTGTATTCAGATAATCTTTGTGTTGAATATAGCTTATAGGTGGGAAGTCTTACTCCATCATATGCAAGGTCAATATGTTTATCAACCCAATTGAACATTTCCTGGTCAATATCTGAGTATTCTATTGTTTTCGGCAAATATGTCTGGTTTTCAAGTATGATTTTAGACATATTACGCCTCCTCTCGACACCGTATGCCTGGTGTCTTATTTTAAATTTATCTATATATGGTTTAGGTTGTATAAACATTTTTACCTCCTATTTAGTTTTTCAAGAATTAAATTGAACTTGTTCTTTATGGATTCCATTTCCACTTTCTGAGCTTCAGACGCTCTCGGTATGGGATATAATACACCAGTTTTCCTGTTTATTGCATAGATATTTCCGTAATTTTCTCTCGCCAATGAAAACCAATATCCACTGATTTCATCGTGATAGAACTCGCCAGTGAATGGATTCAAGAGAAGGTCTTTCTCATTAAGTTCATTGAAAGAAGAATTAAATCTGTCCTGCACGTCTCCCATCTGGAAGGCGAAATACTCTTTAATATAAGATATCCTTGCATTTTTTGTGATTGGTTCCCCGTTAAACGTAACAATATTAGAAATATCGTCAAGCATATAAACACACCTACCGTCCAATAATTTGGCATAATACAGAGTATGACCCACGTTTGTATACTTCATAATATTAATTTTACCATTAAACTGGGTTTCACCAAGAATATTAAGTAATTCTCCAGTATTTAAGTCCACATAGATAACTCTCATGTCGAGGCCACCTTCTCTACCCATATGGTATTCAATGTATCCTTTATTTGCGAAAGGTTGCGAATCAGAAATTATAAAGCCATCTGGTACATTAAAATCAATGAATTTCCCAGTTTCAACGGAAAAAAGATATTTAATATTAGCAGAGGAATCATACAATAACTTAATCACTTTAGTGTTTTCATTAAAATAAGGAAGTCGTATTTTATTCAACAAATTCACGTTGGTCCAACTAGAACTTTCAAGCGCATTTATGCCCTCAAACCATTCAGCCCCAGTTCTTGTCCTTACTGTCTTTCCAGATGCTACGTTAATTAAAGCGAACTGTCTTCCATTTAAGCCTACAACAGAATAAGGGAAATCCGCCCAAGTATGTAAAAACTCATCACCAACATATCTAAATTTTTTACAACCTTCAACGCTTACAAATTGATGACTTCTCGTGTTATATAATATATGTGATGAACTATGCCCATTCCAAACATTGAATTGAATGTATCCAGTTTCTTTTGAGCAGTTTCTTATTTGGTATCCATCATCTTCCAACATGATATCATCAAACATGAGCCGTTTTCTGTCAAATATTGTAAAATATTGTTTTCCATTTACGGTTGTTGTTACCTTGAGAACTGAATTTTCAACATTTTTTTCATTGGGGTTTGCTATGACAAAACCATTTGTAATCAATTCCCTCGGCATGTCTTTAAGTCTCATACCTCCGTTTAACAGCATTTGCATGTACTTAAAATTCCTGGTAGCCTCAAGTTTTTCAGCCTTCATCATGTTTTTATCCACATTACCGTACTTTGCCTTGTTCCGCTTCCATTGTTCATAACATCTCATAAGGACACTTTCATCGCATCCTATGACATCAAGGAACTCCTCTTTTGTATATGCATGGTCGGCTTCCGTCCCCTGAGTATTATCAATACCTGAACCATGGTTCCACCTGGATGTGATATATACTGGGTCTGGTGAACTATTACTTTGCAACACGGCAATCATTGAATTTCCGTACAAATCATGTGGTTTATCCTTTGTAAACCCATCACCAATTCTTCTTGGGACTTTTTCGTAGCCATTCATAAGGAATATGACATAATGTATGCCAAGATTCCTTATATAACCATCATAGTGTTGTTTTCCGTATGTTATGCACCACGCACCTGGTTCCGTGTATTTATAATACTTCTTCGCGTCTTCAAAGGAGTAAAGAATGTCATATGTGTATGATTTTCCAGCGCTTGTGTCATTGTTGACTTCTCCATTTTCTCCAGCATTATTACCGTCATCTATGCCGAGTTCCTGGTTTATCTTCTTATTGTATTTCCTGAAAAGCTGCTTCAATGATAACGTACCAAAATCCTCTGGTTGTTCAAACTGAGTACCAACAGAATCTATATATGAAAGTCTTAATATCTTAATAAGCGCATTGAGCCTCTCGCATACTTCATGGTTAAATTTATCCTTAAAACGAGGGTACAATGCGTTCAGTCTTGTGTTACTTGTAAGGTCACCGTTGAAATAGTATCTTGCAACACCAGCAAGGTAATAATTACTTCTTTCTGACAATTGCCTTATTCCAGCTTCAGTAACAAACTTGTTAAGGAGAAATTGTTTCAATTTGCTTACATTGATATCAATTCCCCTCTTCTGAAAGAGCGGAATATACACTGCAAGCATATTATCTCTTGCGCCTTCGTTTAATAACCACTTATTATTGTCCATAACTTGAAAGAAACCTAACTTATATTATTCTATAAATACTACTAAAACACCTTACTTATTATTTCTTAAAAAAATAAGATACTTAATTTTTGTTGCCTTTGGGACACTTAATTTTTGTCCATCACAGTATTTTCTTGAAAAAGAAGCAGCGTTTGAATTTGCTATATCTATTAATTTTCTAAACATCAAATTAATGTTTTCTTTGCCTTGATTTTTCTTTTCAAAATTCCTGACATACATTGTATACACTGGAAAATTTTTGGTATATCCGATATTCGGGTCATCGAATTTCGATAAAAACATGTAACATCTTTCTTTTATGTCATTAAAGAAGTTGATTTTCTTACCATAATATTTGAAATCTGTCAAACCAATCATTTTACAGATATCCATGATATTACTATCATATTTCTCTTCTGAAAAATCTGGAGTAAATGCTATCATTGATATTATTCCGCTTATGTTATATAAATCGCTTTTTGATAACATGAAGTCAACATCAGAGTCAAAATCATTAAATATTGTTTTTTCTATATCTGTATAAACAAGGTTCTTAATTTCTTGTTTAGATAAAGCTTCTCTTATGTTTTCAGCATTAAACGCAATTTGGTTATCATATATGAAGACGTTATCAAGACCATACCTTTTAATTATCTTTGATATCATTGAAATTACATGTTTTTGTTTGATTGTTGTATCACTTACAAGAATATCTATTTTTTCAATGTATCTGCTAGCATTTTTAATGTAAGGGCTATTTGAGAATAACCTATCTTCATATTCGCTCAAACGATTTCTCTCAAGCTGTTTATAATCAACTTTTACTTCTTTAAAACCATTAGGTAATAGTGCTGGTCTTCCTCGTTTACTAATATCTGGGTTCACTTTTGGCATTTCCCTTCGAACAAGATTTCCCTTAGAAAAAGAAATTCTGTCTCCAATACTTCCATTCCTACTAGGTATTGCTAAAAAATTAGTCCAATCTTGTCCATATTTATATTTTTTTGCAAGTTCTCCAGAAGGGTTCTTTTCTGTAAAGAAATTAACTGGTGCGCCCTTATAATTATTGTTAATTGCATTTCCGTTAAGTTTTATCCTGACTAATGCGTTTATCCAATCATTTTTCGTTGACGTTATACGCATTAACTGATAACCAACCAACGTAGAAGGAGTCCTAGAAAAGCACATATAATACGGATAAACCTTTTTAATTGGTTTACCATCTTCACTATATTTTCCAGTAGGGAATGAATTCATTCTGGCATCACTACCATATTTACCAGTTTCTGATAAAATGAAAGTGTCATTAACTGAAATCTGATACATAACGGATAGTGGGCAGAAGTGGTATACAACTGGACTAATGCCTTCATCTAATAAAAACCTATTCATCCCAGAAATGTTCTAATTCATTATTTATTCTATTTACCTTTTCCAAATGTTTCTTGAAAAGTTCACCTCCTCTCTCAAGAGCATAGTCGGAATTTTCAAGATAATCTATCAAATCCATTAAAATTTGCTGTGCCTCAAAGAGCCTGCCTATTATAAAGTTTTTCGAATATTCATCATCTTGGTCTACATCAGAATCAAGGTCGGATATTTCTTCTGCGTTTTTATATTCGTCACTATTCATATAATCCATTCCATCCTTTATGTCTTTTTCAAAATCAGACATTGGCTCTAAATCTTTATTGAAATTATTTGCCAAACTGCTTTCTTTTATATGTATCTTTTTCATGTTTACTATTTTTTCTTTAATATGTTGACAATAGTCATATATTTATCATTTGATAATTCGCCTGATACGAACATTCCATATAGCTTTTTAAGGAGTTCATTATAAGAATCTGGATAGTCGGCTTCGTCACTAGCGAGTCTGGAAATCAACTCTTTTGCATTTCGTTTTTGGCTATCTCTGATATTCAGGGTGTCTAGTTTACTAATTGGTATCCACATAACATTTTGAACTTCCTGCATATCCGTACCATATCCTTCACAATGCTCCATTGATGGTGGATATTTCACAGTGGTGCCATCCAGGATACAAGAAAACTTATGGTTTACTGCACCATATAGTTCACTAGAATTGGTGCCACAACTTATTAACTTCTTTCCTTTTATGTTCACACCACACTCTTCATAGCATTCTCTCACGGCAGCATCTTCGAGTGTCTCACCGTAATCCAAAAAACCAGCAACGACATTCCATTTTCCACCATATTGCATTTTTTTACCTCTTTGGCTTACAAGTAAATTCCATTCACCATTTTCATCTTTGCAAAAAACATATAGGGATATTGTAGAAGAACGACTTACCCAGTATTGCTTCCCATTTCTTTCGATTGCAAAATTTCTAGGCTTTCCGCTCTGTTTTTCTTTTTCAATCCTTGCAAAGGGGTCTTCGGATAATCTTATGTCGTCATCCATGGAATAATAGACTGGTTCTTCTTTTTTTCTCCGATAAAATCCAGCCTCATTTAACACCATCGCCTGAGACTCATTAATGTAAACCCTCTTTACCTTATCATTATTCACATATAATATCATAAAACATTACCTCCTAACAATTTTCATAAGCTGTTTTTTCTCTATAAATATTAAGAGAATGCTTGTTTTATTCAAATATTATCCATATTTTTGTACCAAAATATGTGATGGTGTCACTTGTGCGCCTTTAACTAACTTTAAAGTTTTATTGTATATGAATTTTAATAATATATCAACAGAAAAAGTAAACGACTTCCTTAACGGAAGCGACCCAATGGAAAGGATTATTACCATTGAGTGTGACTATCAGAGTGATTCTGCAAGCATTATCTACATCAACGAAAACGGTGAAAAGAGAATCAAGAAAGAACCGTTCAAACCTTTCGTGTGGGTAAAGCTGAATGCGGCAACAAGCCTGTTTGAAGGAAATAGGAACGAGCTGAAGAATAAAATGCACTCTTATGGTATTGGTGTCAAGAAGCTTAACATCGTTGATGAAGAACATTGTGATGAGAGAATCAAGGACGGATATAAGTTTATGTTCTTCGCCAAAAGAGCAATGACATACCAACGTTTCCTGCAATTCTTCAACGAAGGTGGTGTTCCTATATATAATAGAAAGAAAAAAGGCGAAACACAAGGAAGCTCCAATAAAGATTATCTATCAGTCAGCCCAGTTGAACAGTTTATGATTTCAACTGGAAAACGTCTATTTAAAGGATATGAGAATTATAACGACCTTAACAGGTGTTTCTTCGACCTTGAGACACAGGGTCTTAATCCCCAAATACACAGAATTGAACAGATTGGTATAAGGACAAACCACGGTTTTGAAAGATTGTTGTCTGTAGAAGGAAATACAGAAGAAGAAAAGAATAAATCTGAGATTGAGGCGATTGATACGTTTATTAGGATATTATCGGAACTAAAGCCAGATACGATTGTCGGACATAACTCAGAGAACTTCGACTGGGATTTCATCATCACAAGATGTGACATACTTGGATATCCGCTTAAAGAATTAAGTCTTAAATATTTCAAACACCCAATCTATAAGAAGAATAAGGAAACGGTGCTTAAACTTGGTGGAGAGGTTGAATATTTCAAGCCCACCATTATATGGGGACATATCGTGCTTGATTCGTTACATGCTGCAAGACGTGCCCAGGCAATCGACTCAAACATGAAGAAATCCAACCTGAAATATGTCACCAAGTACCTTAATCTTCAAAAAGAAAACCGTGTATACGTTCCTGGTGATAAGATTACCAAGACATGGGCTATAAATGATAAGGTTTTTGCATTCAATGACGAAAATGGTGACTGGTACAAGGTTTCGTCTGAACGACCATTGGAAGAAGGCTATGAAATGGTGTCTGGACACTATATCGTGGAAAGATACCTGCTCGATGACGTATGGGAAACTGACAAGGTGGAGGAGAAACTTAACGAATCAAACTTCCTTGTTGGTAAGTTGCTACCTACAACATTCTCACGCGCATGTACAATGGGTACTGCTGGTATATGGAAGCTTATCATGCTTGCGTGGTCGTATGAGAATGACCTCGTGGTTCCAGGATTAGGCATAAAAAAACGCTTCACGGGAGGACTTTCGAGGCTCCTTGTAACGGGGGCCATTGGCCAACAGGCCAAATTGGATTTCAATTCATTGTATCCTTCAATCATATTAACTTGGAATATAGACAACGAGGTTGATGAAACTGGCGTTCTTAACCAAATGCTAAATTTCGTTTTATCTCAACGTGAAAAATATAAGCAATTAAAAGGCGAGGCTGGTGCGAAAGTGGAAGAACTAAAAGAAAAACTCCAAACTGCTGACGAATCTGAGAAACATAAAATTAAAGAAGAAATAGCATATTGGAAATCAGAAAAAAGTGGAAACGACAAAAAACAGTTACCTTTAAAGATATTGGGTAATAGCTACTTTGGAAGTGCTGGCAATCCTGCCATATGGCCATGGGCATCGCTAACAGCTGCCGAAAAGACAACATGTATCGGGCGAATGATGCTTAGGCTGATGATAAGTCATTTTGCAACAATAAGCACGAAATTTAACCTTAATGATGAAAGCTACAATTATGAGCCAATTGTTGGAGACACTGATGGGTTTAACATGCGTTTACCCAAAAAACTTAGGTATACCAATGAGCATCCATACATAGGCAAAGGCTTAGGGAGAAACGTGAAGAAAGATAAAGCGTACACTGGAGTTGAGGCAGATGTTGCTGAATTCGAGGACATGTATCTAAACACCTGTTATAACAACGGAATACAACGTTACGGCCTTGACATTGATGAGTATATTTCTAGCTCGTGCAACGTATCTAGGAAAAACTATTGTGATAAATTGCCTGATGGTTCAATTAAACTCGTCGGTAACACAATCAAATCAAGAAAAATGGCTGGTTATCTTGAAAAATTCATCAACGAAGGCGTTGAACTACTCCTAAACGGTGATGGTTATCATTTCCTGTCAAATTACTATGATTACATTGACAAGATTTACAACTACCAAATCCCAATCAAGGACATCGCATCAAAGGGTAATATCAAGAAGTCCATAAAGGAATACAAGGAAGATTGCAAGACCTTAACAAAGGCTGGTTCAAAGAAATCAAGACAGGCTTGGTATGAGCTTGCAATTAATGAGGGGCTTAATGTAAATGTCGGTGATTCCGTATACTATATTAACACTGGTACAAAGAAGGGGCATTCAGATGTGAAACGTGTTACTCATTACTTCATGTATGATAAGGATGGAAACAAGGTTGAAGTAAGCAAGGATGTTGAAAAGCTGTATAAGGAAAACAACAAAGCAGCAGCTTCTTCTGGTGTCGAAACAAAAAAGACAAGGATTGAGATTGCAAAGGAGAAAATCAACAAGAACGCATTCGAAGAGGATGAGATTATTCTTAATTGCAAACTTGTTCCAATGGAAATCATTGACAGTGAAAAGGATATTCTTTGCAGTGAATATGAAGGGTTGGAATATAATGTAGAGAAATACATTGACCAATTCAATAAGAGGATTACGCCGCTCTTAGTGTGTTTCAGTACTGACATAAGAAATAAAATATTGATAACAAACCCAAAAGACAGAAAATTCTTTACCGAGTCAGAAGCTTCCCTTGTCAGTGGTCAACCAAACAAGCCAGAAGACCAGGACACCTATGAAGCTCTTATGACACCAGAACGAAAGGAAATCGCATTCTGGGAAAAAATACATGAAACCCCTCCTTTCGTAAATGAGTGCGGTATTGATTGGGAAAAACTTGTTAATGAATACAACGAAATAACAAAGAAAGAGGAAGACGCAATCTTCCAAGAAGAGAATGAAAAGTATCTTGACGCAATTAATAATCTGACCGATTCAGATATTAGTGAATTTTATGAAGAAGGTAAACTTCCTGCTAGTATAACATCAATTGTAACCGTTGGAAGTGACATGAGGTTCTATCTTAAGAAACTTCCAGAGATGACGCCATCTACTGGTGGATATGTGTTTGATGATATTCAGATACAGCAAATTGAAAAGTATGAAGGTTAATAACTAAATTAAATGATTATGAAAGAGATTGTATATTTTGAATTTAACGATTGGATTGCTGGAAAAGATTTTCCAAATGATGAAATTTTCAGAAAATGGATTATAGATAATCAGTTCAAGGATAATGAATGGTGCATAGAAAATAAACTTTGTGTGCTGTGCGGAGCGATTGATATGTCAATGAACTATTGTGTCGCAGCGCCAAGAACATGGGTTGAAAAGCATTGCCCAAAATTACTTACGGATGAAGAATATACCTATAAGACCGTAAGAATACATTGTGATGACAAAGGAAATGAAAAGCGTACTGTAAAAGAACATACAAAAAAGTACTCTGATTTCATTTGCAAACCAGATAAAGATGGTTGTGTATATGGGTATAATGACGAATGGGAGTTCCCTGAATACAAAGAGGAAAACTTTGGTGTTACGTGGAACGAAAGTTGGTGGGGAGATTCCGATGATGAAGATGACGAAAATTAAATAAACAAGATTATGAATATTAAGATTGACGTAGACGGTGTTATAAGAAACATCAATGAAACAATGTGTAAACTATATAATCAACTGTTTAATGAGAAAATAACGGTTGAAGATATATTTGACTACAATGTTGAAAAGGTTTTCAATAGGATTAAAGAAAAAATTGGAATGACTGCTGTTGATTACTTTTTTTCTTGGGAAGCAAAGGAAGTTTTCTTGTATAGTGAACCATATGCAGGTGTTAGAGAAGCAATTCAGAAATTAAGAGATGCAGGACACAAGGTTGTCATCGTAACGTGGCAATTTAACTTACAGAACAAATATTATACTTTAATGTTCTTTGAAAAGAACAAGATACCTTATGACGATATTTGTTTTACAAAAGACAAGTGGATGATTCAAGGTGACTGGCTGATTGATGATAATCCAGAGTTCATAACGGATGAAAGGGAAAAGTCAAGTAAAATAATGATTAGAATGCCTTACAATAAAGATTGCAAATTTTTCTGCACAAGAGCAAATGATTTACAGGATGCTGTTAATATCATTCTAGAACAAGAGAAGTTTTTTAAAACGTTTCTTATAATGGAAGAAAATAAACTTAGAGAAACGAAAAGTGTATAGGTATGGTTTTGGTTTATGTTGTTCTGATATTGTTTGTGGTTTACACGATATGTTGCTGCCTTGATGGAGCAGATGTTAAACCGAAGTTGAAAAGGTATGTTGGAAATAAATTATATACCTATGCGGTTCAACTTTATCCAATACCTATTCCGAAACTAAATGTTGTAAACATAGACGGAAAACCAATAAGACTTGTTTCAAGAGTGGAGATTCCCATTGAAATGATGGTGTTTTTAGGAAAAGAACGTGCGATTGATTTCGCAAAGAAATCTTGTTTGAATGGAATGTTAGGAGAAATTGAAAAAAACAAAGTTTTGCAATTTAACGTCTATGACAACCCACACACGTTGGCAACGGTTGTAGAATCTGAGTTAATTGTCAACGTTTTTCCATAAAAATTTGGATATTTCGAAAAAATATCATATATTTGTATTGTCTTTTAAAGAAAAAAATTAAGAACATGATAGAGCCAATTAGACCAAATGATGTATGGATAGAGATTCCCGAATTTGTCATCGAGATTGTGAATAAGATGATAAAGGAAGCTTGGGATGGTGAGGAAGCAAAAATCTCCCAAAAGGATGTCGTTGACAAGATTTTACGTGGATATCCTGGTATGGAAAAAATAACCACTGGAACGGTATATAAAAAGCATTGGCTTGATTTTGAGGATTTATATCGTAAAGCAGGTTGGAAGGTTGTCTACGATAAGCCAGGTTTTAATGAGTCTTATGAACCTTATTTCAAATTTACAAAAGAATAGAATTATGGAATACTTAATGCAAGAAAATGGTTTCTGTAAGGGAATCCAGATAAAGAGAGAGCCCAGTTGGGAGGAAACATTATATTGTCTTAACGAAATCCTTGGATTCGATGTTGATTTCACACTAGAAGAGGTTGGCGAATTTGATGATGAAAACGGGGATGAGCTTGTTGAAGACGAGAAAAAAGACATCCAGAAGACATTCGTTGATTTCATTAAAGGTGACGTTGATTGGCATTGGTTGTGTGATGTCCTATATTGTTATGATGATATAGATTCGTTCACCATCGGAAACTTTGCATATCTGATTAAGCATCTTGAAGAAAAGGGAATTGTTTGAATTTGTAAACTTTATTCAAAAATAAGCATGAATTTTTATAAAAACGGGAATTATGTCGTCTGTATTATGGATGACGGAACAAAGATTAGAAAAACAAACGAGGATTCATTCGTTCCAGCATTTGCAGAGAACGTTGATGTTAAGATAACATCAAATTGCAGCGTTGGTTGTCCGTTTTGTTACGAGGGTTGCACAAAGGAAGGAAAACACGGTGATTTATTCAAATATCGGTTTATAGATACATTACACCCATATACTGAAATGGCGTTGAATGGAAATGATATGAACCACCCAGACCTTGAGAGACTTCTCGTTTTCCTTAAGGGAAAGAAGGTGTTTGCCAATATTACAGTTCATCAAAAACAATTTATGAATAACTATGAAACTCTAAAGCACTATAGCGAAAATAAGCTGATTTATGGCATTGGCGTTTCATACAATCATTATGATGAGGAATTCATTAGCAAAGTAAAAGAGTTTCCTAATGTTGTTTTGCATACAATTAACGGAATATTAACCGAAACCGATATTAAACAATTGAAGGGAAATAACCTTAAGGTTTTAATCCTTGGTTTCAAGAAACTTCGCAGGGGCAAAACATATTTTGATAGCCATACGGAGGAATATTCCAAAAATAGTGATTACCTTTATGATAATCTACCTACAATCATTAATGATGGGTGGTTTAAACTTGTGTCATTTGATAATCTTGCAATTAAGCAGCTTGATGTGAAGAGACTTTTGCCTGAGGATAAGTGGGAGGAATTCTATATGGGGGATGACGGAAATTACACGTTCTACATTGATATGGTGGATGGAAAATTTGCTAAGAATTCCCTATCCCAGGAAAGATACGACATTGGTGACAAGACCATTGATGAAATGTTTAACGAAATAAGAAACGTATAAATAAAGAAAAAAATGAAAACAAAGATTAGAAAAGGTTTATTTGAGACAAATTCAAGTTCGACGCATTCGATTGTTATTGGTAACAATGGAGAAGATATCAAATCAAATTTGCCAGAAGAGCTATATTTTCATGGCGGAGAATTTGGATGGAAACATAAACTGTATACGGATACAGAGACAAAAGCTAGCTATCTGTTTACGTCGTTGATGTATATGGACGACCCATACACCTGGATTGAAAAGATTAAGAATATCCTTAAAAATTGGGGTGTAGAGGCAAAATTTGAAGACCTCATCAAGGGAGAATACAGTGATGGCACCACATATTATAAAACACCAGGTTTCGCTTATGTTGACCACGGAGGTGAAAACAATGATTTAGTAATTAAACTGTGTGAAAACGATGAGCTTCTTATGAATTACTTGTTCTCAGACGCTTCATATGTCGAGACGAGTAATGATAATGATGATTATGACATTCTTGGTGAAGAGCCAAAAAATGCTCTTTATGAATATTTCAAGGGAAACTAAAACTTAGAAAATATGGGAAAGATTCAGGTACGCAGAGGTTTGTTTGAAACCAATTCAAGTTCAACGCATTCAATAACAATGTGTGATGATAGTGATTTTGAAAAATGGAAGAACGGTCTGATGGTCTATTCAAAAGACTATGAACGTCTTGTGCCTTTGGACGACAAGGAGTACCAAGAATGGGCGAAGAAATCAGACGCAGAAAAGGAGGAAGACTGGATTCAGTATGACTATCTCACTTATGACCAGTTCTTTAATGATTGGGATGCAATTGAGTATGAAAAGTTCATGGATTCATATAAAACGCCAAACGGTAAAAAGGTAATTGCATTTGGATATTATGGATACAGTTAAAAAAGAGTGGTGTGTTTAGCCACTCTTTTTTTTTTTATGTTTCTTTTGGATATTAAGGAAAAAAACCATATATTTGTAATAACCTGAATTAAATGGTAAAATATCAAACTATACGAACATAATGTTTAGAAAAAGAAGAAAAAGTTATGTTGGCAGGAAACGAATTAATGATTAATGATTGGGTAATGTATAACCCAAATGTTTTTATAGAAGATGAATATGAACCAACAAAAGAATGGTTTCCAACGCAGATTAATGGTGGGGAAGACATTGATTTGGCAATTGAGGGCTGTTATACACCAATTCCGCTCACTCCAGAAATTCTTGAAAAGAATGGGTTTAAATACATGACTGACTTATGGTATATCCAAACAAAAGAACTAAAACCTATTCAGATTGTATTCAAAGAAACGAATGTAATTACACTTTCAATAAATTGCACACCCGTTCCAATAAATCTGAAACATGTTCACCAATTACAGCATGCGTTAAGACTTTATGGAATTGAAAAAGAAATAGTATTATGATTAATATAGACATGACAAAGGAATATAAGAAAATAACACTTGATACAATAGCAAAACTATCAAAACTAATAAGGAACACACCAGTTATTTCTATAGATTTTGATGTTACCGCCAAAAATAAAAACATAGAAGAATATATACTTTCCCGCATTGACAAAACAGATTGGGAAGGGAAACCTTTAAGTGAGAATACAATCCAAGAACTATGTTATAGCAACCTTAAAAGATTTTATTCTAGTAAAGGGTATAATAGTTGTGGCGTTTCTACCTTTACGATGCGCATAACGTTTGTTGCACAAGATATTAAGTATGATGATGTTTATGAACTTGTTAGTGGGAATCGAAAAGATATGCCCAAAGAATATAACTTTGTTGGCAATATAAAACCGTCATATTTTTTTAAAGTATATGATTGAATTAAGTGCTTTATCAAAACAAGAAAAATTAGAATTACTCTCGCAATTATTAAATGACCCAGATACTTTGGAGTTTTCTGAGGCTGAGTTTCAAGACCGAATTAGGCGTGTTGTGAAGCGTCTTTATGACGCTGTTGAAGAATACCTCAAGGAGGTGGATAAAATACGCTCAGACGAACGGAAAAACCTATGGACAACGACACGTGAGGGTTGGATAAGTCATGGACGTGCGGAGGTTTGTGCAAGAATAAAGACAATTCTTAATGAGATTGTCGAATGTCCGTCATTGAAGGAAGGATATGAAGTGCTTCAAACCATAAAGAAAAGGAAGAATCAGATTGTCAACAATGAACTTTCAAACTATTTCAGAGGACGAAGACAAGACTATGAAAGATTGTTTAAATTTGAAGGCAAATGTGCTGATGCCCTTGAAAATGAATGGACTAATGCTTTCTACCTTGGACTTATGTGTAAGGATAGAGTAACTGAGGAACAACTCAAGAAGATTAGGGATAAAGAAAAGGAAATTGAGCAGAAATTGTGTAGTGGTTCTTATGACAAGAATAGAGTAACCGCAGAAATCCTGTGGGAGACTTATAATCATGACAGGGAGTTTATAGAAAAGATAAAGTCTATGCTTCCAAGTGAAGATAATCCATATCATGACGAAATTATTGATTTTTTGAAAGGAATAAATACTGAAAAAGAAAATGATAAAAATTGACGATTTAGTAGTTGGGCAATGCTACACAAGAGATGACGATGCCGAATACATGGTATTATATAAGGCGAAGAATTTTTTCGTAGTACTTACTTATTCTTTTAACCATAATGTAGGTGATATAATAATGTATGACGAGAAGTGGCTGAATGAGCCATGGAATCATTTAAGGCCCAAAGATGAAGGAGAATGGAACCTTTCAGATTATATCGATGAGTTTGAGTATATAGATGAAACTACTGTTAAAATGAAATAATATGGAAAAGGAAATGAAAATACTTGACCTGCCACTTAAGAAAGAGTGGTATGATATGATTGAAAGTGGTGTCAAGAAGGAAGAATACAGACAAATTAAGCCCCATTGGTGCAATAGGTTATTATATAAATACCCATTAGGAATAAAATGTTATGATGGACATATGTTCGATTCAATCACGGAAACGAATATTGAAAACCCATTATGTCATAGTTACAAATATTTGATTCCGAAATATGGGACAAGGGGCTATACCCACGTTAGATTCCGTTATGGATATACCAAACGGACAATGCTGTTTGAACTAAAAGAAATTAAAATCGGCATGGGAAAACCTGAGTGGGGAGCACCAGAGGATAAGGAAGTGTTTATTTTAAAATTAGGAGATAGAAAGGAATAAGTTATGAATAGTTATGATGAAGATTTTTTAAAGTGTTTCAATGAATGTTATCCGTTTGAAAGATACATATTTAAAGAACCAAAATCATTAGGAATGACATTTGATGATGTGCTTTTAACGGAGATTTTTGTCCCTTATACCGAAATAAAGCCAGTAACCAATGAAAATGGTTCATTTCTTTTCTATACATCCATACCATATAATGAGGTATACGTTAAAGTAGTTGGAAATGCAGGTGAAATGAGAATAGGATATCTTGATTTTGAAGACCATATCAAAGAAATGATAAGATATAATCTCATTGAGGACTTTGGTGAGTATGAATATGAATGCCTGTATGTTGACCACGAAGATGAGGATAATGCTTCTTTAATAGAAGTGTTAAACACACAGAAATCATTAATAAAGGAAAAATATGGCGAATGTCATATCAAAACATCATTAAGGGATAATCTTGTAAATGAGTGAAATAGAACGTCTTTTGGCACACTACGGATGTGATAGGTATTGCTTCAACAACAACGATTGTAACAATTGTTGGTACAAACAACACGTGCAATATGAATTGGATAGGTTGAAAAGTCAACATCTTGTTTGTAAATCAGAAACAAAAATAAATGCACTATGGTAACACTTAGGATATTAGATAAAGAATTAAAATGAGTAGACGAAGATTTAAGATAACAATTCACTATGATAGCAATGAAGGATATACTGGAGAAAATATAATTTATTGCCTACAAAACAATTCATCTGATTATAGATATTTCTTAGATAAGAATGCTGATTTTATTGAATGCTATGGCACAGATTCGTATTGTGACTATTTAGGTCATGCACTTAGGCTTGAAACTTTTATAGACAAGACATTTCCAAATGGTGAGTGGTGGGGTTGTGATATTGAAGAAATTGGGTTTAGTGAATTACCAGAACTAATAAAAGAAAAATATAACAGAGGATAATGTAAAAAATATTATGAAAAAGAAGAAAAAACTATTTGAGCCTATAAGACGTGGAGCACCAAGTTTGCCATTTAATTTCACTGAACCATTAAAGGAAATTGAAATTGTATTTCCTTATCCGAAGAAAATAAACGAAAATAAATATGAAATAGCACCTGGTATGTATTGCAATAAAATCGGACCGAATGATTTTTTTGAAGAATGGAAAAGAGCACTTGGACAAAAGAAGAAATACTGTTTTGATTATATCAGGGAAGATGTGATGAAATGGGCACCTGATGTGAGGAAGAACGTGACCAAGCAAATGCTTTATATGCTTCCTTTAAGAGTAGTGTTTCCATTTATATCACCAGAACAAATAACACCCCCTATTGATTATTACGGGGAAGTCATTGACAATTATGATGAATGGAAGAGACAAAGGGAAGAATATATTGAGGAATTATATAAACAATTGAAAAATGGAGAAGAATAAAAAAGGATGTGGTATAGAATTTCCACTTTTCGGTGCATCGTATCCTGATGCTGTATGTTTGGATGGCTATCTGTATGATATGGATTCTTGGGACAGTGAGGGTTATTTTATTGGTGGTGACATTCCTTGTCCAATATGCAACACGGAAGAGTTTATTGAACTTTTTTTGGAAAATGGCGAATTTGAAAATAAAGAGGATGTATTGAAATACATAGAAAAAATAAAACGAAAATATATAGAACGATATGAGAAAGATTTTAACAGTTAAAGAGTTAATCACCATATTATTAGATTATAATATGGATGCGCTGGTCTATACTAATGCGAATGGTATTCCAACAGGTATATCATTGCCTAACGTATGTTATGTTGGTGGCGGTGATGGTGAAACAAAAAAGGATTGTTGCAAGGAAGTTATTTTTGACGTACAAGATGAAGAAAGGTATAACCCATTCCAAAGTTAAAATATCTTAAAAAATTGTTTTTTCTGGAAAAATATCGTATATTTGCATTGTAAGAAGAAAACTAATTTCTAAAAAAAAAAGTATATGGCAAAGAAAAGTTGGATGGGTTATCTTGACGATTCGTTGCATGCTTTAAATAAAGCAGAAAGGTTCGTTAACAAAGCAGCCCAGGAATTGATGCTTGAAAAAGGCTTCTCGAAAAAACAGATACCGATGTTTGGTGCTAACTTTGCGTCTGGAGACGAAGCATTGATAACGTTTAACACAGAGGGCGCTGATAGTGACCTAGATATAACGGTGGCAGCTGGTATGACAAAGGGTGAAATAATTGAACGTCTTTCGAGATACGCAAGTGACGAAACAGTTAAATTACTGAAAGGAGAATAGGTACCATCATTTAACGAACTTACAAAAAGAATGTGATATGACACGGAAAGAAGAAAGAGTGAACTACGCTTTATCTTTTAAAGGTAAAGATATGGAGAACGAAGAACTAAAAGAAAGTATCCAACTTGCTATTCTTGATGGGGCTGTTTGGGCTGACAAAACGATGATAGAAAAGACTTATGAGTGGCTTCGTAAAGGTGGCAGTGGTTGGTATTTAACTTCCGATTTTGGTGACGATGAAATTGATTTTGTAAAATTAGCGGAAGATTATCGTAAAGCAATGGAGGACTGAACATGAATCACGGACGATGCAAGAATTGCTGGTGGTATAAGGTTACCCACGGAGAAGGCTACAAAGTTATTGGTGCTCGTCTTGTCAAGCATGATGGTGAAGGTGTATGTTATATGCACACAACTTCTCCTTGTACGGACTATGAGGAGAAACATATTGTCAAAGGAGACTCTTATTGCCCAGACTACTGCAACCGTGAGCGAACAAACAGGAAGGATAAAATGACGCTTGAAGAGTGGTTGGAAAGCTTAAACAAAGTTAACAATTATTAAACAAAAGACATGAAATTTAAGACATATAAGGTAAAGCAAGGTCAATATGGTGGCATAATAAACTCGACTATCACAATACCAGATGGATTAAAGTTAATTACTGGTGGAAAGAATGACATCGGTCCAATGTTGAACACTGGAAATTTTCATTATCTTGGAATAATGGAAGGTAATAAAGAAGATATGTATCCCAACTTAAAGGGTTTGCATGTTTACTCAAAACAATGTGGTAAATATGTAATCATCACCATTGAAGACGTTAGTTTCATTGAACCGTATCCTTATCTGACAACCGCCGATGAATTAAACAAAGAATTTGATTTATCAAAGTATTTCTTTGTCACTTGGTCTCAAAATTTGGAATTAATTAACATGAAGAAGATTGTTAAGATTAATTCTGAGTTCAATATTGAAGTGCTAAAGGTCACAAACAGAGATTATTTTGGTGTTGGTAATCTTTACATGTTAAGGATAGATAGAGAGGAATTAAATACAATCTTAGATAGTTGTTTTTCTCTTTCAGATAATTCACCGTTAGCAACAAAAGTCGTTGAAGGAGAAATAGCCAATGATTATTGGTTGACATTAATCAATAATACCACTGGAAAATTTGGAATTAACATCCCAGTACAGTCTGTTGATATAGATTTTCCGAACAAACTATTCACTAACATTAAACATGGCTATGATTTGACAGATGCTAATAAATGGAAAGAGATTGATGAATACCTTAAAATGACAAAAGTTAAATATCTTAATGATTAAGCGAAATACATGACACAAGAAGAAAAAGAATTAATATTCAAAGACCTTTGTTCAAGATTACCATACCATGTTAAAGTCAAGGTTTGGCTTAAAGACGGAACAACAGAAGAAGGTGTATTGGATTTAGAACATAACTATGGTGATGTTTTAAGAGACGCATTTTATTATAACGAAATTGTTGACATTAAACCCTATCTCCGTCCAATGTCTTCGATGACTGAGGAAGAGTTTGATAAATACGAAGAACTTGAATGGGCTGGGGATTTTGAGAATTTGTCTTTACCACTTTTAGATTGGCTCAATGCACGCCACTTCGACTATCGTGGCTTAATTGAAAAAGGATTGGCAATTGCCGTTACAGAAGAGAATAATCCATATAAAGAATAAGTTATGTCAAAGAAAAATGAAACTATGAATGGAAATGATTTTGATTTGGAAAAATGGATGGAAACAATAAAGAAGCATTACACAACTATGCGTGGTTTTCATCCAGAAACTTATAAAATTACCTTGGGTGACATTGAAGCAACGGCAAGATTTTTCTATGACCTTGGTTTAAAAAGAGCAATGGAAGAAAATCCTACATTACAGAATTGGGTGAGTGATAATGTGCCAGAACTCCGTAAGAGTGATGATGAGAAGGTGAAGGAAGCACTTATTGATTTGGTACTTGAAAATATTGGTCAAGGTGTAATGAATCATAATAATGTAGACTGCAATGATATGGTTGTCTGGCTTGAAAATCTTTAACCTCAGGACATTAGTGAACAACCAGAAAAACTTAAAGGAGAATAACAATATGACACAGGAAGAAAAAAAATTATTATTGGTAGACCTTTGTGCAAGGTTGCCTTTTAAAGTAAAAGTTTGTCTCTATGAAAAAGAGACATGCATTTTAATGGGTATCAACGGGCATGAAGTGTATTTAGATGTTGATTCAGACTCATTTCGTATAGAAAGTATAAAACCCTATCTCCGTCCAATGAGTTCAATGACGGAGGAAGAATATGATGAATTATGTGAATTGGCTAATTCTAAATTTATAGGTGATTCAAAAGAAATTGATTGGCTAAACAAGAAAATGTTTGACTATCGTGGTTTAATTCCTATGGGGTTAGCTCTTGAAGCACCTGAAGAAATGTATAATGTAACAAAATAGAAATTTATGAAATGTATTAAGTGTGGAAAGGAAATTCCAGAATATTGGTATTATAAACAAGGAGAACTATGTGGTGACTATACTTACATAGGTTATTGTGGTGTTTGTGAAGACCTAGCAAGATACACAGGAAACTTATAAACAGAAATAAAATAATTTATGATAAAAGAAGCATATTGTTCTTTTGAAGTAGCCAAACTACTTAAAGAGAAAGGATTTGATGAAGTATGTCATGCCATGTATAATAGAAATAAATATTTAATACCAACTAATTTTCCAAGAGTTACCAAGTCTGAAAAAAGAGAGTTCGTATTAGATGTACCAACCCATCAAATGGCGTTGGCTTGGTTGAGAGAAGTTCACCATATCTTTATTGAAATCAGTACAAGTATAGACCTTAATGGTAAATATCATTTCAGTTATACAATTCTTGATAAGGAATGTAAATATGTAAAACTTGGATGTACAAACTTTAATTGGAAATATGAAGATGCTATTGAAGCAGCATTGGAATATGTACTTACGAACTTGATTTAAAATATGGTTCAAATTGATTTAACAATCAAGTCTAATTCAACAGATAAAGACCTGTTTAATAAAATTATCACAGCTATCGTTCAAATAGATGTAGGTAAAGATGAGGTTGTGGAAGTTCTTTGTAAGCCTAATGCAATAAAACGTATTTAAAAATTTGATTTAATTATGACTATTATAATTATTACATTCTTTTATCTTCTGTGCGGATTTATAACATTCTTGGGTATGAAAGTTTCTGAAACAGAAGAATTTGCTAAACTTAAACGTATATGGAGAGTATTACTTAGATTAACCTATATTCTATTTTGGCCTGTTTATTTTATACTTTGCATTTTTTCCATTTTTTATGATTTTATTAAAATGTTAATAGAATGATATGAGCAAAAAGAATTCAAGAGGTTATTTTCCTCGTCAACGAAGAAATATGTATCCTATTCCTGATAGGACTGTCTTATATAGTCGTAAGAAATACCTTGAGCCAGTTCCAGAAGTTGGAAAAAAGTATCATTGTTTTGATGATGGAAAAATTAGATTCTCTCGTCACTTCATTATTCAAGTTGATGAGGTTCTTGGGTTCATCCAATTTAGAAAGAAATATCCTGAATTGTTTGAACGATATGTCAAATCAGTAAAATTGTCCTATTGGCTTTATTCTACGCATTCTGATAAGTTTGTTATCACTTATAAAGGAGAAAATGAGGGACTTGGGGTATACGTAAGAACAAAACAAGGCGGATGGTTTGGCGCAGGCTATTGGTGGAACTCAGCTACACTTGATGTAACTGGAAAACTATGGGAAAATCTAGTTGCTAACATAGACAACTTTGATTATACCGAAGAAGAAAAGAAAAAGCTAATTGAGGAGAATACCTTATGACACAAGAAGAAAAATCACTTTTACTTAAAGACCTATGCGGTAGGTTGGCTTATGACGTTAAAATAGGACTTACATGGTGGGTTATGAGTGAAGGGACGTATATTAACACAACCCTTGAACCTGACCATATTGAGCAGTTGCTCAATGATGAAGATGGTGATACAGAAATTAAACCCTACCTTCGTCCAATGTCTTCGATGACCAGTGAAGAAAGAAAAGAATATGAGCATATCGCTCCTGGAATTGAAGTAGAAAATGGTGTTCGTATTCCAAATGTTAATCAAATTGATTGGCTCAATGCCCACCATTTTGACTACCGTGGGTTAATTGAGAAAAAATTAGCAATTCCAGTAACAAAAGATAATAAGCCTTATGAAAATTAGAGTTGGAATCGGAACAAACGGAGATATATATAGAGATTTGGATGAAGTTAAAGCATGTAACTTTTGTACGCATTTTGAAGGTTATGGACTTCATGCTTGTACTGGGCGTTGTTTTAAACTTAACAAAGATATAGACGGAGGCTACATTGGAAATTATAGCAAGGTAGCAAAAGAATGTAACGATTTTAATGTTAGACCAGAACTAATAAAAATAGGAAATGAATAAGATTTGCACGGATATAAACCAATCTAAGAAGTTAATTGAACTTGGAATTGATGTTAGCACGGCTGATATGTATTGGTGGCCTACAAGTTTAAGGTACTATATAGAAACGATGTTAATTGCAAGTTTTAGTGGTAAGGTATACTCATTGAGAGCACAAGAAAATAGAAAGAAACGTAAACAAAAACAAGAACAATGAAATATTATAAGTACTGTAAATTGTATAAACAAAAGTGTATTCCAACTTTTTGTTCCCATATGGATGTAAATAACCATTTGTCTTGTCGGCATTGTGAATTAAAAATAGAAAAAGATGGCATTTAAAACTGGAGGATTCAAAACAAAATATATAGAACAGTATGGATATATGCGTAATGAATACACTATATATTGTGCTGTTGAAAGCGTGTCAGATGTTTGTGTATATAAAATGTTTGATGAAAATATGAATGAAAAAGATATTTGTATATCAGCAGAAGACAATACGGATTCTTTTGGAAATCATTCACTAATAGATTGTTTATATCACTTGAAACTAGTAAAGAATAAAATAGAGTCAAATAAAGAATACAGCATTATCATTGAAGAAATGACTACTGAAGAAATGGAAATAATATATGGGCATTGATATTAAAATAAGAGAAAATGGAGACATTTCTTGGCTTAAAAATATGTATGAACAATTTAAAGCCAAAGAATCTTTTAACAAAGATGATATTGTTTTGTACAGAGAATTATTAGGGCATACAAGCCAAGATGTCGATAATTTGGAGGACTAAATATGATTATACAGAGTAAGTACACAAAGATATTCCATTCAAAGGATTTAACTCGTCAAAAATATGATGAGCTATATGAATTTGCTGTACTTAGGTTGTGGGTATTATGGTACAGGAGATATTAATGGTTGTAAATTAACTATTAAATTTCATAAGAAACACCCGAACCATACAGATGAAGAGTACGAGAAATATATGAAAGCCGTGTTAAATGAAGGAACAAGAACTTAGTAACAAAATAAAGGAACTTAAAGGTTTAAAAGAAAAATATCGGTATATCCAAGTTAGTATTGATATCATAAAAAAAGAATTTTGGGACCCATATGATTATCCGAATTTAGATAAAGATATTTGGGAAAAGCAAACAATAGAAGAAATAAAAATTAGAGGTCAAGTATTAAAGAATCTTGAAGAACAAATAAGAGAATTAAAGAAATATATCAAGAAACTAAACAGAGAACAAAACGAGAAATACATGAAAGCCCATGACACGACAAGAATATTATAATATCCGAGAAAAAATCGGAATACATCAGCAAGTCGGAACCTTTCTTAAATATGTTATGGATATGCGCGAAATATATCCACAATTCAAACAAATGACTCTGGATGGGATATATGAATATCTTAACCAGAAAGAAACTGTTTGGGAGTTAGAAATTGAAAATGATTTAAATGTAAAATAAGTTATGGTTAAAGAAGCGTATTGTTCTTTTGAAGTGGCAAAGCTGCTGAAAGAGAAAGGATTTGATGAACCTGTTCAACACTTCTACAAGTTTGACAGTAAAGAACTATACAGAGGAACTGTGTTTACTAATACCCAGATTGGTGATAAGTTTTATAATGCCCCAACCCATCAAATGGCAATGGCTTGGTTGAGGGAAGTACATAATATTTTTATAGTTATTGAACCTTATTCTAATACAAGTTGTTATTTCTCTTTATGGGAAGGTGATAACTATTATGAGAATCCTTTAAGGAAAGGTTTTCCTTCTTATGAGGAAACAGTTGAACAAGCATTAAAATATTGTCTTAAAAAAAATAATTAAATAATATGATAGAAGAAGCTTACGTTTCATTTGAAGTAGCCAAGCTGCTCAAAGAGAAAGGGTTTGATGAATCTTGTTGGTTAAAATATGATAATGAAGGTTATTTATCTTTTAATCATGTAGGTTATATTAATAGCGAAGAAGCTTGTGATGATTTTTGTGCATTAGCTCCGACTCATCAAATGGCGATGGCTTGGTTGAGGGAAGTACATAAATTACATATTGGAATTGCAAGGGGTCCTAAAGGTTATCATATTACTATAGAAACAATTCCTCTTGGCGTTGTTAAATATATTACAAGAGAAATTGTTGGAACTACTTATGTTGATTCTTACGAAGATGCTGTTGAGGCATCGTTGAAATACATACTTGAAAATTTAATTTAAAAAACTTGTTATGAAAAATGATACTGAAATAAGGGATTATTTGGTTATTTCAAAAAAATATCCTATATTTGTAATGTATTTAAACAATTAAAAAATAATAATATATTATGAAATGGAGTGCAAGTGATTTTGGCAAAGTAGAAGAGATTAAGATTGCTCTTCTTCAACTTGAAAAGTTACATGGTATTTCCTACAGTGAAGAAATGGAATGGTTAGATAATCTTAAATATAGGGAATAATATGAATAAAGAAGAATCTTGGATATGTGTTGATGGACATGGAGATGAAAGAATATTTCCAGTCAAACCACATAGAAATTTTCCAAACATGGATTTGGAAGTTACTTGGGGTCAAAGATGGACGGCTAATTCTGTTGAACCTGAATATAGACGGGGTGTATTATTACCAAAAGAAACCATTAAATATCTCATTGGTAAAGAAATGACTTATAGTGATGAACCTATTAAATTAAAATAACATTATGAGACTTTGGAAGGTACACATTAAAACATATCATTTTGGTATTTCATATTATGATTTGTTTGTATTGGCAGACACAGAAAATGAGATGTTGAGAACAATATGTAAATATCCATCTTTTAAAAATGATGAAGATGGTGAAATTGTAAGTTATAAGGAAATTGATTTTGATAATCATATAAATAGAGTATTGTAAATGGAACGGGAATACCAGTTTGGTGGTCAGAGAAGGCAAGATGCTGATTCAAGATGATGACTCTGATTGGTTCAATTCCAATATTCCTAACTAAAAATAAATTAAAGTATGATTGATAAAGATTATCTGTTTAACTTTTTAAGAGAGAATCTAAAAGTTAATGTTTGGTGTGATTATGATGGGTGTGGCTCTCCACAAGTTAATGTAAGCTTGGGCTTATGTGGAGAAGAGATACATCATTGTAGCGATTATTTACTTAGGGTTGATTAATTATGAAGACAATAGAAGAAAAGGCAAGAGCCTATGATGAGGCTCTTGAAAGAGCAAGGAAGATACACAAATATAGCAGTGACCTCGCCGAAATCAAGCGAATGGAATATATCTTTTCAGAACTCCATGAGAGTGATGATGATAAGATTCGGGAAAAACTTATTAATCTTGTAAAGAAGTCGCATGAGCAAGGTGGCTATGCCTTACATAAATGGGAAGTAGATGAAATACTTACTTGGCTTGAAAAGCAAGGGAAACAAACCCCTGCTGATAAGGTTGAACCAAAGTTTAAGGTTGGTGATTTGGTTGTGGATAATTGTGGTAACGTCTGGAAAATAGAAGGAATCCTAAATCAATTTTATCTCTTAGAAGGTGTAGAAGGAGGTGAATCGCGTCCTACAATAGAATGGGTAAATAAGACATTTCATCTTTGGACTATCGAATATGCAAAATCAGGTGATGTGCTTGTAAATGGTTCTAATATCTTCATATTCCATTTCATCAATGACACACGTTTAATGGGATATTGTCATATAAACACCGATGATGGAAGATTCTATGATGATATAGGTAAAAACGAATGTTTCTGCCTTATCGATGCAGTAGTTCACCCAGCAACCGAAGAACAGCGTGAAACTTTGATGAAAGCAATGGCTGATGCTGGATATACATTTGACTTTGAAAAGAAAGAGTTGAAGAAGATTGAGAACACACGCCCCATGTTATCTGATTTCTTTAATGCAGAATACGAAAGGGGAAAAGCAGATGCTCTGCAATCTATCGAATGGAATGAAGAGGATGAAAGTATGTATACTAGAACTCTTGGTGTTCTTGGAAAATGCTATATGGGACAATTACCAACAAAAGTTGAAGAAGAACTCAAGTGGTTTAAATCTATCAAAGATAAAGTGCAACTAAAGCCTACTGAGTGGAGTGATGAAGATGAGGATATGGTTCGTTATATTGGTAATGCAATTACATGTAAAGAATCTGCAAAATACCTTGAAGAAAAAGGTATAGACATGATAAAAGCTCACCGCTGGCTCGAATCCTTTAAACAAGAGTGGAGTGAAGAGGATGAGAAAAGAGTTAATCGTATTTCAGATTTTATTTGGAAAAATCGAAAAGGAGATACTGACGAGATTTATCAACAAGAACAAGATATAGATTGGCTTAAATCGCTGAGATTTCAGAAGCAGTGGAAGCCAACTGAAAAACAGATAAATGCTTTGAGCGATGTTCTATCTATAAAAGATATTAAGTACGATGTACTATCTGAACTTTTGGAGTGTTTAAAAAAATTAAAATAGTGAAACCATGAAAGAACTATCAATAGAAGAGAAAGCAAGAGCCTATGATGAGGCTATTGGAAATATGCGAAAGTTTCGTGATGCACTAAGCAACCACGAAGAAACTGATTTATGGGTGCTAAAAAAGGAAATAGTAACAGACATAGAATACTATTTCCCCGAACTCAAAGAGAATGATAGTGAGAAAATAAGAAAAGAACTTATTGACTTTGTAAAATCAAGACTTGCTGGTTTCCCTGAATGCGATAGGTTTATTGCTTGGCTTAAAAAGCAAGGTGAAAATAAGCCTGTTATTGAAATGAAATCGCCAGAAGAAAGTCTTGGTATATCTTCTAAAGAATATAATGAGATTGTTAATAATTGTCTTTATAGTGAATCAAAGCCTAATGATAAGGTTGAGCCAAAGTTTAAGGTTGGTGATTGGGTAAGAGCAATCAGTAGCGGCAACATTTTTAAAATACTTTCGGTTAATGACGGATTATATCGTGTGCTTTGTTATGATGGAGTAGAAGCAAATTATCCTATAGAAGAAGTTGAAAAAGACCTTACGTACTGGACTATCCAAGATACAAAGGATGGTGATGTACTCAATTCTCCATCTCATCGTCTTATATGGATTTATAAAGATAAGGAGCATTACTATGCTTGTGTAAACATGAACTATGTAACTAAAAACGTTGCTACAGATGGTTTGATTAGTATTCCAAACGATGTTTGCCCTGCCACTAAAGACGAACGAACCATTCTTTTTGAGAAAATGAAGGAATCAGAATACGAGTGGGATGCTGAGAAGAAAGAGTTGAAGAAGGTTGAGCAGCTCAAACTGACGGAATTTGAAGATGCTGTAAAAGATATGATGGATGATTACAGGGATGCTATAGATGATAATGATGCCACAGTAGAAGAAGTAAAAGAACGTGCAGCATACTTGCTGTCTTTAATTCCTCATAAGCCTGCCAAATGGGGCAAAGAGGATGAGAAGATAGTTACGGGAATCATAAATGATATACAAAAACGTCTTGAAGATTATCCTACAGAACAATTAGCTGAAAGATATTTCAAAGAAATTAAGTGGCTCAAATCACTCAAAGAAAGATACGGATGGAAGCCAAGTGATGACCAGTTGCATGACCTTAAAAGAGCAATAGATTCTTTTACTTTTGAACCAGATTATCTTGAAGAACTTTATGAAGATTTAAAGAACCTAAAAGGTGGATAAGATATGACACAGGAAGAAAAAGAATTGTTGATAAAAGACCTCTGTAGTAGGTTACAATATGAAATTAAAGCATGGGAAGACAATGAATATCCACCATTTACTATTATAGGATATGATGGAGCTGATTTCATTGATAATGATGGGTGGGAACATAGAATAGGTACATTTAAGCCATACCTTCGTCCAATGTCTTCTATGACTGAGGAAGAAGAAATTGAATTTGAAAAAATATTTGAGCTTGAACTAAAAGCCCTTGAGAGCCCAGAAGGACATACAATAGAAAGTGCTGCAAGTAGTGTGTTTGCAATTGATTTTTATAATAAATATCATTTTGACTACAGAGGGTTAATTGAGAAAGGTTTAGCAATTGCCGTGACAGAAAATAATAATCCTTATAAAGAATAATTTATGTCAAATAAAGTAGAGGAAGTAATTGATTTTTTGAAAGAAGCCTATAATCATACATATAGCAACCAAGATAAATATTATTTATTACACGCTATTGACACTCTTTGGCACATGAAAGAATGCGGAAAATTTAAAGATTAAATTATGGATAAAATTTGTACATCTATAGAACAATCCAAGAAATTAATAGAACTTGGGATTGATATAAATACCGCTGATATGTATTGGTGGCCTACGAGTTTAAGGTACTATATAGAAACAATGGATGATGGTGATTTTAATGAAGATGAAGAGCATATTCGTGCTTGGAGTCTTACTGCACTGTTCAACATGCTCCCTAAATCAGCACGTTTGGAAAGAGGGTCTTCTACAGAATTATGCCGAGTTACTCTACCTGTAGAACTCAAGTGTTCTGATTGGTATTTAGACCCCATTGATGCAGTATTTGAAATGGTAATTTGGCTAAAAGAAAACGGAAAGTTATAAACATATTTCCTAAAAAAAAAAGAACGATATATCTCTTAGTTTTAAATAACCAAGGATATATCGTTCCCTCTTTTTTTTCTTATTATTTATTTGGATATACCACGAAGTTTGAGACCACTACAACGTTCAAAGTAGTTATGTACGCCAGCCTCAGCATCGTCTACGCTAAACCCATATACATAATCAGTTCCTTCCGTGTTCAGCGAAGAAGCCCACACGATTCCAAGCGCACCGTTGTCACCAATTGTTCCATCATAAGCATAACCAACTGCTGGTATGAATAAAACATTGCCGTTTCCAGTAAACGTTGCTCCAGGAACACCAGAGTTCTGGTAGTTGTTGACCCACGCAAACGTGGTGTTTGAAATGAGTTCGTCAAAGTCGCTCTTTGTTGGCGTTACCCAAGAACCTCCCCAGGCTTGCTGAACACCATCATCCGAAGGTTCAAGTTCCGTTAAACCGTCAGTATCATACTTACTAAACGGGGTTCCTTCACCATATTTGTAATCGCTATCTAAGAACGTGAATCTCTTGACAGTACCAGCCTCTTCATCTGAATAACCGTCTGTTTCTCCCCATGCGAAGAAAAAACCACTATCCGTTACAGAGTTTGCTCCAACATTCATTGAAGCCCACTTTGCTCCACTTGGAAGACCGAGGTCAACATATTCATGTCCATCAATTTTATCTCCTTATGGTTCAACATCACCGTTAAGCCTCTTATAATTCATATAACTGTCGTCATCTAAAACGTCCTCTGAATCTCCGTCTGAATATTCTCCGCAATTCCACGTCTTGCTAAGATAAAGACCCTCATTCTCAACAACACCAAGTGCGTTGTCGTTATCAACAACAACGGCGTCTCCACCATCCTTTAGTCTAACATCTGCCGAAACGTGTCTCTTTCCTTCTTCATCGAGATAAGACTTAACCTCTACGGTATTTGTCACATCTCCAGTTATATCAGTGTCAATACCACTAATTTCTTCTCTTAACTCATTTATAGCACCTTCAAGGATTGAATCTGCCTCAGCATAAGTTGTTGCACCAGAAAGAATACTTCCATCCTTAGATGGATAGGAAATTGTTTCAGCGCAGTTTCCTTCTACACCAAGTAATTCCTCAACTGCCTTGGTTTCAGCGCTCAGACATTGGAAAGAAGTTGATTTTTCAACAATTCCATTTGCGCCTACATAGAGAGAGCCGTGGTCATTTACAAGGGCATTGTCATCATGTGTAGTATTAATAATCACAGAAGCACTAAGCACATCCTGATTATAATCTGGGTTTTCAGTCTTAATCAGCTTTATTGCTCCATCAGTTCCTTCGGTAACTCTCCACTCCCTGATAATCTGGTGAATTGGAAGTCTGAATTCCTTGACTTCACTTCCGTTTGCCATGTACTGGACAACAATTTCCTCGGTTGTCTCGTCATATCTAATATCAATGATATCTGACATACCATTAAGCATGATTTCCTTATCAGCATCTTCACCAGACGTGTGGAAAATAAGCTTGTTTTCTCCTTCAATGTATGATAAATCAACATTAACGAACAAACCGTCGTTGTTTAATTTAAGGATATTTTTCCTGCCATCCTCAACTTCAGAACTCCTTCTTACGCTAATGTTTGGCTTTAGTGGGTTTGCCTTATCAATATTGATAGAGTGGTCATCATTTGTAATATCATTGATTGCAGCATCAGTTTTTCCGCTAATTTCGTTAATTGCGGCACTATGTTCCGCCTTAGAAGTGTTCAGTAGGTCAAGAGCAGCCTTAACGTTTGAATTGTCACCATATTTGATATTATCTGCATTTCCATCAACGAATAATTCATGATTCTTTTCAACAAGAATGTTGTCCTCAGATTCATAAATTCTCACGTCAGCTGAAACCTTGTCATTACCGTTGACAATCCTGGTCTTTGTAATCCAGACGTTGTGTCCGTCATTCTGTGGCTCCAATTCCCAGTCTCTAAGCATTTCGCCAAGAGGTATCCTCTCTGACTGTACGTTGTTGTCGTTATCAACGTAAATGATAACAAGTTCTTCTGTTGCTGGGTCGTAATGAATATCCTTGAACAATTCAATGCTATTGAGTTTCAATCTCGTCTCTGGCTGTCCGCTTGCCTTGAATACAAGGGTGTTCTCTGACGTGATATACTCAAGGCTTGAAGAGGCGAAGAGACCATCAACCTTTGACTGGATAATGTTCCTGTCATCACTTGAAGGTTTGTTTTTTGAAACCTTATCAAGAGCGTCCCTTACGTTTGTCTTCACACCATTATCATAATAAATAATGTTACTGGCTCTTCCATCAACATAAAGATATCTTCCGTCCGCAGTCCTGTTAAGGATATTGGTGCTTTCTGGGTCTTTCACATATCTATACGTGCCATCTTCTTGAAGTACCCTTTGTTCGTCCTTAAGTCTTACATCAGCTCTTAACACATCCTGCCAAGGTTCTACATGATAATGACCGTCATCCGATGAATATCCGATTTCATCCCTTGTCAGCACAACAGGTGTCTTAGAATTCTCACCTTCAATACCCCATTCAGCAATAAGTTCCTCACAATTGATAACAACCTCACTTCCATCATTGTTAAACAGGTGAATTGATTCATCCTTCTTGTCATATACACCACTTGCAAGCTTGCTGTTAGAAAGCTTAACATCAAGAACGTCTCCATTTACAATAAATCTAATTGAATCGTTCTCACTGTCATACGACATGCTTACGTGCAGGAATAATCCGTTTTCTGTCTCAAGAATTGAATTTTGCCTCCTTATATCATCAAAAACAACTCCATTTGCCAGTTTCACGTCGCCACTGACGACCGTTCCACTCTCAGTCTTTTCAGCGTTAAGGTTAAGAGTGTTTGAGTTTGCGACGATGAGGGTCAAACTTTTAATAGCATCTTCAACAATACCACCAAGCTCTTCAATTTCCTTCTCCGTCTTATCTATATCAATAATGCAGAAACGATTATCGCCATAACCAACAGCACCATCGTTTGTTGCGGCACCAATTGCAATAATGACATGTGGGTTTGATTCATCCTCCTCGTTCTTATACCTCAGGATGGTAGGTTCGGCAAGCAATGAAAAGCCATACGACCTGTCAGTTGTTGCCAAACCAGAATCAGTATATCTTATTTGGGTGTAAATATAGTCAACTGCCTCCTGTCTTGTCTCGAAAATCGGAGTATGATGTCTAAATTGTAATCTATTTTCCATTGTAATATTCTTTATTTTTAATCATTATTAGATTTCACCAAAATCTCCATCAAACTTTATCTTAATGAAATGGTCTTCATTACCATCTTTTGATTCTAAAACAAGGTTATAGTTAGATTCTGTTGACGCTGACATGATATAGTCTTTCGACGTATCAATTGTAAGACCAGAAATTTCTCCCTCTGCTGCTTTTGCGCGTTCTATCTCAGCATCAAGCGCACCTGTAAATGCACTGTCAGCAGCAATTGAACGTTCTATTTCAGCATCGAGTTTGGCTTCAATCCTTGCTTCTTCAGATGCTGCACGACCAGATTCTGTCAAGATGTCATCATGAAGTTGAGTTTCAGCAGCTGTTGCCCTTTCAACCTCAGCAGCAAGGTCACTTGCAATCTTCGTCTCAGCGCTTGTTGCACGTTCAATTTCAGCGTTAATCTTTTCATCAAGAGCCTCATCTGCGGCTGTACGTGCCGAAACCTCAGCAGCAAGGTCTTCTGTTAATCCAGAAACTTTTTCGTTGAGGTCATCAATCTGTTCCTGGAGATGTTCGTCGCTGTCTGCTGCATCCTTCTTGTATTTCTCAATCATTGGGATTACAACCCTGAGAAGTCTTTCAATTGCCAGCCAGTCTGTATTGATTAGGTCTTGGTCGCACTTGTCATTTGTGGTGAATACCCTGTATTCAATGTTATGCTGTGCAAGCTCTGGCATTTCAACTTCAACACAATTTTCAACACCGAGTTCATCTTTCCAGCACACGTTCGTGGTTTCGCCACCAGTATTGGTCATACAAGGGTTCTCAATAACAACGGTGTCACCTTCCTTGAGTTCTTTCTTTTCCCAGTAGCAGCCATTCCATTCGTTGATAAAGACTGCCTTTCTCTTCTCATTAACCTCACCATTGTTAACTGGAAGAACCTCTGGAGTCTCTCCATTTGCTGTGTATTCAACAAAACCTTCTTTCTTTGCGTAGTTTGAAGCAAGCCAAATCTGTCTGATTTCTGGGAACAGAATTGTCTTATAAGGAACACCGTCAATGTATTCTGTATCAAAATAATTTGAACCGTCATAATCCTTTACAAGCCTCACTCCATAGTAAGGTGTAGGACATTCAGCAACCTGTGTCACGCCAGCCTTATTCCAGTCAAATACCTTTACATATTTATCCTGGTCAATGTCTCCATGAACAAATGAAGTAGTCCACATTGCAGCCTTCTCCCTGAATGAGTTGTATTGTGGTTTTCCATATCCGTCAAGGACTGCAACACCAACTGGGAGAATATTCATACCATATTTATCAACACCCTGAGCTCCGTCAACGCTCGACTCTGGTACTCCATAGTCCTCACTATCGTCAACATATTCACCAGGGGTAACACTTCCGTTACCAATCGTACAACCAGTATCTGGTACGGTTTCACCACATTCGCAAAGAGGCTGTCCAACCCATCCGCATGCTGACTTGAGGTATTTACCAGCGACAAGACCAAGCTCCCTGTGACAGCTTGCAGAATCATGATTCCTGTTTTCACATGGTTCAATGAGGTTAAGCATCTTGTCCCAGTCTTCCTTGCTAGGAACTCTCCAGCCACGACCTTCTTCTGTCACATGGTCTGAAATCTTCTTAACACCTTCTCCGTTATAGAGGTATCCATAATCATTCACATACTCAACTGTTGCATATCTTGTTCCGAGTTTTGCAACTTCAGGAAGCTGGTCTCCGTTTGTAAGGTCAAGCTTGCTTATCACTGGGGCATACTGACCAGTCTTCTCAGTACCATTGAGACCAAGTGGGGAATCAAGTGTTCCGTACCCCTTCAATGTACCGTCAGTGATAACCTTTGTAAGAATGTCAGTTCCAATAAGTTCCTCAATCTTATTCCTTAACATATCAAGGGTAATCAGGTTGTCAACCTTGATATCCTTAACACCATTCTTACCATCATAGTGCATGGTAAGAGTAACGCCACTGTCAGTACAGTTCGCGTTGGCTTCAAGGTCATAAACCATATCACTGAGGTCAACGATGAGCTCATCACCATTGGTTCTTGTCAATACAAGTATTTTCTCATCTCTAACGAAATCAGCCGATACGATGTCATCACTCTTTAATTGATAGAAGTTGGAGTCTATCTCATTAATCGTGAGCTTGCACTGCTTACTTACATCGCATTGGTATCCAGAATTTAACTTGTAGTAATATAAGCAACTCATAATCTAATTATTATTTTTTTTTTGTTATTTTCTTAAAAATAAATATCAAAAAGTTCCACTTAATTCACGTTATTTACCTACTTATCTATATAAATCTTACAATTTTTATGAAAAAAGTGAAACATCCAAAAGGATATTGGAAAAATAGGGAAAATATGATGGCTGAAGCAAGGAAATATTCAACAAAGGAAGAGTTTCAAAAGGGAAACTTAACAGCGTTTCTTGCGGCCCATAAATACGGGTATATAGACGAATTTGACTGGATGGTGAGACAAAAACAACATAAGAACGGATACTGGACTTATAAACACATAGAGGAAGAGGCATTGAAATATAACACCAAAACAGAATTCTTTAGGGGAAATCAAACAGCATATAAGAAAGCATTGAAAATGGGAATAATCAATGATTTCTTTGTTCTTGATGACTATATTGATTATTAAAAGAAAAGGGATAACCTCAATTGAGATTATCCCCTTTATATGCGTTGTGTGTGGTTTTTCTACGCTGTTGCGGTTTCAACAGCCCATCCTGTTGGTATACCATGACTACCTGTTACATTCCACGTTGCAGCAGAATTCTTCACAAATGTACCTGTTGAAGCAACACCCTTAACCCAGTTTTGTGTATAGTAATTTGGTGAACTGCCACTTGGTGTTGTCGTGAACATTGCCTTGATATAATTAAGATTTGAACAACCGTTGAACATATAGTTATAACAACTATTTGTCAATGTTGTTGCAGGAAGTTCTGGTGCTACAGTTAGACTTGTACAATTCCCGAACATACTAGCATAACAATTATTTGCCAATGTTGTAGCGGGTAACTCAGGTGCTGTTGTAAGATTTGGACAATAATGGAACATACTCTCATAACAATAAGCCGCCAATGTTGTAGCAGGCAACTCAGGTGCTGTTGTTAGGCTTGTGCAACCATTGAACATCTCCTGATAACAATTGCTTGTCAATGTGGTAGCTGGAAGTTCAGGTGCTGTTGTTAGGCTTGCACAACCAGAGAACATATATGAATAACAACTGCTTGTCAATGTGGTAGCTGGAAGTTCAGGCGCTGTTGTCAGGCTAGTACAGCCTCGGAACATACTAGCATAACAACTATCTGCCAATGTTGTAGCAGGTAATTCAGGTGCTGCTGTCAGACTTGTGCAACCTCCGAACATACTTTGATAACAACTATTTGCCAATATTGTTGCAGGAAGTTCAGGAGCAACAGTCAGACTCGTACAACCATTGAACATACCTCTATAGCAACTATTTGTCAATGTAGTAGCAGGAAGTTCAGGTGCTGCTGTAAGGCTTGTACAACCATTGAACATCTGCGAATAGCAATTACTTACCAATGTTGTAGCAGGTAAATTAGGTGCTGCTGTAAGGCTTGTACAACCATTGAACATCTGCGAATAACAATAATTTGACAATATTGTTGCAGGTAACTCAGGTACTGTTGTAAGACTTGAACAATTGTAGAACATATGGTCATAACAATTCTTTGTCAATGTAGTAGCAGGTAACTCAGGTACTGTTGTAAGACTTGAACAACCTTGGAACATATGGTCATAACAATTCTTTGTCAATGTAGTAGCAGGTAACTCAGGTGCCGTTGTCAGACTTGTGCAACCTTGGAACATATAGTTATAACAATTATTTGCTAATGTTGTTGCGGGCAATTCAGGTGCTGCTGTGAGACTTCTACAACCAAAGAACATACTTGAATAACAATAACTTGCTAATATTGTAGCGGGTAATACAAGGTTTACAGCTAATGTTAAACCTGTGCATCCACGGAATAAATAAACAAATGTATATGCTTCTGTTAATTCATCAGCACTTGCAAAAGAGTCTCCACTGATAAGTGACATTATATTACCCTTAACTTCAAATTGACCAGTTGTGTCGAATTGGTTATAGACTGTGGTTGATGTTGCATAAGAACTGTTTTCTCCCTTAACAAGCAGTTTATCCCCATTATTAAGTGTTGCGAGTGTTGTACCACTACCACCTGTTGATGATACGTACTCAGCCCAAGTAGCACCATTATCAGTTGACACTGAAACAGCCTTTGCCACTGCACTATTTGATGCTTTCAGATAAATTGTATTGCTATTTTCAAGGCTTTCAATTGTAAAGTATTCCTTTGACCAATCAATTGGAACTGTATAATGCACTTCATTCTCCTGAATGCAGTGAGATACATTTGGCCTAAGGTATTCACTTGATGCAAGATACTCACTATATCCTGAGTGATTTTCAAATAACTTAATATATTTCATATTTTATTCTTTTTTTTATTTCATTTTTTAATCCCAACCATCTTCTTCATCCCAATCATCGTCTGGGATAATTGGTTCAACCTTTGGTTTTAACCTATTCATTTCATACTTGAAATTGTTGTCGATTATCATCGGTTCCATGAAACAGTTATATATCTTAAATGACCTTATATAACCTATAAAACTTCCAGCGAAATTCTTTTCAAGAGGGTAAACCCTTGTAGGGTTCAACATATAGTTATATTGTATCGTCTCAGCAAGTCCCTGTGTTCCTCCACCTATTGATATGTTATACGGAACACCTTCCTGCTTTTCATAAAGGTCGTTAAGTTTCCTCAGGTTAATTTTGGGTATTTCCTTTGTTATATACACCAGTTTTCCGTTTACAAAGAACATCAGTTTCATAGTCTTATCAAAGAAAATCACCCTTACCATTACAGTAACCCACTCACAGTCTGGAATTACGTTCTCAAACGAATATCCTTCTATAATTCCAGTCTTATCTCTACCTTCCTTCTCGCAATCGACTGTAAGTATTCTGTAACCTATTTCTCCCTTATCTGTAATCCTAAGAGCGAAGGCATTATTTACAATGTCGTTGTACGGGTTGTAATTATTCGCATTTTCCTCCTTCAGTTTCTCTATGTCATGTACTGTGTATCCAGTACAGGTTCTATTCATTAATATGAATAAATTACCAGTAAACTGACTTTTTCTACCATAATACATGAATTGTGTACCCTCTATCCAGTTATGTATTGTTTTTCCATTACAAGTCCTGTCAAACATAAGAAACTTGTTATCAGTATAGAAATAATATTGGTTTGCTTCTCCCAAATTAAATCCGTTATCCGTATAATACTCGAAATTCGTAATATCAAGCTCAGGTTCTATGTAATCCTGACAGTCTGCAAGGTCACCAAGGTCTTCAAAATCACCAATATAGTCCTCACCGAATTCATCGCCCATCTTGAGTGGGTTTGGGTCATCCGTAGTATCCGTGACTTTCCTTTTTTTTCTGTATAATACTGGGCAAGCACAGCCTCTGAAGAACGGAGTCCAACCATCATCCTCGTATCTTTCACTTTCTTCGCCACAGCACCAGGTAAGTGTCGTATGTGGAAGGTTTTCGTCTATTATCTTTGGTTTCTTTGATGTCGGTATCTCAAGATAATCATACATGTCGTTCCAATCACATGGGTCATCCTCGTAATATTCTTCATCATAGTAATTATAATTCGTATAATCACCAAGTTCAAACGGGTCATACCCATCAAAATCTGGATTTGGGTCATAGAAATTACCTATAATATAATCATTCTTATCTATTTCCCCGTCTTCGACGAAATCACCTATTCCCAATTCAAAACACTCCTCAAGACCATCAACATCATCCTTATCATAAAGATAAATCCATTTGTTTTCCGACCTCGTTCCCAAATAAAAGAATATTCCTTTATTATCTGGGTACTTGTCATTGAGGGTTTTATCTGACTCTGGTTCAAGGTCACATTTCTTCAGTGTAAATTCGAAATAGAAATTGTCTCCAGCATTAAAAGTTGAAGGCAAAATTTGATATTTATCACATTCTGTCTTGAAAAAACCTTGGAAAAAGCCACCATTTAACTTTGCGCTACAATCTTCAAATGAAATTGGGTAATCATATTGTAACGTGCTTCCACTAACTGGATGGAGTTTTAGCCTGTAATCATTTTCCTCAATCTTAAAGTGGTTTTTCTGGAATATCTCAAGGAAATCCTTATTACTTATTCTATCTTTCCTGAATGTAAACAAACCGTTGTCTACACCAGTATATGTAATATTATTCAGCGTATATCCACTTGAAAGAGCGTTTTCCCAGTAATACCCTGGTTTTGAATAAATCCAGCCTTCATCATCCGTACATTCTTCATCACATGTATCTATATAGGAAATAAGACATTTATCGTATAAATCACCGATATTGAATTCATACTTTCCGCATGAATCCCTGTTTACATAGAAATCCCAATATTCATCCTTGTTTATTCTAAGTTTTGGTGTATGATAATTATTTACCTTTAAATTAGCCATTTCCTATTTCACATTTTACTTAGATAAATATTTATATTAATAAATAATGAGCCGTTTATTATGAAAATATTTAGAATTAACGAAAGCCAATTCAGAAGTTTGTTCCAAGAAAGTGACGAGATTCTTGATGGTGATGATACCACGAAGAAATTTGGTTCTGAAAACACGACGCAAGCTAATATCACCACGCAAGACGGTGATAAGGAGTCTTCTGACCCAGTGACAGCAGATAAAATCGCGCCAATGGTTCCAGATAATAATTTCATGAAACAGGCATGGAGGGCACCTAATATCACCATATAAGAGACACATGGCACTATTTCTTGAAGATTCACAGAAGGTAACGCAAAGAAAGGCACCAGTTCCAAAGAAGGATGCTGAATATTATAGCGCATTATATAATGCGTTAGAACCAGTCGTAGGCAAAAATAAACTCAAGAACTTAAAGAGTCTTGCTACCAAGGAAGAATATAACAAAAAAGGTGCAGATAGACAAAACGGAAAGGTTAATAACGTGAAATATATAGGTGTGGATGTTGCAAAGAAGAGAATGCAGCGAATGAACCCGAATGACATTGTTCAGGGAGGAGAAAGGGCGTATAACTTCTATAAAAAGACGGTTGAAAGGGCAAGGTCTCAGGAAAAAGTTCAACCAGTGCAACCACCAAAACCAACATCAAACGCATCATTGAAGCCAGAGGTTACAAAAGAGAAGAAGATAGAAACACCAAACGGTACAATTAAATACACGGTAACGGCAGAGAACAGAGTCATCAACGAGGACAGCGACTGGCATGTCATGTACGACTATCTGAGTGAATACGGTGTGTGGTACGTGCTTGACCAGTTCTTCAGTAACCCGAAAGGAAAACAAAGCTGGACTCCTTTGATAAACCCAGATATGTACCATAAGGCGTTGAGTGAATTCACCAAGTACGGGAAACTGATTAATTTCCCAACGAAATACATTTATCAATGGATGGGCATTATCATGAGGAATACAGCTATTCTTGAAACTTGCACTGAACTTGCTGGGCACACACAAGGTTTCCCTGGTTGTGAGGTATCGGAATATGCTGAAGAAAAGGGATATGAGATAGACGATTCGTTTGAGGAGGGCTCCGAATGGCTTGATGAAATCGGTTTCTATGACTGGAACCTAATGCCAGACGGAAGTGATGCAATAAGCGACTACGGAATTGAACCCATTATGAAAATAATAAGGGAATACGACGAGAACCTTCCGCCAGAGAAAGTGCTTGTGCTTGTTAACAAGGCACTTGACATCGTACATAGCAGGGGAGACCTCTCCTCGATATTCATAAGAGGTGGTAGAAGTTCATTAAACAGAATTGCCGAAGAAAGAAAAATAAAGAAAATATATATCCCTGAGAATAAGATAATGAAATTAAAATTAAATTAATCGTTATGGCTGGAAATTTTGTACAAAGAGTTGGGGATACACTGGAGGCGATGTTTGGAACAAGAAAACCAGAAATCACCACTCAAACTGGTACATATAAGCAGACTGGAGACCAATCAAACCTTGAAAAGATAGGTTTTGTGATGAGAAAAGACCATCTATTAAGAAATGAATGGGGAAAGGACATGGAATACACAAAACAACTTGTTGCCTCAGAATACCTGATACAGAATGAATTCCTTGTAGGTGGTGATATGGATGAAGTTAAAGCGGAACAGGAAGCATCAAAGAAAAGAGAGCAGGATGCAGCATTGTCTAAGCTGGAGAAACTAAGAGAAAAAAGAGATAGATATAACGATAAGATTGCAAACATGGAAAAGAAACTTCCATCTGAATTGCTCAAAGGTTAAATAAAAACTATTTATAAACGGAAAATAAAAGATTAAATTTTACATATAATATGGCAGCAACAGTAATAAATGGTCAGTCATGCCTTGAGAAGAGGGGATATGACGAAAGGCATGTTGAAATTGCAAGAAGTGATTACAATATTGAAAACCAATATTCAGCAACACACTCTGATGCGTTGAGTAACGGAGACCCCCAGGGTAAAGGTGCTGGCCACGGCGGACATTCGCATTGGCTTCCTGATTGTACAAAACCAACAAATATGATTGATTACTCGAACTTCGCAACAAGTCCAGATGACAAAATTGGCGGTGAGTACGATATAGAAGGATATGCTGGCAGACCTGGCCGTAAGACTCAGATGGCAAGGTCGTTGTATAACCACCTTGAGTCATATGGAGCTAATCTTATTAATACGGAAAAGAACATCCAGGATGGTCAGTGGGCGTTTGGTATGCACCTTGGGGAAAAATAAATGACTGTGTGATATGGAACTGACGTTATATAGTATAATAAAAGGGCTAATTAAAGAAGATATCGGTAATAGTGTGATTGATAAAATCAATAAGGCTATTAACGATAGAAGATATATTTCTCTATACTATAACGACAGAAAGGGTGATGAACCAGGAATGTTTCCAAAAAGAAAGGGAAACCCAAGGGGATTTAGAAGAATTATACCATATTGTCTCTTTGAAAGAAATGGAATAACATATCTAAGAGCCTTTCACAATTGGAACACAAACACGAAAAGAGGGCCTTTCAAGTGGAAATTATTCAAGGTTGAAAACATATCGAATCTAAGATTGTATAATGATAAATTTCCAAGGTTCACAGAAGCCAACCTTCCATCAAATTTCAATCCAGATGGAGACAAGATGGCAACAAATGTGTTAAATATTGTTAATTTTGAGCCGTTTGTATCCCCTCTCGACAGAGAAAGACAGAAAACGGCAGATATTGCAGCTGGAAGAAAAAAGATGCCAACAAACAAGTCTGGCTATATTAATAATGATGAGATAGGTGCAGACCAAAAAAGGAAAGTAACTGTTGACACATATGCAAAACAAAATCCAAAATGGGCAATGTACAAGAAAAACATAGAAGACACCAAGGATGAGGTTGATAGGGCAAAGAAATTTGCCGATTATGAAAAGGCTGAACAAGAATTGGCAAACAATCAACAGGGACCAATCATGCAGAACGGCGAGGAAGAAGAAGGTTATAACGAATTTAATAAAAGAGAATAGAAATGGCAAGACAGGCAAATGCGGCAGCGATTGAAAGAATAAAAGCCGCAAGGGAAAAATCATTAAAAATAATGCAAATGGACATGAACGGTTCTCTTGGAAAGATAGCTGAATCTAAGAGAAACGATATTGCTGAGGCCGTAACTGGAGCGGAACCTGTGTATGCGCAAAACGTACCTCAAGGAGCTGTACCGCAGCGAAGAAACGCAGCGAGACCGATGCAGACGGCAATAATGGGACCTTCTGCAAGCAAGTTACCTTCAGCAATATTGGAGTCATTCAAGAATAACCCTGGTGCAGATGACAGGGAACTAATAAGAACACTTTCTGGGTCGGATGACCTTGCATTTCTCAATGCCCCGACTCAGCAGAGACAAGTGGTACAGGAAACGGTACAGCAACCGCAGACACAGACCATTGTTCAGCCTTCAGGTGGAATAGATTACCCGATGATTAGGACAATTGTTGAGGAAATCGTCAGAAAATATGCTGGAAGTATTACAAAGAAAGTCATCAATGAATCAAAGGGTTCCAATGTAAGCACCGTGAATACGATGATGATTGGTGATAAGTTCAAGTTCCTTACCGATAATGGTGATATTTATGAATGCACCATGAAACGAGTATCAAATATCAATGAGATTAAGAGAAAAAAAAGTGCTTCCTAAGAAGTGCTTTTTTTTGTATCAACAGGTATGTTGTTATTTTTTCCTTGATAACCGTTGAAAGAAACGAAACAAAACATTATTTTTTAGAAAAAAATAAAATGGAAAAGAAGATTAAGATATTGGTAATACCTTCAGACCACTACGGATGTGGAAAATTCCGTTCCGTTGACCCACATGTATACATAGGGGAACATTATAAGGACGAATTTGATGTGGATATAGTGTACAGCATGCCACCAGGAAACCTCGAAGAGTTTTTAAGCAAATATGATATAGTGCATATTCACAAGAAACTCGATGACCAGTGTAAGATTATTGACATGATTAAATTCCTCGGTAAAAAAGTAATCGTTGACGTTGATGATAATTTTAACCTTGGAAATGACCACCCGATGTCACTTACGGCGAAGAAGGAAAACTGGGCTGGACCAATCATTAACCACCTGAAGAAAGCAGATTATGTCACGACGACAACACCCATATTTGCAAATCTATTAAGGAAATATAATAAAAACGTCTTCGTATTTCCTAATGCAATAAACCCAGATGAGGAACAATTTACTGTACCGAAGACACCAGAGACTGACATGTTAAGGGTTGGTGTTATCTGTGGTTCATCACACCTGAAAGACCTGGAATTGGTAGAAGGGGTTGCCCAACAAGTTGATACTTCAAAGGTACAATTTGTCTTGTGCGGATTTGATACGAGGGGAAACAGGACTATTTACAATCAACAGACTGGTGAAAAAACAACCAGACCAATTAAGCCAGAGGAGAGTGTGTGGTGTGACTATGAAAGGATTTTCACAAATAATTACAAAAACGTGTCACAGGCACATAAGGACTTCCTCATGAAGTATGCTCCTAACGTTGATGACCCGTTCACAAACGAGCCGTATAGAAGGATGTGGACAAGGGATATTTCCAAGTATGCGACGCATTATGCCAATGTTGATGTGCTTATGGCACCGCTTAAGGAAAATGATTTCAACGTGGTTAAGTCGCAATTAAAGGAAATTGAATGTGGTTTCACTAATACGGCATTTATCGCCCAGAACTATGGCGCATATACAATTGACCTTACACCAATGATAAAGAAGGGTGGCGTTATTGATGAAAATGGAACTGCGTTGCTTGTTGAAACTTCAAAAAATCATAAACAATGGGCAAAGTTTATCAATAAACTTGCGAATGACAGGGATATGTTACATAAGTTACAGAATAATCTACACGAATTTGTAAAAGACAAATATTCTTTGGGTACTGTTTGTAAAGACAGGGTTGAATTCTATAAGAGCATTGTTAAGAATTAATGTTTGCCATAATGTTAATTAAAGCGAGGTTTTTCCCTCGCTTTTTTTGTTTTATTTGGAAAAATATCATATATTTGTATCAGAACAACAAAAAAAAAAGAAAATATCATATGACAAACGAAGAAATGAACAAGAATTTTGAACTGTTCATGAAAAAAGTTGAACAGTGCGGCGTTAATGTTGAGAAGTTGGTTGACAAATACGGGGATGCTCTCCGTGAGGCGTCGTTTACAAACATTAACGACCACGGAAATGCCTATCCTGGCTCAATGATTGAGATTGTACTAAAGAAATTGACACCTTATGCTGTTAGGATTAATGAGCTTCTGCCAGATTTTCAGAAAGTAGACAAGACAACACTAGTCAAGGTATGCCTGCTTCATCATATCGGGAAAGCAATTAAGCTAATTCCGAATGACAACCAGTGGGAAGTTGACAAAAGACTCATGGTATACAAATACAACAACGAACTTCCATCAATCAGGACAGGTCTTATGTCATTGTCCATGTTGAATGAGTGTGGCATTTATCTCACAAAGGAAGAGATTGAAGCCCTTACCATCAATGACAGGGATTTGACAGACGACCAGTCAAGGTTCTTTGCAAGCACTATGGCAAGTATTGTAAGGATGGCTAATGAGTTGACTTATATTGAAATTAATGGAAAATAATTATGGGAAGATTTTTACAAGAAACAAAATATTCGTATAACGACGTAAGTATCATTCCTTGCGTAAATACAGATATTGAACACAGGAGAGATTGTGTTCCCTTGGACGAAAATGGTATGCTTCCGTTGTTTACTGCTCCCATGGACACAGTCGTTAATGATGATAATTATGAAAAGTTTGAATCTGAATTGATTTATCCAATTCTTCCAAGGACTGTATCACTAGAGAAGAGAATAATCCGCTCAACTTCTGGGTATTGGGCAGCATATTCATTGAATGAATTTGAAATGGTGTTCTGTAGCCATGATGACATGCTTGAAACAAACAACAAGATGTTCGCCCTTATTGATACAGCAAACGGACACATGCAGAAAATACTTGATTTGGCGAAAAAATCAAGGAGTATTTATGGTGACAAAATAGTCATTATGGCTGGAAACGTCGCAAACCCGCAAACATATTATGAATATGCGAAGGCTGGAATTGACTATATAAGGCTTTCCATCGGAACTGGAGGAGGTTGCCTTACTACACCGCTTACTGGTATTCATTACCCAATTGCGTCGTTGATTTATGAGACTGATTGTGTTAGAAAAAATATGGAACAGTCTGGAGAATGGACAAAAACCCCAAAGATTGTTGCTGACGGAGGTATCAGAGATTTTGGTGACATCATGAAGGCTCTTGCTCTTGGCGCAGATTATGTTATGTGCGGTTCTTTATTTGCGTCAATGTTGGAATCAGCGGCTCCGAAATTCGATTGGGATGAGGAGGTGATTGAGTCATATGATGGTATGAAAAGAGGCGAGGACGGATTCTGGTATCAAGACGGAGAGTTGATTGGGGAATTATCGCTATATTTCTATGGAATGGCTTCAAGGGAAGGACAAATTGCACTTAATGGTTCAAAAACAAGAACAAGTGAAGGTCTCAAGAAAAAGCTTGAAGTTAAATACACAATGCATGGATGGGTTGATAATTTTATAGGTTTACTTCGCTCATCAATGTCATATGTCGATGCGCACAACCTAAGAGAATTCCGTGAAAAGGCTGTTCTTGTTGTGGATTCAGAAAATACGAGAAATTCGGTAAACAAATAGTTTATAAACAAGGTCATTAAACTGGATAATCCTTTAAAAGGTTATCCAGTTTTTTTATTTTTTATTTAAATAATTTTGAAATGGAAAGTAATATAGCAGTTATATTTTGTTCTAAGAAGACAACGGAAGAAAACCAAGGTTTCATTGAGCACATTAAAGAGACATGTGGGTGTGAAACGCATTTATATTGCGTACATAATCCAGACGGAGTGTCTATTTCTAAAATTTATGCTGACATGATGGAATCAGAGGATATAAATGAGAACATCCTTGTTTATATACATGATGACATAGAATTTCTAAGACCTGGATGGGGTGCAGAGGTTCTAAGGTTATTTAACAACCATAAGGATTATAGTATCATTGGTATAGCTGGTTCAGCACAGTTTGACGAAAATGGCGCTTGGTGGAATTATGAAAAGAAATATGGACAAGTTCTACATAGGAACGAAGGAAAATCATGGCTTACTGCTTTTTCTCCTTTGCTAGACAAAGACTTAGAAGAAGTCGTGGTAATAGATGGGTTATTCATGGCGATTGATAAAAGGAAGGTAAAAGAGAAATTCAACAGAGACTTATATGGTTTTGACATGTATGACATATGGTTTTGCCTTAAAAACTATTTCGCTGGATGCAAGATTGGAGTAACAACAAATATCAGGGTTGCACACAACTCGGTAGGCAAATTAAAGGACACGTGGTTCCAGAACAGGGAAATTATAAACAATGAATTTGGAAAATATTACCCAATAGACATAACAACACAAAATAGAAGAAGAAGATGGCAAAGAAGGCAGTAAATAAAATAGATTCAATGACTATAGAAAAGCTTGCTGGCGTGTATAGTGTTGCAAGTGAGTTGTTTAACGAATATACAAGAATGTGTGACGGATACGTATTATCTACGGGGGATAAATTGCTTGAAAATTTGCCGCCAGAAGCAGAAGCAATGATAAAAGAACGCCAGAATTTATTGACGATAAAGGAAACAATAAGGGAAAAATTAAAAAAGAAATTGGAGGATTTGGTTTATGGGAAAAATTAAGGATTTTTTTCTTAAAATCGTGAATGCGTTACCTTTTGGATTACAAGGAGCTGAACGAGAAATCATGGGTTCCAGCAACACTGGCGAGGATGGTACTGTAATAACGCAAGAAGTTTCAGATGAAAGGGTTGCAAAACACCTATTAAAGGGTGAAATCACACAGGAAGTTGAGGAATTGAGATATAGGACATATAAAGTGGCAAATGAGTCGGAAAAATATAAATATGTCGGCAATGGTGTTGCTTTTAAAAACGAGAATGATGAAAAAAAATCAGACGTAAGAACAAAATATAACGTAACACAGGAAAACAAGATTATATGTTCTTCCATATTGAAGGAACTACAACATGTTGATAACTATGGTACGGAAGAATATAGGATTGAAATCATGTACAATGATGTTGTCAGATTTAAACTTGAACGATACGCACATACAATCAACGTAAAAATTGATGAGACGAAAAATATTATTGAAACAACCCTTAGGTTCTGGAAAAATAGAGACAAGTATAACACGACTTCTGGTGCATTCCTTAATGCGTTGAAAGAAGCCATTGAAATTAAAAATGAGTATGCCATTTCCAGGAATGAAATTCTTTCATCAATCGAATCAATATCTTTTTCAACCTATAAGGCATCTGGTGATGAAGACTTTGTTACATACGCCTTTACTGAAGGATGCAAATATCTTGAAGGTTTTGAGACAAAAGATGAATATATACTAACCTTTTCATGGGATTCGTACATTAGAGTACCTCTAAAACCTGAAGAGAAGTATTATTCAAAGACAATGGACGAAAAATACAGGACAAATGCAAGGAAGAAAGTGAATGTTGAACTAATGCCGCTTGAAAAGAAATACTTCTGCTCAGTGTGTGGAAAAGAGGTTGATGAATACACAGCAAGTATACAGATGGCGGATGGTCAGAAGCCTATATGTAACGAATGTACTAAAAAAGCCTTGAAAAGACGAAAATAATAGGTTATATTTTATTAAAAGAATAGTTTATGTTAAGAATAGGAATAGAATTGAATGATGTTGTCAGAAACATTAATAAACAATACCTTAAATATTATCAAAAGGTCATGGATAATAGTTTAGATATAGATGAAATAGACGACAAGGAAGACGTTCTTCCAATGCTTAAGTTCGAAAATGCCAAACAAAGGGATGAATTTATCTATACTGATTACCCATATGAGATTTTTGGTTGTGCAGATACAATTGAAAAGAATTTAGCTGTAACAATGAGGATATGGGTGCAAAGACTTACGGATATTGAGGATGAAGACGTGAAATGCTCATTATATGGTCTTTATGAGGGAGGACTTACCATACAATCAACGTATTTTTTTCTTTCAAAACTTGGTACAAGGGTAAGAAAAGTCTTTTTCCCAGTAAAAACGGATGAAGTGTGGGAAGAATGCGACGTTATCATAACAGCAAATGAAAAGTTTTTCGAAAACCTCCCAGAAGGAAAGAAAATAGTCCTTATTAACAGAGAAAAAAACAAAGAATTTAAAGACAAGGCTGTCCTTAATTATGATAGCCTTACCGATTTAATGAGTGACGACATGTTTTTCTCAAAACTTACTGATGGAAAAATAAAAAATATTAACGAATACTAAAAAATGACAGAAAGAGACTTGAAGGTTATCGATAATATCCAAAAAGAAATCGATAAGATAGACAAAAAGAAGAATAGAATCTATTTCTTTGTTATTGATACAAAGGGCGTACCGTCTGGTTCGCTCGAATATATCTATAATCTGGCATTAATCGCAAATGAGAATGGATATAATGTAACAATGCTGCATACGGAAGATGACTTCGTTGGTGTAGAATCCTGGTTGGGTTCCAGGTATTCATCATTGCCACACGCAAATGTAAACGGTGGTGATATCAGTACCTCACCTTCAGATGTCTTGTTTATCCCAGAGATTTTTTCTCAGGTAATGAATCAAACAAAAAAACTCCCTTGCAAGAGAGTTGCAATTTTACAAAACTATGATTTTGTTGTTGAACAAATGCCGTTTGCGGCACAATGGGGTGACTTCGGAATCATGGAAGGTATTACAAACAGCGATTACCAGGCAGAAGAACTTAATAAATCATTCCCTTACGTAAAACTTACAAAGGTCACCCCATACGTGTCTAATATATTTGGGGAAACGAATGAGCCAAAGAAGATGGTAATCAACGTTATCGCCACAGACCAATCGGACGTTAAAAGGGTCGTAAAACCGTTCTATTGGAAATATCCTACCATGAGGTGGGTTTCATTCAGGGAATTAAGAGACCAGCCAAAGGAAAAATTTGCTGAAATGCTAAGAGAAGCGGCTATTACGATTATTGTTGACGAGTCGTCTAGCTTCTGCTATTCAGCATTGGAGGCGATGAAGAGCGGTTCTGTTACTATGGTAAAAGTGCCTAAGAATGAACTTGATTGGACAGCTGGAGAAGACCAATACCCAAATTGCTGTGTGTGGTTCGATAATTTTGACACACTTCACACACAAATAGCAAGCGTAGTGCGTTCATGGGTCACCGATAAGATTCCAAGTGTATTGTCTGAAAATGCCAAGGAAATTACGTCAGCATACACTAAGGAGAGGACAGAAAAGGAATTTATGAAGTATCTGAACGGAGTTTTTGCGAATAGAAAAAAGGAGATGGATGAATTGATTCTCCACGTCAAAGCACAAACACCAAATGATGAAAATAAGTAAAAAGAAAATATACGAAAATGGAGAATTTAACAGTTATTATACCAGTCCACGACTTTAGCAAAAATAATTTTAAATTGTTCTGCAATGCAGCAAAATCTGTTCCAGAAAACTTAAAAATCATTGTGTCAACAACAGAAAAGGCTAGAAAGAAGACACATTCAAAGCCAGAAGATGAAGTACAAATCGTAGAAGAAGTTGGAAGTCTTGATGATAGGGTTGAATTTTTGACAACATCAACTGGAAGTTCTTTCTGCGAGTTGGTTAATGCAGCGGTTGATACTCTTGAAGATGGTTGGTTTTCAATCCTTGAGTTTGATGACACATATACGGACATATGGTACGACAATGTGAAGAAATATTTGGAGTTCAAGCCAGATACAAGCGTTTTCATGGTACTGGAGGACATCAAAGACTTTAACAACGGAAAATATGTTGGTTTTGGAAATGCTGAGGCTTATGCTTCTGCGTTCTCGAACGAAATTGGATATATCGACAATGATTGTCTACAGAATTATTTTGATTTCTACCTTACTGGAAGCGTCTTTAATGTGAAAGACTGGAAAAATGTAGGTGGTCTGAAACATGGTCTAAAAGTTACCTTCTGGTATGAGTGGATGCTCAGGGCAACAAGTAAGGGTAAGAAGATTTTTGTAATTCCAAAGGTTGGATATACCCACAACATGGACAGGAAGGGTTCATATGTTGAATCTTACAGGAAATTATCAAACGAAGAGATTCAATTCTACTTTGATTTAGCTAAGAAAGAATATTTCTTCCACCCAGATACAGATAGAAATCTTAGCTATGAGCCAAAGAAAGAAGAAAAAACTGACGAAAAGTCGTGATTTTTTAATATTTATTTATATTTAAGGGCGAAATCTATTCAAATAGTAGTAGATTTCGCCAATTTCCATACAAAATTAATAGGCAACACGGAGATTCTTATAAGATGAGAATGTGAAGGAAAGTGCGTCATAATGTACGTAAAAACGACGCAGATTTTGCCACGTTTTTTTAAAATAAATCACACATATCAAAAGAATCTGCGTAATGAGTGAGAATACAGGCACAACCCAAGAGGTTGTCGTAAAAAAGAAGAGGGGAAGGAAACCATCGAAAGAAAGAAAGGGTTATTTCTATGAAGAACAAGAACAGGCGGTAGTTGATTATATATCAACAGACAACATTCATGAGAAAAACAGGATTTTCAATACCATATTGAAACCAGCATTTACAAAAATGATAGAGTCTATCATAAGAAGATATAGACTATACCCGCCAGACGAAGAATTCGAACAAACTTTCGACGACACAATGTCATTTCTTGTTGCAAAACTACCATGCTTTGACCCAACAACGAATTACAAGGCGTATTCATACTGCGGAACAATATGTAAAAACTATTTAATCTACAAGATAAACCAGTTTTCCAAAAACCAGAAAAGAAACGTTTCTTATGACAACCCAGAGGCAGAATTTTCAAACAATCTATATGATGACATAAGATATTCTTATACTGACACGATGATGGAAAAACCATTCATTGTAGAATTGACTGGAAACACTGTCGAAGGAATCAAGAAGATACTTGAAAACAAAAATGAGAAACTGACAGAAAACGACGAGAAAGTAGGAAACGCTTTATTGTTCTTAATGACGAACTGGGAAGAATTATTTGCTGAGATGGGCAGTAATAAATTTAACAAAAGTTCAATTCTCATGTTCATAAAGGAAACAACTGGGATGAACACGAAAGAGGTACGTGATAGTATGAAAATCTATAAAAAGGAATATAATAACATTAAATTTAACCTAATTAACTCCTAAAACACCTCCACAAATATTTATATCTATGATGAACATGAAGAATTTTAAAATAGAGTTAAATAACCCTAATAACATAAGAGATTTGTTGCAAACAGCTTATAGGTTGGCTGATGAACAAATTGTGCAAGCGCAAAACGAGATAAACAAATTATCAAATTCAACAACGCTTAAGAATGAAACCATTGATGGTCGCGCAAAGTATGCCAAGGCAATAAACGACTATTTGGCGATGAAAGATAAGGCCATCGGAAAAAAACTCGACATTGCAAAATTGCTTACAGAGATATACCATCACAACGGAAACGTAAAGGATGCTCTCGGTGGTGGTGGCGCAGCTAACACGAGCATTAATTTTGATGACATCAGGAAGATGGTTGATGATTCCCTGCAAACACAGGAAAAAGAAGAAGTTAAAACAATTAATCTAAAGAAATAATGGCTAACATAAAGGGTTTACAACAAGATGCAATAGCGACGATTGACGTCGCAAAGGTTCTGGTGGATAAAGTAAATGCTATTTTAGAGCTTTTCAATTATTCACCGTCTCTTTCAGTTAATCTTGCGACAAACCCAGTTGGTTTCTTATTGCAGCTCTTAGAACGTGCTGGGGTTACGTATGAAGAGATAAGGCATTTCCTTACAGAGTTCTTGGTATTCA